>Ga0074045_10002157_pt1 | contig 18425 bp, 14 predicted proteins | sample BogForMeECP23OM2_FD_94442 | JGI IMG/M metagenome (GOLD analysis project Ga0074045, IMG submission 94442) | Bog forest soil microbial communities from Calvert Island, British Columbia, Canada - Bog Forest MetaG ECP23OM2 | ecosystem: Environmental > Terrestrial > Soil > Wetlands ...
CGCCGCCGACGACGAACATGCGCCGCTGGCGCCCGAGGAATATTTCGTCGAATGCATACGCCGCCGCGTGGGCCGACGAGGCGCACGCCGACGAGAATCCGCACGAGGCCCCCTGGATCCTGAAGGCCGCGACCAGGTTGAAGTTGAGCGTGCCGACGATCGACGCGACTATCCCGATCGGCGAGCAGCGCGCCGGCCCGAGCTTGAGAAGCCGGTCGTGGTGGAAGTACGTCAGCATCGGCGACCCGCCCGACGCCGCGTACAGCCCCGTGTCCCTGTTCGAGATGTCGCCCTCGCCGAGCCGGGCGTCGGCGACCGCCTGGAGGAAAGCGCAGTGCGCATAGAGCCCGTGCGGGGCCATCGACCGGATGGTCTCGCGCTTGATCTCGTAGCCCGGGGGGAAGGTCCAGTCCTCGGGGTCGACGGAGTCCGTGGAGAAGCCCTTTATCGTGCCGATCACCTTGCACGCGATCTCCGGCCTCTGGAACGGCGGATAGAGCTCGAACCCGTGCCGGAGCGCGCGAAGGTTCCCGGCAACCGTGGCTGCGTCGTTGCCGATGCTCGTTACAAAGCCGAGGCCGGTGATGAAGACTCTGGGCATGCGCTAAGGCAAAGCTGCCCGGCCCATCGTGACAAACGCCACAATCCGGTCAATCAGGCGTTGATAGCCACCCGAAGCGGACGGGCGGCGGAATTCTCACCGTCGGGAACGGGCTGTGCCGCGCCGTTGATGACCGCGGGGGCGACCGCTGATTCGACGTAGGAAAACGTGAGCGTGATGTCCTCGGCGATGACCGCCTTCTCCTGCCCGACGCGGATGGCGCCCTCGAACGTGGCGAGCGGAACCTTCGTGCGCTTCGGCTTGATCGAGAGCGTCAGGATGTCGCCCGGCTTGCACATGCGGTGGGCCCGCACCCCTTCGCATCCCGTGAAATAAATCGTGTTCGCGCCGATGGCCTTGCCCGGCTCCGTGGGCGCGCCCTCCAGGAGGAAGAGGACCGCGAGCTGGCCGAGCGCCTCTAGCATGATCGAGGCCGGCATGACCGGATTGTCCTTGAAATGGCCCTGCAGGAAGAACTCCTGGCCCGTGATCTTGTACTTCCCGTTGGCGCCGGTTGAGCTGACTGACGCCTCGTTGAGGAACAGGAAGGGCGGCTGGACCGGCATGACGGCGCCGATGTGCTCGATCGGGAGGAACTTCGTCGGCCGCGGAAGCGGCAGGCCGCGGATCTTGCAGTCAATGAACGTCTTGACGTCGCCGACCGTCCTCAGGTTTCGAAGCTCGTCGTTGTTTATCGTCAGCTGGAGCACGTCCTCGACGAGGATCACGATCTCCATCATCGTCAGGGAATCGATGCCCAGGTCCTCGATGAGGCGCAGGTCATCGTCGGCGTCCTTCAGCTTCGCGCGCAGGTCCGGCTCCACAAATCGCTCGATCACGCCGATCACCACAGCGGGCATGTGGTCGGCGTTGCCGGTCTTGCGGAACTGCACGGCCGCCTCGAACGTGGAGGGCGAGCACCGTTTCAGCGCCTCCCTGAGCGCCGCCTCGTCGTCGGGCGCGAACGGCTTGGAGACAACCGGAAACGGCTTGCTTGAGCTTCCTGTAGATTGGACTGATTCTGGCATCTGTTTCTCTTTGTATGTTGCGGTGGCCGATAAAGTAAACCCATTTCTTGGAGAGGCTGGCCGCCCGACGGGACTTGAAAGCATTGTTGCGGCGATGTTACGATAGTTTAACGCAATCCGTTAAATGAGCGAACTGTCAACCGCCAAGCCCTCCAGCGCCCTGTTCCTCATCACCCATGAGTTCTACCCGGTCAGCGGGGGCATAGCAACGTTCGCGGAGGAGATCGCAAGGGCCTCGGCCAGCCTCGGCTACGACGTGGAGGTGTGGGCGCAGTCGGCGCCGCCCGACGCCGAGAAGGACTGGCCGTTCCGGATGCGGCGGCTGCCGCTCAAGGGCACGCACGACATCACCTGCCAGCTCAAGCTCGCCCGGGAACTGGTCGCGGCGCGGCGCCAGCTGCGCAACGCGACCGTCTACCTCCCGGAGCCGGGGCCGATGCTCACGATGATGCTCCTGCAGTTCTTCAAGGCGTTCCGGCCGAAGCGGCTCGTGCTGACGTTCCACGGCTCCGAGATCCTGCGCTTCGCGCGCAGCCCCCTGCGCCGGTGGCTCGCCGGCAAGCTGATCGGACACGCCTCGCGCGTGAGCACGCTCACCACGTACACCCAGGAACTGCTGCTCGAGCGTTTCCCTCACGCCGCGGAAAAGATCATCCTGACGCCAGGCGCGCCCCGCTCCGACTTCGCGGTCGTTCCCGCGCGCTCGGCGCGCGCCGACGACACGATCGTCGTCCTCACCGTGGGCCGCCTCCACCCGCGCAAGGGCCAGCTGATCACCCTCCAGGCCCTCCAGATGCTTCCGGCCGAGGTCCGCAGCCGGATCGAGTACTGGATCGTCGGCGGCCGCAACAAGGGGAACTACGGGGAGCGGCTCCGGGCCCTCGCGGATGCGGACAGCGCCCTCAAGGTGCGCTTCTTCGGCAACATCCCCGACGATGAGCTCTCGGAGGTGTACGACCGCTCGGACATATTCGCGCTCACCAGCATAAACGTCGGCCAGAGCGTCGAGGGATTCGGCCTGGTCTACCTCGAGGCGGCGGCCCACGGCCTGCCGATAGTGGCCCACCGGGTCGGCGGCGTCCCGGAGGCCGTCCGGGACGGCGTCACCGGTCTGCTCGTCACGCCCGAGCGGCCCGCGGAGCTGGCGGCCGCGTTCGAGAGGCTCATCCACGACGCCGCCCTGAGGAAGCGACTCGGCGACGCGGGCCGCGTTTGGGCGGCGCGCAACTGCTGGGCGGAGAACGCCTCGACCCTCTTCTCCAAGGTGGGGGAGGCCTGATGATCCAGTCGCGCTCGACGGTGACGGTCCGCTACGCCGAGACGGACATGATGGGCGTCGTCTACCACGCGAACTACCTTCCCTGGTTCGAGATCAGCCGGACGACGCTGCTGAAGGAGCTGGGGGTCCCCTACCGGAAGCTCGAGGAGGAGGGCTTCCGGCTGCCTGTCCTCGAGGTGTCGGCGAAGTTCCTGCGCCCCGCCGTCTACGACGACACGCTCGAGGTCACGGCGACCGTGCGAGAGCGGCCGCTGCTGAGGATCCGCATCGACTACGAGGTGCGCAGGGGCGACGAGCTCCTCGCCACCGGCAACACACTCCATGCGTTCGTCGACCGCGGGGGCCGCCCGGTGCGCCCCCCGCATTGGGTGGTCGAGGTGTTCTCCAGGGCCTTCGCCGACTCTCAGGGCGCAGCGCCTGAATAGGCCGGGTCGAGCTCGAGCCCGAAATAGTCGCGGGCGTTCGCGAAGCAGATGCGACGCACCATGCCCCCCACGAGCGCGAGATCGCGCGGCAGCTCGCCGCTGTCCATCTTGGATCCGAGCAGGTCGCACAGCACGCGCCGGAAGTACTCGTGGCGCGGGTAGCTCAGGAAGCTGCGCGAGTCGGTGAGCATGCCGACGAACCGCCCCAGCAGCCCGACGTTCGAGAGGGCCCCCAGCTGCAGCTCTATGGCCTCCTTCTGGTCCAGGAACCACCACGCGCCGCCGTACTGAACCTTGCCGGCTGCCGGCCCCTCCTGGAAGTTGCCGGCCATCGCGGCGAAGAGGTAGTTGTCGGACGGATTGGCGTTGTAGAGCACCATGCGCGGCAGCTCGCCCGTCGCGCACAGCGCGTCGAGGTAGCGCCCGAGCGAGCGGGCCTGCGGGAAGTCGCCTATCGAGTCGAAGCCGGTGTCGGGCCCGAGCCGGCCGAGGAGCCGCGAGTTCACCCCGCGCAGGGCGCCGAGGTGCAGCTGCTTCGTCCAGCCGCGGCGCGCGTCCCAGCGGCCGAACTCGAGCATCATGAAGGACCCGAACTTCGCCGCGTCCTCTCGGGAGGCGGCGCGCCCCTCGCGAGCCGCCTTGAACACCGCGGCGGCCTCGGCGTGCGTGCAGGCCTCGGCCAGCGCGGCGTCCATCCCGTGGTCCGAGAGCCGGCCGCCGGCGACGTGGAAATCGTCGTGCCTTCTCTTCAGCGCCCCGAGGAAGTCGTCCAGCGTCTGCACGGATGTGCCGGCGGCGCCGGCGAGCCGCTCCACCCACGGGTTGAAGGCCGCCGGGTTCGCCACGCCGAGGGCCTTGTCAGGGCGGAACGCCGGGTACACGCGCGTCCTCAGCCCCGAGCGCCTTATCGTGTCGTGGGACTCGAGGGAGTCGGCGGGGTCGTCGGTCGTGCACACGACCGCGACCCGGTTCGCCGCGAGGATGTCGTGCACGCGCAGGGACTCCAGCCGCTCGTTCGCCCTCTTCCAGATCATGTCGGCTGTCGCCGGGCTGATCAGGGCGTCGATCCCGAAGTAGCGGAGAAGCTCGAGGTGCGACCAGTGGTAGAGCGGGTTGCACAGCGTTTGCGGGACGGTCGCCACCCAGGCGTCGAACTTCTCGCGCGGGGTGGCGTTTCCGGTGCAGAAGCGCTCGTCGGCCCCGTTCGCGCGCATCGCGCGCCACTTGTAGTGGTCGCCGCCGAGCCAGATCTCCGACAGGTCGGCGAACCGGTGGTTCAGCGCGATCTGCGCAGGCGGCACGTGGCAGTGGTAGTCGTAGATGGGCTCCCCCTGGGCGAAGCCGCTGTAGAGGTCGCGCGCCGCGCCGGAATGCAGGAGGAAGTCTTCGTCAATGAATGGTTTCATTTTGAGATTTCGTTCAGGAATTCGTCGAGGGAATGGATGCGAGACAGCAGCCCGCGCGCGGCCTCGCACCGCTCGGCGGGGGCGATGCCCGTGTGCTCCGCAAGGAACACGATGTAGCCGGCGACCGACTTCGCATAAAGGAGGCGCGCGCCGGCGCTGACCGAGTAGAGGCGGGCGCGCTGGGCGTAGCCCGCGGGCGAGTGGTCGCCCAGGGCCGCCTTGTCCGGCCTCCCGCCGGCGGCGAGCACAAAGAGGAAGTTGTACTCGAAGAAGATCATGCGCTCGGGGCTCGGCTCGATCGCCTCCACGGCGGCGCGGCAGGCAGCGGGCGACCCGAACACGCCGGCGCCCCCGCCGGCCCCGCCGAGGGAGGCGGCGATGAACGACCTCGCCGCCGCGCGCTCCGTGGCGTCCGCGCTGAAGGCGCCGGAAAGCGCCATCTCCACCGTGAACCGGTACCAGTCGCGCCAGAGGGCCTGGTCCGACGGATCGGGCGACCGGAAGAGGGCGGCCCCCATCTCGTAGGTGTAGCGGCCGCTGGTCTTTATCTCGAGCCGGCCCCCCGTGACCTCCCCGATGACCCGGTAGTTCTCGGCCGACTTGCCCGAGCCCGAGTGGAACCCGATGCTGGCGCCGAACTGGCGCGCGACCGCCCACTGGCGCTCGACAAGCTGGCGCAGCCGCCCGTTGTCCGGATAGGGCGTGTTCTTCTGGAAGCCGAAGGCCGGCGCGATGAAGTCGACCGGCATCCCGAGCTCCTCGCAAAGGGCCAGCATGACGGCGGTGGTCTCCGGCGCCGTCAGGCCGGGCAGCTCGTCGATCGACAGCTCGCGCAGGTAGCGCCGGCCCACGCCCGTGGTGAAGGCCTCGGCCCGGGCCCCGCGGTACAGCCCGTCGCGCCGCTTCATCTTCTGCATCGCCGGCCATACGGCGCACAGGAGCTCGTCAAGGGCGCCGGACTCGACGGCCAGGCCGGCCGCGGCCACGCGGGCGCCCACCCTGCCGCGCAGGCCGGCGTCGATGTCCGCCCTCCCCGCGGGGCGGCGCAGCGCGAGCTCCGGCGACAGGTCGAACGTGATGTAGCTCGCCAGAAGGCACCCCCTGACGAGCGCACCCTCCCGGGAGTCGAACGCGCCGCCGATCGGCTGGTGGTCGGCGTTGAAGCTCCATGCGATCCGGCGGCGGTGGAATCCGGTCCTGAGCTTCGACAGCACGCAGCCGTGGCTCATCCCCTCGACGCTCTGGCCCTGGTGCCCCTCGGGCACGCTCGTCCCTATGAACGGGAAGGGGACCGACTCTAGGCGCCCCTCGAGCATCGCGTCGGTGTCGTACACGAGCTCGCGGGGAATGCTGTTCTGGTTCGCCGTGAGGCCTAGGTCGAGGGCGCTCATCGCCCACTCGACGGCCGGCCAGTGCAGCGTCGTGAAGCGCGCCCCGACGCCGAGGGTGCTGCGCCCGAGCCTGCCCGCCGCCGTGGGGAAGATGGTGGAGCCCGGGTCGCGCTCCTGCACGAGGTTCTTCAGCCGCAGGAGATTCTCCCAGGTGGCGGGGAAGTACGCCGCGAGCGGGCCCGCCAGGACGCCGTCCGCAAGAGCAAGGCCCGGGTCCGCGGCCCCGGAGGCCTCGAGCTTCCACGCGCAGTCGCCGCTGCGCGGGTCCTCGACAACGGTCCACGCGCCCGCCGCAGTCTCGAAGCGCGACTTGGGGTAAGAGGCGAGGTCCGCCGCCCCGGCCGCCAGCCGCGCCCTGAGCGCGGGCCAGTCGAGGCAGAAATCCGGGCTGACGCAGGGGTTTCCGGCGATCAGGAGCCCGTTCCGGACGAGAAAGCGGTTGATGGGTCTCATCCGCGCGCGGCCGTTCAGATGCTCATCGCGTTGAAGCCGCCGTCGACGACGATCTCCGCCCCGGTGATGAACGAGCCCGCCCGCTCGCTCGCCAGGAGCAGCGTCGCGCCGACGAGCTCGCCGGCCTCGCCGAAGCGCCCCATCGGCGTGCGGGCCATGATGGAGGCCACGCGGTCGGGCTTCAGGACCCTGCGGTTCTGCTCCGCCGGGAAGAAGCCCGGCACGAGGGTGTTCACGCGCACGCCCCGGGGGGCCCACTCGCGCGCCAGGTTCCTGGAGATGTTGTGCACCGCGGCCTTCGTCGCCGAGTAGGTGAACACCCGCGACAGCGGCGACAGGCCCGAGATGGATCCGACGTTGATGATCGAGCCGCCGTGCCCGGCCTCCACCAGGTGCCTTCCGAAGACCTGGCATCCGAGGAACACGCCCTTGAGATTGACCTGCACGATCCGGTCGAACTCCTCCTCGGCCACGTCGAGGAACGGGGTCGGCGAGTTCACGCCTGCGCCGTTCACGACTATGTCCAAGCGCCTCGACCTCGCGAGGACGGAGCCGAGCAGGCCCTCCAGCTCCCGCTTGCTCGAAGCCTCGGCCGCGTGGAACCACGCCTTGCCTCCGGCCGAGGCTATCTTCTCCACGCGGACGCGCGCCTTCTCGGCGTTCCTGCCGACGAGCACGATCTCGGCGCCGGCCGCGGCGAGGCCCTCGGCCATCGCGCCGCACAATTCGCCGGTGCCCCCGACGACGACGGCCACGCGGCCGGCTAGCCCGAAGAGGTTGCTGAGGAATGGTTCAGGGTTCATGGGATGGCGGGGGCGGGGTGTGCCGGAGGTTCTCGTCGAGCGGGGTCATGCGGGGCATGAGCGCCTGCAGCACGCCGAATGCGAGGAGGTAGAGCGACCCCGCGACGAGGAACGCGAGGAGGTAGCCGTGCGGGCCGCTGTTTGAGAGGATGCGGCCGAGGCACCAGTCCGCCGAGAGCCCGGAGATCGCGCCGAACGTGCCGCCGATCCCGATGACCGAGGCGGTCGCCGCCTTCGGGAACACGTCGGAAACGACCGTGAAGAGGTTGGCCGACCACGCCTGGTGGCCGGCCGTGGCGCAGGCCATGAGAATGACGGCGATCCAGTAGTATCGGTCGCTGCGGGCGCTCTCGATCAGCGGGGCCTCCATTCGGGCCTCGGCCGCGGGCGTGATCGCGGCGGCGGCGGCCGCGGCAAACTCCCTCGCCGAGGCGAACTGCCGGCCCGACAGGGAGCGGAGCGCGGCCTGGGCGCCAGCGGGAATCGGCTCCGCGACCCTTTCGGTGCGCGGATGCCCGTCCACGGTCACCTCCCGCTCGACCGTGAACCGGGCGGACTCAAGCCGGGCGAAGAAGGCGGCGTCGGCGTTGAAGCGGGTCGGCACGCGCGTCACGAGGACGACCGGCAGGACGCAGATCGCGCTGATGAGGAGCGTGGTCTTGCGCGCCCGGTTGACGGACCAGCCGCGCTTGATGAAGGACGACGAGAGCCAGCCGCCGGCCACGCTGCCGGCGTCGGAGACGACGTAGATGACGACGAGCGGCATGGCCAGGCCCTTGATGTCGAGCCCGAAGCGGTCGTAGAGGTACTTGCCGCCCCAGAAGAGGTAGAACCACCACGCCGCGTCGGTGCTCTTGGCCAGGGTGAACGCCCAGGTCTCGCGCACGCGCAGCACCCTGCCCCAGGCGATCCGCGCACCGGGGCTCTCCGCGGGCGAGTCGCTGCGGATGTAGTCGTACTCGGCGGCCGACAGCTTCGTGCTGGCCCCGGGCGAACTGTAGGTGGTGGTCCACAGCGCGATCCACAGGAGGCTGAACACGCTGGTGAGCAGGAACGCGAACTGCCAGTGCGTGCCGTCGGGCAGGACGATGAGCGGTATGACGAGCGGCGCCAGGATGGCCCCGACAGGCGGCCCCGCGTTGAAGATGCCCGTGGCGAGCGCGCGCTCACTCCTGGGGAACCACTCCCCGACGGTCTTTATCGCCGCGGGGAAGTTCCCGGACTCGCCGAGGCCGAGGCCGAAACGGGCCACGCAGAACCCGACAAGGCTGAAGGCCGGGCGAACGAGCGCGTGCATCGCCCCGAAGAGGCTCCAGACCGCGATGGAGAGCGTGTAGCCGGCCTTGGCCCCGATCCGGTCGATCAGGGCGCCCGTCGTGAGCAATCCGATCGCGTAGGCCGACTTGAAGGCGATGTTGATGGTCGCGTAGTCCTGGTCGGACCAGTTGAAGACCCGGTACTGGAGCGTGGGAGCCAGGACGCCAAGCACGCTGCGGTCGACGTAGTTGATCGTCGTGGCGAAGAAGAGCAGCGCAACGATGCGCCAGCGGTAGCGCCCGATCGGGGGGCCGGCCGGTGGACGTGGCTTCAAGTCAGTGATTGAACTTGCCAATCCCGCGCTAACTTTCCACTGAAAAGCGCACTCCCGGATAGGCCGCAGGTGCGAGGGCCGCCATGCCCGACACGTACTTCATCGTCCCAGAACCGCTGCACAACGAGCTGACCGAGGCCGTCTACCTCCGCCGCGGCTTCCTTGCCGACGAGGCCACCGACGCGGCCCGCCTCTGCGCCGAGGCCTCCCGCCACGGCGTCCGCACGCACAACGCGATCAAGGCCCTCCAGCTCGACCGCCACTTCGGCTCGGGCTCGAGGGGCTGCGTCCCCGGCGCCCGGATCGAGGAGATCCCCTCGCGCTTCGCCGCGGCGAGGGTCTGGAACGCCAACAGGAAGCTCGGCCAGGCCACGGCCTACCGGGCGATCGAGGCCGCGATCGCCCTCGCCGACCGCCACGGGACCGGCACCGTCTCGGTCGACAACGCGTTCCACTACCTGTGGGGAGGGGGCTACGTGATGGCCGCGGCGCGCCGCGGCTACATCGCGTACACGAACTGCACGGCGGCGCTCGCCGAGGTGGTGCCCTTCGGGGGCAGGTTCCCCACCCTCGGCACGAACCCCCACTCGTGGGGCTTCCCGACAGTCCCGGCCGTCGGCTTTCCGATCGTCATCGACTGGGCGACGTCGGTCGTCTCGATGGGCAGGGTCCAGCAGATGAAGCGCGAGGGCCTGCGGCTTCCCCCGGGCGCAGCGCTCGACGCCGCCGGGGAACCCACCTCTGATCCCGCGCGCGCGGCCTCGCTCCTGCCCTTCGGCGCGCACAAGGGCTACGGCCTGTCGCTCGTCAACGAGATCGTCGGGGCGTTCATCGGGGGCTCGCTGCCCACGCTGAGGAACCGCTGGGACCGCGAGCCAGGGGAGAAGCACACGTGCTCGTTCTTCTTCCAGGTCATCCATCCCGAGGCGGTCAGCGGCGGGGCGTTCGCCCGCGGCCGCGACCAGGCGGCCAACGTGAAGGCCGTGATCGCGGACATCCTCGGCCACGGCAACGAGAAGTGCCTCCTGCCCGGCCAGGTCGAGGCCGAGTGGGCGCGGAGGACCGCGGCGGCCGGGGGGCTCCTCTTCACGGCGGCCGAGATCGACGCCTTCAACGAACTTGCGCTCGAGGCCGGCCGCCCGCTGTGGGACGCCGCCTCATTCGGGACCGTGGCCGTCTGAGGGCGATCCCGGCGTCGCGCCCTCAGGGCGCCACGCTGATCTCGCACACGCGGTCGACGAACACGTAGCGCTCCTTCCCCGACGGTTCGAAGCACACGGTGCGCAGGAGGATCGAATGGGCCCCGGGCCTCGAGAACGCGACCCGGAACACGCCCTCCCAGCTGCGCTTTGCCCCCTCCGGGGCCGGAACCCGGGCCAGGGCCTTGCCTTCAGTCAGGTCCGTGAAGTCTACGAAATCGAGCCTGCCGTCGGCGTCAAAGGCGCCGTAGCCAATCTCGACCTGCGCGCCGGCGGCGCAGGCCGCAGGCGCATCCAGGACGGAGTACATCCGTGCGTCCTCGATGTGGATGGCGAGCTTGGCCCGCGTCCTGCCCGCGGGGTTCGCGGCCGCAATCCAGACGGAGCGATCGCCCGCCCGCGGGAGCAGCCCCCGGATCTCCCCCGTCTCGGGGTTGAGATGCAGGCCCGCCGGTAGGGCGTCCGCGCCGTAACGGACCGGGCTGTACGCCGCCGCCATGTCGTAGCGGAACTCCGCCCCGGAGCAGCCGAGCGCCCGCGCCGGCGAGACGAATAGCGGTGCGCCAGGGGGAACCGCCCCGGAACTTGCGGGGCCGCGCGCGGCGGCGCCCAGCATCTCGGATAACACGACACCGCCCCCCCTGGGGCGGGCGAGCCCCGGCCGCTCGTAGACAGAGACCGAAAGCCCGACCGTCTCCAGGTCCCCGGCATGCGCCAGGTTGGCGTCGCACCACAGGCGCATCTCGCCCGCCATGGCCTCCATCTGGTGGTCAAAGGCAAAGTTTGCGCCGGCCCGGGTCACCAGGAAGACGAAGTCGCTGGCCGCGAGGCGCTCCATGATGAACCCCTTTTCGGCGGCGTTCTGATCGGCCGGCAACGTCTGGATGAACGGCAGGAGCCTGTGGTGGCGCTCGAAACCCACGATCCGGAATGCCCTGGCGTTGAGGCCGTCGAGATGCCAGGTCACGGCCACGCCCGGCTGGCGCAGTCCGGACTCCTCCGCGCGGAAGTACACGTAGTCGTCCAATCCGTTGATCGCGCGGAATTCCGCCTCCTTCTCGGGCGATGGCGCCTGCGCGGCCTCCGCGCGGGCAAAAAGCAGGGCCCCGGCGACGATCACGCCTGCGCAGACGGCGCCGACCGCGGCCCGCCCGGCCCCGCGCGCCGCATGAATCCACGCCAGGACGACGACCCAGACCAGGCCGGGAATCAGCGTGGAAAGGGTCTGGGGGGCATTGACGGGATAGAGCACCAGGACGGCGGCGGGCGCGCAAAGAAACGCCAGCGCCACGGCCCACGAGGAGCCGAGGGGCGGCGACGGGGCGCCGGACGGCCCGCGGGACTTCACCGGGGCGAGGCGCAGCACCAGAAGGGCGGCCGCCGCGCCAAGCCCCAGGGCCGCCGCGGCCAGGCCGATCTGGTGATAGAGGGCCTCCCGGAGGAGCCAGCCGGCCGACCCCGCAAACCCGAGGTGGGACCCGCGCAGCCCGCGCTCCGCGCCCACAAGCTGGTCAAGCCAGTAGTAGCCGTAGATGGCCTTCCGGCTGAACCAAAGCTCCGGAGCCGATAAGGCCGCCGCGGTCAACGCGGCCAGGCCCAGGCGCCCGCACCCGGCCCTCCGGTCAGCGCGCGCGAGCAGCCAGGACATCAGGGCGACAAATATCAGCGAAAAGTACACCGCGGTCAGGTGCCGGATAAGGATCACCACTCCCGCCGCCGCGCCGAAGAGGACCGCCCTGCGGGTCGACCGGAACCCGTCGGCCGCGACGGCCGCCGCGAGGGCCACCCCGTAGGCGCAGGCAGCCATCCAGTCCAACCTGAAGTCCACGGCGCAGGCCGGCCCAACCGACCAGGGGAAGCGCACGGAGGCGAGGAGCGCGACGGCCGCCAGGGCGAGGGGGAACGATCCCGAGATCCGGCGCACGGCGAAGAACGTGGCGCCCTGCAGCGCGAGGAACGCCAGGAGATTGACAGCCAGGGCCGCGCCCCTCGAGGGACCGGCGGCCGCGAACACGAGCAGCGCAAAGAACGCGTGGAGCGAACCCTGCGCCGGATGCAGCGTCAGCGTGTGCCATGCCGCCGCGGCGAACCCGTGCAGCCTCATGTACTCGTAGCCGTCGTAGGCCTGGCCGAGGTACTGGAGCTGGTCGTACCACCTCGGGTAGACCCACGCGCTGTGCCTGCCGGTCATCACGAGGAAGAGGACAGACTCGGCCGCGAGGACGGCGGCGAGCGCAAGTGGGTGGGCCTTCTTCACGTTCCGGTCGGCATGTCTGCGGCGTTTGGGTCTGCCCAGGCGGGGGTCCCGGTTCAGCCGATTCCGGCCCCGGCACGAGGCGATTCCACAGGGGCGCCGTATTCCGCGAGGACCGCCGGATCGCGCTCCGAGGCGCCCGCCGCTCCGAGGCGCGCCTCCCCCCCCAGCCTGCGCACGGCCCACACCGCGTGGGCGCGGACGACCGCCGACTCGTTCGACGCCAGGCGCACGAGCGCGTCGACGAGCCCCGGGTCGCCCGAGTTGCCGGCAACGACGCACGCGTTTCGCAGGAGGCCCGCCAGCTTGATCCGCTTGATGGCGGTGCCGCGAAAGACCTCGGCGAAGCGCGCGGGGGTTAGCCCCAGCAGCTCGCGCAGCGGCATCGCCGCTATGTCGCCCCTCGACTCCAGCATCATCCTTCGGCCCTGCCTGGCGAACCGGTTCCAGGGGCACACGTCGAGGCAGGTGTCGCACCCGTAGACGCGGCTGCCGACGGCCGCCCGCAGCTCGCGCGGGATGACTCCCCTGTTCTCGATCGTGTGGTAGGAGATGCAGCGGCGCGAGTCCACGACCCCCGGCGCCGGAAACGCCCGCGTCGGGCAGGCGTCCATGCACCGGGTGCACTTGCCGCAGAGGAGCCCGATGGAACCCGGGTTGCCCCGCGGCCTGATCGGGGGGTCCGGGCTCAGGTCGAGCCGCGTGAGGATCGCGGCCAGGAAGAGCCAGTTGCCGTACCGGCGCGAAATGAGCATCGCGTTCTTGCCGATGAACCCGGCGCCCGCAACCGCGGCCCACGCGCGCTCGAGCACCGGGCCGGTGTCCGCATAGCAGCGGTAGTCGGCCGGGCCGGCCCCGAGCTCCTGCGCCAGGGCCGCGCCGGCCCGCGCGAGCGCCTTCTTCAGCGACTCGTGGTAGTCCCGGTAGAGGCTGTAGCGGGCCCAGACCGGCTCCGCGGCCCCTCCCCGGGCCGCTCCGCCCTGGTAGTAGTCGACCCCGAGAAGGATCGCCGACCTGGCACCGTCCAGGACGAGGGCGGGGTCCAGGCGCTTCGGCGCCGTCCGCTCCATCCAGTGCATGTCCGCGTGGTAGCCGGCGCCGAGCCAGGCGCGCAGGCCCTCGCCGGCGGGGCCGGGCGCGAGGCGCGCGAAGCGGACCTCGTCGAATCCCAGGCCCAGGAGCCGACCGCGCAGCCTCTCCTCGCGCTCGCCCATGGCCCTCAGCCCCCGCCCGTCGCGCGCTTGGACGCGAATCCGGCGGCCTCGCGGCGCCACACCCGGACCGCGTGGGCGGCGATCTGGCCGAGGGGCCGCGCGTCCGTCAGGATCACCGTGCCCGCCGACTTGTAGACCGCCTCCCGCTCGGCGTACAGGGCGCGGGCCCTGGCGTCGGGGTCGTCGACATCGAGGAGGGGCCGAGTCTTCGCGTGGCGGCCCGTGCGGGCGAGGATGGTCTCGATCGAGGCGTGCAGGCAAACGACGACGCCCTGCGACCCCAGTTTCTCGAGCATGCCGGGCGCCACGACGAGCCCCCCGCCGCACGCCACCACGAGCCGCTCCCTGGCGTGGCCCTCGTCGATGAACCAGCGCTCGAGGGCGCGGAACGCGGCCTCTCCCTGCGAGGCGAAGACCTCGGCTATCGACTTGCCCGCCCTGCGCTCGATCTCGTGGTCGCTGTCAACGAACCCGAAGCCGATCCGCCGCGCGACGGCGCGCCCGACGGTCGTCTTGCCGGTTCCCATGAAACCGACGAGGTACAGATTGACATCCGCAGGATTCAGGGTGGAGGCGTCCTACGAGTTGGCGCCGCGCCGGTCCCTACTTGGCGGGAAGAGCGGCCGAGGCGGGCGCCGCGGCTCTGACGTCCAGGAGCTCAATGTCGAAGATGAGCACGGAGCCCGGCGGGATGCCCGGGCGGCCGTCGTCGCCGTAGCCGAGGCTCGGCGGCACGTAGAGCTTGATCTTGCCGCCCTTGCTCGTCTTCTGGAGCCCCTCGGTCCATCCCGGGATAACCTTGCTCAGCTCGAACTCGACCGGCTGGCCCCGCTGCACGGAGCTGTCGAAGATGGTGCCGTTGATGAGCGTGCCCGTGTAGTTCACCTTCACCAGGTCGGTCGGCCTCGGCGCGGGCCCGTCGCCGGGCTTGACGATCTCGTAGCGCAGGCCGTCCGGGAGCTCCACGATGTTCTTGTTGTCCTTGAGCTTCGCGAAGAACGCGGCCGCCTCGCTCGTGTTCCTCGCCTTCAGGGTCTGCAGCAGCGCGGTCTGCTTCTTCTGGATGAACTCGTCCATCGCCGGCCCCACCTTCTGTATCTCGTAGGGGGAGTCCTTGGCGTTCAATGCCGCGAGCACGCCCTTCGCGATCGAGTCCGCCTCGGCGGGCGTGAAGCCCCACTCGGAAAGCCCGGTCTTCTTGCCCACGTACCAGCCGAACTCCTCGAGAAGCTGGTTCTCGGTGAAGGCCGGGGCCAGCGGCTGGCCAGGCAGTGAGACCTGGGGCGCGGCCGGCGCGCCGGCCTGGCTCTGGGTGTCGCCCTTGGCGCCCTGCGCGGCGGCGGCCGACGCCGCGACGAGGAATAGAATGATGGCCTTCGTGGGTTCGTTCATGGATTTTGCGGAGGGAGGGGGGGATTCATGCCTCGCCGGGGCCGGTTGGCAATTACATAGCGGCGTTAGCCGCTTGAGTCCGGCCGCGGCATCGGCCAGCCTCCAAGGTTCCCACCATGAGCCCAGAGCAGTTTTGGACCAGCCAGGACGGCCAGATCCTGGTCGTGAAGAGCAAGGACGAGCGAAGCGCGACGCTGACGGTTGCGTTCTGGCCGCGCAACCCCTCCGAGTTCGAGTTCATGAGGTCGCGGATCGGGGACCTCAAGTTCACGGAGCGCAGCTCCCTGGCGCGGATCGGGATCGAGATGCAGATCCAGGGCGCCCTCGAGGTCGACGGCAACCGCCTGGTCCTCGGCGTCGACGCGTTCGTCTTCGACATGAGCTTCCCGAATTCAGGCTACTGGAAGAAGCTCCTGAGGCCCGGGGTGTCCGTCGGCCGCCTGTTCCACGCTCCCGCCGGGGCGAAGCTCTCCTCAGACGAGATCTGGACGGCCATCCGCGAGAACCGGATCAAGCTTCCCAACACGATCAGCATCGACAGCCAGGGCTCCGTCTTCCTGACGCCGCACCAGGTCAGCTACACGCTCAACCCCAGGCTCCAGCGGATCAACTTCGAGCTCATCGTCAGCGGCACGGCGGGCCGCAACTTCCTCGACAAGGTGCAGCTGCGCCACGACGCCTCGCCCCTCTCGATCCAGCCCCGCTCGGGGATACTCACCAGCTGCTCGATGTACCTGAAGGAGCACTACGTCGTGCTGAACCAGGGCGCGGGCAACTTCGGCATCCACTCGAGCGCCGTCCTCCTGGATCCCGTGAAGACATTCGGGACGAACGTGATGCTCGAGATCTACAACACCGGCGACCACCCGGTCGTCAATCCGATGGTCTCGGTCGAGATCTTCCGCGCACCGGAGGCCACGGATCCCGAGTACAACTCCCTCTTCCGCCGGCGCCAGAGGATGATCGGCGCGGCGGCCGAGCTCTACAAGAGCCTCGACGAGCGGCCCCCGAAGGACCCGGGCGAGGCCCGCCCGGCGCTGGGCATAACAGTCAAGGGCCAGAGCGCCACAATGGAGAACCGGTCCTTCTGCCTGAAGGCGGGCACGGCCGAGGACGTGAAGAGGCTCCTGGCGGAGGGCAACGGGGCCTGCGGCTACAGGACCATGATCCAGGCGGTCGAGGCGGCGCCGAAGGACGCGGACACGCTCGTCGTCGACTATTTCCCGGACCTGCTGGAGCAGATCGAGATCCTCACCAATATCCCCGACATCAAGCCGAGGCGGATCATATTCAGGAAGGCGTCGCGCACGCACGGCTACTTCCTCTCGAGCAACGCCCACGCGCGGCTCGACACGTTCAACGCGGTCAACGTTCAGGTCTACTGGTACGACGAGCTCACGAGGGACCTCTACCTTCACATGTACAAGAAGGAGCACGGCTTCTTCGTGCGCGAGGAGATGGGCCGCAGGTTCCAGGAGGCCACGGTCCTCGCCTTCTACGGCTCGGCCCTGGAGCTCGACAAGACGGACGCCGACCGGATCTCTGGCCTGGTCGAGGGCGTCTCCGCGTTCATCGGGCCCAACGTCGGCGTCCTGACGGGCGGCGGCGGCGGGGTGATGCGCCTCGCGGCCGACCAGGCGCGCGGCAAGGGCGCGCTCACCGGGGCCTGCTTCCTCGAACTCGAGGCCCAGCCCCCCGAGCTCGGCGTCGACTTCTTCAACACCTTCCAGGAATCCTCGAGGCACTTCAGGCAGAAGTGGTTCGAGGTGGCCGACTTCTGCATCTTCAACGTCGGCGGGGTCGGGACCCTGGAGGAGATCGGGATCGAGCTGTGCAACCTCAAGCTAGGGATACGACCCCGCGTGCCCTACGTCTTCTTCAACGCGAAGTACTGGTCCGACCTGAGGCGCCAGATTCGCGAAATGGTGCGCTCCAAGCGGGCGCCCTCCTGGATGGAGGATTACATCCTCTTCGCGGACAGCCCGGCGGACGTCGTCGAGTTCTACCGCAAGAAGCTCCAGGTCCTTTGAGCCCGTCGGACCTTCCCCGCTCCGTCCTCGTCGTCGGCTCCGGCGGCAGGGAGCACGCCCTCGTCAGGGCCTTTGCGGCGTCGCCCGCCAGGCCGCGGGTGATGTGCGCCCCGGGCAACGCGGGGATCGCCGCCGACGCCGCCTGCTTCCCCGTCAAGGCGAACGACGTCGCCGGCCTAGTCGAGCTCGCGGTCCGCGAGAAGTCGGGCCTCGTCGTCGTGGGGCCCGAGGTCCCGCTCGTCCTCGGCCTCGCGGACAGGCTGGCCGAGGCCAGGATACCGGTCTACGGACCGAGGGCGTGCGGGGCGAAGCTCGAGGCCTCGAAGGCGTTCACCAAGCGGCTTCTCCTCAAGTACGGCATACCGACGGCCGACGCGCGGACCTTCTCCGAGACGGCACCCGCGCTCGACTACCTGCGGTCGCGGCGCAGGCCGATCGTCGTGAAGGCCGACGGCCTGGCGGCCGGCAAGGGCGTCGTCCTGCCGGCGACGCCCGCCGAGGCCGAGGCGGCCGTCCGGGACATGATCGAAGGCGGCAGGTTCGGCTCCGGCGGGCGCCAGGTGCTGATCGAGGACCGCCTGCAGGGCGAGGAGACCTCGATCCTGGTCGTCGTCTCGGGCTGGGACTACGTCATCCTGCCGACATCGCAGGACCACAAGCGGATCGGGGACGGCGACACGGGCCCCAACACGGGCGGAATGGGCGCCTACTCCCCCGCGGAGGTAGTGACGCCCGCCCTCATGGACGAGATCGAGCGCACGATCGTCCGGCCCTCTGTGACGGCGATAGCATCCGAGGGGATCGACTTCTGCGGCACGCTCTTCATCGGGATCATGCTCACGTCCGAGGGGCCCAGGGTGCTCGAATTCAACACCCGCTTCGGGGACCCGGAGACCCAGGCGGTCCTTCCCCGCCTGGCCACCGATCCGCTCGCGCTGCTATGGTCGGCGGTCAGGGGCACGCTCGCCGGCTTCAGCCTCGAGCTGAAGCCGGTGCACGCGCTCTGCGTCGTCGTGAGCGCGAGGGGCTACCCGGACAGCTATCCGTCCGGCGACGAGATCGAGATCCCCGCCGTCCTGCCGGCAGGGGTCGAGGTGCTCCACGCCGGGACCGCCCGCGACGACGCGGGGCGCCTCGTGAGCGCGGGCGGGCGGGTCCTCGGCGTCACGGCCGTCGGTGCCTCGCTCGCAAAGGCGGCCGAAGGCGCCTACCGGGTCTGCGATTTGATCCGCTTCGAGTCGAAATATTATCGCCGCGACATCGGCGCCCGGCAATTAATGCGCGCGTGAATCCCGCGTCCCGCCTCCTTGCCTGCGCGCTGGCCGCATGCGCCCTTGCGCCGGCGCCGGCCGCGGCCGC
>Ga0074045_10002159_pt1 | contig 18417 bp, 17 predicted proteins | sample BogForMeECP23OM2_FD_94442 | JGI IMG/M metagenome (GOLD analysis project Ga0074045, IMG submission 94442) | Bog forest soil microbial communities from Calvert Island, British Columbia, Canada - Bog Forest MetaG ECP23OM2 | ecosystem: Environmental > Terrestrial > Soil > Wetlands ...
TCCCGGCGAGCGTCCCCGGCCTTGCATCCGCCCGCGCGATGCGGCAGAAGGAGGCTCATCGTAGGAGTGTAGCTCAATTGGCAGAGCACCGGTCTCCAAAACCGGGGGTTGGGGGTTCGAGTCCCTCCTCTCCTGCCATCGCGTAGAAGCGCCTGAGCGGGCGTAGTTCAATGGTAGAACGGAAGCTTCCCAAGCTTCATACGAGGGTTCGATTCCCTTCGCCCGCTCCAACCGCTCATGACGCCAGATCCGGTCGATATCGGGAGGGCAGACCGCCCGAGGCGCCTCCGTCCCGAAAGGGGCGGTGTCGGAACCCGTTCACCGAAGTGGGAATTCGTCGGGGCCGATTCCGTGTCGCGATTTGACGGTTGGGGACATCGGGAACGCGAACGGCCGCAACGGAGACGGCAAGCGGTGGTCTCAGACCTGCGTGCGCCCGGCCTTCGGCCTCGCTGCACAAATGGCGGAACGTACCACCCCCTGCAGATCGAAGCCCCGACTTGCGACGCGCTTACGCCCTCATCGCGACCTCGGTGCGGTTCTTCGCCTGCAACTTCTTCATCACATTGCGCACGTGGACTTTCACCGTGCTTTCACACATACTCAGTTCATGGGCAATGACTTTGTTGGACTTGCCTTGCTTTATCGCAGCCACAACGGAGGTTTCGCGGGCGGTGAGACCGCCGGCCGGCCGGAACGGCGTCGGCGGTGAAAGGCGAGGCTGATCGGGCGCATGAAGAAGGTGGTCCGTCGGGGCGTAAGTGCCGCCAATCAGAACAAAGCGAATGGCTTGAACCGCAACGTCAAATCCCATCGTGACCGGAATGAATCCCTTGGCGCCGTGTCGGATGGCGGCGCGGGCCAGCTCCAGGTCATTCGCCGACGCAAGCATGACGACGGGGCGGCGTGAGACGCTTTCCGACAGGTCCTTCAGCGTCTTCGCCCAATCGTCCCGGGTGGCCTCTAGCAAGGACAGGATGACAAGAGCGGCGGAGGCGTCTTTATTCTGGCCGCGCAGTTCCGACAATGTCGAAAACGTGACGACCGGACCCGAGAACGCCGATTGCATGCTGCGAGCAATGCATTCCCGTAAGAACGGGCGATGCTCGACCAACGCGACGAAAGCGCCGGACGCCGCGTCTACCCCCTGTTCACGACAGACGTCAGGCCCTTCAGTGGTCCCAGTCGATTCATCCATTATTCCAAATCCCCAGTAGTGCAAAAACAACCCAAGTCACACCGGCTCCGCACGTCCCTTCCCTTACTTGGGCGAAGCGTTTCCCTGTTGATTATTAACCTTAAGCCAGCCCTATATTGCCTCTATTCGATGTCCAGGCGACCTGCTGAGCCAGCCTGAACTTGACCATAAAGCCTAATACTGCACCCGCCGCCAGTATTGGCTTTTCGACAGAGGATCTACAACCCGAGAGTTGAGCCGCCTAACGTAAGTGGAGTCGAGAACGGTGTAAAGCGACCTAAAATGTTAGCTCCTACCTCTTTTGGACAACGCGCCGTGCGCCAGCGCACAACCAAGTGAGGGATCTTGCTAGGCAGGCGGGGTCGCTCGCCAACTCGGGACGGCAATTCCCTCTTGGAATGCGGTCCGGTGAAAAGAGGGCGCCGGCGACATCACATTCCCGGGACGAACCCGGCTGCCTGGGGCTCGCCTTAAGCCACCCACGAAGCGGCGCGTTCCGACCGCCGGCGGCGGAGCGCGGCGCCGTGACGCGCCCCGCTTGCGGCCAGCGGCCGGGCTACACCCGCTCGATCGCCAGCGCGACCCCCTGGCCGACGCCGACGCACATCGTGGCGAGGCCGTAGCGGCCGCCCCGGCGGCGAAGCTCGAACGCAACCGTCCCGGCGAGGCGCGCGCCCGACATGCCGAGCGGATGGCCGAGCGCGATCGCGCCGCCGTTGGGATTGACGGTTTCGGCGTCGTCGGCAAGCCCGAGGCCGCGCAGGCACGCGAGCGCCTGCGCGGCGAAGGCCTCGTTGAGCTCGATCGCATCGAAGTCCTGAGGCCTCAGGCCCAGCCGTTCGCATAAGTTTTGCACGGCGGGGATGGGGCCGACGCCCATCACCCGCGGCTTGACGCCCGCGGTCGCGTAGCCGAGCACGCGCGCGATCGGCGTGAAGCCACGCGCTGCGGCCGCCTTCTCTGAGGCGAGGACGAGGGCGGCGGCGCCGTCGTTGACGCCCGACGCGTTCCCCGCGGTGACGCTGCCGTCCGGCCGCACGATGCCGCGCAGTTTCGCCAGCGACTCGAGCGTCGTGTCGGCGCGCGGGTGCTCGTCCTTCGCCACGCGGGTCACGGCGCCCTTGCGGTCCCTGATCTCGACCGCGACGATCTCGTCCGCGAACGCGGCCTTGGCCTGCGCCCCCGCTGCGCGCCGCTGCGAGCGCAGCGCGAACGCGTCCTGGTCCTCGCGCGAGATCCGATAGTCGTTGGCGACGTTCTCAGCCGTCTCCGGCATCGAGTCGACGCCGTAGAGCTTTTTCATCTGCGGATTGACGAAGCGCCAGCCGATCGTGGTGTCGTAGACGTCGGCCGAGCGCTGGAACGCCGTTTCCGCCTTGCCCATGACCAGCGGGGCGCGCGTCATCGACTCTGAGCCCCCGGCGACGGCGAGCGAAATCTCGTCCGCCTTGATCGCGCGCGCGGCGGCCGCGACGGCGTCCATGCCCGAGGCGCACAGGCGGTTCACCGTCACGCCCGGGACGGATTCCGGCAGGCCGGCCAGCAGCGACGCCATGCGGGCCAGATTGCGGTTGTCCTCGCCGGCCTGGTTCGCCGAGCCGAAGAAGACGTCGTCCACCGTCTCGGCGAGGCTCGGGCAGCGGCGCAAAAGCTCGCGGATCGGGATCGCCGCGAGGTCGTCGGCGCGAACGCTCGCGAGCGCGCCGCCGTAGCGGCCGATGGGGGTGCGGACATAGTCGCAGATGAAGGCTTCAGCCATCGGCCGCCTCAAGCCGTCATGCGCCGCACCGGGGCGATGCGGAAGCGGTTGGCGACGAAGGCGGTGTCGGTCAGCGAGGCGTTGCCCGCCGGATTGCCGCCGGTCACGTGGAAGTCGGAGAAGGCCGACGACTGATTGACGAAGATGGCGCCGATGAGGTTGATCGAGAGCGCGACATTGGCGCGGGCGAAGGCGGCTTCGGCGGCCTCCGCGACGGCGTCGCTCGACGTATAGAGCGCGGCGGTGATCGCGCCTTTGTCGCGGATCGAAGTCTCCGCGCGCACAAGCGAATCGGCGGTCGAGTCGGTCGCGATCACGAACGAGATCGGGCCGAACCGCTCCTCGCGCCAGGCGCGCTCGTCGTCCGCATCGACCGCCAGGATGAGCGGGGTTGCGCTGCGCGCGAGCCCCTCCACCGGCGCGGAGGCGCGAACCACGCGGCCGAACGAGGCCGCCTCCTTCACCCGCTCGAGCGTCGCATCGCCCTGGATCGCGCCGAGCACCGTCTGCGCCCGGGCGGGTTCCGCCAGCAGCCTGTCGACCGCGTCGGCGATCCCCTTCGCCGCCTCCTCGAAGCTCTTATGGCCCTCGTTGGTCTCGATCCCGCCCCTGGGGACGAACACGTTCTGCGGCGCGGTGCACATCTGGCCGGAATAGAGCGACAGCGAGAAGGCGATGTTGTCGCACATGCCGCGGAAGTTCGCGGTCGAGTCGATGACGATGGCGTTGACGCCCGCCTCCTCGGTGTAGACGAGCTTGTCCGTGAGCGTATGGCGCAGCCACGAGCCGAAGGCCGGGCCGCCGGTGAAATCGACGATCTTGACCGCGGAATGCTGGACGAGGTCCTTGGCGATCGGCGCCGACGGTTCGTCGGCCGCAAGCAGCGCGACATTGGGATCAAAGCCAGCTTCGATCAGAACCTCTCGAAGGATCTTGACGGTGATCGCCGCCGGCAGGATCGCCGCCGGGTGCGGCTTGACGATCACGCTGTTGCCGGTGGCGAGACTGGCGAACAGGCCGGGATAGAGGTTCCAGGTCGGGAAGGTGGCGCAGCCGATCTCGACCGCGATGCCGCGCGGGGCGATGCGGAACCGCTTCGCCAGCCGGATCGGTTCGCCCTTGCCCTGCGGCTTCTCCCACGCCACCTCCCGCGGGGCGCGGTTCATTTCGGCGACCGCATAGGCGACGGCCTCGAGGCCGCGGTCCTGGGCATGGGGCCCGCCCGCCTGGAAGGCCATGCCCCACGACTGGCCGGAGGTATGCTGCACCGCGTCGGCGATCAAAAAACTCTGCCTGTTGAGACGCGCCAGCCCCTCCAGCATCACGCCGGCGCGCGCCTCGACCGAGGCCTTGCCCCAGGCTTCGCCCGCGGCTGCGCTCGCCTCGATGAGCGCGTCGATCGACGCGGCCGGATAGCGAATCCCGAGCGGCTTGCCGTAAGGCGAGGTCTCGCTGCCCACGAGGCGCTCGTTCGGGTGCCTGTCGTCGAAGGGAAAGGGCTTGCCGAGGATCGCCTCGAAGGCGGCGTCGCCCTCGGCCCTGGCGGTCTCGCCATAGACCCTAGGCGATGCGGATTCGGGATAGGCGCTGAAATAGGTCCGCTCGGCGATCGCGTTCAGCGCCTGCTTCAAGAGCGCCTCGTGACGACCATAAAAATCCGTCATCCGTTCCTCCCTCACCGCCTATGGACATGCTCACGAGTCACTACTAATGACCCACGAATCGGTCAATTCCACAACGCCCGTAGCGATCGGATCGGCAAATAGCCAGGGAGGCCGCCCATGGGAGACGTCAACGCATCACTCCAACCCGTCTTGCTGGAAGCGGCGGAGGACGGCGTCCTCACGCTGACCCTCAACCGGCCGGACCGGATGAACGCGTTCAATGGGGCGCTGCACGAGGCCCTGGCGGCCGCAGTCAAACGCGCCGCGACGGATGACGCCTGCCGCGTCGTCCTGTTGACGGGCGCCGGCAGGGGCTTCTCAGCCGGCCAGGATCTCGCCGACCGCGCCGTCGCGCCAGGCGGAGAGCGCCCCGACCTCGGGGCGTCGATCGAGACGCGCTACAATCCGCTCATCCGCGCCCTGCGCGCGCTGCCGAAGCCGGTGGTGTGCGCGGTCAACGGCGCTGCCGCCGGGGCGGGGGCGAATGTCGCGCTCGCTTGCGACATCGTGGTTGCGGCGAAGTCGGCCAAGTTCTTGCAGGCCTTCGCGCGCATCGGGCTCGTGCCCGATTCCGGCGGCACCTGGGTTCTGCCCCGACTCGTCGGCGAGGCGCGCGCCCGCGCCCTGATGATGTTGGCAGACCCGATCGGCGCCGAAGAGGCCGAGGCCTGGGGCATGATCTACCGCGCCGTCGACGACGATCAGCTGATGGGCGTGGCGCGGGAGATCGCCATGCGCCTCGCGGCCGGCCCGACCCACGCCTATGGGCTGATGAAGCGCGCCTTTCTCGCGGCGTCGTCGAACAGTCTCGACGCGCAGCTCGATCTCGAGCGCGACCTCCAGCGCGAGGCTGGCGCGGCTGACGAATATATCGAGGGCGTCCGGGCGTTCCTGGAAAAGCGCCCGGCCGATTTCCGCGGGAAAAGGCGCGAGCCTTGACGCCGGACGAGATCGCCCGGAAATCCGCTGAGCTCATGGGAGCGGAGGACAATACCGCCAGGGAGCATGGCATCCGCATGGAGGCGGTCGGCCCGGGCGAGGCGACGTTGTCCATGGTCGTGACCCAGGCGATGACCAACGGTCACGGCATCGGCCACGGCGGCTTCATCTTCCTGCTCGCCGACACCGCCTTCGCCTACGCCTGCAACAGCTACAACCAGCGCTGCGTCGCGCAGCACTGCTCCATCACCTATCTGAAGCCCGCCCGCGAGGGCTCGCGCCTGACCGCGACCGCGCGCGAGGTGCGCCGCATCGATCGCAGCGGCATCTACGACATCAGCGTCAGCGACGAGACCGGGACGCCGATCGCGGAATTCCGCGGCTATAGCCGCACCGTGCCCGGCTCGTTCTTCTGACGTCAAAACGACAGGACCTGTCCATGCGCGATCTTGCGCCAAAAAGAAGCGAACTCGACCGCATTGAAGTGGCTTCGCGCGACGAAATCGCCGCTCTGCAGCTCGCCCGCCTGCAAAAGAGCCTGCGCCACGCCTACGACAACGTTCCCCACTATCGCGCCAAGTTCGACGCTGCGGGGATCCATCCTGGCGATTGCCGCACGCTCGGCGATCTCGCCAGGTTCCCGTTCACGACCAAGGTCGACCTGCGCGACACTTATCCGTTCGGTATGGTCGCCGTGCCGCACGACCGGATCGCCCGTATCCACGCCTCGTCCGGCACGACCGGCAAGCCGACTGTGGTCGCCTACACGCAAGGCGACATCGACGTCTGGTCCGACCTCATGGCGCGTTCGATCCGCGCCGCCGGCGGGCGGCGGGGCATGAAGGTCCATATCGCCTACGGCTACGGCCTGTTCACCGGGGGCTTGGGCGCGCACTACGGGGCCGAGCGGCTGGGCTGCGCGGTCATTCCGGTCTCGGGCGGCATGACCGAGCGGCAGGTGCAGCTCATCCACGACTTCAAGCCCGAGATCGTGATGGTGACGCCGTCCTACATGCTGGCGATTCTGGACGAGTTCCGCCGGTCGAATGTCGATCCGCGCGACTGCAGCCTTCAGGTCGGCATCTTCGGCGCCGAGCCCTGGACCAACGCCATGCGCGCCGAGATCGAGCAGTCTTTCGACATGCACGCGGTCGACATCTACGGACTGTCGGAGGTCATGGGGCCGGGCGTCTCCTGCGAATGCGTCGAGACCAAGGACGGCCCACACATCTGGGAGGACCATTTCTACCCCGAGATCGTCGATCCCAACACGGGCGAAGTCTTGCCGGACGGCGCGCCGGGCGAGCTCGTCTTCACCTCGCTCACCAAGGAGGCGATGCCGATCATCCGCTACCGCACGCGCGACCTGACGCGGCTTCTGCCCGGCACGGCGCGATCGATGCGGCGGATGGAGCGGATCACCGGGCGTTCCGACGACATGATCATCTTGCGCGGCGTCAATGTATTCCCGTCGCAGATCGAGGAGCAGATTCTCAAGTGCGACGCGCTGTCGCCGCACTTCCAGATCGAGCTTTTCCGCCATGAGCGCATGGACGCCATGACGGTCGTGGTCGAGGCGCGGCCGCACGCGGCTGACGAGGCCCAGCGCGAGTTGGGCGCGCACGAACTTACCCACCACATCAAGTCCGTGATCGGCGTGACAGCCGGCGTCCGCGTCGTCGACCCCGGCACCGTCGAGCGTTCGCAGGGCAAGGCCAAGCGGATCGTCGACCTTCGCCCGAAAGGGTGAGCCTTCAGCGCTTGAATAGGATCGCTGGCCAGTCGGGCGCCCTCCTCCCCCCTTGTGGGACCCACAATGAGGGGGCGGGGACGCTAGCCGCTCGAGTCGAATAGGGCCCGGGGCGGATCAATATTCGCCGCCTCGATTACGCCGCGTCGAAATCCAGCGTCACCGTCGGCGTGAGCGCCCGGGACTGGCAGGCGAGCGTGTAGCCGGCCTCGAGTTCCCAGGGTTCGAGCGAATAGTTGACGTCCATCGCCACCGCGCCCTCCAGCACCTTGCAGCGGCAGGTGCAGCACATGCCGCCCTTGCACGAGTGGGGGATCTCGAAGCCCTGCTCGTGCGCGGCTTCGATGATGAGCCGGCCCGGCTCGACCTCGATCCGATGTCTGCGGCCTTCGAGTACGCATGAGACATGCGCTTCGCCCTCGTGGGCGACATGCGCCGGCGTCGCGGCGGGCGCCGGCCGCGGCGCGCCGTCGGTCGAAAAGAGCTCGGCCTTGATCCGCGACGGCTCGACGCCGGCTGCGATCAGCGCCCTGCGGCCGTCCTCGATCATGCCAAACGGGCCGCACAGGAAATAGGCGTCGACGCCTTTCGGCGGAACGATGGTCCGCGCGATGAGGGCGATCCGCTCGCCGTCGATCCGGCCGTTGAGAAGGTCGATGTCCTGCGACTCGCGCGACAGCACGTGGAAGACGGCGAGCCGCCCGAGATAGCGGTCCTTGAGATCGTCGAGCGCCTGACGGAACATGATGCTCGCCGTCGTGCGGTTTCCGTAGACGAGCGTCGCGCGCGCATTCGCATTGGCGGCGAGCGTCGATCGGATGATCGACATAACCGGCGTGACGCCAGATCCAGCGGCGAAGAACGCATAGTGGCGGTCGGCGCCGATGTCGGCGGTGAACCGCCCTTCGGGTCCCGCGACATCGAGGCGCTGGCCGGGCGCGAGCGCTTCGTTGGCGAAGCGCGAAAACCGCCCGCCGTCGACCTTCTTGACCGCGATGCGCAGCTCGCCTTCGTCCGCGCCCGAGCAGATCGAATAAGAGCGGCGGCATTCCTCGCCGTCTATGGTGGCTCTCACCGTGAGATACTGGCCGGGCCGATACGCGAATTCTTCGCGTAAGGTCTCCGGCACGGCGAAGGCGAGGGACACGCTGTCGGCCGTCTCCCGGCGGCGGTCGACGATTTTCAGGGAATGGAAGCGGCTCATCGGCTCGGGCTCAGATGCATTTGAAATGATCGAAAGGCTCGCGGCAGGCGCGGCAGCGCCAGAGGGCCTTGCACGCCGTCGAGCCGAATTCCGAGATGCGTTCGGTCTCGCTCGAGCCGCAGCGCGGACAGCCGACGGCGGCGGACGGGGCGAACAGGGCGCGCTTGCCCGAGACGCGCTCGGGCGGGGATATGCCGGTCGCGCGGAGCTTTTCGCGCGCCGCCTCGCTCATGCGCTCGGTCGACCAGGCGGGCGCATTCGTCAGCCTGACGCGCGCGTCGGCAAAGCCGTCCTTCATGAGTTCGGTCTCGATTCCGAGCGCGATGACGCCCATCGCCGGACAGCCGGAATAGGTCGGCAAAATCGTGACCGTGACCCGTCCCGTATCGTCGATCGCGACGTCATGCAGAATGCCGAGGTCGTCGATCGTGAGGACCGGCACTTCGGGGTCCGTCACGCGCGCCGCCGCGGCCCGGGCGGCCTCCTGTAGCCGCGCTCGTTGAGCGCGGTCAGCGACCGCGTCAGCAGAGTCGCCCAGATTCTCCAGGGCGGATTCAACCACGTTCACCACCTTGCGTCCGGATAGGCGCGCTGCAGGGCCTGCAAGACGGCGAGCATGTGGCCGAGATGCTCGCTGTGCCGGCCTCCCTTTCCGCCGCGCTGGCCGAAGCGCTCGGCAGGCTTTTTCAGGGTCGCACGCGCAAGCACGTCGTCGACCGCGGCGTCGAACGCGCCGCGCAATGTCGAGGGATCGACGCCGAAGCCTGAAGCCGCGACCTCGCGATCGAGGTCGTCGGCCTCGAACAGCTCCGGGACGTAGGGCCAGAGATCGGTGAGCGCGGCTTGCGCCTTGGCGTGGCTCTCCGCCGTGCCGTCGCCGAGCCGGATCATCCACTCGCCGGCGTGGCGCAGATGATAGGCCATCTCGCGCGCGGAGCGTGTCGCGATCCCCGCCGTCTCCGCGTCGTTGGACGAGGCGAGGCTCTCATAGAGGGGCGTCGCATAGGCGGCGAAGAGGAGATGCCGCGCCATGGTGTCGGCGAAATTGCCGTTCGGCTGCTCGACGAGGAGCGGATTGCGATAGTCCGGCTCGGCGCGGCGATAGGCGAGGTCCGTCTCGTCGCGCGTTCCGCCCTCGAGTTCGCAGGCGCGCGTATAGAGCGCGCGCGTCTGCCCGATGAGGTCGAGGCCGAAATTGGCGAGCGCGATGTCCTCCTCGAGCGTCGGAGCGCGCGACAGCCATTCGGTCATGCGATGGCCGAGGATCAAGCTTGCGTCGCCGAGACGCATGAGCCAGGCGGCGCGGGGATCGGAAGAAGCGAGCGTCATGGCCGTCGCCCTCACATGTGGCCGACTTCGTCGGGCACTTCGTAAAAGGTCGGGTGCCGGTAGATTTTCGTCGCCGTCGGCTCGAACATCATGTCCTTCTCGGACGGGTCGGAAGCGACGATGGCCGACGACGGGACGACCCAGATCGACAGCGTCTCGCCCCGCCGGGTGTAGACGTCGCGCGCCGCCTGCAGCGCCATCTTGGCATCGTGCGCGTGCAGCGAGCCTACATGGCGGTGGGCAAGCCCGTTGCGCGGGCGGACGAACACTTCCCACAACGGGGTCGCGGCTTCGGTCATGGACGTTTCCTCGTGTCGTTGCTCGTCACGCCGCGCGTTCGGTTGCGGCGCGCGACTTCAAGGCATAGGCGGCGGCGGCCTCGCGCACCCAGGCGCCGTCCGCCTCGGCCGCAAGGCGATGCTTCATCCGCTGGCGGTTGCAGGGGCCGTCGCCGGCGAGCACGCGGGCGAACTCGTCCCAGTCGAGGGCCCCGTGCTCCCAATGGCCGGTCGCCTCGTTGAAGCGCAGGTCCGGGTCGGGAATCGTGAGCCCCAGGTAGCGGGCCTGCGGCACGGTCGCGTCGATGAACTTTTGCCTCAGCCCGTCATTGGTGAAGCGCTTGATCTTCCACTTCATCGACAGCTCCGAATGGACGCTGCTCGAATCGTGCGGGCCGAACATCATGAGCGAGGGCAGCCAGAAGCGGTTCAGCGCGTCCTGCGCCATCGCGCGCTGCTCCGCCGTCCCGCGGCACATGGCGACCATGATGTCGTAGCCTTGCCGCTGGTGGAACGACTCCTCTTTGCAGATAAGGATCATCGCGCGGGCGTAGGGGCCGTAGCTGCAGCGGCAGAGCGGAATCTGGTTCATGATCGCCGCGCCGTCGACGAGCCAGCCGACCGCGCCCATGTCGGCGTAATTCAGGGTCGGGTAGTTGAAAATCGACGAATATTTAGCCCGGCCCGTGAGCAACTGGTCGTAGAGCTCCTCGCGCGAGACGCCGAGCGTCTCGGTGGCGGAATAGAGATAGAGCCCGTGACCAGCCTCGTCCTGGATTTTTGCCAGAAGCTGGGCCTTGCGCTTGAGGGTCGGCGCACGCGTCACCCAATTGCCCTCGGGCTGCATGCCGATGACCTCGGAATGGGCGTGCTGGGAGATCTGCCGGATGAGCGTGCGGCGGTATTGCTCCGGCATCCAGTCGTTGGGCTCGATCTTCTCCTCGGCGTCGATCCGGTCCTGGAAGGCGGCGAGTTTTTGCGGGTCCTCGGCCTTGACCGGCGCCAGATCCTTGGCGTTCAGCGCTTGGGCGTACATGCGTCTCCCCGCGTTCGAACGGACCGATTTTCGCGGCCTCGATGCGGGCCATTATGCATCATTTTTGTCACGGATCAACAAAAAAATGTAACATGTTGCCGCAGGAGCTGTCGCAGGGTCCGAGGGCTGAGCGCGGGACAGGCGGCACCCTCGGGGTGCGTGCTACGGTTGCGCCAGGAGTTCCCATAAACAGAAGTTTGTGTTATCGTATTTTAGAATTACCGTTCTACATAACGAAAGGCCTGCGCGGCATGGATGCTTCGTCATCGATCGACGGGACTCGCGTTGGTGGGCGCCTTTCCGCCCTGCACGTCAGCGCGGGGGGACCAGGCCAAGGGGGTGGAAGGGGCGCTCGCCGAAGGTCAGACTCGTTGGCCGTTGCATTTTCTCCGAAACTCCGGAACAAGTCTTTGAAAACGCACGAAAGACGGTTGGATAAGGCGGCCTTTCGCCACGCCGAACGGGGCCCCAACGGGCGTCGAAAGCGTGCCGAACGGCGCCGAGCGTATGCTGGGCGGAGCGCGAGCGGCGATGGCCGGCTCCTTCGAGAAGCGCGCCCTAGAATCGCCGTCCGTCCTCGGATCGCGGCGGCAGCGGCCCATAGGCCGAGGCGGCGTTGGCGTCGAGCCAGGCCTCGGACGGGCGCCAGAGCGCCCGCCAGATCGCCGCCGTCGTGGCGCGCGCGGAAAACCCCGGCCAGCCCTCCGGCAGGTAGGGCGCCGGGATCATCGGGTCGCGCAGCACGATGCGGCGAAAGGCGTGGATGACGAGGACCCGCATGGCGAGGGCGTCGAGGCCGGAGAGGCTCCGCCCGGATCCGAGGACTTCGACAACCGGCGCGAAGGCTTCGACGAATCCGGCGTAGTCCGCGCTTAGGGCTTCGAGATCGAAGGCGCGCGCCACCAGAAGCCGCGCCTCCGCCTCCGGCAGCGGACCGGCCGTCATGACGATTGCGCCCAAAACGTCCGGAGCCTTGTCGACATCCGGAAGCAGCCAGGTCTGCGCAGCGAGCTCCGCCGCGCCGCGCCGGGCGAGCGCCGCCTTGAGGCGCGCCTGCTCGCTCTTCCCGAGGCCGCCGGCGTACACGACCCGCCAGCCGCATGGGGCCTCCGGGTGGCGCGGGGCGTAGATGCGGCGCGAGGCGGTTTCGGAAGCCGCGAGCGCCAGCGGGGTCAGGGCATAGAAGCTGTTGCGTCCGACCTTCTGCCTTGCGACCCAGCCGTCGCTCGCAAGGCGCGACATCGAGGTCCGCGTGACGCCGCTGTCGATGCTGAAGGCGCCAAGCAAGTTTGAGATGGTCGCGACGCCGACCTCGCCCCCGCGCGGAACAATGCAGTCGCCGAGAAAGCTGACCGCCAGCGACCAGGCGCGCAAGCCTCCGCCCATGCGCCCGACGACGCCGATGAGCGCGCTCCGATCGTCGGGCCAGTAATCCGCAATCGAGAAGCGGCTATCCGTCATGCCGCCTTCCTCGCAGGAACTCCGCGGATTGTCACGCGACGCCGGCGTCCTTTCGTGGTCGCCCAGTCAGGACGGGCGCTGGCTCGTCATCACGTCGCTCCAGTCGGGATGCCTTCGATATTGCGCCAGCACGTAGGGGCAGACCGGGACGATCTTGAATCCGGCGGCGCGGGCGTCGGCGATCATGTGCTCGACCAGCGCCAGGGCCGCGCCCGTCCCGCGCATGCTCGCCGGCGCCTCGGTGTGGTCGGCGCTGATCAGTCCGGCGTTGCGGACGGTGAAGACAAGCTCCGCTTCGCCATCGACGCCGTCGATCCGGGCGACGTAGCGGCCGTGCGCTCCGGATACTTGCTTCGCGATGCGGATGGCGTCGCTCATTCAGCGCTCCTTGTTCAGCATGCCGGCGGGAAGCGCCCCGCCAAGCCAACCCTTCCTCCGACCTCAAGCGGGCGTCCGGGCGCGTTCGCTTTGGACGGGCCCGTCCGGCGCCGGCGACGACACCTCACCTAGAACGCTCAGCGCGTTGTCGACGCCGGCCGGCGAGATCCTGATGAATCCAGTGTAAGGATTGCTGAGTTCGAGGATCAGGAAAATCGCGGTGCCGATCGAGATCGCGCCGGCGAGATGCGCGATGATCGTCACCGCATTCGGCGCTGCCACGACCCCGTTGCCGAGGAAAAGGACCGTCGCCCAACAGATCACCACGGTCAGCACGTGCGGCGGAAAGGGGCTCGCGAGCTGGCGCGCCATCGTCATCTGGGTATCGTGGTATTTTCGCGCGAGGTCCCAGGCCTTGGTGACGAGGCGCCGCTGCCGGTCGGTCGCGGGCTCGAGGCTGTCGAAGTAGCCGTCGAGCCCCGCGAACGTCGCCTTCATCTCGTCGAAGGTGAACGGCTGCGGCCCTCGCTCGGCGTCGCCGAAGAAGCGGACTCGCGTGCGCTGGAGGGACGCGCGCAATCCCGCCCGGCCGGAGGCGCCTTCCGGCCCGTACTGGTCGAGGGCGAGATCGATGTCCGCAACCACCGGTCCGAGCGAATAGGCTTCCGACTGCTGGGTGGTGAAGATGGAAAAAGCGGTGAAGACCAAGAGGCCGAGGACGAGCGCGAGCAGCAACGACACGAGCCCAACCATCCCTCCGACGGCGCCCTTCGACGCGGTCAGCACCTCCAGAGACACCCCGAGCTGGATGAGCATGCCCAGAAGGCTGGCGCCGAAAGTGATCAGTGCGACGGTGATGGAACGGGCAAGCGGATGCATGGGCCTCGACGGGGTTGGAATTCTGAGTCGGACCTGGACGATAGCATGCCTGCGGCCCGAGTCTCGACGCAGCCGCTCGGCGGGTCGATCGCCGACGGCGGCCTTGACCCGCGCTTTTCTTTCGTGAACCTCGGAAGGTCTTGGGAGAGGAGGCGTCGGCGGAAGACTTCCCGCCGCGCGCGAACAAGGGAAGAGGGCGAACATGCAATTCCATCTGAACGGCTTCAGACCGGGCGATCCGGAGATCTACGAACCGGCCCGCCCGTCGCCTCAGACCGACGCGCTTCCAGAGGAGGTGGACGTCCTCATTGTCGGCTGCGGCCCGACGGGTCTGACCCCGGCGGCGCAACTCGCGGCGTTCCCAGAGATCAGGACCCGGATCGTCGAACAGAAACTGGGCCCCCTGGCGCTCGGCCAGGCCGACGGCGTCGCGTGTCGCAGCATGGAGATGTTCGAGGCCTTTGGCTTCAGCGAGCGCGTAATGAAAGAGGCCTACTGGGTCAACGAGGTGACCTTCTGGAAGCCGGACGACGGCGCCCGCGACCGCATCGTCCGCAACGGGCGAATTCAGGACGTCGAGGACGGCCTTTCCGAGTTCCCGCATGTGATTCTGAACCAGGCGCGCGTGCATGATTTCTATCTCGACGTCATGCGTGATTCGCCCTCGAGGCTAGAGCCCGATTACGCGCGCCAACTCGTCGATCTCCAGGTCGCACCGGACGGCGAACGGCCGGTCACGGTCAGGCTCACGCGGATCGACGAAAGCCATAGAGGCGAGGTCGAGACCGTCAGGGCCCGCTATGTCGTCGGCTGCGACGGAGCCCGCAGCAAGGTGCGCGAGGCGCTCGGATATGTCCTGAAAGGCGACTCGGCCAATCAGGCGTGGGGCGTCATGGACGTGCTCGCCGTGACCGATTTTCCCGACATCCGGCTGAAGGCGACGATCCTGTCGGGCGACCAGGGCAGCGTGCTCGTCATTCCGCGCGAGGGCGGCTACCTCGTCCGCATTTACGTGGAGCTCGACAAGCTCGGCGCCGACGAGCGGGTGGCGAACCGCAGCATCACGCTCGACCGCCTGATCGAGCAGGCGCGGCGGGTCATGAGGCCCTACACGCTGGAGGTGAAGGAATGCGCGTGGTGGTCGGTTTATGAGATTGGCCAGAGGATCTGCGACCGCTACGACGACGCGGCGCATGAGCGCGCGAACCCTCGCGTCTTCATCGCCGGCGACGCCTGCCACACGCACAGCCCGAAAGCGGGCCAGGGGATGAACGTCTCGATGCAGGACACGTTCAACCTCGGCTGGAAGCTCGTGTCTGTGATCAAGGGGCGGGCGTCCCCCGCGCTGCTCCAGACCTATTCCACCGAGAGGCGGGCTATCGCGCAGGACCTGATCGACTTCGACCGCGAATGGGCGGCCATGTTCAGCGCCAAGCCGAAGGCCGCCGCCGGCGACGACGGCGTCGACCCTGTCGAGTTCCAGAAGTACTTCATGCGGCGGCTCCGGTTCACCGCGGGCGTCGAAACCCGCTATCGGCCGTCGATCGTCTCGGCGGAGCCGACCCATCAGCGTCTCGCCGGAGGGTTCACGATCGGCATGCGCTTCCACTCAGCGCCCGCCATTCGTCTTGCGGACGCCAAGGCCGTCCATCTCGGCCATTGCGTGAAGGCCGACGGCCGCTGGCGGATCTTCATATTCGCGGACCGGGCGAATCCTGCTGAGACTTCTTCCAAGGCGCGAAGCTTATGCGATCATCTCGCGGCATCGCCGCAGTCTCCGGTACTCAGATACACGCCGGCGGGCGCCGACGTCGACTCGATCGTCGATGTCCGCGCGGTCTTCCAGCAGGGCCATCGCGATCTCAGGATCGAGGACATGCCCGCGCTCCTCCTGCCGCGGAAAGGCAGGCACGGCCTCATCGACTACGAAAAGATGTTCTGCCCGGACCTGAAGGCCGGGAACGACGTCTTCGACATGAGAGCGGTCAGCCGCGACGGCTGCATGGTCGTCGTGCGCCCGGACCAATATGTCGCGCACGTCTTGCCGCTCGACGCCGAGGAAGAACTCGCCGCCTTCTTCGCAGGCTTCCTGCTTCCGCAGGTCTGACGAGACCCAACGCAGCACGCCGGGGGGACATCGCGAGCGGCGACGTCCCGAGCGCGGGACGCGTCGTGCGGCGTCCCGCCGGCGCCGGTGGAAGAGACCTCCGCCTTTATGCGGCAGCCGTCAGGCTCTGCCGGCGCAGCTGCTCGTACTGGACCTTGTCGACCGGCGGCGCGCCGGGCTCGCCAAGATCATTCAGGTGAACTCGATAGGTTTCGCGCGCGCTCCACGCCGCGATCGCCGAGATGATTGTCACGCCGAAGGCGAGCGCTCCCACCGTCAGGGGCACGTTCGAGGAGCCGGGAGGCGCGACGGTCGCAAACAGCGCCGGAAGGAGCGCGGTTAGCATCGTCCCGATGTTCTGAGCAATCGCCATGCCGGAGACGCGCGACCGCGTGGGGAAGAGCTCGGGATAGAAGCTCGGAAAGACCGCGTTGTAGCCCTGGTAGACGACGCCCCACATCAGGATCGAGAGCAGAAAAGCGAGCGGCACGCTCCTGATGCTGATCGCATAGAGATAGCCGAAAGCCAGCAGCCCCGCCGCGAGCGAGCCGAGGATCATGGGCGGCCGGCGGCCGATCCGGTCCGAAAGATCGCCGACGAACGGAATGACGACCACGGCCACGATGTTCCCGATCACCGGAATCCAGAGATACACGCTCTTGTCCATGCCGACGCCATAGCCCGGCTGGACAGCGTAGGCGGCGCCGAAGATCGTCGCCACCACCGGAATGACATTCATCAGCGCCATGCAGACCACCCGAAGGATGTCGGGCCAATGGTTGGCGAGCGCCTCCATAACCGGCGTTCGCGGCACCACGTGCTGCGCCTTCTCCTCCTCGAAGGCGGGCGTCTCGTGGACTTCGCGACGGATGATGTAGCCTGCGACCAGCACGAAGACGCTTAGCAGGAACGGTACGCGCCATCCCCAGGTCATGAAGGCGTCCTGCGAAAGCACGTAGCTCAACGGCAGGAACACCGCCGCGGCCAGGATCTGTCCGGCCTGCACGCCCTGGAGGGTGAAGCTCGCAAAATAGCCGCGACGGCCGAACGGCGCATGTTCGAGGATCATGGAGCTCGCGCCGGAAATCTCGCCGGCCACGGCGAAGCCCTGTATGAGCCGAATGGCGACGAGCAGCGCTGGCGCCCATATGCCCGCCTGCTGGTAGGTCGGCAGCAGCCCGACGGCCATAGTTGAAAGCCCCATCAGGAACAGGCAGACGAGGAGAACGGTCTTGCGGCCGTGCGTGTCGCCGAAGTGGCCGAGCACGAAGGCGCCGATCGGCCGCGCGACGTAGCCGACCCCGTAGGTCGCGAGCGAGGCGACGATCGCGACCGTCGGATTGCTCGAGGGGAAGAAGATTTGCGGGAAGACGAGCGAAGCGGCCGTCGCGTAAATGAAGAAATCGTAGTACTCGAGCGCGGACCCGATCCAGCCGCTCGCGGCTGCGGTTCTTGACTGATGCTGCCCCGTCGGCTCGTGATACATCGCGGCTGTCATCGATGGTTCCTCCCTTTTGTCGTTTCTTAGGCCTGCAGACTAATAGTCTATCTGCGCCACGGCTCTCAATGCGTCGGGCGTCGCCGACGGACAGGCGGGGATCTGTTCGAACAGCATGTCGACCCCGGCCTGGGTCTTGCAGCCGCGGGCCCGGGCGGCGGCGAGAAAGGCCGTCGTCTCGTGCTTCATCACGACTTCGGCGATGAAGGTCGACGGCGTGAGGCGCACCACGTCGATCGGCATCGGATCGACGGGATAAGTGCCGAGCGGAGCTGCGTTGACCGCAATGTAGAATCCGGAGGGATCGTTGGCGCCGACGGCGAAGGGGAGTTTCGGGTAGTGCGCTATCAGCCGACCGGCGAGCGCGTCCATCGCCGCGGCGCTGACGTCGTAGAGCGCAATCTCGGCCGCGCCGGCCGCCGCCGACGAGGCGGCGATCCCGTTGATCATGAGGCGTCATTCCTCAAGGAAGCCGGACATCGTCATCGTTCGAGGGTGATCGCGACCTGCTTTTCCGCATCGGAAGCCGCCGCCTGGGCCGCTAGCCGTACGGGCGTGTTCGCCGCGCCGAAGAGGTCGTAGTTGCGGCGCTCGACGATCTCGAAAAAGAAGCGATCGTGGAAGGCGCGGGTGTAGATGTGGAGAAATTCGCCGTCCTTGACGCGATCGTAGAGCACGCCGAGCGAGCGCATCCGTGCGATGAGGTCGGCGGCGAGTTCGAAGCGCGTCGCGAGATCGTCGTAGTAATTGTCGGGAATGGGCAGGAACGGGACGCCCCGCTCGCGCGCCGCCTCGACCGCGGCGAAGATGTCGTCGGTCGCGAGCGCGATCTGCTGGAACCCCGCTCCGCCGAAAGCGTCGAGGAAGCGCGAGACTCCGGTCGCGCCGCCTTCGCCGATATTGAGGGCGACGCGCAGGCCGTTGTTCGCGCTTCGGA
>Ga0074045_10002160_pt1 | contig 18413 bp, 13 predicted proteins | sample BogForMeECP23OM2_FD_94442 | JGI IMG/M metagenome (GOLD analysis project Ga0074045, IMG submission 94442) | Bog forest soil microbial communities from Calvert Island, British Columbia, Canada - Bog Forest MetaG ECP23OM2 | ecosystem: Environmental > Terrestrial > Soil > Wetlands ...
AAACAATTGTTCGCCCTCTGCGTCCACTGCAGAAGCAATAATCAATTTGATGATGAGGATAAGTTCGGACTCTACAAGGCTCGTCTGAAGCGCGACGATCTTCTCGTGTTGGAGGGAAACGGTTTCAAAGCAAAGCCATACGTCCGTTTACCGGGTGGACTTAGGGTGAAACTTCCATCATTATTTAAGAGGGTGCGCGCGCGGGTGCTTTTCGACTCATTAGCAGTAGCTGAAGACGGCTCTGTCCGCTTGAAGTTACATGGTGTTGACTTGAAAGCGACGGGTCTCTCTGATGTTTTCAGCTTCACAGTTGGCGGTGCGTACTCGGAAGCTATCCCGCCATATCACAGGCGGGAAAAACTCCCGTGCGTCGGAGCCAATCCGTCCACTGGTTGGTTTCGGAATTCCAACGCTCGAATCCGGGAACAACGCGGGAACATTAACAGTTCCCTTCCCTTACTTGCTGTGTTTTTGCGTTCCTTCGCGTGCCCGCAAGTCCTTGAAATTCCAGATCAAGGTGCTCTGTCACGGCAGAGGTCGCGAGTTCGAGTCTCGTCGTCCCCGCCATTCTTTTCAAGCATCTGAAAATTTGGGCTCTCAAGCGAGGAGAGGTGTAATCCGAGGTCGGAAGGAGAAGGTGAAGACGAAGAGCGGACCCACTCTATGCGGAAATCGCAAAGGGTAGGCGACCCGGATGTCGTCGTTGCTTTAAGAATGCGCCACCCGCCGGATTGTCGGACTACTGAGTGGTGATGCCGAGCGCGAGGCCGGTGGTTTCAAGACCAGCACCCGCCGACGGCGGCTCTGGCGAAATTCCTGACGGCGTCACCGTGCCATTTGCCTCAATCGAATAAATCAGGACGCGGCCACCCAACGGCGGGTTAAGAAGGTAGTCGCCTACCTGGACTGCAAAAAGTTGGGACCCTGTTGGAGCGGTGGCTACGACCGTGTTCCCGCTGATGCCCACCGACCACCCGAGATAGCTTTCCGCCGTTCCGTCAGAGGCGGTTAGCTTGGCGGCGTAAGCTGACCATCAGCGTACTGGAACAGCAGCCACCGCTCAACGATTTTGGGCATCTGGAATATATAGCACAGGCTGGCTCGGCCTGCGGAACTTCGCTCTTCTGGCAAGATGCCACCTTACTACGGGAGGTTATTAACTGTGCGCCCCGCCACCCCGCCCTTGACACTTGTGCCCATTTCCGGGTTACTGCTTCCGTTTAACTTTCGCCGCGGCTGCATTTGCCGTGGGTAATCCGGTTAGCGACGCCGGCTGCTGCTGGAGGGATCCACCGAATACACTCTCGTCCCTGAAAGCGAGAAACTCATCTTCATCCACCCAGAACAACTGTCCGCCACTGGCCTGATAGATGGCCACCGAGTAAGAAGTGGAAGTGGCGGTGAGTTCAATGCTGAACAGGTTCGGCGGATACATCGTATAGCGCCCCAAGTTCAGGGGGTCCGGGGCGGCTATCCCCCCGAACCCAACCCCGGTGTCTTCATTGAGGTCAGACAATAGATAGAATGGATCGCTGAGGTCCCCAGTGGCCGTCCCGATCCCGCTGGATCCTGTCAAGACATTGCCCACACCCGACTGGTAAACATCTCCCTGCCCGATAAAGTCGAATTCCCAACCGTATGGCTCGACTGTCTGCGGGTAGAAGAAGGCCTGCGCTCCAAAGGCATAGTTGCCTGTAAAGCTGGCACTTGAGGGGTCTGTTTGCGGAACCAGCACGCCTGCGCCGACAACAACCTGGTCCAGGTCGGCAACAAGGGCGCCGCCGCCGCCGGTTGTGTTATTCGGATCATTTATGTTGAGCCTCGGATCGACCACGTATATGCCGAGGACGCTGACATCTCCCAAGCCCTCGTTCGTGATCGTTAAGCTTCCATATCCATTGCTGCCAATCGAGTAGGTTCCGGAGATCGTGGACCCATTCACTACGAAACCATTGTCCCATTCGTTGTCATCGCCTACGCCCGAGAAGTTAGCGGGAGAGGACGACGTGTTGCTCGTCGAGAACATGCCCGCCGCGGCATAGAGGCTGCCGTACGAGTTGCTTGCGAGACTAAACACTGAGTTCCCGAGCGATACGTTGCTGAAGGTGGTGCCGGTGCCCTGGCCGAACGCCGAGCCGACGGCCGAATCATAGATGCCCGAAGCATTTGAGTCCACATCGATGATCCGTATGGCTTCCGGACCGACGATGTAGTAGTTAATCAGGATGTTCAACCCACCGAAGGTGCTATCCTTGATGGTCCCGCGTCCGAAGGAATCGGGCGCAGAGATCGTTCCGCTGAAGGGCTGATCCAGCGTCGCTGTTCCAGTAAAACTCACGCTCGAAAAATCATCGACATCGTAAGTGCCAGTCAGATTCGAGGCACCGGTGCCAGTGATCGAGAACACGCCTCCGACTACAATCGGATCGTAGCTGGGGTCAATGCCCGAGATGGTGAAGGAGAAAGCGCCGGTGGGGGGGCTGAGCGGACTCGGCAGCGTTTGCAGATCCATGCTTCCGCTGGATGTGGCGCTCCCGTCGAACTGAATGATGAGCGCGTGCATGCCGTTCACAAACTGGACGGCGAGAGTTTCGGTCCCGCTAGCGCCCAAATTCGTGTTGTTTGTGACCAAGGTGAGTGTCCCCTGGCCGGTTGCACCCACTGTCAGGGTTCCTCCCGAGATGGTGTCGCCGGAAGGCTGAGGTGACGTGAATCCATAACCATCGTTATAGTCTTGTTCGCCGGCAAGGACGTTGCCATTCGCGTCGATGGTCACCGCGCCTGCGAGGGCGTAATAATTCGGGCCCGCATTAGCCAACTCTTGCCCGCTCAGATAGAACGTAAAGTTCTGTGTGGTCACCGCCGCCGATGTGTTCGTCAGCATGAAGTTGCAGCCCTTCTCCTCTCCTCCAATCGCAGCCTCAGCCGTCACCGAATAAGCTGGGCCCGCCGTCCCATTCGCTGTGAACGTCGCGGAGGCCTGGCCGTTCGCGCCTGTCGTTACCATTATCGTATTCGTTTCATTCGAGAACGCGCCGCTCGCTCCCGTCGCCGGAGCCGTGTACGTCACCACCACCCCGGGGTCGTTCACGGGGTTCCCCCCGCTGTCCGCCACCTGTGCTACCAGCGGCGCTGCAAACGCAATGTTGACCGTCGCGCTTTGCCCTGATCCGCTCGGACACGTGAGTTCTGCTGCCGCCGTTGTGTTCGTCAAACTGAAGTTGGCCGGCGCCGCTACTCCTGCAGCCGTCGCCGCCACCGTATAAGCTGGGCCCGCCGTCCCATTCGCTGTGAACGTCGCGGAGGCCTGGCCGTTCGCGCCTGTCGTTACCATTATCGTATTCGTTCCATTCGAGAACGTGCCGCTCGCTCCCGTCGCCGGAGCCGTGAACGTCACAACCACGCCGCTCGTCGGCGTCCCGCCCGTCGTCACCGTCGCGACCAGCTGGGCTGCAAACGCCGTGTTGATCGCCGCGCTTTGCGGAGTTCCGCTGGTCGCCGCGATGGATTCGACCGGAGCAACCTTCTTCGGGCTCGAACTGCCACAGCCCATCAGGCAAATTGCGGCCAGGACGCACCAGTAAACTCTGAGGTTCATAGCTGCTCTCCTTTTTGGCCAGCCAACTGGCTCAGACGCTCGCGCGCTTGTGGTGATAGGGCGAATCCGTGCTTATTTCGGATCGTATAAACCTGAGCGTCCACCTTCACGATGCGAGTCAGGAAGACTTGTTGGCCCTTGAGCGTTTTCATTACACCGGTGACCTGGACCTGCTGTTCCGCAGCGACGGGAAGAGCGTCCTTGCCTAGCAAAGCAAAGCGCCCCAAGCTTGCATCCACCGTGCCAGAGGAAGTTGAGAGCAGAATGTGGGAGCCCATAATCATTCCCATAGAAGGCTTGGTAAGTACACTCGTCACTGTTCCAGTGAGTGTGATTTCCTTTGTGACGTCGTAACTGAACGGTCCTTCATGCCTTGTCGCAACTCCTGCTGTTTGCGCCTGAACTCGCGATAAAGGTGGGATCAAGGACAAGAGGGCCAATGCGCAAAATCCTGCGAAGAGTCTTATCATCATTGGCCTCCTGGTTGAGTCTGGAACCCCAAGCGACTCGAAAAACGCGGTCCCGATGCTTACAAGCTTTGAAAATCTCATCGCCCCTCCCGTAGTCAGGAATTTTCGATTTGGACCCCTGTCTTGCCCAACGTGTGCTCCTACGATTCAAGACACAGCGAATCTGTCACCAGAGCGGGCCTCAGCCAATAAGCGTGGTTCCCATGGCTCGTTCTTGCCCTTCTGATAATCGCGGCTTGCGATGGTTGCGCTTTACCGGACATCTCTCCTCACGGCCCCGCCCCTGTCCTTGCTCCGCTTTCTTAACGGGTACGGAATCCTCCGCACTGGTCCTGAGTTCACGGCATTCGCATTCTTGTCTCGCTCCGGTTTTCCTATAGCTGTCGCTTTGCTCGCTTCTTGCATTACCCTCCCCGTAGGCCCATGCCGCTGCCAGAAGGGCTTCAAGCACGGCGTCCTTTGATTGATCCGGTGTTTCGGTCATCGATGTTCGCCTCCACGAGCGGAGCCGCCGCGCGAAATCTGCTATCGATGGTTGTCGAAGTCAATCGACGTCATCTGTACTCTTGCTGAACTCATCCTCGACAGCTAACTTGCTGGTGCAACGACGGTTAGGCGATTTCTGGGGCATCAACCGTCGAAACCTTGCGCCTCGCCGGTCCGAGTGCTAGCATCTGCTGCGCGTTCCCGTTCAACGGTTTGAGAAATTCCATGGACTTGCCGAAAGGGTCTTCGCCCTCATTCGCTTTCGGTCCCTATGAAGCGGACCTCCCTTCCGGAGAACTCCGCAAGAACGGCTTCCCCATCAAGATCCAAGACCTGCCTCTCCGCTTGATGAGCGTGCTCGCCGAAAATCCTGGACAGGTTGTTACCCGCGAGGAACTGCAGATGCGGCTTTGGCCGGACGGTACATTTGTCAATTTCGAAGCGGCGCTGAATACCGCGGTGAGGAAGCTGCGTGAAGCGTTGTGCGACGACCCTGAAAAACCGCGATACATCGAAACGGTTCCGCGCCGCGGCTACCGGTTCATCGCCCGGGTCGAAATCCGAAACGGCGGCAATGGCACGGCAATGCCGCAAACGGATCTTGCAGCTTCGCTGGCTGCCACGACGGATGAAACTGCTTCGCATCCCGGCACCACACCGACGGGCCCCGCCGTTTTCCCCGTTCCGGCGGGGACACGCGCCAGGCCCGCAATTCAGCGAAGGCGGGGGAACGATCGCGCCCGTTGGCAAATTCGCTCGGTGTCCGGCGGAGCGATCGCCATGGCCGCATTCCTGGTGTGGTGGTACACACCGCTGCCGCCGCCCCAAGTGACGCGTATCGATCACCTCACGACCACCGCGCGCATCGACACACCGGTGAAGCTGGTCTCGGATGGAGCGCGGCTTTATTACATGGAGCGTGATGGCGAGCGCTGGAATCTGATGGAAACCGGGGTCAGCGGAGGCGAGGGACAGCGCGTTGAAACCCGCGCGACCAGCTCGCTGGCGTTGGATGTTTCACCGGATTTTTCCTCGCTCTTGATCGGAAGTTTTGAAGTGCGCGGCGAGCCGAACCGCCTGTGGGCGATTCCCAGCCAGGGCGGCGCGCCCATGCGGTTGGGTGACGCGGTTGCGGCTAGCGCAGTTTTTTCTCCGGACGGGAAGCAGATTGCGTATCTCAACGGTTCGGACCTAAGGATGATGGATGCGAACGGGTCGAATGCCCACTTGCTTGCTGCGCTGCCCGGTGCGCCGTCCTGGCTCGCCTGGTCTCCGGATGGACAAGAGCTTCGATTCACGCTCACGCGGACTCTCAGCAATGAAGGGACTTCGATTTTCGAGATCTCGAGTAACGGAAGGAATCTGCACGAATTGCTTTCGAGTTGGAGGCACGCCAGCGTCGAATGCTGCGGCTCCTGGACTGCCGACGGCCGTTATTTTGTTTTCACATCGTATCGCGGCGGGCTGTCAAATCTCTGGGCCCTGCGCGAAAAAGGATCCTGGTGGCGGCGCAGTGCGCGAGGCCCCTTTCAGCTGACCTTCGGCCCGGACAGACCGTGGGGTGGCACGCCAAGTCGAGACGGCCGGCACATCTTCTTTTACAACGGAGCGTGGCGGGAGGATCTGGAGCGTCTGAATCTGGCGACCAGGCAATTCTCGAACCTGTTGCCGAAATCAGGCGTCATGCATGTCAGCTTTTCGCGCGACGGGAACTGGATCGTTTACGTCGACCTCGAGCATGGCGGTCTCTACCGGAGCCGCCTCGATGGGACGGACCGCGTTGAACTGACCGGGCATGGGGAGAGCGTCTCTTTTCCGCGATGGTCTCCCGACGGCAGGTGGGTCTTGTTTGCCGGATTTACTCCAAGCCGCATGAGCACTACCTACTTGATACCGGCGGCGGGCGGAAAGCCAGAGCCAGTGCTGGAAAGCCAAACGGAGATGCGGGACGCAGATTGGTCTGGCGACGGCCGGAAAATCGTTCTTTCTCGCGCGCTTGGCCGGAAAGATTCCGACGTCCGGGAGCTGCAGATCGTGGATTTTGCCACTCGGCAGACGGAAGCGCTGCCGGACTCGGAAAATTTGGCGATGTCACGCTGGTCCTACGATGGACGATTCATTGCGGCCACTCAGGAGGATCAGAAGCAGCTGAAACTTTGGGATGTCGCCCGAAGGCAATGGCGAGTGATCGCAAGCGGCAAGGCGCTGGGAATTAGCGTGTGGTCGCCCGATAGCCGGTACCTCTACTTCCAGGATGTACTTGGTAAAGGCGAGGAGGTTTGGCGTTATAACATTCGGATCGAGCGCGTCGAGCCGGTGGTGGAGTTCTCTGAAATATTGAAATCCGGCGTGGGCCGGTGCGCCCTGGTCGGCATGACGCCCGATGGGTCGCCACTGATCGCGTTCAATCGCGGCGCCTACGATATATTCACAGCCAGCGTGACTCTGCCTTAGATCGATTCGGAACGGACTACGGCAGACCGAAGCACATCACTGTGAAAATGAGTTTATGCGGATGCGAAAGGATTTTCGTCCCCGGCATATTCCCATTTGAAACGTTGAGTCAGTTCGAGTAGTCCTCGCACTGCCAGCAAGAAAGAGGAAACGTCTGGTCTGTCGCCGTTTCCGTCCCTTGCTGACCGATTGAGAACATTCACTACGCCCAATTGTAGAGTTGTCGCTCAGGGAGAATCGACTGCTCCACCACTTCGACCCAAGTCTTCAACACATCCATTTCGAGCGGTTTGGAAAATAACGCGCAACCCATTTGCGCTGCCCGCACCACGTCAGCGTCGGAGAAAGCACCGGACATTAAGGCAAAATGCCGTTGTTTGCAGCCTTTGTTAAGCAATTTTTCGATGTAGTCAAGGCCGTTCGTTCCGACCATGCTTACATCCGAAATTATCAAGTCTGCACAGGAGGTGTCCCCAGGGCAGGGGCACTCTTGAACGGCGTGGAGGGGACACAAATGAGGCTCGGGGAAGGTGAAGACTTCATAGCCACGGCGGTCAAAGAACTGCCAAAGACAAAAACGAATCAGATCTTCATCATCAAAAATCACTGCACGCCTTCTCATAGTTGCCCCCCAATCCACGGGCTAGAGGGTGTGCAGTCCCCGCATACGACGTGGTGCACCATTAGACGCAAACAGAATTTGGACTGGACGTCCTGACAGGAGACTCGTTCGCGACACGGTCAATTCGAGGTTGGTAGCATACTCTTTCGGAGTTCCGAACAGTTGTCTTTTGTGCGACCGCAGTCCCTAGCACGGCCCATGTTCGCGTGGAAGCATCCCGGGCTGGCATTCGAGTAGTTTTTGACACGTCTGTCTGTAGCCAATTACATGCGTTTTCGGGCCAGCTCTGAGGCATAGGTTGAGTTTCCAACAAGTTGCGGTTAGGCATCCTGGTTGCTCTGTTAAGGCCGTGCGAAACATGCGTTCACGAAGCTCAATTCGGATGTTTTCCATTTCTCGTGCCGCAGCAGTGCTGCCGGTGGCAACGCGAACAAGCAGCGTGGCCGGCGTAACAGGCTTCTGATCGGAACTGGGCGCTGGATGGAGTTTGCGTATTATGGAGCGCGTTATGCAATTAACGAAAAAAGTCTTGCCCTTCCTACTGCTTACGATTGCAATGAACTTTGCATCCCGGACCGTCGCTCAGGATGAGGGAGTCATCAGCGTTCCCGGCATTTCCCTGATGGAAGTCCCGCAAGCATCGCAGAATATTTACACGACACCACCTTCGCTTACTCTGATCCCGCACTCGCCACAGGCCCACAAGGGCAGTATTTGGCTGCGCTCCAGCGATGATGGGCTGCACATCTGGGGCAAAGTCGAAGCCGACGAACAAGGTTTTCAGTGGCCACAGGAAAAATCCGAAATGCTCTCGAGCGACCACATCGAGGTCTGGCTTGCCACCACGCCCGAGGTTCCCATGCCAGAAATCGGTTGGGGCAACCAGTTCGGTACGACGGAACTGGGGAGCCTGAAGGACTGTGCCAGCCAGGTCGATCCCCACACAGGCGATGCCGCTTCTGGCGTCAAGAACTGCGAACGGTGGTATACGGAACAAGTTCTGTACCGTCGGTATGTTCGGCGACTATTCGTCCGCCAGTGGCTCATTGCCGGTGCTCCCTACATCGGGAACCACTTGTTCGAGGACTTTGCCACCACCGCTTACGCTGGTCTGAGCGCGAACTTCTTTCCCGAAGACCTGCCCAGCGCGCTGGAGCCAAAATCCGATAACGGACTGACTGTCGAAATCGAGCCCGAGGTCCGGAGGGAGACCAAGCAGAACGCCGCCGGCACAGCTTACGACTACTATCACCAGACCGGCTACCACTTCCATGTATTGATCCCGTATGGCGCCTTCCCGCCCGCGCAGCAACTCAAGCTTGCAGACCTTTACCTGATGGTGGATGTTTTCGGCTCCGCGCCCGCAGGCCGCAAAATGGGCGACTACTCCAGCAGTTCAACCACGCGCCAATGGGGCCAACCCGCCACCTTCGATCATCTCCGCCTCGCCTTGCCGCGTACCTTCTCGGTCACGCCTTGCGATTTCAAGCCCGAGCAAGTGGACCTCTATGGCAAGAGGTACGCATCGTGGTTCTTCCCCATGCAATCCGTGAAGGACGCCAGCCTGCAATCTACATTTGCCCTCATGAACCCAGCCGGAGGTTATATGTACGCTCCGGCTGGCGTCTCCCCGAAGATAGAGCCGGCCAAGTATTTTTGGAAACAACTGACGAACGGCGCCCTGGTTTGCGGCCCCAATCTTGCGTGGCGTAATGGAAGCACGGTCACAGCGACGAAGTTCGTTGTCGACGAAGAACACTTCGATGTGAAAACTCTGCCGGACGGCTGGAGCCTTCTCCTCTCCGGCCCCTCTCCTTCCACGCTCAGCCCCTTCGGTTCCGGCCAGTGCGGCAGCTGCATGGTTATGAACTTGGATATTTTCGCCGTTTCGCCGCAGGGCGAGGTCACCTCCGCCCTCGCCCTTAACGAAGCCCTTACAGGCGGCGAAGGACAGCCCTCGGGAGCCGACCTGACAATTGCGCCCGACTGGAGACAAATCATCCTGTACCGCGAGATTATGGACCCGAAGGAGACAGACCAAACAACGCCGTGGACCTCGACCACCTACTGCCTTGAAGGTCACGCTTATAAGCAGTGCGGCGAAGGGAAACAGGTCCAACCGCCCGATCCGTCCCACTTCAAGGAGTTTCGCATCGAAGATTGAGTGAATCTCGCGGTGGTCCAAAACAATAAGGCTCGGTCGCACGGCTTTATCAAAATGGCGAGTGTGTAATACGGGCAAAGCGGACTGAACACAAACTGACAAGAGGAAATCCAAGCGCTCTGCGTGAAAACGGAGAATTTTCAGCCCACAAAATGCGACGGCGTGCTTGTTAGCAACAGGATTAGATGGCGGTTGGCCGGTTGCTGACCGACTCGAGGGGCAGAGCGCCTGGGGAGCGGAGGGTCCGAATGTCCCGCATGGGGGGTTGGCCGAAGAAGCGGCTGTATTCGCGGTTGAATTGGCTGGCGCTTTCGTATCCGACCTCAAAGGCCGCACTGGCGGCGTCCAGGCCATCCATGAGCATGCGTTCCCGCGCTGCATGCAACCGCAGTTGCTTTTGGTACTGAAGAGGACTCATGGCGGTCAGTTCCCGAAAATGGTGGTGCAGCGTGGAGACGCCCATGCCCGCAATTTTTGCGAGATCTTCTACTCGTAGCGGCTTCGCGTAGTTCGTCCTGACCCACGCGATTGCCTTTGCCGTGCGATGGCTCTGATCTCCGAGCGTGGCAATCGCTTGAAGGCGTGCGCCCTCGGGTCCCCGGAGGATCCGGTAGATGATCTCGCGTTGAATCAATCCACTGAGAAAGGGAATGTCCTGCGGTCTGTTCAGGAGGTCGATGAGCCGGCAGCAGGCATCGAGCAACTCCGCCGTGGTCTGACCAGTGGCCATGGCAGGACTGTCAGACGGCACCTCAGGCGCCTGAATCTCCTCCCGGCTAAGAAGTTCGCGGACAACGGCCATATCGAGCTTGAGCACGAAACAGAGATAGGGCACCGCTTCACTCGCCTCGATCACGTTGCAGATGACTGGCAGATCGAGCGACGTCAGGAGGTATCGCGACTCGTCGAAGATGAAGGTGGTGCCGCCGAGGTCTGCTCGCTTGCGCCCCTGCGCGACCACGGCGAGGCTGGGCTCGTAGGTGGCGGAGGCCGGTGCCGTGGGGGCGGTGCGCCTGGCGAGCAACAAGCCGGGAATGTCTGTTATCAGTTTCTCTTTAGACCCAATGAAAGAGGCAATTTTACGAGCCAGTTGCGTCCGCAAGGCAGGGGCTTGATCTGGTGATAGAATGACGCTTTTATTGATGTTTTTCATGGTGGCGGCTTCCTTGTCCAGTGCCTAGGATAGCCTCGCGGCTCTCGATGCGCCAATGATTCTTTCACTCGCAAGAGGAATAGGCAATAAATCGGAAGGATCGGGCTACCGCTTCCACGGCGTTTGATTTTAAGCTCTGGATGAGAGAAACAGTTCGGGAGGAGAAATAATGCAAAAACGGAAATTGGGAAAAAGTAATCTGGAAGTTTCGGCCATCGGGCTCGGCTGCATGGGAATGAGCTTTTCTTATGGCCCGCCCAAAGATAAGAAGGAGATGACCGACCTTCTCCAGGCCGCTGTGGACCGCGGCATCACGTTCTTTGATACGGCCGAGGTGTACGGGCCGTTCATCAACGAAGAACTTGTAGGCGAAGCGCTATCTCCCATCCGCGACCGGGTGGTGATAGCCACCAAGTTCGGGTTTGATCTGAGTGGCAGCGATAATCGGCCGGGAGCGGCGGGTCTGAATAGCCGGCCCGAGCACATCAAGCAGGCTGTCGAAGGTTCGCTGAAGCGGTTGAAGGTTGATGTCATCGACCTGTTGTATCAGCACCGTGTTGACCCGGATGTGCCGATTGAAGACGTGGCGGGCGCGGTGAAGGAACTGATCCAGCAAGGCAAGGTGAAACATTTCGGTCTTTCGGAAGCAGCGGCGAAGACGATTCGCCGCGCTCACGCCGTTCAGCCTGTGACTGCCCTGCAAAGCGAATACTCGCTGTGGTGGAGGAAGCCTGAAGCGGAAGTGCTGCCAACTCTTGAGGAACTAGGAATTGGTTTGGTACCGTATAGCCCTCTGGGAAAAGGATTCCTCACCGGGAAGATGGACGAAAATACGAAGTTTGGCAGCTCCGATTTCCGCAGCACGCTGCCTCGGTTTACGCCAGAGGCTCTGAAGACGAACCAGGCCGTTGTCGATCTGCTCGGGAGGATCGCCAAGCAGAAAGGGGCGACACCGGCGCAGATCGCGCTGGCCTGGCTGCTTGCGCAGAAGCCGTGGATCGTTCCGATCCCAGGCACGACGAAGCTGGCTCGCCTGGAAGAGAACATCGGAGCCGCTGCTGTCGAACTTACGCCCGTCGATCTTCGTGAAATCGCAAGCGCAGCCTCGAAAATCACGGTGGAAGGCGCGCGGTACCCCGAAAAGCTTGAGAAAATGACCGGACGCTGAAAGGAAAATCCATGAACAACGCGAAAGCTTATTCCGCTGCCAATGCAACATCGCCGCTGGCCTCCGCTACGATCAAGCGGCGCGAGCCAACGGAACACGACGTACAGATCGAAATTCTGTATTGCGGCATCTGTCACTCCGATCTCCACACGGTCCGCGACGAGTGGAGCGGCCTCATGCCCACGGTATACCCGTGCGTTCCCGGCCACGAGATCGTCGGCCGCGTCAAGAAGGTCGGCTCTGGAGTCACCAAGTTCAAGCCCGGCGACCTCGCCGCGGTCGGTTGCCTGGTGGACTCGGACCGCACCTGCCCGGAGTGCCGGGCGGGACTTGAGCAGTTCTGCGCGAACATGACGCTCACGTTCAACTCTCCGGACAAGCACCTGGGAGGTGTCACCTATGGCGGCTACTCCGATGGCATCGTGGTGGACGAACACTTTGTCCTGCGCGTCCCGCCTAACCTCGATCTCGCGGGAGCCGCACCTTTGCTTTGCGCCGGAATCACGACTTATTCGCCGATGCGCCACTGGGGCGTCACCAAGGGAAAGAAAGTCGGGGTGGTCGGGCTCGGCGGACTGGGCCACATGGGAGTGAAGTTTGCCCACGCGCTCGGGGCCCACGTTGTGGTGTTCACGACTTCACCGAACAAGAAGGAAGATGCACTCCGGCTCGGAGCAAACGAGGTCGTCATCTCGAAGAATGCGGACGAGATGCAGAAGCATGCTGGAAGCTTCGACTTCATTCTCGACGCTGTCTCCGCCGAGCACGACATTAACGCGTACATCCAACTGCTGCGGCGCGACGGCAACATCACCCTGGTTGGCGCGCCGGCCAAGCCTCTGGCCGTCTCGGCCTTCGGCCTTCTGTTCGGACGGCGGAGCCTCTCCGGCGGGCTGATCGGCGGTATCCCGGAGACCCAGGAGATGCTCGATTTCTGCGGACAGCGCAACATTACTGCCGATGTCGAAGTTATCCCCATGCAGAAGGTCAACGAAGCCTACGAGAGACTGCTCAAGTCCGATGTGAAATACCGCTTTTCGATCGACATGGCTTCTCTCAAGTCTGAGTAAGCCGATTTCCTGGCGGCAGAAGACGTGGGTCCTGGTCCCATAAGCGTCTTCCTTCAACGTTGCAGGCACAGCATCAAATCTTAGTTCAGCGGCGCATGCATTTTAAGGATTGTCAGGGATTTGGAACGCGCAGGCGCGGGTGCGGCTTTCACCTTGTTTTTACGCAAGAAAGGGCCGGGCGGGCATCCCTTGACCCCCAGCGTGATTCTTACTAATCTGAGTTGGTGAACCGGATGAGCGCAAAAGGAAGAACCGCTGGCGTGCACGCGCATGTGCCTCACCTTGATGCGCTCGTTTGCGTCCTGATTGTAGGACTCCTCCTTTACAATCCGTTTCTCGCGCTGCTTCATTCCCCCGGCGGGCTAAGCGTACAGCACCAAGCGCGGAACCGCGCCACGGTGGGGGCAGGCGAGATGCAGCATTTCTCGCCCGTCTCAAACGAACTGGCTGCGGGCATCCTGCCCGAAGAGCGTTGCAGTGAGATCCTAGCGACCGTAGGCGACCAGGAATCTCGTCTGGCTGGCGATCTGAGCCGAGACGTCGTTGTCACCCCCGATTTTTCCTCGAATTTGTGGTTCCGTCCGCCGCCGACAACGTAGTTCCTCGCGGCTTTTTCCCCATCAATCGTAGGCCAGGTAAGTTGCAGGAAGCGTACTATGGTTCGGACGGGTCTCAATTTTTCCGGGTGAAGGAGAGCCGAACGGATTACTGACTCCTCGAAACATCCAAGGAACACGCATGTCGCGAAAAATACAGATTATTGCAGGGATTGTCTTGGTTGTAGCGCTGGCAGCGGGATGGCGGTGGATTGGCCATTCGCGGACGGAGGCCAACGACGGCGATGCAGCCGCGGGTACGTCCGGCGAGGTGATCGCAGCAGTCGCGCCCGTGCGGCGCAGCACGATTGAAAACACGCTGACGATTGCGGGGGCGTTCAAGCCATTTCAGGACGTGGATCTGCACGCGAAGGTGGCCGGATACATTAAGGCGATTTACGTGGACGTCGGATCGCATGTAAAGGAAGGGCAAACGCTGGCGATTTTGGAAGTGCCCGAACTCGCGGCACAGTTAGCCGGCGCGGATGCGGCGGTGAGGCGCTCGAGGGAAGAGATTCGGCGGGCACAAGGCGACGTAGCGCGAGCCACTTCGGCCCATGCGGCGGCGCACGCGATGTACGACCGCCTGAAACAAGCTTCTGAACAAAGAGCCGGGTTGGTAGCGCAGCAGGAAGTGGACGACGCGCAAGCAAAAGACCTGGAAGCGGAAGCGCAGGTGTCCAGCGCGCGGGCGGCACTGGACGCGGCCCAGCAGGCACTGGAAGTGGCGCAGGCAACGCAAAAACAGTACTCCGCCTTGTCCGACTACACAAGAATCACCGCGCCATTCACGGGAGTGGTGACCATCCGATACGCAGATACGGGCTCGTTGATAGCGGCGGGGACATCTTCGAGCACGCAATCAGAACCGGTGGTGCGGCTGGCCGAAGTTTGGAAATTGCGGCTGGTACTGCCGATTCCGGAATCGATTGCCGGGCAGATTCATCTGGGCGATCCGGTGAAGGTGCACGTGCAAGCGCTGAACGAGGACATTGTTGGCAAGGTATCGCGGTTTGCGAGCGCGCTGGACAGCCAAACGCGAACGATGGAGACGGAGATCGATTTTGAGAATCGCGACGGGAGGCTTTTGCCGGGAATGTACACCGAGACCGTGTTGCAACTGGCGGAACGCAAGAATGTCCTGACAGTTCCACTGGAGGCGGTAGCGCAGAACGAGAACGACGCGACGGTGCTGGCGGTGAATGGACAGAACACGGTGCAACAACGTCACGTGAAGCTGGGGCTGCAGGGGAAAACGCGCGTCGAAATACTTTCTGGATTGAGTGAAAACGAGCGAGTGATTATCGGCAACCGGAGCCAGTTCCGTGAGGGCCAGAAAGTGTTCCCGAAGGAAGTAAAACTTCCCGAATCGGAAAGTGGAGGGCGGAGCTAATGGCCGGCTTTTCCATCCGCAATCCGTATTTCATCATCGTGTGCTGCCTGATGATTTCGATCGTGGGCACGGTGACGCTGGTGCGCATGCCGGTGGACCTGTTTCCCCCGATCAATATTCCCGTGGTGGTGGTGGCGACATTTTATTCAGGCATGCCGCCACAGCAGATCGAAGCGAGCATCACGAACCCGTTCGAACGGTTCTTCACTCTGGCGAGCGGAGTGGACCACATCGAATCACGATCGCTGCCGGGCGTGAGCCTGGTCAAGATTTACTTTCAGCCAGGAACGGACGCGGATTCGGATGTGAGCATCATTGCCAACCTGGCGATGGCGCAATTGAGACGATTGCCGCAAGGAACACTTCCGCCGGTCGTGTTGAAGTTCGATGCATCGAGTTTGCCGGTGTGCCTGGTCACGCTCAAGGGGCAGGGGTTGGACGAGACGGAGTTGCATGACCTGGGGCAGTACAACGTGAGAAACCAGATTGCGAATGTGCCCGGGGCATCGGTGCCGCAGCCGTTCGGCGGGAAATACCGGCAGATCATGGTGTATGTGGACCCGCTGAAATTGCAGGCGCACCAACTGAGCCCGATGGACGTGGTCCGGCAGATCAACGAGAGCGACCTGATCTTGCCCGCCGGCGACGTAAAAATCGGGCCGTTTGATTACAACCTGTATTCCAACGCGCAAGCAGCAGATGCCAACGCGATCACGACGATGCCGCTAAAGACCATTGGGCAATCGTCGGTGATGGTCGCGGACGTGGGGAAAGCGGTGGATGCCCAGGCGATCCAAACCAATATCGTGAGGGTGGATGGCCAACCGTCGGTGTATTTGCCGATCTTGAAGCAGGGTGGAGACACAAACACCATCGCGGTGGTAAACGGGATTCGCGACGCGTTGAAACAACTGGTGGACGTTCCGAAGCAACTGGTCACGCGGGTGGTGTTCGATCAATCTGTGTTCGTGAAGACGGCCATCAGGAACCTGATAAGCGAAGGCTCGATCGGGCTGGTGCTTACGGGCGTGATGGTTCTGCTGTTTCTTGGGAGCATGCGCGCAACCGCAGCGGTGTTTCTCTCGATACCGCTTTCGGCGCTGGCCGCGTTTCTGGCGATCAACGCTGGCGGGGGAACCGTGAACACGATGGTGCTGGGAGGGCTGGCGCTGGTGTTCTCGCGATTGATCGACAACTCCGTGATTGTTCTGGAGAACATTTTCCGGCATTTGGAAATGGGGGAAACACCGGAAGTGGCGGCGGAAAAGGGCGGCAATGAAGTGGCGCTGGCAGTGCTTGCAGCGACCCTTGCGACGGCGATCGTGTTCTTCCCTGTCGTGTTTCTCTACGGTGTCAGCCGCTTCCTTTTCATTGCCCTGGCTTCCTCCGTGGTCTTCGCGCTTTTTGCTTCTTACATGGTGGCGATGACCGTGGTGCCGTTGTACTGCGCGAAGCTCATGCACAAGCACGCGGCGGATAAAGAACTTGAGGGCGACAGTGCATCCGTACTCGGGCGAATCGTGAAACGCTTTGACCGAGGGTTCGCCAAGACGCTAGTGACCTACGACAAAACGCTGGCGAAAACGCTTCTGCGGCCAGTCGCAGCGGTGACGGGCCTTGCCGGGATTTCACTCCTTTGCCTTTCGCTTTACCCGTTGCTGGGCGTTGCCTTTTTCCCGAGAACGGATGCGGGGCAATTTGTCATTAACCTGAAAGCCCCGTCCGGCACCCGCGTGGAGTTGACGGAAGAATACGTGAAGGAAGTGGAGCAGATCATCCGCGAAGTCATCCCAAAGAACGAACTGCAAATGATCGTCTCGAACATCGGAATCACTCCCGACTTCTCGGTCATCTACACGTCGAATTCGGCGCCGCATACGGCCTTTGTTCAGGCGAGCCTGAGGGAGGGCCACAAGGTCGGAAGCTACGAGTACATGAGGCGAGTGCGAGAGCAGATTCAGAAACAACTTCCGCAGCTCTCGGCTTATTTCCAGTCAGGCGGACTTGTGGATGCGGTGCTGAACCTGGGATTGCCGGCGCCGATTGACATCCAGGTAAGCGGAAGCGACATGGATGCGGCGCATGCGGTGGCGTCCAGAATCGCCTCGGAGACAAAGCAGCTTCCGGGCGTGAGCGATGTGTTGATACCGCAGGATGTGGATTATCCGGCGCTGCAATTGAACGTGGACCGCGAAAAGGCGGCGCAGCTTGGACTTTCGCAGAAGGAAGTGGTCGATAACGTGATCACGGCACTGACCTCAAACGCCATGATTGCGCCGAACTACTGGGTAGACCCCAAGAGCGGCAACCCGTACCTGCTGACCGTGCAATATCCGGAGGAGAGCGTGAAAACGATCGCGGATCTCCGGCAGATTCCGCTGCGCGGCCCGAAGATCGAACAACCTACATTCCTGGATTCGGTAGTGACCTTGAGCCACATCTCGGCTCCCACAGAAGTGGATCACTACCAATTGGCGCGGGTGATGGACGTCTACGTGGCGCCGAGGAAAGAAGATCTGGGAACAATCACCGGCCAGATTGAGGCGATAGTCCGCAAGACGCAACTCCCGGAGGGTGTGCGCGTGAAACTGCGCGGCTCGGTACAGGGCATGCGCGCGTCATTCCGGAGTTTTGGCGTCGGGCTGATTTTGTCGGTCGTGCTGGTGTACCTGATTCTGGTAGCGCAATTCGCTTCGTGGACGGATCCATTCATTATTTTGCTGGCGGTACCGCCGGGACTTGCCGGAGTGCTGCTGTTCCTGCTGGTAACAAATACAACGCTAAACGTGATGTCGCTGATGGGTGTAGTGATGATGGTGGGAATCGTGGTGTCGAACAGTATTTTGATAGTGGAGTTTGCGCGGCAGCTGCAAAAGGAAGGGAAACCCGTGAAGGAAGCAGCGGCAATCGCTTCGCGTCAAAGGTTGCGCCCCGTATTGATGACTTCGCTGGCCACATTACTGGGGCTGATTCCCTTGGCCATGGGAATCGAAGCGGGCAGCGAAGCTTACGCGCCACTGGCGAGAGCCATTATCGGCGGGCTGCTGATGTCCGTGGTGATAACCGTTTACCTTGTGCCCGCGGCGTATTTGCTGGTGCATCGCAGAGAAGAAGCGGCGGAGGTGCGGGATTGAAGCAAAGAGTATTCATGGTAGCCCTATTGCTGGGAATGTGCTCGGGGACCGCTGCGGCGCAGAAGGCACCCGAGCAGACCCCACAAACCGCGGGACCGACGGCAA
>Ga0074045_10002161_pt1 | contig 18406 bp, 15 predicted proteins | sample BogForMeECP23OM2_FD_94442 | JGI IMG/M metagenome (GOLD analysis project Ga0074045, IMG submission 94442) | Bog forest soil microbial communities from Calvert Island, British Columbia, Canada - Bog Forest MetaG ECP23OM2 | ecosystem: Environmental > Terrestrial > Soil > Wetlands ...
CCGGTCCATTAAATACTGCGAAAGTGGGAGCATCTTCGGATAGGGCCTCTCCGCATCCTGTGCCCGCGTGCTCGCAGTCATGCTCAGCAAACTCACGAGCGCAAACGCTCCCACTGCAACTCTGGCTGTAATCTTTTCAATCTTTGGGAATGGCATCATGCTCCTTTTCGTTCCTTCCTGCCGCAAGATGTGTCCGCAACTGCTCAAGGCTCTACGCTTAGCTTGCTTGTGGCTGACGATCCCACAGTCCAGACCATGTTGACGCCGCTGCTGCGCGGATCGTAGTTCGACCCGTTTGAGTTAAGTACCGCAGTCGAAAACTTGGTTCCAGTGTCCATTCCGAAGTCGGGCGGCTAAGCGATGTGGGCGCGGGACGATCTGGGGAGTCCTCCCGCACTTGTCGTGCCAGCCACTAGCAGTTAAGGCTCAAGCCAAGCTGCAGCTGCCGCCGAGGTTTTCACCGCCCCGGAGCACTCCCCACGAGCCCGGGCTTCGAGATATTGAAGGCTGGAATCGCCTGGCTTCATGTGGATCAGCACGTTGGTGAAGTCAAAATACATCGCTCCACAGACTCTACTGCTGCTGAGACGCGTCGCAACCGAAGGTCCAAACTCAAACCCTGTCATTTGCAGTGGCTTAGGGCGGCGTTGATCTGTCGGAATTATGAGTTTCTGGATAAGTCCCGGCAAGTCGGCTTGTGGGAATCGATTCGCAGAAATTCCTGGATGACGGGCTACTCGGAAGCTGAAACGCCCGCCCCCAGCGATCTGCTTGGTTGATTTGATCCCTCGCATAGTAAAGTAGTAGGAGACAATCCATCAGGGGAACCCTTTGAGTTTGAGCATTCGCAACATCGCCATCATTGCGCACGTCGACCACGGCAAGACCACGCTGGTCGACGCCATGCTGCAGCAGAGCGGGACATTCCGTTCGAACGAACACCATGTCGAGCGGGTCATGGATTCGAACGAACTGGAGCGCGAGCGCGGCATCACCATCCTGGCCAAGAATACGGCGATCTTTTATCACGATGTGAAGATCAACATTGTGGATACGCCCGGCCACAGCGATTTTGGCGGAGAGGTAGAGCGCGCGCTGAAGATGGTGGATGGCGTGATGTTGCTGGTCGATGCCAGCGAGGGGCCGCTACCGCAGACGCGGTACGTGCTGAGCAAGGCGCTGGAGGCGAAGCTGCCACCCATTGTAGTGATCAACAAAATTGACCGGCCGGATGCGCGGCCGCAGGAAGTGCTTAACGAGATCTATGACCTGTTTATCGATCTCGACGCGAAAGAAGATCAGCTCGACTTTCCGGTGCTGTACACGAATGCGAAAGAAGGCACGGCATCGACCGACATGAAAGGCGGAGGGGAAGATCTGCGGCCGCTGTTTGACGCGATCCTAAAGACCACTCCGCTGCCTCAGGGGGATGCAGCGGGGCCTTTGCAGATTCTCGTTGCGAACCTTGACTACAGCGACTACCTCGGACGGCTGGCCATCGCGCGCGTTTTTAACGGAACGATGTATACCGGCGAAGATGTAGCGATTGCGAAGCGCGACGGATCGTTTCAGAAAACCAAGATCACAAAATTATTCTCTTTCTCGGGGTTAAAGAGAACGGACATCACGGAAACCGTGTTAGGAGACATTGTCGCGGTGGCCGGCGTGGAAGGAATCACCATCGGCGAAACGATTACCGATGCGGAGAATCCGGCGCCGCTGCCGCCCATTGTGATCGATGAGCCGACCATCGCCATGACCTTCACGGTGAACACTTCGCCATTTGCGGGGCGGGAAGGAACCTACGTCACGTCGCGCAACTTGCGGGAGCGTCTGGCGAAAGAGCTTCTAACCAATGTCTCCCTCCGCGTGGAAGACATGGGCACGACCGATTCTTTCAAGGTACTGGGGCGCGGAGAATTGCAACTTTCAATCACCATCGAAATGATGCGGCGCGAAGGGTATGAGTTGATGGTGGGCAAACCGGAAATCGTCACCAAACGGATTGACGGCAAGCTCATGGAACCAGTCGAGCATCTCACCGTGGACGTGCCGGAAGGATTCGTGGGCGTGGTCATGGAGCAACTGGGTTCGCGCAAAGGCGAGGTCGTCAACATGCATAACCATGGCTACGGGCGAGTGCGGATCGAATTCCGCGTGCCCAGCCGCGGGCTGATCGGGCTGCGCAGCCAGTTGCTCACCGACACGCGCGGGACGATCGTGATGAACTCGCTGTTCGACGGCTACACCGAATGGCAGGGAGAGATCCCGCACCGGCTCACGGGAGCGTTGATCGCGGACCGGTCCGGCGTTTCTACGGCCTACGCTCTGTGGGGTCTGCAGGAACGGGGAGAGCTTTTCGTGGGCCCGGGGGTTGAATTGTACGAGGGGATGATCATCGGCGAAAACGCGAAGGATGACGATCTCGATGTGAATGCCGTCCGGGAAAAGAAGCTCACCAACATGCGGGCTTCGACGGCGGATGAGGCCATCCGACTGGTGCCTTTCCGAAACCTGAACCTGGAGCAGGCGATTGAATTCATCGCCGACGATGAATTCGTGGAGATCACTCCCAAGTCGCTGCGGCTGCGGAAGAAAGTTCTGCAATCGAACCGGCGCAAGAAGAGCGCCATGGCAACGGTGGAAGAGGCGTGAAGTCCAGCGGCCAAGCCAAAGAATCCGCCGGCGGCTCGCCGCTGAGAATGCTTCTCGTCCCATGCAGCTGCGGCACCACGTTCGCGGTTTCGGAAGACTATGACCGCCGCAGCACGTCGTGGAGCCGTTACTTGATCTGCCCGGGCTGTGGCAAGCGGCACGATCCCAAGAACCGTCTGCTGCAGATGGGATATCACGGCGGCTATCGGAATGCCGGATATTGGCAAGTGGACGAGTGCTAGCAGCAATCCGGCCTCGATTGGATTCGACATCCGCGATTTGAGATACCTGGTTTGCCACCTAAGACGATTCCTCTTGACATTGGTAACGTATGTGTTACCATCTTGTCGTTGATTCCCTCCCCTTGCCTGTTGCTAAACAGTACGAAGACGCGAGCGGCAAAAGTCCCTATGCCAAATGGTTTGATGATCTAAACGCACCAGCCGCTGCGAAGATCACCAAGGCTATTGCTCGAATGGAGCAAGGCAATTTCTCCAACGCTACAGGTGTGGGTGCGGGTGTTCACGAATACACGATTGATTTTGGTCCGGGATACCGAGTCTATTTTGGCAAAGAGGGCGAAGAGATCATTATTTTACTTGGAGGCGGGTCGAAGAAGCGACAACAGAAAGACATTGATGTGGCGATTGAAAGATGGCGGGACTACAAACAACGGAAGAAACAGGGAGAAAAGTGAGATGCCTTTGACCAGAGATTTTAAGGAAACTGTTCAAGCTAGAGTTCGCCGTGATCCTGCATTTCGTAAGGAACTTCTTCGTGAAGGTGTAGAGAGTTTCCTATGCGGAGACGTGGAGACCGGCAAGATCATACTTCGTGATTACATCAACGCAACGATTGGATTTGAAGAACTCGCAGGGATCACACATCATTCATCTAAGAGTCTCATGAGGATGTTGGGGCCTTCAGGAAATCCTTACGCTCGAAATCTCTTCGACATTCTCAACACTCTTCAGAAGAAAGAACATGTTCGATTTACGTTGAAAGCAGCAAAGGCGCCGGTTGGTGCGTGAACAGAGCCATCGGGTCAACTCGCTCTTGTGATGGCAGCAATGCGGATCAACGGAGCGACAGACGGCTTAGCAACCGAACTCAAAACCCCCAAAGCCGCAGCGTTCTCAACCACTGGAATGCTGCCTCTAAGCAACTTGAACTTACCCGATGAGAGTCCTTCTCTGAGAAAGCTACTAGTGCAAGGCATACCTGGCAGACCATGCTACATCGTGTAATACTCTGCCTCGTACGGCCCGCCCTTGTGTCGACGCATAAACGCAATCAGACCTCCGGCTCTGTCTTCAACAGTCATCTGCCAGTGTTGCTCTCGTTCCAAACTCGAAAGGTGAGTCGTCATTTGCAAATCCTCACTTCCTTCAATTTTGATGCAGCGCGGTGTTTGGAAATTACAACCGACAAACCACGGAGGTTAACACCCGCCTAGGAAGCACGCCGATTCACCCCCAGCTAGCTGCCACTTAAATTTTAGAGATTCAGGAAACCCACGGTTTACGCCGGTCCGCTCTGGCAGGTTTGGAATAATTCGGGAAATGCTATCAACAACGACTTGGGAAGTCCCTCGGGATTGACAAACCTGCTATACTTCGTGCCGCATTCGACTGTTCGCCAGCTCCGGTCTCGATTTTCAGGAAGGTGTCCCCGACCTGCCAGTCTGCCGCATCGAGCTCGCACTTCGACAGCTCAATGCAGAGGCAGACGCGTGAAGAATATTTTCGTGGGGAACTTGAGCTTCAACACATCAGAAGATGAATTGCGGCAGATGTTTGAGCCGTTCGGGCAAGTCGACCGGGTCAGCATCATGACGGACCGCGATACCGGACGCTCGCGCGGCTTCGGCTTCGTGGAAATGGCCAGCAACGAAGATGGAGAAAAGGCCATCACTGCGCTGAACGGGTCGCAGGTGGGCGGGCGCACCCTGAACGTCAACGAAGCGCGTCCCAAGACCGAACACGCCGGAGGCGGCGGGCGGGACCGCGGCGGCCGAGGTGGAGATCGTGGCGGGGACCGTGGCGGTCGAGGCGGTGGTGGCGGCGGACGAGGCCGCTGGTAAGAGCTCGCAATACGACAGCGCGGGGCGATGGCTTTTCCGGCTTCGCCGGTGCTGCCTCGTAAACTTGACGTTACTCGTCGGGCGTCGCGGGTCGTGTGATTCTTGGTCGCGGCCTCTGCGATTGATGCTCTCAACCCTGCCATGTAAACTGAAGCTAATGCTGTGCGCCCGTAGCTCAGATGGATAGAGCGATTGCCTCCGGAGCAATAGGTCGGGAGTTCGAATCTCTCCGGGCGCACCAGATTCTCCTTTCATTCCTGCTCCAGTTCTGACAATTCGATCTGCCTTGCTATGAACTACGACGCCATTCTGGTTGTTTCCTTCGGTGGGCCGGAATCGAAGGAAGAGGTAATTCCCTTCCTCGAAACCGTGCTGCGCGGGCGGAATATTCCACGCGAGCGGCTGTTGACCGTGGCCGAGCACTACTACCACTTTGATGGCAAGAGCCCGATCAACCAGCAAACCCGAGACCTAATTGCAGCCCTGGAAGCGGAGTTGGAGCGAAGTGGGCCAAAGCTCCCAATCTATTGGGGAAACCGGAACTGGCATCCCTTCCTGACCGAGACCCTGGCAAAGATGAAACAGGACGGCATCCGGCGGGCGGTGGGCTTCGTGACTTCGGCTTACAGTTCTTATTCAGGGTGCCGGCAGTATCGCGAGGACATTGCGCGGGCCCAGGGCGAAGTGGGGCCGGGGGCGCCGGAGGTCGACAAACTTCGCGCTTTCTTCAACCATCCGGCATTCGTCGAAGTCATGATTGAACGCGTGCGGGATGCGCTCAACGGGATTCCAGCCGACGCGCGGAGAAATGTGCAGATCGTTTACACGGCGCATAGCATTCCACTTTCCATGGCAAACACGAGCGACTATGTGAAGCAACTGGAGGAAGTGCGGCGGCTGATTTCGGAAGCGCTGGGACAGAAGAATGACGCGCTCGTCTACCAGAGCCGTAGCGGAGCGCCGGGGCAGCCGTGGCTGGAGCCGGACATTCTGGATTACCTGCGGCGGGTGAAGGCTGGGAATCTCGCTTCGGCAGTGGTTCTCGCACCGATCAGTTTCGTGTCCGATCACATGGAAGTCTTGTACGACCTGGACGTCGAGGCCCGGCAGCTTTGCGATTCCCTGGCCCAGCCGATGGTGCGGGCAAAGACGGCGGGCGTGCATCCCAAGTTTATCGGCATGATTCGAGAGTTGATTCTGGAGCGGATGAATCCGGGGCCGGAGCGGCGGGCGTTGGGGCCGTTGGGGCCGCGGCCCGATATTTGTGCAGAGGATTGCTGCCCAGCGCCGCCGCGCCCCGCGCGGCCACAAGCGACTTAAATTGCGCTTGGAACTTTGGAGGGTTCGTAGTCGGTGGCTTTCGGACGGCCTTCGACGAGATGCATGGTGTCGAGAATCGTCTGGATGACCGCTTCATTGCCCAAGGCCGTGTTGATCATCACGTGGTAGAGGCAGCGCGTGGGCCAGTCGGCGTCGAAGTAGTGCTTGACGAAGGCGATGCGTTCGAGGTCGACGGTGTCGACGAGTTCCTCGGCTTGAGAGACAGTCGATCCGTCTTCTATTAGACGGCGAACTTTTTCAGCGCGGGGAGCGTAGAGAAAGACATGAAAAGCATCCGGCTGCTTGCGGAAGAAGTAAGGGGCGCCGCGGCCCACCACCACTGAGTTTCCTTCCTGGGCGATCCTGGCGGTAATTTCCTCCATGATTTCCATCATGCAATCGGTGTCGAAGGTCAAACCGCTGAGACCGGAGCTGCGTTCGTGGCTGCCGCGCCAGAAGGCCTTGGCCAGCCGGTAGAGGCTGCTGTCCATGCGCTCGTCGCAGCGCTTAACCGAGGAGGCATCGACGTGGGCGATGCGGGCAATCTCTTCAGTCAGACGGCGATCCCAGAGATTCCAGCCTATGCGCTCAGCCAGTTGAGCGGCAATGGCCCCGCCGCCGCAGCCGTACTCGCGCTCGATTGTGATGAGGCGAAACATGTCTTCGCTCGACGCGCACACCTTACTTAGTTCTGCCGCGCATTAGTGTACCGCAATTCCGCCGCCGGGCCTGCCTTTTTTCATGAAGAAGACCAGCGGAACCATGCACAGAATCGAGCCGCCGAGGAGGCGGAAGTCGTCGAGATAAGCCAGCATAGCGGCCTGCCGCTGAACTGTAGCTTGAATCAAGGCATAAGCCTGTTGCGTGGCAAATGCCGCACTCGAGCCATGCGCCTGCATGGCCTGGGTAGTGCTCTGCAGCATCGAGCGGAAGGCGGGATTCGCAGCGCTGAGGTGGCGGGACAAATCATTCAGGTGGACCTGGGTGCGGCGATCGATCATGGTGGTGACCAGGGAAATCCCGACGCTCCCGCCGATGTTGCGAGCCAGGTTCATCAAGCCCGAAGCGGCATTGTTTTTGTCCCGAGGCAGAAATGCGTAGGCAGCTGTATTGATAGGAACGAACAGAAAGGCCATACCGGCGGCCTGAAAGACGCGGGCGGTGGCAGCAGTGCGGAAATCGATATCCAGGTCAAAGCCGGCCATGTGGAACAGAGACCCGGAAAGCACGACCAACCCGAAAAATAGCAGCCAGCGCGGGCTATACCGCCCTAGAAGAAATCCCACCAGCGGCAGCAGCAGAATTATGGTGAAGCCGCCGGGCATCAACGCCAGACCCGAGGTCTCGGCGGTGTAGCCGAGCAGGGTTTGGGTGAATTGCGGCAGTAGCAGGGTGCTGCCGAGCAAGGCAAATCCCAGCATGAACATCAACATGTTGGAGATGCCGAAGGTGCGATCACGAAACAGGTGCAGGTCGATGATGGGATCTTTGTGCCTCCACTCCCAGATAATTACAAAAATCAGCGAGACCGCGCAGATTACGGAAAGAATCACGATGAAATGCGATTCGAACCAGTCTTCGCGCTGGCCCTTGTCGAGCACCACCTGGAGAGTCCCCAGCCCAAGGGCAACGAAACCGAGGCCGATGTAATCGATTTTGGTCTCGCTAAGTTTGCGGCGCTTCAAATAAGGCGGATCCTGAATGAGCCGCGAGGTGAGCAGAATCGAAATGATGCCGACTGGGATGTTGATGAAGAAAATCCAACGCCAGGTGAAATTGTCGGTGATCCAGCCCCCAAGCGTGGGACCGATTGCGGGGGCGGTCACGACGGCCATGCCATAGACGGCGAAGGCCATACCGCGCTTGGCGGGAGGAAAGGTATCGGCCAGAATGGCCTGCTCGCTGGGTTGCAGTCCGCCTCCGCCGGCGCCTTGCAGCACGCGGCAAACGATGAGGGTAGCGAGATTCGGCGCCAAGCCGCACATGAACGAACTTACGGTGAACAGGGCGACGCAGCTCATGTAAAAATTCTTGCGGCCCATGATGGAAGAGAGCCAGCCGCTCAACGGCAGCACGATGGCATTGGAGACAAGGTAGGAAGTTAGTACCCAGGTGCTCTCATCCTGCCCCGCCGAGAGGCTGCCTGCGATATGCGGGAGAGCAACGTTGGCGATGGAGGTGTCGAGCACCTCCATGAAGGTTGCCAGGGTAACGGTGATGGCGATGATCCACGGATTTACCGCGGGACGCCAGGCATCGGCGCTATCGAACGTAGGGGACGCGGCGCTCATTCTTTCTTTATCGCCTCACGCTTATTACCGCATCCAGACCTTGGGGTTGACCGACATGCCGGGCCGGAGTGATTGATCGTTATTTTCTCCCGGATCGAGCACGATCTTTACCGGGATGCGCTGCACCACCTTCACGTAGTTGCCAGTTGCGTTCTCGGGCGGCAGCAGGCTGAAACGGGCGCCGCTGGCGCCGGCGAGGCTGTCAACCTTGCCCTTGTAGCTCCTTCCGTTGGCATCGACCTCAATGGTGACGCGTTGGCCGACCTTCATATCGCGAAGCTGGGTCTCTTTGAAGTTAGCGGTGATCCAAACATCGTTGAGGGGAATGATCTTCAGCAATTCCTGACCGGGGGCAACGTTTTGCCCGACTTCAACCGTACGGTCACTGACCACTCCTGTGACGGGAGCAACCACCTTCGTGTACTGCAAATTCAGCTGCGCCTGGTCGAGGTCGGCTTTTTTGCGCTGCGCGTCAGCCAGGGCAGAGGCGGCCTTGGAGCGCATCATCTGAACTTGCTGGGGCGCGGTCTGGGCGTTGCGCCAATTGGCTTCCGCCTGGGCCAGTTTTGCCTGGGCTTCGGCGACCTGCGCCTGGGCGGCATCGGCGTTGGCGCGGGCAGCGTCGACCGCGGCCGCGTTGGCTTTGGCGGCAGCTACAGCTTCGTCGTATTGCTGCTGCGAAATCTCCTGCTTGTCGACCAGTTGTTTGTAGCGGCCGAGATCGTTCTGCGCCTTAACGTTGTTCGCCTCGGCTTGAACGAGCTGGGCTTTCGCAGCTGCGAGTTGCTGTTTGGCAGCGGCAATTGCGGAGCGGGCGCTGGAGACATCGGCCTCCGTCGACGAGACTTGGCTGCTGGTGCTGACAGAAGTGACGGGGACATCGACGCCGGCGGCCGCGGCCACGGCCACCGCGCTGTCGTAGTCGGCTTTGGCGCGCTCGTAGGCCACCTGATAATCCGCCGGATCGATTTCCACCAACACCGCACCAGCTTGCACCGACTGGTTATCGAGAACGTTCAGCTTTATAACGTGGCCGGAAATGCGGGTACTGACGGAATTGACGTGGCCATCCACCTGAGCATCGTCAGTGGCTTCGTAACTAGTAACATAACGGTAGACAAAAAATCCCACGACCAGCAACACGATGGCGGCAATGATGATGGTGATCCGGAAGCCGGGGCTCGAGGTGCGCGACGGGCGCGTGTGGAAGTCGCGCTCCGTGGAGGGCAGGGGCTGGGTGCGGGTCTCGGGCTGAGCCGGAGGTGCGGCAGGTGGGCTTTGTGTCGTCTGTTCCATAAATTTACGGTTGGTGTTCGGCTTTCAGATATCGCTTGACTCCCTGCTCGGCGTCGCCGATGGCGCGCGCCAGTTCAATCTTGGCGAGGTTGTGGGCGTAGAGACTCTGAATATAACTCTCATGAGCGCTGGCCACGGATTCCTGCGCCTGTACTACTTCCAGGTTATCGGCTACACCGGCCGAGAAGCGGTCCTGAGATTGAGCGAGGGTCTGTTCGGCCAAATCGACGGAGCTGCGTGCCACTTCAACCTGCTCGGCTGCCGACTTCAGGTCCAGTAAGGAAGCTCGGACCTCGTAGTCGATGCGGCCGCGGACATCGGCCAATTGAGAGCGCGCCTGCTTCAGCTGGGAATCGGCCTCGAGCACGTCGCTGTGAGTCTTACCGCCGGCGAAGATGGGGATGTTTAGACCTCCGTTCACTTGCCATGTCCCATTCGAGTGCGCCGGGGTGACTCCGATGTCGCCGTAATTCGCGTTGAGGTCAAGGCTGGGATAGTGGCCGGCAGTGGCAGCGCGCCGGGTCAGTTCTGCAGCCCGGACCTGGGCTTGCGCCGCCTGATAATCGGAGCGCGAAGCATAGGCGCGCTGCAGGTACACCCCAATCGGCAAAGTCGTGAGCGACTGGTAAGGAGCTTTTTCGGTAAGGGTGAATTCCTGGCCCGGCGGCAAGCCGATAATGCGGGCCAGCGAGAGTTTCTGCTTGTCGAAATCGTTGCGTGCCGCGATCAGTTGCTGCTGGCGGGTTTGCAGCTCGACCTGAGAGCGCAGGGTATCGATGGCCGGAGTCAGGCCGGCCTTCTGCTGGTCGACAGCCTTGTTGTAAAGCGCTTGCGCGTTCTGGACCTGGGCTTCGGTGGTTTCGATGCGCGCGGCGGCGGCAATGGCGGTGAGATAAGCATTGCCCACGGCCAGCACAACTAACTCGCGCGCGTCCTTAAAGGTATATTGCGCCGACCTCAGGCTCTCGGAGGCGGCTCTCTCTTTCTCGAAATCGTGGAAGTTGAAGAGAGACTGAGTCAGTGAAGCGCGGGCGTCGAAGTAGTTGAACGGACCAATCACCCGGGGAATTGGGAATGGGAAAACGTTGCTCTTCAATCCCAGCGCCGTGAGGCTTTGAGTTTGCACATCTTCCTGCACCCGCGCCGAAAGGTTAGGCAGCAGGTTGCTCAATTCTTTCCACCTCTCACCGCGAGCGTAGATGGTCTGGTCGCCGGAGAGCAGAAGGCCGAGATTGTTGCGGAGTCCGCGGTCGATGGCCTCCTGAAAGCTCAATTGCAATACCTCCGGCGTTGCCGTGCCCTCAGGCTCGCTGCCGGTAAAAGGACTTTGCGATCCAGGCAAGGAAATGGTAGGGGAGGGGGTGGAAGTCTGAGCCGCCATGCGAATCACCGGCAAGAACAGGAGAAAGGAGAGAAAAAGAAGGGCAACTCTCAAAGCTTGATTGGTCAGAGGGTGGGGCATCTCCGATTCTGAAATAAGTCCCAGGCGGACAAGATCTTCGGGACGACTTTTCTCTTTCATCGCGTAACTTCGTCTTATTGATTCGCTTATCGCACCTTGCGATGCAAAAAGCGGAAGCAGCTGTGCTGCAAGACATTAGGGATTGTATCGGAAGGTGGTTACCGAAGACACCTTCCGCTTCGGCTCCCGGGGCCGATAAATTGGAGATGAAAGGGATGCTGCCGGATGGCGAATTGGTTGTCGCAAGGGTGCAGTCTGCTTTTTCCGCTGGCCTCAAGGCAAGAAATCGCCGAAATTACTCACGTTTCATTCGAGCCCCGCTAACCGCAACCGCTGAGGAACTCCTCCCCAAATTATGCCGTCCTCGACCCCAAAGCGCGCGAAACCTCTGGACCGCCGGCGGCGGCGGCATCCAAGATACCGCGCCGATTTCCGACTGAGCGTGAACCATCTGCTCGGAGATCGATACCAGAATGTCGAGGGCCATTGCAGGGACGTTTCTGAAGCCGGCCTCGGTATACTTCTGGCGGCAGAGCTCAGTATCGGAGAGGTTGTAGACCTGGGTGTTACGTTTCCCGGATCAGACAAAACCTGGGAATTGCGGGCCGTGGTCCGCTACCGCCGTGGTTACCAGTATGGCTTTGAGTTCCTTTCTCTCATGACCGAACAGCGCGAGTCGGTAATGACATTCCTGGATGGCCGAGAGCAGGTCGACTGAAAGCTCCCAACGGCGGCCCTGCAGTGGTGGCCCCTTAATCCCGGACCCGCCGAGAACCGCACGATTTGCCGTGCGATAACTTCAGTAATCTTGTGGGCCGGTGACCTTGGGTTCAAGCTGAGACCCGGGATACGCTCGCGAGAACGAGGACGCCCCACTCTCAATGACCCAATCCAAGCCCAACGCAGCAGGAGGAACAGACTGGACCGGACTTCTGGCCGATCCCGACCTGGCGCGTAATCTGGGGAAGTTGCTGCAGACTTACCGCGACGCCCCGCCCGAACGCCGGGAAGAGGCTCTGCTGGCCGCTATGCGTGAGATCAAGCAAGGAGTTTCCAGCGGTTCGCCGACTGGAACCTCGGCACCGGCGGCGGCAGAGGTTTCGCCGCAGCCCGTGCCGACTCCGGCCTCGTCCTCGCCTCCGTTTGAGCCGGATATCTTCAGCACCACCTGGGCCCAAGACCGGCGGCGTCACCCCCGCATCAAGTGTTTTGTAGCGGTGGAGCTGAGGGTGAATGATGCCGACGCCCCGATTTGGGGCAATCTCTCGAACACCAGCTTAGGCGGATGCCAGGTGGAAACCGCCAGCTCGATTGGCGGCGGAGCCAAGGTCGAAATTGGGCTCTGGGTGGCGAGCGGGAAGATATGGGTGAAAGGCCTGGCGTTGAATGGCGTGGTCACGCGCACCGTCGCGCCGGCGGCGGGAGTCCGCATTCGCTTCGCCGGGTTGGATGCCACCGAGAAACAGAACCTGCGGCAGTTCCTCAAGTATGTGCAGGACAGCGCGAGAGCATCGCACAGCGAGAAGAGCTACCTCGACTTGTTGAAATAGGCAATTTTCCTTCCTTGGGTTTCCATTTTCCTCCGGTTTCCGTTTTCTGCAATTCCACATTTTGCAATTGCCTTCTTTTAACCTTCCCCGCGACATTGGTTCGCCGGAAATTGATACACTGCCAACTGAAACCCTTTCTACCTTGGGAACTCTAATAAACCAGTTTCAATGCCGCGACCACCGGCGGAAGTTTGAAGAACAACCAGTAAGCTTTGGGATCATCCTCTCGAAGGAGAAGGCATCGCATGGTAGCGAGTGAACAGGCGGTAGTGACCGGCAAGCAACTGGATACACTGTCCATCAACACCATCCGCACCCTGGCGATCGACGCGGTGCAGCAGGCTAACAGCGGCCACCCCGGGGCGCCGATGGGCCTGGCTCCGGTGACGTATTGCCTGTGGCAGGAATTTCTGCGATACGACCCGGAAGATCCCAAATGGCTGAACCGTGACCGGTTCGTACTTTCCAACGGACATGCCTCCATGTTGCTCTACGCCATGCTTCATCTGGCGGGCGTGCGCGACGTCAGTAAGGATGGGAAAGTCCTGAAAGATCTGGCCGTCCCCATGGAGGAGATCAAGCGCTTCCGGCAATTAGGAAGCCGGACTCCGGGGCATCCCGAATCGCACATCACGACCGGCGTCGAGACCACGACGGGTCCGCTCGGGCAGGGTGTGGGCAATAGCGTGGGCATGGCCATTGCGGGCCAGTGGCTGGCCGCGAATTTCAACCGGCCCGGCTATGAGATCTTCGATTTCAATGTGTACGCCATGTGTTCGGATGGCGACCTGATGGAAGGCATTGGAGGCGAAGCCGCTTCCCTCGCGGGACATCTGAGACTATCGAACCTGTGCTGGATGTATGACAACAACCACATCACGCTGGATGGTCCGGCCAGTTGGTCGTTCAGCGAAGACGTGGCCACGCGCTTCATAGGGTACGGCTGGAATGTGACGCGGGTCGCCGATGCCAACGATCTGGAGATGCTGGCGCGGGCTTTTGAAGTCTTCCAGAAAACTACGGACCGCCCTACATTGATCATTGTGGACAGCCACATCGGCTACGGATCGCCGCACAAACAGGACAGCAATGCGGCCCACGGCGAGCCGCTGGGCGAAGAAGAGGTCCGGCTGGTGAAGAAGTTTTACGGCTGGCCGGAGGATGCCAAGTTTCTGGTGCCCGAGGGCGTTCGCGAGCACTTCCAGGATGGAATCGGAAGGCGCGGGCACGAGGCGCGCACCCAGTGGGAGAAACTGTTTGCGGCATATTCGCAAAAGTTTCCTGATCTGGCCGACCGCTTGCATCGCATGCAGCGCCGGGAACTTCCCGAGCGCTGGGACAAGAACCTGCCAGTGTTTCCCGCGGACGCCAAGGGAGTGGCGACGCGAGAGAGTTCGGGAAAAGTGCTGAACGCACTGGCGCAAAACATTCCCTGGATGATCGGGGGCTCGGCTGATCTGGCGACTTCGAATAAGACCAATTTGAAGTTTGAAGGGGCAGGCGATTTCGAGGCGGGAGCGTATGGCGGTCGCAATCTGCACTTCGGCGTGCGTGAGCACGTGATGGGCGCGAGCGTGAACGGGCTGGTTTTCTCTGGCCTGCGCGCGTTTGGCGCGACCTTCTTCAATTTCAGCGACTACATGCGCGCCAGCATCAGGCTGGCGGCGCTGTCGGAAATTCCCTCCATTTTTATTTTCACGCACGATTCGATCGGCGTGGGAGAAGACGGTCCCACGCACCAGCCGATCGAGCAGTTGGCGTCGTTGCGAGCCATGCCGAACCTGATTGTGCTTCGTCCCGGTGACGCCAATGAAGTGGTGGAAGCATGGAAGGTCATCGCCCAGTTGCAGCATCAGCCGGCGGTGCTGGTACTGACGCGGCAAAACCTGCCCACCTTTGACCGTACGAAGTACGGAGCGGCGTCCGGGACGGCGAAGGGAGCGTACGTTCTCGCCGACGCGCCGGGTGGCAAACCTGAAGTGATTCTGATGGGCACCGGCAGCGAAGTAGCGCTGTGCGTTGAGGCATGCGAGAAGCTCAAGGCCGAGGGGGTTGCGGCGCGCATGGTCAGCATGCCCTCATGGGAACTCTTTGAGCAACAGGATGCGGCGTACAAAGAGAGCGTTCTGCCTTCGTCGGTAACGGCGCGGGTTTCGGTGGAAATGGCCGCAACCTTCGGATGGGAACGCTACGTTGGCCTGAAAGGGCGAAAGGTTGGCATGCACCGCTTCGGAGCGTCGGCGCCCTTGAAGGACTTATTGAAGTATTTCGGCTTCACTGCGGATGCGGTTGTTGCGGAAGCGCGCAAGGCGATGGCGGAAAACTAGCGGCGGTTCATCCGCTCCCCGCCTCGCGGAATGAGGTGGGCAATTCAACAGTAAGTTTCGATCAGACCGCAACCGTCCACGCGGTCCGTCAGGGAGAAATCATCATGCAGCCAACGGGAGTTCTGGAAACCTCAAAAGCTACGAATCCTTTGCAAGCACTGCTCAGTTACGGACAGTCGATGTGGCTGGACTACATCCGGCGCGATCTGCTGACGGGCGGCAAACTGAAAACCTTGATTCAAGAGGATGGTCTTCGCGGCATGACTTCGAATCCCTCCATCTTCGAGAAAGCGATCGCCGAGAGTTCGCTTTACGACGATATCTTGAATTCGCTGGCCGCGAGGAATGACCTCGACACCAAGGCCAAGTACGAGCAGATTGCGATTCGCGACATTCAGGATGCGGCGGATCTTTTGCGTCCAGTTCATGAGAGTTCGAAATTCAGAGATGGATACGTCAGCCTGGAAGTGTCTCCGCTGTTGGCGTTGCAAACGAAAGAGACGATCGACGAGGGCCGCCGCTTGTGGAAAACGGTGAACCGCTCGAACGTGATGATTAAAGTTCCGGGCACGGCCGAGGGTCTGCCGGCGATTCGGCAGCTGATCAGCGAGGGCATCAACGTCAACGTGACTCTGTTGTTCGCGCAGGAAGTGTACGAGAAGGTTGCCGAAGCCTACATTTTGGGCCTGGAAGACTTGGCGAAGCAGGGAGGCAATCTGAAGAAGATGGCTGGAGTCGCCAGCTTCTTCATCAGCCGCATCGATACGCTGGTGGATTCGATGATCGAAGAAAAACTGAAGACTTCGAGCGATGCCGGGCAAAAGGCGCTGCTGCAGAGCCTGCTGGGGAAGGTTGCCATCGCTAACGGAAAGCTGACTTACCAGCGCTATCAGCGCATCTTCAGCGGGCCGCGTTGGGAGGCATTGGCCTCGAAGGGAGCGCAGACCCAGCGCGTTCTGTGGGCAAGCACGAGCACCAAGAATCCCGCATATCGTGATGTGATGTACGTGGAAGAGCTGATTGGGCCGGATACCGTGAACACCATGCCTCCCGCGACCATCGATGCATTTCGCGATCACGGAAAGCTCCGCAACAGCCTTAGCGACGATGTAGCGGGCGCGCAGAAGGTGATGAACGATTTAGCCAAGGCGGGCATTCCAATCGGCGAGGTCACGACCAAGCTGACGGCCGATGGCGTAAAGCTGTTTGCGGATGCGTTCCACAAGTTGCTGGCCGCGGTGGAGAAGAACACTCAGACAAAAGGAAAGAACGCCTGAGCCGCCAAACATCTTCGCTGCTGGAGTCAGTCACCACCGCTGAATAGTCTTACAGTAACAAAACCCGGGGACGCCGGAAGCAGGCTGGCTGCTACGGTGCGAGTTCTGCGGTTCTAAGGAGCAACGATGCAACTGGGAATGGTTGGTCTGGGGCGCATGGGCGCGAATATGACGCGCCGTCTGATGCGCGCCGGACATCAACTCGTAGTCTCGGACCTGAGTCCGGACTCGGTGAAGCAACTGGCCGGCGAGGGAGCCGCCGGTTCATCGTCGTTGGAGGATCTGGTCGGAAAACTGAAGCCGCCGCGTGCGGTATGGGTAATGGTGCCCTCGGGTAGTCCGACCGAACAGACCGTTCAGAAGCTGGCGCAGCACATGCAATCCGGCGACGTCATCATCGACGGCGGCAACTCTTATTTCAAGGATGACGTGCGGCGAGCGGGCGAGTTCAAGGGTAAGGGCATCCACTATGTCGACGTTGGAACCAGCGGCGGCGTCTGGGGGCTCGAACGCGGTTACTGCATGATGATTGGCGGACCTAAAGAAGCGGTCGAGCGGCTCGATCCGATTTTCAAGACGCTGGCTCCCGGCGTGGGTGACATTTCGCGCACTCCGGGCCGCGAAAAACTTGGCGGGACGGCGGAGCAAGGTTATATTCACTGCGGACCCTCGGGCTCCGGGCACTTTGTGAAAATGGTGCATAACGGCATCGAGTATGGAATCATGCAGGCCTATGCCGAGGGCTTCGACATCTTTAAGAATGCCACCAGCAAAGAATTGCCGGAAAATATTCGCTACGATCTGAACCTGCCCGACATCGCCGAGGTTTGGCGGCGGGGAAGCGTGGTCAGTTCATGGCTCCTCGACCTAACGGCGATGGCTTTGACCGAGAACCCGACACTCTCGGAATATGAAGGATACGTGCAGGACTCGGGCGAAGGCCGCTGGACGATTCAGGCGGCGATCGAAGAAGCCGTGCCGGCGGAGGTGCTGACCGCAGCTTTGTACGTCCGCTTCCGCTCGCGGCAGCAGCATACGTTTGCGGAGAAGATGCTTTCCGCCATGCGGCAGAAATTTGGCGGTCACGTCGAAGCTGGTGAAGGCAAGGGTGGCGCTGCTACCGCAACCAAGAAGAGCGCATAACCTGACAACAATCTTAATCTTCCAACGAAACTTCTGAGGATCCGGACATGGCTCAATTGGCGGAACAGCCCACAATGGCGACACCCCGCGTCGGCAAACTAGGCGACCCTTGTGTGATGGTAATCTTCGGCGCGGCCGGCGATCTGACGGCAAGGCTGTTGATTCCCGCGCTGTACAACCTGGCACGGGCAAACTTACTCTCGAAGGAGTTCGCCGTGCTGGGCGTGGCTCGGACGCAGATGACGGACGAGGATTTCCGCAAGCGGCTCTTCGACGATGTGAAAGAGTACTGCGGGGATTGCATCCAGGACAGTCTGTGGGAGAGTTTCTCACGCCGCTTTTATTACTTCGCTGGCGATTTTAAAGACGACAAGCTCTTTCCCCAGATCAAGGATCGGCTGGCCCAGATCGACCGTGATCACTCCACCCATCAGAATGTCTTCTATTACATGGCGACGGCTCCGAGTTTCTTCGGGCCCATTGTCGAAAAGCTCGCCGCCAACGGATTGATGGAACAAAGCAACGACCACTGGCGTCGGGTGATTATCGAAAAGCCCTTCGGTCACGACCTGGAGTCAGCCAAAGCCCTCAACCAGCAACTGCTGAAGCTCGCCGATGAGAAGCAGATTTATCGCATCGATCACTACCTGGGCAAGGAAACCGTGCAGAACATCATGGCGTTTCGCTTCGCCAACGGGATCTTCGAGCCTATCTGGAACCGGCGCTACATCGATCACGTACAGATCTCTGTGGCTGAAACCGTGGGGGTGGAGGGCCGCGGCAGTTATTTCGAACACGCAGGCTCGTTGCGCGACATGGTGCCAAACCACATCATGCAATTGATCAGCCTGACCGCGATGGAGCCGCCCATTTCGTTTGACGCCAATGCTGTGCGCGACGAGCAGGCGAAGATTTTGCATGCCATCCAGCCCATCGACGATGAAGAAGTTCTCACACGCTCTGTGCGCGGGCAGTATGGGGAAGGAACCATGGAGGGAGAGC
>Ga0074045_10002162_pt1 | contig 18402 bp, 16 predicted proteins | sample BogForMeECP23OM2_FD_94442 | JGI IMG/M metagenome (GOLD analysis project Ga0074045, IMG submission 94442) | Bog forest soil microbial communities from Calvert Island, British Columbia, Canada - Bog Forest MetaG ECP23OM2 | ecosystem: Environmental > Terrestrial > Soil > Wetlands ...
CTGATGGACTGGATCGCGCCGAGGGTGCCGAAGTATTTGGTAAGATTGGCAGTCTGAATCATTCGTAAAATGGAATGAAAAAACGTGAGGCAGGATTAATAAGATGGAATAAGCTATTGAGCCGATGGCATTCCGCATATCCTGCCGAAAAAAAAATTCGGTTCTCAGGTACCCGGGTCACGATTCGAACTCGATTCCATATGTTTTGATTTTCCGGTGGAGGTTGCTGCGCTCCACGCCGATGGCATGAGCAGTCTTGCTCACGTTACCGCCGTTTTCCACGAGCTTCCGCGCTATAAACTCGCGCTCAAACTCGGCGCGGGCATCCTTGAGTTTAGAAAATTTTCGGCGAAATGCAGCGGTTGATACACCGGAAACCGATTTCCCCTCCGCTTGCGCATTGCTGATGGGTGATGGAACATCCTTTACGCCCATACGCGGTCCGGGGACCATGATGATCAGCCGTTCTATGATGTTTCGGAGTTCCCGGACGTTTCCCGGCCACTGGTACTGGATAAAGAGCGCAAGTGCGTCGTCGTCGATTGTTTTTGGTTTTTGGCCGTATTCTCGTGAAAACTCCTGTAGGAAGTGGTGAATCAGCTGTGGGATATCGTCGAGCCGTTCGCGGAGCGGTGGCACTTCGAGGGGGAGAACGTTCAAGCGGTAGTACAGATCTTCACGGAAGGCACCCTTCTTGATCTCGTCGGCAAGATTTTTGTTCGAAGCCGCGATCACCCGCATGTCCGCCTTCAGCGTTTTCGTGCCTCCCACGCGCTGGAACTCCTGGCCTTCGAGCACGCGCAGCACCTTGGCTTGTGTGGTAAGACTCATATCCGCAATCTCATCAAGAAAGATAGTGCCGCCGTCGGCGACCTCGAACTTCCCGCGCTTCATGCCTGTTGCGCCGGTAAAAGAACCTTTTTCATGGCCGAAAAGTTCGCTCTCGATAAGTTCCTGAGGAATGGCTGCGCAGTTCACCTCGATAAAAGGTCCGCCTGCCCGCTTGCTTGAACGGTGGATCGCACGCGCAACGAGTTCCTTGCCTGTGCCGCTTTCTCCGTGGATGAGCACCCATCCGTTTGTAGGGCCCGCAAGGGCTATCTGATGCTTGACCGCTTTGATCTTCCTGCTTTCTCCCACAATCTCATGACGCCGCTCTATGCTTTGTTTGAGCGACTGGTTTTCCTCGCGCAACCGCTGCTCTTCCAGACAATGTTTGACCACGAGAGTCAAGTCCGCTAGATCAGGCGGTTTGAGGAGAAAATCGTAAGCGCCCATCTTTGTGGTCTTTACCGCGGTTTCTATGGTGCCGTGGCCAGTGACCATGATCACCTGCATTTCGGGCCGAAGCTCCTTAAACCTGCGGAGCGTTTCGATACCGTCAAACTCCGGCATGGCGATGTCAAGAAGCGCAATGGAAGGCTGGGTGGTGTTGAGCAGGTCGATGCCTTCCCTGCCGGAAGCTGCAGTCACGACATCATAGCCCTCGTCACGCATCACATCCGCAAGGCTCTTGCGCACGCTCTCCTCGTCATCGACTATCAGAATGGTTTCTTTCAGCATACGACATACTGTAACAGATTTTTAGAACGGTGTAAAGCGTTGAAGTCACATGAACTTGCTGCATGATTCAAGTTGCAAGATGCATGATCCAAAATATACGCTACTTGATGGTTATCTCTTTCATCCGCCCTGAATCAGGCATCATGCATCATCTTTATCCAAGTTTATACCCGATCTTTCTCAGGAAATCTTTCCGCTTTGCTTTGTCTTCGGTTGTCTCGACACCCTTCGGCGAAGACCCATCAATAACACCGATAATACCGTTGCCTTGCCTTGAAGACGCTACCACAACCTCGAGCGGATTTGCCGTGGTACAGAAGATACGGCAGACTTCCGGGCAGTTCTTAATCGGATTCAGGACATTGATGGGAAAAGCGTTCTTAAGGTAGATGCAGAACACATGGCCTGCGCCGATGGATTGAAGAGTCTTGATGCTGGAGGCAATGAGCTCTTCGTCGTTTCCCTCGGAACGGATGAGGCATGGACCGGATGCCTCAGTGAATGCAATGCCGAACTGTGCCTGTGGTACTGTCGTGGCGATGATTTCGTATAAGTCTTCAGTTGTTTTTATGAAGTGGGTCTGGCCGAGGATAATATTACAGCCTTCGGGGATATCAACCTTAATCGTTGTGAGTTCCATAAATACCTCCATTTGCAGAATTCACGGTCTTTGGTTTCACTGATAAGTATATGACCCTTAACAATAACTATATCAGTTTTTTTGATATAATAAGGAATAACTGACCGGAGATGCCCGAAGAGATTAGAGCGGGTTTTTGAAAAAAACCGTTGAATCGGTGCCGTGCTGAAGTAGGTCGATCATGCGCGCGATGGACTCGTCATGGAGTTCTCCGATACGCTCCTTGTTCACTCCCCAGACCCGCTTCTTGTTCAGGAAAGACAAGAACACCATGCTCTTATAAAGTCTTTTATTGGTCTTGAAGGAAAATACATATCGGTCAAGCGAGTGTTCGAGAAGAAGATCGCTCCTCTTGCGAACTTTTCTGCTGATCAAAATAGTCTGGAGCCAATAGGTTTTGTCGATGAGGCTATCGGCCTTCATCTCAACCCATGTATGCCCCATGTTCCCTTTTTCCTCCGTGAGGGCCTCATGCGCCACAGAGTCGGCAGCAAGATGACTCAGATAACCGTAAGCGAACGCTCGTTCGGGCCACGATTTGGCCTGGTCCAAGAGCTTGAGTCCGACATCCCAGGAATGAGAGCTTTTGTCATCGGGAAGGTATTTTTTACCGAGGATGATGTCGGCCATAAGATTGCCGTAGAGAAAATCCTGCTTGTGCTTTCGCAGAAGCGCAAGGATCCCTGCGGGAATCAGCGATGTATACAACAGGACTTCATTGCCGAGATACATATGGGTCAAAGGACCCCATGCGAACGCGAAGGACGGCACCAGGATAAATCCGGCTACAAGCAAAACAAAATACATGTCAGCGCATCTCTCTGCTCAATAAAATAAGATGATGAAAAAATGAACACAACGGACGCATGGTACCTCTTTTGAAATACGGCGTCAATACTTATTTTTGTGCTTTTCAAAAATATTTGGGATGCCTTTTGACTTGGATTGCAGGCTACTTGCAGCCTGCGCAGGAGGATGACGTACAGCTGTCGCAGCCGGAGCTTCCTCCCGAAGTCTCTGTCGAGGAGGCACTCGAAGACCTGCCCATGCCGAAACGCGACATAAGCCTGTTTGTTTCCTTCGATCCGCACTTCGCGCAGCCTGCTGCGGGGTTTGATCCGGTGACAAGCTTCTCAAAATCAGCGCCACATGCGTTGCAATGATATTCGTAGATAGGCATATAATAAACCTTTATTTACCATGGATTAACAGGGATTGATTTGGCAATTTATTTTTTTAATGTTTTCATAAATCATCCAAACGATAAGATTCTCTTAACGACAAGGTTTTGCTTTGTTCTTTGTCATCACCGCGTTCATCTGTGGTTAACCCCGCTGCGTTGAATTCATGTTCAGTGCAGAATCGTCACTGGTGTTCCAATAGAGACGAGACTAAAGAGTTCGTCAATGTCCGAGTTGCTCAGCGCAATGCACCCGTCTGTCCAGTTCATGGCGAGAATATCCACCGGCGTCATACTCCCATCGGGGTTTACTCCATGAATGCCAACAGCCCCTCCGAGCCGCGTGTGCCAAGGCGGCGGCTGGCGCTCCTCAATCGCCTTCTTAATCAGCGCATATTCTTTGGTTGATATTAATTTTGACCGTAAGCCGTACTCAGCGTGTTTCTCACCAGGGTAGCTCAATCCCATGAACTTGTAGAACCGCTTGCTGTGGTTCTTCGTGCAGATGTAAAAATCTCCTTCGGGTGTCCGCCGGTCGCCGGCTATTCGCTTATCACCATCCCGGTATCCCCCGCCGAATACCGTGCGATACGTTTTGACAGGTATATCTCCCTTGTACAGCGTCAGCGTATAGTGGGACTTCCAGATGACGAGTTTAAGAGCATCTGTTTTTTCCGCGCTCGTAGATGCGGAAGCGGCTGTTTTAGCTGCGGAAACATCCGGTAATGGAGAAAGACAACTCAAAAGTAAAAGCGATGCGAGGAGTCTAATATACAACAAATTATTTTTTTGAATCCGTCCCATGTTTTTTCCCCGCAATCAATTGCGGTTTTTTTCTTCATACTGTCTGGCGCAGACCTCACTGCAAAAAAAGCAGAGCCTGCCTCCGATGTGACGTGTGACGGCTCGACGCTTGACGATATAAGTATGGCATTCGGGGTCGAGCACCATCTCGTCTCCCGGCAGCCTGCTCTTGCGTTCTTCATTAGTATACGTGCCGATCGCAGAGCGGATCACCACCTTCACGGCATAGTACACGACGAGAAAAACAATAATAATCAGGATGTACCGTATCATATTGCTTCCCTAAGACCAGTTAATGTCTGAAGTGCCGCATCCCCGAGAACACCATGGCAATGCCATGCTCGTTCGCAGCCTTGATAACTTCATCATCCTTAATTGATCCGCCGGGTTGGATAACCGCCGTCACCCCGGCTTTGGCCGCTTCGTCGAGTCCGTCTCGGAAGGGGAAATATGCGTCCGAAGCAAGCACCGTGCCTTTAAGCGGGAACTGGGCCTTCATCACGGCAAGCCGCACCGAATCCAGGCGGCTCATCTGGCCCGCGCCGATACCGATGGTCCGGTCCCTGGTCGTAAAAATAATAGCGTTTGATTTCACATGCTTGCAGACTTTCCAGGCAAAGGCGAGCCCCTCGTATTCTTCCTCGGTAGGCGTCCGCTGCGTCGCCACCGTCAGTTTTCTGATGTCCGGTATCGCGCCAAGGTCGCGGTCCTGGTAGATAAGTCCCCCCGTAATCTTTTTCATATCCATGCCCTCGGGTATTCCCGCGACCTTCGGTCCGATGTCGAGGAGGCGAATATCTTTTTTACGCTTCAGCTCTTGCAGCGCGTCAGGCTCGAACTCGGGTGCCGCCACAACTTCTACAAACGTCGAGGTAATCTCCTTGGCTGTCTCAAAATCCACCATCCGGTTGAACGCAAGCACGCCGCCGAACGCCGCAACCGGGTCGCACTCGCGCGCCTTACGGTATGCATCAGACAGCGTCCGCCCTGTGGCCACACCACACGGGTTGTTATGTTTCACGATCACCGCTGTCGTCTGTTCATACTCCTTCACGAGTTCGAGTGCGCTGTTTGCGTCAAGAAAATTATTGAAGGACATCTCCTTGCCGTGGAGCTGCTTTGCATGGGCAACAGATGGCTCTTTTCGGCCGAACTCGCGGTAGAAGGCCCCCTGCTGGTGAGGATTTTCACCATAACGGAGATTTTGCACCTTTTCAAACTGGAGTGTAAGAATGTTGGGGAACCGGGTCTTCTCCGCCTCGGGCACCTGGTTGTCGAGCCACGCCGAAATAGCGCTGTCGTAGCGGGCAGTATGTAAAAAAACTGTTCGGCAGAGTTCAAAGCGTGTCTTGGCAGAAACCTCACCTGTTTCCTGTATCTCTTCGAGTACGCGTCCATAATCCCTTGGCGAAACCACCACGGCGACGTCGGTATAGTTCTTCGCGGCCGACCGCAGCATAGTCGGCCCGCCGATGTCGATGTTTTCGATCGCTTCTACGAGCGTACATCCGGGTTGTGCCACGGTTTGCTCAAAAGGGTACAGGTTCACGACCACAAGATCGATGGGCTCGATGCCGTACTCCTTCATTTGTTTCACGTGTTCGGGATTATTTCTCCTCCCGAGGAGCCCTCCGTGAATTTTGGGGTGCAGTGTCTTGATCCTGCCTTCGAGCATCTCGGGAAAGCCCGTGAACTCGGATACGTCTTTTACCTTGACGCCGCTGTTTCTCAGGAGCTTGGCTGTACCACCCGTTGAGAGAATTTCAATATTTAGCTTTTCAAGCCTCTTGGCAAAATCGAGAATGCCGTGTTTGTCGGATACGCTGATGAGTGCGCGTTTTACTTTGGCCACAAGGGGTCCTCCCCATAAGAAAATGTAGCATAACAGTTGATATTAACGCGAAAAAAGGGGAATGTCAATTTAATAGATGGATCCGGAAGCTGTATGTAGATACAGATTGACGCGGATAACCACGGATGATTTTAGCTGCTGACCTGTTTACGTTCTTCATATATCCTCCTTCTCATTCCGATACGACTCTGCAAGGAGAGAGATGTAATGTCTTACCTTCTGCGCGTTCCCATAGCGGTGAGAAAAATCAAGAAGCTGCATCACGCAACCTGGACATCCGGTTGTTATGATGCCGGCGCCGGTACTGTTGATATCCTGGATTTTTTTCTTGCCTATTTCTGCGCCGGTTTCATAATGGGTCAGTATGTAAGTTCCGCCCATACCGCAGCAGGCGTCTGGTTTGGACATCTCCTTGAAGGTCACCCCGGGGATGTTTTTGAGGATCTCCCGCGGCTCGTTGAAAACCTTCATGGTTTTCTTTAGATGGCAGGAATCATGGTACGTAACCACCGCATCTACTTTACCCCTCGGCTTACGGTACTTGACCACATCGAGGAGAAATACAGAGATTTCAAAAATGCGTTTGCTCCAGTATTCTGCCATAGGCCCATAAACGGCGTCTCCACGCAGAAGCTCCTTGTAATCATGCTGCCAGCATCCACCGCAGGAACCACAACCAATGATTATATATTCGACACCGGCCTGTTCCATGGCATCGATGTTGTTCCTGGCTAGCATCCGCGCAGACTCCACATCGCCATGAGCAAATACGGCAACGCCGCAGCAATTCTGATCCTTGGGAATGTGTATCTCGACACTGTTTTCCTTGAGGATCTCGATGATATCCATCCCGGTATCAGGGTAAAAATAGTTTATTGAACATCCCGGGAAAAATGCAGCTTTTATCCTGTGATGTTCTACCGTTACCACTTCCGCCACACGGTCGCGAAACGGTGTAATCGTAAGTTCAGGCATCACCTTATCTGCATCAAGGCCCAGACGTCCGCTTACAAACGCAAAAGGCGCGCGGGGTGAGACCAGCTTCTCATTCTTGACCTTGTAATCGCGGAACGCAATCCCCGATAAAGCTGCGCCAACCTTCATTCCTGCATCGAACAGCTTGGGGTTCTTGAGCATGCCGAAAATCATCTTTTTCAGCCAAAAAAGTCCATTCTTTCTCACCAGGGCGGCCCTGATAGCCAGCATGATTCGATCGAAATTGATTTTTGTCGGACAATTCTGCATGCAGGACTTGCAAACGAGACAGTTGAAGAGCATTTCATAGACGTGCGGGTCGTCAAGCGATAGTTCTCCCGAAAGCACGGCTTCAGCAATCGCTATTTTACCTCGAGCCACTCCGGCTTCAACCGTAGTCACTCCGTAAACAGGACAGACGGCCATGCAGTTGCCGCACTTCATGCAGGTATCCAGTTCCTTCCTGATGAGATTGAGATCATCATAGAAGGTCTTGCCTTTTTGCGGTGCGTGAGTTGTTGTTGTCGTTGTTTTGGTCGGCATAATCACGCCCCTTTTGAGGGGACCATTTTCCCGGGGTTGATAATGTAGTTGGGATCGAGAGCCTCTTTGATGCTTTTCATCAAATCGAGGCCGTTCTGGCCGATCTCGTCCCCGAGATACTTCATCTTGGCGATGCCGATGCCGTGCTCGCCGGAGAGCGTGCCGCCGAAGCTGAGGGCCGTGGCAAATATCTCGTCAACTGCCTTATGCACTCGATCCATTTCATCCTTATTGTTTTTATCGGCAAGTATGGTCGGGTGCAGGTTACCATCACCAGCGTGACCGAAGGTGCCGATGGTGACATTATACTTTTCCCCGATATTCGCGCATGCCATAAGCATATTCGTGATCTTGGATCGTGGGACCGTGGCATCCTCGATGATAACGCAATTGCCGAGTTGCGCAAGAGCCGGGAGCGCGGCGCGGCGGGCAGACCAGAGTTTGTCGCGCTCCGCATCAGAGGTTGCTACATTGAGATCCCCGCGGTTGTTCTTCACGACTTTTTGAACTGCTTCGGCCTCCTGCAACACCACGAGCTCGGCCATTCCATCCACCTCAATAAGAAGCAGAGCCGCTGCATCAGTGGGAAGGCCAACCTTGGCATAGTCCTCGACCGTCTTGATGGTCATATTGTCCATGATTTCGAGGGTAGCGGGAATAACCTGAGCGGCGATAATACCTGCAACAGTATTGCCTGCATCTTCCACCGTTTTATAGGTCGCCATCATAGTGCGACGGTACTTGGGAGCAGGAATAAGTTTAGCGGTTATCTCGGTAATGAATCCAAGGGTCCCTTCAGAACCTACAAAGAGGTTCGAAAAATCATATGCTGTGACGTTCTTAACTGTCTTGCCGCCAAACCGAACCTTATTGCCATTGGCAAGGACCACTTCCATCCCCATAACATAGTGTTTGGTGACCCCGTATTTAAGCCCTCGCAACCCTCCAGAATTCTCGGCCACGGACCCTCCCATGGTCGCAGTAGTAACGGTCCCTGGATCGGGAGGATATATAAGGCCGTATTGGGCAACAGCATTGTTGAGATCCTGGATAACCACGCCGGGTTGGACAACTGCCGCAAGGTTCTCAGGATCCACTTCGAGGATTTTATTCATATGTTGAAACGATACGACTACTCCCTGTTTGAGCGGGATGCAGCCGCCACTCAGATTCGTTCCAGCGCCCCTCGGATAGAGGGCTATGTTATGTATGCATGCAAGGTTCACAATTTTCCGAACCTCTTCAGTAGTCGACGGCATTACTACTATGTCAGGCACCTGGCGGGGCATGTCGGCAGTCGCGTCATAACTGTAGGTTATCACATCGACTTTCTGCGTTAGGACGTTTTTCTTGCCGACAATCTCTTTCAGTTTTTCAACGACAGCTTTGTCAAGCATATCTACCTCTCCTTAATGAAGGAGCATCATCCTACCACGTTATAATCCCGTACGCGAAGTTTGACGCCGAGATCATCGGCGATTCTGCGGCAGGCTTCGATATCCACCTCGGGAAGCGATACCACGGTGACAGAAACATCAGGGATGTGCTCTTTTGCCTTACGGATGAAATCCTTGACCGCCTCGTAGGCTCCGATGCCGAATTTGGTTTGGGTGATCTTGTTATAAAGCTCAGCATTCTGGGCGTTCAGGCTGACGCTGACGGCATCCACAAGTCCTGCGAGCTCCGGCAGCACATCCCGCTTGTGGATCAGGTTGGCATGGCCGTTCGTATCGATACGCACCCTGCCGCCCCGTCGCTTGACCTCGGCGGAAACAGCCTTGACCACATCAAGCCGAAGGAGCGGTTCCCCGTATCCACAAAACACAACCTCTCCATACCGTTTGGGATCACCGATTTGTCCGATTATTGCTTCAGTCGAAGGCTCTTCATGAAGACGCAGGTTATGCCCCTTGACAAAATCCGTGTGATAGCGCACGCAGAATGTGCAGGCGGCAGTGCAGCGATTCGTGATGTTGAGATAAAGCGAGTTTCTAATCGGATAGGTTATCAGCCCTTGTTCGGAGATCGAGCCGATGCCGAAAAGCTGCATGGCGTTATAGCTAGTGATCCTTCCAACGTCATCGAAAGAGAGCCCCTTGATCCGCGCGATAACTTCCGCCGTATGGCGCATGTAGGCAGGCTCGTTCCTTTTACCGCGAGCGGGTTGGGGCGCAAGATACGGTGCGTCCGTCTCAATCAGCATATGTTCGATGGGGACCTGCCGCACGACCTCGCGCAGCGACTCTGCCTTGGGAAACGTAACCGGTCCAGCAAAGGATATGGAGAACCCCATGTCGATGACCTTTCGGGCCATTGTCGCATCGCCCGAGAAACAGTGCATGACCCCGCCGAGACCCGGCGACCATTCCTCGGAAAGGATCCGAAGCATGTCTTCGTGCGCGTCACGGTCGTGGATGATGACCGGCAAGTCTAGTTCGCGCGCCTCATGCAGCATATCACGAAATTTTTGCTTTTGGTCTATACGGGACGCGTGCTCATAATAGTAGTCGAGCCCAAGTTCTCCGTAGGCGACCACCTTCTTGTGCTTAGCAAAGTGGCGCAGAACCTCGTACGCCGGCTGCAGAACGCCCTTCACTTCGTGAGGATGGATGCCGATTGCGGCATAAACACAATCAAATTTTTCCGCAAGCAGTACGGCATCACGGCTGGATTCTACCGTCGTTCCGATGGTGACGATGTATCCGATGCCCCCCTCTTGTGCACGCTTGATCACGTCGTCGCGGTCGTCGTCAAATTCGCGCATATCAAGATGCGCGTGAGTGTCGATCAGCATTCTTGCAACCTGCCTCTTTGAAAAAACTCCTGTTTGCCATGAATGGACACGGATAGATACTGATTGAAGAACAACCAAATCAGGGTTTGCCGCAATCACCAGCAAATAAACATCAATAACAGTAAGGCCGAAAATAAAAAAATATAAAACTTTCCGGATTCTTAATACAAAACTTCGCTCATGTTTTTATTCGTGTCCAACAGTGCTAATGCGTGGCTACATACCCCTGCTTTTATTTGCAACCATTTGAGTTAATTCATATAAAATCAAATCCTACTTCACTTTGCTTCCCGGTTTTATCTCACGGTCGAAGGTTGCCACAGCGAGTGCGCCACCGCTGCTTGCAGCAAGGAGCATGCCCTGGGATTCTTCACCCATGAGCTTGGCCGGCTTGAGATTAGCCACGATTACGACGGACTTGCCCATAAGCTCTTCCGGAGTATATCTCTTCCCGATGCCGGCAACCACCTGTCGCACCTCCGTACCGATGTCCACTTTCAATTTGACCAGCTTATCGGAATTTTCCACGCGTTCGGCCGAAACGATCTTCCCGACCCGTAAATCTACCTTGCCGAAATCCTCGATCCCGATTAGTTCCGGCATGACTGCGACCGGTTGTTGTGTTACTTCCGTTTTTTCCATCTTCTTCTCCGTATTCTTTTTCGTATCTATCCGAGGAAACAATGGTGCGCCCGGCTGCACTGCGGTGCCGGCCTCTAACTTTCCCCATTCTTGTTCTTCCTGCAGAGTGCATGACAAAATCTGCTTACCCATACCTATTGCGTCCCATATCTTCTGGGATGTCAATGGCATCACGGGATACAAATACAACCCGATCAGCCTGAGGGACTCCGAAAGATAGTAAATCACGGTCCCGAGCCGGTCAAAGTCTTTTTTCTTGGCCAGCGCCCAGGGAGCGTTTTCTTCTACGTACCGGTTTGCACGAGTCACCAGCAACCAGCAATTCTGAAGGTACTTTGTGAAAGCGAGTGCCGAAAGGTCCTCGTCGACTTTTGTGGACAACGATGACGCAATGCCGCGCAGTTCCTGGTCGAACGGCTGTTCCCCACCCGCCGAAGGAATCTTGCCGCCAAAATATTTGCTGATCATCACAAGCACCCGCGAAAGTAAGTTTCCCAGGTCATTCGCCAGCTCGGTGTTAAAACGCGTGATGAACGTTTCCATCGAAAAATCGCCGTCCAGGCCAAACGGAACCTCACGCAACACAAAGTAGCGGAAGGCATCCGCACCGTATGTTGTGGCAATCTCATTCGGGTCGATCACATTGCCGAGCGATTTCGACATTTTCTTTCCATCTCTCGTCCACCAGCCGTGCGCAAAAATATTTCTAGGCAGAGGTAAACCGAGCCCCATAAGCATCGTTGACCAGTACACGCTATGAGTAGTCAAAATGTCCTTGCCCACAAGATGGTGGTCTGCAGGCCACCAGTACTTCTCGCGTGCATGTTGATAAGTGGATCCCTCTACCTGAGGACTCAGATACCGCGTTGCTGCATAATAATTCACCAGTGCGTCGAACCAGACATAAGTTACAAAATCACGGTCAAAGGGCAGCTCAATACCCCAGGAGAGCCGCGTTTTAGGGCGTGAGATGCAAAGATCGCCGAGCTTCTGTGTTCGTAAAAAACCAAGCACTTCATTCCGTCTGCTGTCTGGTTGTATAAAAGTCCTGTTTTCCTCGATATGCTTGATGAGGCTCTCCTGATACTTGCTCATCAGGAAAAAGTAATTGTCTTCGGATATCTGTTCTACCGGTCTTCCGCAGTCCGGGCATTTCCCCTGCACAATCTCTTTTTCGGTCCAGAACCGTTCATCGGGAGTGCAATACCATCCCTCGTAAGTCCTCCGCTCGATCTCGCCTTTGTCGTACAGCCTCTGGAGTAGTTCCTGCACGACGGCAATGTGCTCCTTGTCCGTGGTCCGGATAAAAGCATCATTCGTGATGTCGAGTTTTTTCCACAGCTGCCGGAAGTTATCAACCATGCTGTCCGCATGCGCCTTGGGCATAAGTCCCCGCTCTTGCGCCGCTTTCTCGACCTTCTGTCCGTGCTCGTCCGTGCCTGTCAGGAAAAAAACCTTATTGCCGAGCAGACGATTGTAGCGAGCCAGCGTGTCTGCTGCGATTGTAGTGTACGCATGTCCGATATGGGGCACGTCGTTCACGTAATAGATGGGCGTAGTGATGTAAAATTTATTGGTCATGGTTTTGTTGATCTGCGTCCTGGCATCTCATTTGGTTTTGCGAAAAGCGGCAATGGAGCAATAGTATGCATGGTACCAATCCGAAATTCACAATTAGAATTTTTCGGGTCCCTGCGGCTTATTTTCTCCCTGCTGCTGCCCTTTCTTTTTCCTGCGCCAGAATCTGCGCCTTTTTTTTCTGCCGAACTTCTCGCCGTTTTGCTGGGGCTGCTGGGCCTTCTGTTCCTGCACTTGCCTTTTTTCAGGTTTTGGCTGCTGGCGGTTCCGGAGTTGTTCCATCGGCGGTTGCATCTTTTTATCCTGCTGCTGATCTTTCTTCGCGTCGGGTCTGCCACCTGCTTTCTGGCCGTTTTCCTTCTGTTTGTCCCGCCGCTGCTCTTGCTGTCTCCGTTCCTCCTGCCGCTTCTTTTCATCTGTGAGCTGTCTTTCTTCTACTGACCGCTGTTCTTGCTCAATTCTGCATGCCTCTTCTTCTTTCTTGTCCTGGGCTGCCGTCTCACGTATGTCGGCGAGGTCCTTTTTATTCTCGTCGTACATTCCGTACTCATACGAGAGACAGCACAGGAGTCTCCCGCAAACACCAGAAATCTTGGCGGGATTCAGCACCATCTCCTGCTTTTTCGCCATGCGAATCGATACCGGCTCAAAACCTTTAAGAAATGAGGCACAGCAAAGTTCTCTGCCGCAGGGTCCGAATCCGCCGATCATCCTCGCAACATCGCGGACGCCGATTTGGCGCATTTCTATCCTGCTCTTGATTTTGTGCGCGAGGTCTTTGACCAGTTCACGGAAATCAACCCTTGTTTCGGAAAAGAAAAAGAAAGTCGCTCGGTTCGCATCAAACGAGTATTCCGCGCGGATTAACTTCATGGGCAATTCGCGTTCGGCGATCATATCCTGTGCGATCATGAAAGCCTCAGCCTCGCGAGAGCGGTTTTTCTCCTCCTGGGCGATGTCGTCTTCGGTGGCCTTGCGCAGGATCTTGCGGAGAGTTTTTGGTGCTTGCCCCTGGGCAGGGAGAACGCCTGCCGATGCATTGCCTTCTTCTTCCTCGATCTCCACTTCTAACTCCCCCGGACCAAGGACATGGGCCGGTAGCGGTTCCACAACAGCCGGTCGTTCTGATGTTCTAACGCGCACCACCTGGGCCATACCGACCCCTCTATCGGAATCCACAATTACCTTGTCGCCCACGGCAACATCGACACCCGCGACATCAAAATCATAGACTTTCCAGTTTTCCCGGAAACGCACACCTGCAATTTTTATGAATTTATCCGACGCCTGTTCTGTCATCTGTCAGTCTTCCATTTTTTATTATTCTCTGCTCCGAACTCCAAACCTGACACAACTTCATCTTTCCCCGAGCTTAAGAAACAGATTCTCAGCCACAAGTTGAACGCTCACCCGGCGGTCAAGCAAAACTCTGCTTGTAAAAAAAAGTTCCATATCCACCAGAATTCTTTGGAGCGACGGCAACTCCTCGCATTGCCTGTGCCGGTCCCCACCCTGTGTATAAACAAGAAGATTGGTATCGCCGGTCACACGGGAAATCACGGCATCGCGAAGCCACTCAACGCCGATCGTGAGCAATCGTTCAAATCGATCACGGTCTTTTAAGAAGGATTCTGCAAGTGCAATCGCCTCTCCCGGTCCCAAAGATGGGATCCTGGACAAAAGGTCTATGACTTCTTTCCGATCCGCCTTCTCCTGCGCTATATCCATCTCAAGCCCGCGTCCCATGCTCCCCTGTGCGAGTGCAGCTAAAAACCAGGCATCTTCCTCGGAAAGCACGCGCTTCTTCATAAGTACATGTGCAAGCGTATGACGGGGGAGCGGGTGAAACCGGATCTCCTGGCATCGTGAACGGATGGTCGCAAGCAGGCTGTCCGGCATGGCAGTGACCAGAATGATGAGGACGTCGCCCGGCGGTTCTTCGAGCGTCTTGAGAAATGCATTCGATGAGACCGCATTCAGGCTCTCAGCCCCGTCGACGATCAGCACCTTTTTGGTACCTTCAAACGGTTTGAGCGCAAGTTGGTCCTGCACCTGCCGGATCTGGTCTATCTTAATTTCGTCACCGTCCGGAACCAGAAGATGCACATCCGGATGTCCCTGCAAAGTGGTTTTCCGGCATGATGGACACACACTACACCCACCCCCCGGCCCTGCATCCCGGCAGTTTACAGCGGCTGCAAGCGTAAATGCAGTCATCTTTTTCCCGATACCCTGGTCGCCCGAAAACAGATAGGCATGCGCAAGAGCATTATTTACAAGTGCCCGCTTCAAAATGCCGACAGGTCGATCATGCCCCTCTATTGATGCGAACGAATCATTACATGGTTCCATGGCATATTATTAACGATTAAAGGTTGTTTAGTATCGGTATTGCTGACTACTCCCCATGGTTCAAACCAGGGGCTTTACGCGGATGGTCGGTAATTAAGATTTGGGGTGTCCATCACCCTGCCTTTGTATTTCCACAGTAGAATTGGCTATCTGCGACTTTATCGCAGACGAGGCCCGATCATTTAAACGCAGGAAAGGGACTCATCAACCTCCAACCCTTGATTCCTTGCTCTTCTCTATAGGCCCACTCCTGCGTATCACGCAGGGTTTTGACTTTGGCCGCAGATATAAAATAGTATTCAATCTCTACCTCCACAATTGCCTTGCGTTTTTTTTCATCATACAACGTGCTGAGAATGCGAGAATCCACAATTTTTACATTTCTTGCCGCTTTTATCCGAGCGATAGCGTCATCCCGAATGGATTCCGAAAAAAACATGTTCGCAGTATCCAATTCACCCCAGCGGTAAAGGTTATTATAGTTCTTAAGGCTCTCGTCAAATTTCCCCTGGAGATCGTAGACGTAATTGCTGCATGCGGCAAGAGTGATCATTATCATGAGTGCAAAAAACGAGTTTCTCATTCGCCCCCTCCTCAGAAGCAAGTTGTGATTATTATGCTTGTCTTTTGACTATTCTGATTCTGAAAAATCTTATCCACTTCAACGGGATGTGGAATCAGCATGAGAGTTTCTTGCATTATTTCTGTTTCGACAAAATATCATCAATGACCATTCGTATCTCTGCCTGTACTGCATCCGTTGGCAACGATGCATCCACAATCTGGATGCGATCAGGCTCCTGTTCGGCCAAAGCGAGATAGCCCTGTCTTACCCGCTCGTGAAAGGCGATGTCTTCGTTCTCGAAACGCGCTTCAGCCTCAAGACCGCGGCTTGAGTTCCGCCCGTGTGCCCGCGCTATCCCTGTGGCTGCGTCAATATCGAGAAGGAAGGTAAGGTCGGGCCGGATCCCCGCCGTCACAAGCCGGTCGATCGTACGGATTAATCCCTTATCCAGACCACGACCGTACCCTTGGTAGGCAAGCGTGGCGTCCGAAAAACGATCGCAAAGGACCATTACATTGTCCGCAAGCGAGGGAAGAATCACTTCTTGAAGGTGCTGTGCCCTGCTCGCAGCATACAGAAGAAGCTCCGCAGTAGGAACGATCCCTGTGTTTTCCGGATCAAGCAGTATTTTTCTCATCTGGTCGCCGACAGACGTTCCACCGGGCTCCCGGGTGAGCTTGATCCGTTCCCCAGCGGACCCCAGGTTATTTGCAAGCAAGGCTATCTGGGTGGATTTTCCGGAGCCTTCGATGCCCTCGAAGGTAACGAATCTTCCCGTCATTATTTTATCTCCAGCACGGTATCACCCGCTGCTTTGAGTGAGGCGTTTGAGGAGAACAGAATAACCTGGGTCTTGGCGCCGAGAGTACGCAGAATCTGGCACGCGGCTTTCTGTCGCGCAGTATCAAAGCCGGTGAGAGGGTCATCCAATAGAACTGGCAACCGCAGCTTGCCGATCAGCGCCTCCATTAGGCCGGTTCTGATGCAGAAGTAGACAATATCCCGGGTCCCATGGCTCTGGTCCTCAATGCGCGCCACCGATTCATCTTTTGCATGCACGATCAGCCGCCCCCCGTTCGCGCCAATCTCTATCCTGACATATTTACCGCCAGTGATGGCCGCAAGGTTCTTCTGAGCAGCAGCCTCCACAGCTGGGATAAGCGTTTCCATTTCAATCCCGCCGATCCTGCTTGCAATGGCGAATTCCGCATGGAGCCCAACCTGCATATCGCTGACAGCCGAGGACGAGAACTCCACCGGTAACTGCTTTGCCTCTGCACCAAAGTCCCATGGCGCCTCGGCCGACAATCCCACCTCAATCCTGCCGATGTCCTGTCGGATGGCATATGTGTCTACATTGTATTGGGCAACGGCCCGTGCCGCTTTTTCCAGCTCCAACGCTTCTTGCTGGCGTTTATTATATTCCTGTTGCAGCATCTCGGAAGTGCTGTCACTGAGAATGCGGCCGCGTTGTTCCTCAATGTCATCGCGCATTGAGCGAAAATAGCGGTAGTTGTCAGCTTTATCTTTAAGATCCGCAGGGCCGGTAGCACCTGTGGCCTTCAGGTAAACCTTAAAAGAAGCACCTTCCTGCTCAGAATGTTTTTCGAGCTCAATGCGATCCTTTTCCAGCGCCTTTATATCTTTGAGGATCGCTTTGCGTTGTGCGTTCTTACGGGAACCGTTGTACCACACTGCTCCCATGAGCCCAATCGACACAAGAACACCCACCGGAAAATAGGCTGCGTATGCCACAGGAATTATAAACGGCGCCAGAATCGAAAGGATCAGCAAGGAAGTTCCGGCGATGAAAAATTTGTTGGCAATGAGGTCCCCTGTGGGGATGCCCGCAAGCTGGAATTTTAGGCCATCCAACTGCTTGTTCAGATCTTCAGCCTCGATCATCTTTTGCCCCTGAAGCCGCTCATAGGTCTCAATGAGCTCAGCAATGTTCAGCGGTAGGGTTTCACACGCCTTGAGCCCTAAAAGCGTTGATTCGAGTTCACTTCTTTTCTGCTCGATTTCGTCAAGCGATGTCAATTTTTCCTTTATTGCATCCAGCGCCAGCTTGGCCGCCTGCGCTTTGTATTCAGCATCAGCGGCCTCCTCGGACTTTCCAAGTGCCTCACGGAGCTCGGCAAGCCTTGCTTGGTCGACAGCGACTGTCTGTCCCGATGGAACCGCAGATTTGGCCGGTTTCGCACGAGGTATCGATGCAGGCGCCGGTACATATGGCCGGTGTGTATAATGGTCCCGCCGGAGAATAAACACCTTAGCAAAATCCCCATCGGTCATGTCGGTGGTCAGATCGGCCATAAATGTTTTTGCGCTGTCCCAATCCTTGTGAAGAATGGTGAATTCCTTCGTGCCCACATCGTACTTAGAAATATGCACGGCCCGTTTTGAAAAATCTTGAATAATACGGTAGTATGCGCCGTCACCGACAAGCATCACAAGCGCTCCACGTGATGCGTCCGGAGAATACTTTGATATAAGCACATCCATCAAGTCAGGCTGGCTGCTGGGGAAAAGCAGACGTTGCACAGTTTCAACTGCCGTGGTCTTCCCCGCTTCAGTCCCGGCAGCTACAAAATTAAAGCCGCTCTGGAATCTCAACCGGGCAAGTTCCCGAAACCCGCGCACTCCCTGCATGACAAGCTCAACCAGGAACATAACAAAGCTCCTTTCCCCGTATATTTTGTTACTATAACGCAAGTAGGCTGAAGTTGCAACAAGGAAAACATTTTCAGATTTATCGTTGACTGGAGAGTAACATACATGAATTGAGGACGATGCCGCATCGACAGCTGTATGCATGATTCTTTTCTATAATAGTGCAAAGACCTTCTGGAGCGCCTCGGCTTTCTGAAGGGTCTCGACATATTCTCGCTCGGGATAGGAATCAGAGACAATC
>Ga0074045_10002163_pt1 | contig 18395 bp, 13 predicted proteins | sample BogForMeECP23OM2_FD_94442 | JGI IMG/M metagenome (GOLD analysis project Ga0074045, IMG submission 94442) | Bog forest soil microbial communities from Calvert Island, British Columbia, Canada - Bog Forest MetaG ECP23OM2 | ecosystem: Environmental > Terrestrial > Soil > Wetlands ...
ACCACGCGGTTGATGGATTCCGTGGTCCTCTTCAACTGCAGGAACAATGCGATCAGGATGCCAACCTGAACGACGAGCGCAATCGCTGCAACAATACTGAAGATTTCGATCGTCAATTGCATACACACCCCGCCCTCTCCGCAGCCTGCGCGGAAATTCCCCAAGTTACAGCGACCGGGCCCTCAGGACTTCGTTTCGCGGAGGAACGCTTCGCGTCCGGCATCCACTGCCGCGGCAATCGAATCGCGCTTGCGCACGGCGACATCCTTGCCACGCTCGATCAAATCATCCGCGCGATCGCGCAATTCCTTCGCCTTTTTCTGGGCAAATTCGCGGCCCTCATCGGCGCGCTTCGTCAGATACTCGCGTGTCTCTTCGCCGGACTTGGGAGCAAAAAGCACGCCCAGCAATGCACCGACGCCGAGACCAACGAGGAAATAGGAGACCTTGGAACCAACGTTGTCAGCCATGGAAACCTCCAAGGAAAACGTAGCATAGAGAAATGAGAGCCGCAACACGCATTAACCTGCATTATCCATCTTGGCGGTTATGCGGGTTTAGGTTGCTGGGCGAAATGGCGCAGGATTTTTTCGGCACTTTTCTTTGAAACTACACGGCTTAACTCTTCCAAGCTGGCGCGCTGCAGATTGGCGATGCTGCCGTAGCGCTGCAGCAAGAGCTGGGTGGTGCGGGGGCCGATGCCGGGGATTTCCAGGAGGGCGCTGGTGGTCTGGCGGGCGGCGCGGCGCTGGCGATGAAAAGTGACGGCGAAACGGTGGGTCTCGTCGCGAATCTGCTGGATGAGATGCAGGACGGGGGAGTGACGGTCCAGGGTGATGGGCTCGTTTTCGAGGCCGAGCACATAGAGAATTTCTTCCTGCTTGGCGATGCTGGCCATGGGCTGATTGATGACCTGCAATGTTTCCAGGGCCTGCGCTGCAGCGTGAAGCTGGCCGAGGCCGCCATCAATAAGGATGAGGCTGGGGAACGGCTTTTTTTCTTCCTGAAGGCGGCGATAGCGGCGGAGCACGGCTTCGTACATGCTGGCAAGGTCGTCATTCTGGGAACGGCGGCGGTCGGCGGGAGTTTCATCGCCTCGAATAATGAATTTGCGATAGTCCGATTTCTTCATGCGGCCGTTTTCCCAGACGACCATGGACGCAACCGTGTCCGTTCCCTGAATGTGGGAAATATCGAAGCTCTCGATACGCTTGGGATCTTCCGGGAGATTGAGGGTATTTTGGAGGGCCTCGGTGATGGCTTTGGAGGTGGGCTTCAGGACACGGAAGCGCTGCTCGAAACAATGCTTGGCGTTGTTTTCGACGAGGTCGAGGAAGGCGCGCTTGCTGCCGCGCATGGGCGTATGGATTTCCACTTTGTGGGCGGCGCGTTCACTGAGAGTGGCTTCGAGGAGTTCGCGATCTTCAAAATCGAGAGGGACGTGAATCATTTTCGGCAGGTATTCGGCGTCGAGATAGAGCTGCTTGAGGAGCGAAGGGACGAATTCGTGAGGATCGAAGGCTTCCAATTCTTCCCAGTAGAATTCGCGGCGGTCGACGACGCGGCCTCCGCGCAAGTGGAAAAGATTGGCGGCGACGAGAGGCGGCTCGGCGTAATAGGCGAGCACGTCCGTATCGTCGCCCTGCGCGGCGGCGATGCGCTGGCGCTCCTCGATGTCTTCGATGGTGCGGAGGAGATCGCGATAGGAGGCGGCTTCCTCGAAGTGTTCCTGCTCGGCGGCGGCCATCATGCGCTCTTCAATGCTCTTCATGAGGTCGTGGCGGCGGCCATCGAGAAACATGCGAACGTCATGGACGGCTTCAGCGTAGCGAGCGTCGGTGGTGAGCCCGGCGACGCAGGGGCCGAGGCAGCGGTGAATGTAGAACTGCAAACAGGGGCGGGGATGATTTTTGGTGAGATCAACGAAGCACGAGGGGATGAGAAAACGTTTGTGGATGAAATGCAAGATGCGGCGCGCGAGGCTGGAGGGGAAGTAGGGGCCGAAATAGAGCGAACCGTCTTTCTTGACGCGACGAGTGAAATAGACGCGGGGATATTTTTCGGAGAGGGTGAGCTTGATATAGGGATAGGTCTTGTCGTCGCGAAGGACGACGTTGAATTTGGGCTTGTACTGCTTGATGAGATTGTGTTCGAGGGCGAGGGCTTCGCGTTCGTTGGCGACGACGATGGTTTCGAGATCGGCGATTTCGCGGGCCAGCGAGCCGGTTTTCGCATCGGCCCAGCGCGATTCAAGGAAGTAGGAGCGAACGCGATTGCGCAGCGAGCGGGCTTTGCCCACATAAACGACGGTGCCGCCGGCATCCTTGAAGAGGTACACACCGGGCTGTTCGGGGAGTTGCGCGGCTTTTTCGCGTGGTTCCATGCGAATGGGAGTGCGGCAAAGGTTCCGCCGCAACAGCTATTTTACGGCCAGGGTCGGCGCAATGCGAATCGGGCATTACTCGTCGTCGGACTTGGGCGGCGCGAGGTGGTAGGCGTCGAGAATGTCCTGAAGGGTGATGACCCCTTCGAGTTTGTGGACGTTGGCGCGGCTGACAACGGGCAGCAGCTCCAGTTGTGTTGCGCCCATGCGTTCGAGCGCGAAAGGAAGGGACTGATCGGCGTGAACATGCGGAAAGGAGTCGGGATCCACAATGTCACGGAGGAGACGAGAGGGTGGACCCTCGGCCAAGGCGTTTTGCAGCGCGCTGGAATCGAGCACACCAATGACACCGGATTCATCGAGCACGGGCCAGGCGCGCGAAGCACTTTGGCGATCAATTTCCGAGGCTTGCTGAAGCGTTAGATGCGCGGACAAAGTCTCCTCGGCGGGTTTCATGCTCTGGAAGACTTGGCGCTGGCGTTCGACGGTACGGGAATGCGCGCGGGGCAAGTGAACGCCATCCTGACGGGCGAGGACCTCGTAGATAGGTTCATGTTGGAAGCGCGAAGAAATGAAATAACTGACGAGGTTGGAAATCATGAGGGGGACGATAACGGCGTAGTCGCGAGTGGTCTCAAAGATCATGACGACGGAGGTCATGGGAGCGCGGACGATTCCGGCGAAAGCTGTGCCCATGCCGACGAGGGCGTACGCTCCGGGAGAAGCGACGTGACCGGGAAGAAACTTGTTTGCCAGAGTTCCAACGATGCCGCCCAGCATGGCGCCGAGGAAGAGACTGGGACCGAAGATGCCGCCAGCATTGCCGGAAGCGTAGCTCACGGTGACGGCGAAGAATTTGAGGACGAGGAGAAGAACCATGAGCTTCAGGGCCATGCTCCCGTTTAGCGCGCTGCCGACGTGCTGATAACCAACACCGAGGACCTGAGGCACGAACCAACCCATGATTCCGACGAGGAGGCCGCCAGCGACGGGCTGAAACCACAGAGTCTTGCGGGGGAATTTCAGGAAACGCTCGCGCATACCAGTGAGTACCTTGGTGAAAGCGACGGAGACAAATCCGCCAATGACACCCAAGACAGCGTAGATGGCAAATTCCAACGGGCTCACGAGTTGGTATTGCGGCACATGGAAAAGCGGATTGTTGCCGAGGAGAAGACGAAGCATGGCCCAGGAAGTGGCGGAAGCTAGAACGACGGAGCCGAGGACGGGAGCATGAAGATCGCCGACGACTTCCTCGAGCGCGAAAAGGACGGCGGCGAGAGGCGTATTGAAAGCCGCAGCAATGGCCGCGGCGGCGCCAACAGGGATCAGGGCTTTCACCTTTTCGGGGCGCAAGCCAAGGGTTCGTCCAAGAACGGAGGCAATCCCCGAGCCTACCTGAACAGCGGGGCCTTCGCGACCGAGGGGAATGCCACTGGCCAGTGTGGCTGAAGTGCAGAAGAATTTGCCGAGGACGGTGCGCAAGGTGATGCGACCGCCGTGGGCGTAAAGGGCGGCCTTGGTTTGAGGGACGCCGCTGCCGCGGGCATTGGGGAAGAAGCGGTAAAGGAGATAGCCCATGCCGAGAGAGCCGGCGACGGGGACGACGAGGCGACGCCAGGGCGCACCACCGGCGGGATAGAGACGCGCACCAAAGCGTTCGGTAATGAGAATGAAGGCAACCACAACCAGACCGACAAGCGCGCCGATGAGCAGGGTGAGAACGAGGAAGACCTGTTCCTCGCGGTCTTGAACGAGCGACGTCCAACGGCGCAGCGGCGCTTTCCATAGCGCGCTATCCTGCTGGTTTTGCGGCATGGCCTGGAGCAATCCCCCCTGTCTTCAGTATATCGTATTGCGATATGAATTCCCCCCGCCGGCGGCGTGGTTGTGGAAATGCAGGCAGCAGGGGAGTCGTACTATACTGAGTAGCGCCGCAAGGTGCGGCATCACTCCCTGAGAAAAGAGGAATCCCTCCGTGAAAGCAAATTTTGTGTTGCGGTATGCGTCGGCAGCGCTGCTGGCGACGGCACTGTTGTGCCCCGCCATGCGATCCGACGAAGGAATGTGGACTTTCGATAACCCCCCGCTGAAACAACTGCAGGAACGATACAATTTCACGCCGACGCAGCAGTGGCTGGATCATTTGCGGCTGGCGTGCGCGCGATTGAATGACGGCGGCTCGGGATCATTCGTGAGCGCGCACGGGCTATTGCTGACGAACCATCACGTGGCGCGCGGGCAACTGCAAAAGAACTCGACCGCGGAGCACGACTACATCCGCGACGGTTTTTATGCGGCGACGCCGGAGCAGGAGATGAAATCGCAAGACCTGGAAGTGAACGTTCTGGTGTCACTGGAGAACGTGACGGACCGGGTGAGCGCGGCGGTGAAAGGCGCGAAGAATGCGGATGAGGAATTCGCCAAGCGCAAGGCGGTGATCGCGGACATCGAGCGCGAAAGCACGGAGAAGACGGGCTTTCGTTCGGACGTGGTGACGCTGTACCAGGGCGGGGAATACTGGCTGTACCGCTACAAGAAATACACGGATGTGCGGCTGGTATTTGCGCCGGAGCAGCAAGCGGCATTCTACGGAGGCGACCCGGACAATTTTACGTATCCGCGATACGACCTGGACATGGCAGTGTTCCGCGTTTACGAGAATGGCAAGCCGGTGGACAGCAAGGATTATCTGAAGTGGAATCCCAAAGGCGCGGGCGATGGCGAGTTGGTGTTCGTCTCCGGGCACCCAGGAGACTCATCGAGACAGGATACCTACGCGCAACTGGAGAGCCAGCGCGATGTTCGCACGCCCATCATCCTGCAGGTGCTGAGGCGCCGCATCGCGCTGTTGAAGGAGTATTCCGCGCGCGGACCAGAGCAGGCCCGCCAGGCCGCCAGCTTGATTTTTAATCTCGAAAACAGCTTGAAGGCATGGCAGGGGCGCAACGACGGATTGCTGGACAAAAATGTGATGGACAAGAAGCGCAAAGATGAAGAGGAGTTCCGAGCGAAAGTGAAGGCCAATCCCGAATGGCAGAAGGAGTACGGCAGCGCGTGGGATGAGATCGCCCGCGCGGCTGATGTCGAGAGACCCCGCTTGAAGGAGCAATATTTTCGAGCGACGGACTCGCAATTGGCTGCGCTGGCGGTGACGCTGGTGACGTATGTGGCGGAAATCAAGAAACCCGATGGTGAGAGGCTGGCAGGCTTTCACGCGTCACAATTGGATTCGCTGAAGCTGCGGCTGTTTTCGCCGGCTCCCGTTTACCCGGAAATGGAAATCGCGCGGATGACGAACGCGCTGGAAGCGGGGCTGAAGGAACTCGGGCCGAACGATCCGTGGTTGAAGGCGGTTCTGGACGGGCGTACGCCCAAGGATGCCGCGACGCAATTGACCACCGGAACAAAAGTGGGCGACCCGGCGTTTCGCAAGAGCCTGGTTGAAGGCGGAAAGGCCGTTGTGGACGCTTCCAATGATCCGATGATCGCGATGGCACGAAGGATCGATCCGATTCGCCGCGCGATGATCAAGTGGAATGAAGACAAGGTGCAGAGCGTGGAACAGCGCGCAGGCGAGCAGTTGGGCAAAGCGCGGTTCGCCGCTTATGGGAAGACAACTTATCCCGATGCGACATTCACGCTGAGGCTGTCGTATGGACAGGTGCAGGGCTATCCGATGAATGGAACGAAGGCGCCGTACAAGACGACGTTTTACGGCTTGTACGATCGCTCCCTGGGTTTTGACAACAAAGGGCCGTTCGAATTGCCGAAGCGGTACGTTGACGGGAGAGAGAAACTGGACCTGACGACGCCGCTCGACTTTGTCACGACGAACGACATCATCGGGGGGAACTCCGGTTCACCGGTGGTGAATCGCAACGGGGACATCGTGGGGCTGGTGTTTGATGGGAACATCGAGTCGCTGGTGGGCGATTTCGTGTATGACGGCACGGCGAATCGAACCGTAGCCGTGCACACCGGGGCGATGACCGAAGCGCTGATCAAGCTATATGGCGCGCAGGCGCTGGTTGACGAAATGCTTGGCAAATAGCCCAGGCAACTTCTTCTGCGGTTCGCGGAATCGCAGAGGAGGGAGAATTCGGCAACGTGAAACGATACCAACGATTGACCGCGGTCTATCTCTTGGCCGGAGCGGGGCTGTGCCTTGCGGCATGGCCCGCTCTGGCGCAGGATCCGCCGGCGAGTGCTCCGCCACCAAAGCAGGACGCGCCCAAACCTAAACCCAACACCGATTCGGCAGTGCAATCCGCGCCGGACCAGCCGAAGTGGGATCCTTTGCGCGCGGAAAAAGACATGGAAGTTGGGAAGTACTACATGAAGAAGGGGGATGTGGACGCGGCGATCGACCGATTTCAAGATGCCGCGCAAGCAAAACCCGGGTACGCGATTCCCTTCCTGTATTTAGGCGAGGCGTATGAGAAAAAGGGAAAGAAGAAGCAGGCGGTGAAGGCGTACCAGCGATATTTGGATTTGTATCCACACGCTGAGGATGGGGACAAGATCCGGAAGAAGATCGAGAAATTGCACGCGGAGATTGACAAAGAGCGAGGATGAGAAGAGTGCGGTGAAGTTGCGACTAGTGGAACTACCGGCCAGTCAACGGTGTCGCGGGTTCGGAGACACGCGCAGTCAGCGCCGTTGGCATTGTTTCTTCTGAGCCCAGACATGCAGGGTGTACCATCCACGTTTGCCACGCCCACTCGATGCCGTGGAGCTCAAGCGGACCGATCAGGCTGCCCGTCCCCCCGGGTTTCTGACTCAAGCCTATTGCGTTTTGTCCGTCGCCGGGCATGCAAAATTTAGACCCTTAGCGAGCCACGGAACGCCCTAGCGCCATAGTAAGATTCCGCACCGTTGTGATACACGAAAACAGTGTCGTAGCGGCGATCACAAAAGAGGGCGCCGCCGAGTTTTCTGATGTCAAAAGGTGTTTTCACCCAGCTCGACGTTTTCGTATCGAAATTTCCAAGTTTCTGCAACTCTCGATATTGTTCTTCCGTCAAGAGCTCAATGCCCATTGCAGCCGCCATATCAACTGCGTTACCTTTTGACTTATTTTCTTTCCTCGCATCCAGCGCTTCGCGGTCATAACAAAGGCTCCTGCGGCCATTAGGACTTTCCGCTGAACAATCATAAAAAATGTATTCGCCCGTCTTTTTATCATGACCAACAACGTCCGGTTCACCGCCAGTTCTTTCCATTTCATTGAGTGACCACAGTTTTTCAGCATTAGCTTCCAGCTTTGCTTGTGCCTTAGCCCATTCAAGACCTTTATGGCGGTTCACGTTTTTCTCAAAACGGGCTTTCAATGCTCCGAGTAGTTCTTTACGTTGTTCTGGTGACAAGTCCTTTTTATTGCTATTCATGTTTCGCGCTTTTGTTGCTCTCATGGTCGTCGCTTCCCCCTTTCTTATCTGTTACTCCGCTGCGCTCCGCCACATGGTTTTTTTTGGCTTGTCTTTGCGTTCTTATCAATTCGCAGTTTCCACGCCGTTTGGAGTGCACCCGTCAGTACATCCTCGCTCGCCGCCGCCAGGCGAATATGAGTGTGTCCCATCTTTCCCCAGCCGCCAGGAATCGGCAGGAAAATCTCGGGCGCCTCCTCCACAAACGCCGCCTGCTGCTCCAGCGTAAGCATCAGATTTCCGTACCCCCCTGCTTGCAAGGCCAGCGAAGCAAATTTCCTGCCTCCCACACGAAAAGCCGGCAATCCTGCATGGGAGTACTCCTCCACCCCCTCCAGGCTCAGTGCAATCCTGCGAAAATCTGCCGCGGTCATCGAGTGACTCCCGTACGACAGGGAGTATCTGACCATCATCGGATGGCATGTGTCTACTGCTGCGGGGCGAATCACGGGCTACTCTTACCTGATCGAGTAAAGGAAGGGTTGCCGACAAACAGGGAGTCAGGTTGGCTTGGAGATAGGGGTTGGGAAAGGCTTTGATGGAACCTAGCTCGTTAGCGGGCTATTTTTGAAAGTGTCACGAGTGCTCGCCTTCGCTCTAAGAGGTGCTTTGGATGGAGGGCGTTTGTATCGGCATCTTGCTCTGCTGGCGGCGGCCAGGGTGGTTGGGGTCGGTGAATTCGAGCAGTTCGATGGGCGCGCCGTTTTCGACTATGAACGCGACGCGGACGCCGTCGGATGGGCTGTTAGGAGGAATCAGGATTTCGCGGCCAGCAAGCTCGGAGGCGAGATCAGCCACTTCAAACGCGACGTGCGGAACGTGCCGGACGAGATCAGGGACCGCTGCGTCCGCTTCGAAACGCATCCATTCCACGCCGAATTCGCTTTTCTTGTGGCTGACGACAAAGACTTTCAGGTGTTTCAAGTGGGTCTCCCCAGGCTTCGCTTCGGTAGTGGGAATTCCGATGTGATGGTACCGGCGCATTGTTTTTCGCTCCCCGTGGAATTGGCACAAATTCTACGCTATCGTTACCGCGTTTGAAACCGCGCCCTCGTGGCCGGACTTTTGAGGCACGAGGTCAATTGTACTTCACTGGTTTTGGCGCAAGTCAGATTCGGAATGGATGACGGGCAAACCGGAAACAGACTCACTGGTGATTACAAGCGTGTTTGGACCTTGTCGACATGGGGCGCAGCGCGCTGCATCTCTACGCGAGGGGAGCTCACTCAGGGGAAAACCTCAGGTCTGAAGACCTGAGCTACAGGGTAAATCCAAGAGAGGAACGAACCCAAGAAAGATTGGGAAGGTGGGCGTTAGCGGGCCAGGTGGTCTAGGACTCTGCGGGCGAGGGAGAATTGTTCGAAGCGTTTTTCTTCGGCGCGAAATTCGGGGGAGTGCGACAACAAGGAGCAGCCGGAGCGGCGGGTGGGATGCTTGACGTGGAGCATTTCGTGGTACAGAACGTACTCGACGACAAATTGTGGGATGCCGGGGCGGTCCATGCGGCGATTGAGAAGAATCTGATTGGGGCCGGGATCATAACAGCCAAACTGGCGGCGCCATCCGCGAACGCTCCAACCAATGTGGGGACGGCTTAGTTCTCCCGCAAAGTATTTCGAATTGAGCTGATCGAAAAGGGCGGCGAGATCGTACTGGCGGCCTTGAGGAGCGGTATGCTTCAGGCGCACGCGGCGGCTGCGCATGCGGCTGATGCGGGAACGCGTACGATCGGAACGCGCATAGGCGAGATAGGGTTGAACGATCGCCTGAGGCAATCGGCGGCGAAAGACACGCGCGAGCAACAGCGCGGCGGCGCTCTCCACAACGGAGGCGGGAGCGCGGCTGAGCAAATCGGAAAGACGCACGATAAGAAGATCCTCGCGGCGGCGAATGGTGAGCACGAGACTGCTGTAGGGATAGAACTCCACCTGAAAATGCGGAGGGCGGCCCTCGCAGCCAATGCGGGTGAAGACGCGGTGAAAGAGCGCTTCACCGCCGGGAAAATGATTCGGGTTGCGGGGCTTCGGGCTCAATTCTTGCGCCTCACGGGTGGCGGCGCGGCCTTTCCCTTGGCCTTCTCGGCTTCGTTGAAGGCGTCCTGCGTGCCTTCAATGGCATCGTCCAGATTATCTTTATAGATTTCGAGTTCGGGCCCTTGCGCCTGATATTTTTTCAGGATGGGGAGAAACTCCTTGGTCTTGGAGGCCATGAGATCGATGCCCTGGCGGATATTGTCCTGCTTTTCGAGGCCCAACTGGATCAGATCGGCAGCGTCGTCCACACAACCAATATACGAGTTCATCAGGAAGTTAAGCATCTCGCTGTGCTTATTGGGTGACGGGTGCTCCAGCTCGTACTGAAACTTTTTGAGGCGATCGTCGGCGAAGGTGAGGAAGAGCTTGATGCGCTCGTTGGCAGTTTCGGCATCGCGAATCTGGTCGGCTTCAATTCCGGAGAGGTAGTCTTTGTCGGGGCGCTGCGCGCGGGCTACGCCGGGAAGACAGATGGATGCCGTCAACAAAAAGGCAAGCAAGAGAATGAAGCGTGGCGAACTCATGGCTTTACCTCCGGAGGCGAAGGAACCTTTTCGGGATCCTTGGTGCGACGAGGAAACAGAAGATGAATCAACTCATCATCGGTGGAGATGAGATCGTGCCGCACAATTTCCAAGGGCGGCCGGACGGGATCGGGAGCGGCAACAATGGTTTCCTCCACTTCGCGAATGCCGCGCCGCACCTGAAGCTCGAGCTGGCGATAAGCGTTGGCGTGGCGGTCGGCGTCCGGCTGCTGCTTCTTAAGAAGCTCGAGAGCGCTGCGAACGTTGTCCCGGTATTTTTCAAAGATGAAGCCGACGGACGAATAATCGCCGGCCTGGCCGGCCTTGGAGGCGGAATCGAATTGAGCAAGGCCGAGTTTATCGAGTGTCTTGACCCTGCTGTCGGCATGCGGATCGCGATCAAAATGATCTTGCAAGTCCTTTACCTTGTCCGCGGCGAGGAGGGCCGAACAAACAAGAAGAAAGATGGAGGCAAACACAGGAATGGCGAAGCTTGCGTTCCCAGCCCTACTTCTTTTTTTCGGCCCTTTTTTCAAGAACATGGATCCGCTGATTCGCCTGCCACACCTGGTCAGGGTTCTTGTTTTGATCGAGCTCCAAAAACTTCCGGTACGCATCGAGTGCAGGCTGAACCTCATCCAGCTTATCGTAACAAAGTGCGCGAATAAACCACTCGCCGGCGCTGGGCGATTCCGATTTGGCGATGAGCTCGAGAGTGGCCGCGGCAGCCTGGTAATTGCCGCCGAGGTAGTAGGTCGAGCTGAGATCCTTCCAATAAGAGAGATTGTTGCGATCGAGTTGAAGCGCGGCCTTGAGCTCGATTTCAGCGGCGGGGAAATCGCGTTTTTGGAGGAGAAGCCGGCCCAAGCCGCCGTGAAGTTGCGGATCCTTGGGAGCGAGCGCGACGGCCTGGCGGAGGGTAGCGATGGCGTCGTCAATCTTTTTCTGTGCGATTTGAACATCGGCGCGCAGCTTTAGAGTTTCAACCGTGGGCGGCTGGCCCGCGGAGGCACGATCGATTTCGGCGAGGGCGGCGTCGTACTGCTGCTGATCAATCAGAATGCGCGTGAGGCGGTTGCGCGCGGCAACGTCAGCGGGCTGCAAGGCGAGGTAATTGCGATAAGCGTCGGCGGCTTCCGGCTTTTTCTGAGCATCGAGGCTCTGCGCCAAGCCCTGCAAGGCGAAAGGCGATTGGGGCTGTAGCTGTACAGCTTGACGGAATTTGAGTTCCGCGTCGGCAGGGCGGGAATTGCGGAGATACATGGCAGCGAGGTGGGTGATGGCCTCGACGTCATTTGGATCGAGACGCGAAGCAGCTTCAAAGGACGCGGCGGCGCCCGCAGGATCTCCCGAGCGTTCCAAAGCAAGGCCGAGCAAGACGCGGGGACGAGATTGCGCGGGCAAAAGGTCCGTGGCTTTGCGAAGAGGAGCGACGGCTGCGGCGGGGTCTTTATCAAGCAGGAGGATGCCCAGGTTCAGATGCGCTTCGGCCATTTTCGGATCGATTTCGATGGCTTTCTGGTATTCGGCACGGGCTTCATCCGTGCGTTTTAGAGCGGTGAAGGCGTAGGCCAATTGAAAATGGGCGAAGGCGACATCGGGTTTTTCTTCCAGGAATTTCTGGAGTGGGACGATGGCGGCGGCGAAATCATTTTTGTCGAGGTCAGCCTGGGCTTCATCGAGAAGATCGTTGAGGGGATTGCGGAGTTTTTGCGTTTTGGCCTGCGGGGGTTTATTGGAACTTTTCTCGGGAACGCTCTGAAGTACTCCTACGCCCACCTCAGGGGTTAAAACCCCTGAATGCTCGGGACATTTCGGCACGGCTGAAGCCGTGCCCTGACGAGAAGCAAGGATGACAACAGCGGCCAAGGCCACGCAACAGGGCAGGAACATGCGCTGAGGGAGCTTCATGGGTCTTTGGGAGGTTGCTTCCCCGGGTCACTTTTCGCAAGGGAGGCACCTGAGGTTTTGGATGCGCCGTTGGAGGAACGTTTTGCCTGGCCATTGCCGTTGCCATCGCCAAGGACGCGCGAGAGATAGCGACCGGTGTAGGACTGAGCGTTGCGGGCTACCTGTTCGGGCGTGCCGGTGGCGATGATCTTGCCGCCCAGATCGCCGCCTTCCGGACCAAGATCAATGAGCCAGTCGGCGCATTTGATGACGTCGAGATTGTGTTCGATGACAAGGAGCGAGCCGCCAGATTCGAGGAGCTTGCGGAAAGCGGCGAGGAGCTTGTTGATATCGTCAAAGTGGAGGCCCGTAGTGGGCTCATCAAGGATATAGAGGATGCCATGGTTTTCGGTGCGGGTAAGGTGGGAAGCAAGCTTGAGACGCTGCGCTTCGCCGCCGGAGAGCGTGGTGGCGGACTGGCCGAGGCGCAGATAACCGAGACCAATTTCATTGAGGATACGGAGTTTGGAGACGACCTTGGGAACGTTGACGAAGAAGGCGAGGGCTTCGCGCACGGTCATCTCGAGGACATCATGAATATTCTTGCCGTGGTAGCGGACTTCGAGGACGCTGCTCTTGAAACGCTGGCCGCGGCACTCTTCGCAGATTAGCTCGACGTCGGCGAGGAATTGCATTTCAACGGTGACGGTGCCATCGCCCTGGCAGGTTTCGCAGCGTCCGCCGGGAACGTTGAAGGAAAAATATCCGGGGGAGTAGCCGCGGCGCTTGGCGTCGGGAGTATCGGCGAAAACATCGCGAATGGCGTCAAAAGCTTTCAGGTACGTCGCGGGATTGGAGCGGGGGGTACGGCCGATGGGAGATTGATCCACGATGACGAGATCTTGAATGTACTCGTCGCCATCGAGCCGATCGCAGAATTCCTTGATGGTGGCGCCGCTGCGTTTGGCATGAAGCGCTTTATAGAGGACGTTGTGAACGAGCGTGGACTTGCCAGAGCCGCTGACGCCCGTGACGACTGTCAGAATGCCGAGCGGAAGCATGAGGTCCACATTTTGGAGGTTGTGGAGCGTTGCGCCACTCAAGCGTAGAAACTTGCCAGCGGACTTGCGGCGATTTGTGGGGACCGGGATACGCAATTCGCCGTTGAGATAGCGACCGGTGATGGATTTGGGATCCTTGAGAATTTCGTCATAGTTGCCGGAAAAGAGCAGCTTGCCACCGAGTTCGCCAGCGCCAGGACCGAGATCGAGGATGCGATCCGCGGATTGAATGGTGTCGGGATCGTGCTCGACGACGAGGACGGTGTTGCCGAGATCGCGGAGGCTTTTGAGGATGTCAATGAGGCGCTGGGTGTCGCGCGGGTGCAGGCCGATGGAAGGCTCGTCGAGAACGTAGAGAGCGCCGACGAGATGAGAGCCGAGGGATGTGGCGAGTTGGATGCGCTGGGATTCGCCGCCAGAGAGAGTGGAGGTGAGGCGGTCGAGTGTGAGGTAGTCGAGGCCGACTTCGTCGAGGAACTTTAGCCGCGAGCGAATTTCTTCCAGGATTTTATCGGCGATTTTGGATTGCGATTCGGTGAGCCGGAGTTCCAGGAAGAATTTACGCGCTTCCTTTACGGTGAGCTTGCACAGGTCGGTGATGGATTTGCCGGTGATGCGCACGGCGCGGGCTTCGGCGCGGAGACGCGTGCCGTTGCATTCGGGGCAGGTAGCGTAGCCTCGGAAACGGCTCAGGAAGACGCGCACGTGGAGCTTGTACTTCTTGCGTTCTAGATAGTTGAAGAAACCCTTTACACCATCGAAATCGTTCTCGGGATCGCCTTCGAGGATCAGGCGGCGGTGCTCGGCGGAGAGTTGACGCCAGGGGATATTGGTGGGGATGCCGCGGACGCGCGCCCATTTGCGTGCTTCCTGATAGAGGACGCGATAACGCGGCTTGGTCCAGGGCTCGATGGCGCCATCGTCGAGGGATTTGCTGGGATCGGGGACGACTAGGTTGAGATCGAAGTCAATGGTGTTGCCAAAACCCTGGCAGCGGGGACACGCGCCGTAGGGATTGTTGAAGGAGAAGAGGCGCGGCTCGGGCTCCTGATAGAGAGTGCCGTCGTTCTTGCACTCGAAACGCTCGTTGAAGGTGAGGCGTTCGGCGGGAGTGCCGGCGGGATCGGCGGGAAATTCCAGGATGGCTTCGCTGCCGCCTTCGCGGTAACAGATTTCGATGGAATCCACGAGGCGCGAGCGGGACTCGGGAGTGGCGGCGAGGCGGTCGACGAGAACATGGACGGGCTTGGCGAAATCAACGTCGAGCAGCGATTCGGGAGAGGAGAATTCGTGGACGCGGCCATCCTGGTAGAGACGATTGAAGCCGCGCTTCTGTAGGTCTTGGAGCATCATGCGGAGAGCGTCCTCTGGGGGAGGATCGACTATTTTTTTGCGGGAAGTCTTTTTCGCTGGTGCGGGTGGTTCAGGGCTGGCCACGCGGAGGAGATAGAGGACGTAAAAGCGGCGGCCGGGAGCATGCGCGAGGACGCGGTCGGCGATCTGGTCCGGGGAATCGCGGCGAACCTCAGCGCCACACTTTATGCAGAAAGTTTGGCCGCAACGGGCGAAGAGGAGGCGGAGGTAGTCGTAGACTTCGGTGGCGGTGGCTACGGTGGAACGCGGATTCCGTGTGGCGTTTTTCTGGCGGATGGCGACGGCCGGGGCGATGCCGGTGACCTCGTCCACATCAGGCTTTTCCATGCGCTCGAGGAACTGGCGGGCGTAGGCGGAAAGAGACTCGACATAGCGGCGCTGGCCTTCGGCGTAGATGGTGTCAAAGGCGAGGGAGGATTTGCCGGAGCCGCTGACGCCGGTGACGACCGTAAGGGCTTCGTGGGGAATTTCGACGGTGATGTTTTTCAGGTTGTGGACGCGAGCACCGCGCACACGCAGAACTTCCTGTTGCTGGAGGGTGGGAGCGATGGTTTCGTTCGTGGCCAAAGGAAGCTCAGTCAGCACAAGTTTTTCATGCTGCCTAAACCTCAAAGTATACGACTCCCGCGGGGATGCGGCAAACTGGGTAAGGATTTGGAAGAGCCTATTCACATCGTATCCCCCTGACGGGGGTGAAGTGTTTGGGTGGGGAGAGGTGGGCGGACATAGCGGGCCAGGTGGGGCAGAGCCGGCTGGCGCGCAATCGGCACTGGTAGGCAGACCCCTGTGACCAAGATCACAGACGAGCGAGGGCTTGTAGTTGAAACTTACTTGCATGTATAATTGCAAGTTATTTGCAAATAGAGAGGGCGCTTGACCACACAGACCCGAACTGCAGGCCCGCGCTTCCTCGCGGTGTTCTTTTTGCTGGTATTCCTTGCTCAGTTCACCCCTGCGGCTGACTCCCCTACCCTATCTGGGACGGTGACCGATCCGAGCGGGTCTGCGATTGTGGGAGCCACGGTTGTTCTTCGAGCGCCGGATTCCGGCAAGCAGCAGGTTGCCACGACGAATGACCAGGGCTACTACTTTCTTGTTGCGCCCCGGGGCCGCTACGACCTGGAAATTTCCGCCCCGGCCTTCCGCCCATACCGTCTGATGGGTCTCGTCCTGGATGCCACGAGTCCCGCTCGCGTGGATGCACAGCTCTCTCTGAAATCGCACGCGGAGGAGGTCATCGTGATGGAAGAGATTATTAACGCCGACCCGACGTCCACGGAGTTGGGGCAGGAACTCGCGGAGAAGAAGATTTCCTCCGTACCACTGAACGGGCGCAATTTTGCAGATCTGATGAGCCTACAACCTGGGATAGTGCCAACGAGCAGCGCTCAGCCCAACGCCGTGGTAATGTCCGGCGTCACGAGCACGCCACCATCGGGCGATCTGGATGCAGGGAATGTGTCCGTCAGCGGCCAGCGCGAAACCTCGAACGGGTTTGCCGTGAATGATAGCGACGTCGAAGAAGACGTGAACATGGGCACGGCGATCGTGCCGAACCTGGACTCGATCGAGGAGCTTCGCGTGCTAACGGGGAATTTCGATGCGCAATACGGCAACTACAGCGGCGGGCAGGTTTTGCTGACGACGAAGTCGGGGACTGATTTATTTCATGGCAGCGTGTTTGAGTTTCTCCGCAACACCAATCTGGACGCGAAGAGTTACTTTTCGCCGGACCGTGCCGCGTTCGATCGCAATCAATTTGGCGGGACGCTGGGCGGCCCAGTGCGCAAAAAAGCGATCCATTTCTTTGCCGACTACCAGGGAACGCGAATGACCCAGGGGGTTGAAACCGGCCTCATCTCCGTTCCATCGGAACAGGAACGCCTAGGCGACCTCTCCGACCGGGCGAGTTCCCTGACGGGAAGCGTCAGCGGGCCGTATCTTGCGGGGCTGCTGGGGCAGAAGCTGGGCTACGGCGTAAGTTCCGGCGAACAATATTATTTTTCGGGATGCACGAGCGCTTCGCAGTGTGTTTTTCCCAATGCGCAGATACCGCAAAGCGCATGGTCCGCGCCCGCGCGTGCACTGCTGCAGTACATCCCGCAGGCCAATCAGGGCGCGACGATTTTCTCCTCGTCGTCGGAGAACGAGTCGCTTCGGGACCACAAAGGCGCGATCCGGATGGATGCTTCGACGCGCTGGGGCTCCTTTTCGGCATATTATTTCGTGGATGACTACCGGCTGAACAATCCATACCCCGCTGGGCAAGGCGGCGCAAACGTCCCGGGCTTCAACGCCATTTCCCAAGGGCGCGCGCAATTGTTTAGCCTGGGGTTGACGAAGATTCTCAGCGCAAATGCGATCAATGAATTCCACTTCAGCTTTATGCGCAACGCCAACAATATTGGCGCGCCAGTCGGTGGCGTCGGACCGTCGCTGGCTTCGCAGGGATTTCTGACCGGGGAAGGGACAGTGGGGATCGTGCCGCTTAACCCTGCGATCGAAGGCATCGAAAACATTTCGCTGAACAATCTTACGTTTGGCGTGGACGTTACGGGCCTGACGCAGGCCAGCAACACGTATGAGTGGTCTGACAATTTCACAAGAATCTTTGGGCGGCACACATGGAAATTCGGAGCATCCTTCCATCTGGATCAGATCAACACCAACCCGGACACCGCGTCGAATGGTTCGTTCGCGTTTCGCGGAACGGAGACGGGGCTGGACTTTGCGGATTTTCTCCTGGGGGTCGCCAGCAGCTATTCGCAAGCCGACTCCAAGAGTTTTTACCCACGGAATAAATACATTGGGCTGTTTGCGCAAGACACTTGGCGCATCACGCAGAATCTCACCTGGAACTATGGATTGCGTTGGGACGTGTTGCCGGCGTGGCGGGAAAAGTACAATCAGTTTCCAGAGCTCGTTCGGGACGAACAATCGCTGACGTTTACCGGGGCACCCGAGGGCCTGGTGTATCCGGGCGATCCGGGGATTCCGGCGACGCTGGCCCCGACGAAATACACTAATTTTTCGCCGCGTTTCGGGCTGGCCTATTCGCCTCGATTTAAAGATGGATTGCTGCGGAAGCTTTTCGGCGGTGAGGGCCAGACGCGGCTTGTGGCCGGGTACGGAATCTTCTACACGGCATTCGAGGGCTTGTCTGCAGGCATCATGAGCGCTAATCCGCCGTACGGCTACGATTACACCAGTCTCGCGCCAGTGTTGTTCTCGACTCCATTTGTCTCTGCGGCGAGCGGGCAGGAATTCGTTCAGCCCTTCCCGTCACCCATACCTGCTTATGGCGCTTCGCCAAGCCGGCCAAACACAAGCGTGGATTGGTCACAGTATTTGCCGATTACGGGGGTTCCGGCGTTCTACCGCGGCAACGTTCCGCCGTATGCGGAAACCTATACGCTTTCGTTGGAACGCCAGCTTGGCAAGGACACGCTGCTGACGATGAGCTACGTGGGTTCGCAGGCGCACCACCTTCTCGTCATCGTCCCTGCGAACCCAGGCAACGCTGAGCTGTGCCTCAGCGTCAGCCAACTTTCTCAGGTAGCGCCGGGCAGCCCCACATGCGGGCCGTTCAGCGAAGGCGGGCTATTCACGAAGGCCGATGGCGAAGCGGTGCAGGTTCGTGGTCCGTTCAGTTCGCAATTTGACGCGGTCACGTACCAGAAGACCATCGGCGATTCCAATTA
>Ga0074045_10002164_pt1 | contig 18394 bp, 17 predicted proteins | sample BogForMeECP23OM2_FD_94442 | JGI IMG/M metagenome (GOLD analysis project Ga0074045, IMG submission 94442) | Bog forest soil microbial communities from Calvert Island, British Columbia, Canada - Bog Forest MetaG ECP23OM2 | ecosystem: Environmental > Terrestrial > Soil > Wetlands ...
ACGTAGCTCAAGAGCTGGATAAGCTAGGTAAGCTTCCGCAATAGTAGTTGATCTGTCAACGATCAGATTGCCGTATTCTTTCATCAGAACCTCGAAGGACTGAAGCAACTGACATCCAGAGGCTCTTGCTTCTTGTCAAGCATGCTGCTGATCAGATAACCTGAAACCGGCGCTAGAGTTATTCCTATTCGACAGTGACCTGAGGAAATGTACAAGTTATCATAACCAGGAACTTTCCCGATGACCGGAAGTCTATCTGGGGTGCAAGGCCTGTGACCCACTAATGTCTTTACGAGTTTTAACTCACTAAATCGAGCAACATGTTTCTCAAGTACTTTCAGTGTCCACGACTTTCTTCGCTCACCATAATCAGCATCAAATCCCACCACATCGAAGAATGAAGTCGCTCGAAGAGTATTTTGATTATGCTGAACGATAGCCACGCCATAGTCTTCGAAGATAGCGGGGCTCTCTAGGATTTTTGAACCGCCGGTGTCGAAGATTGTTGCTAAGCCTCTGGCCGGCAGTATAAGAGGATCGTAACCTAACGCACGACAAAGTTCTCCGCTCCATGCACCGGCCGCAATCACGATGGCATCAGTCGGCACCTTCATCTCATCAACAAGGACGTCACATGACCCTTGCTCCCGAGCTAATCGTGCTTCACCAAAGAGGCTGACCACTCCTTTCTTTGTAAGCAACTCGCGTAATTCACTGAACAGTTGACCGGGATCAACAGATAACTCTCCAACAAACTCGGCCCCTCCACCGAAATTTTTGAAACCGAGAGAAGATACATCTGACCTACCTAGAAATCGTCCATCCATCGACAACGCAGTATCTCGAGCCATTTCACCATCTACATAGAGCTCTGTCAATCTCTTGATCGAATCGACTTTCACAGTTTCTTCTCTGAAGAACTCTCGATATAGATCCAAACTCTTTCCAGCAAGTTCGATAACGGCTTTCTCGCAAGCCGCAGACTGTTTTCTTAGAGCTCCAAACAGCCAACATCGATGTCTCAACATTTCTCTTGGCGATAAGTAGACGAACCCTTGACCACCAAGACAAGTTGCCAAAACTTTTAGCATGCTAACAGGTGGCTCTGGCGCTGAAGCTCGAACGATGAAACCTGCACTACTTTTCGTCGTGCGCCCAGCCTCTCGAGAGATGTCGACCAATGTGACCTCATGACCCGCTTTTTTCGCATAGTAAGATACGAATCCGCCGATGATTCCGGCTCCGACTACTACAACCTTCAAAATTCTCCACTGCTAGGCTACTTATCTACGAACTTGATCAATTGCGTTTCATGTATTCTTCGGCAATTTCTCTAGCATGTTGATAAGCATCGATCCAGGTTTCGCCAGGCTTTTCGGCGCACCCGACTCCGATAACTTTGTGACTCAAATTCTCATCTGAATTAGGGTTTCCTGGCAAAATCAAAATGGAATAGCAACGCCTTGAAGGATCTGGTTTGAAGATGTCGATCATGAGAAATTTCTTGTCAGTCTTCTTTTTCCAGAGGAATGGTTCGCCGTTCACGCCACGATCAACAATTCGCCAATCTGTTCTCAATTCTTCACCAACCCAAGACAGTTGAGTTGTGCTTCCATTGCTACTTCATACACCGATGTTGGTTTAACGAGTAAGACTCAGATTTTCAGAATTTACTATTACTGTTGAAGGATTTTGACTAACTGCTCTGATTCAATATTGCCGCCGCTTACCAGCAGAGCAATATTCTTGTGTCTTATTTGATCCTTGATTTTGAATGCTGCTGCCGTTGATGCTGCTCCTGACATTTCGGCAATCTGTCCCGTTGCGAGAAAAATCGTTTTAACTGCTCTTCTCATCTCATCATCCTCCACTAGTATAATATCATCCAGTCTTCCTTGCAAACTGCTAAGTGAGAGTTCATATGCTCTGGAAGTGGCTAAACCCTCGGCTGCCGTCGTTACCGGTTCAGAGGTAGATCTGAGTCTGCCTTCCTTCCATGAAAGATAGAAGGCAGGTGCTCCCTTCGCTTGTGCGCCGATCACTCTAATGGATGGGTTTAGAGTCTTGTATACTATACATGCTCCTGATGCTCCAGATCCTCCGCCGATCGGATTTATGACAACATCTATCTCCGGTTTCTGTTCAAAAATTTCAAGATGCATAGTGGCTACTCCCTCGTGAAGAAGTGGTTCGTTCACGCCGTGTACGAAAAGATAGCCTATCTCAGCCGACAACTTTTGTGAGTAGTCTAAAGCTTCATCATAGACGTCACCGTAAGTAATTACATTGGCTCCGAGATCTTTGATTGCCTGAATTTTCATTTGGGGAGCTCCACGTGGCATCACGATGGTCACTTTCACGCCGAAGAGAAAACCTGCGTAAGCGATAGATTGAGCGTGGTTACCTGTGGAAGCCGTTATCACTCCGGATTTGACTGCCTGATCCTTCATTTTCTCCATGTAATTGATGCCGCCACGAATTTTGAAAGCTCGCGTGGGTTGCAAGTTTTCCAGTTTGAGATACACTTGGCATTCTAGAAGGTTTGACAATTGTCGGGAATAGATAAGCGGAGTCGGGCTCAGATAGCGATTCACCACTCTTTTAGCAAGATAGACGTCCTGCAGTCGCGGGATTCTTTCTTTCACTAAAGCCATGTTTCCTGATTGAGTGCAGCATGATATTATCTGTTAAGTTGCAGCGAAAATGCAATCACTTACGGCCGTAGTGGCGTAAGTAGGAGGATCGGTAACGTTAACTTTCCGAATTTCAGTTAGCTCGTTGTCCGAAAGCTAGAGGTATCGTTGATGTCGCAGACAGAATTCAATACGGTGGATGCTGAACTAGTAGACTTCAAGGTTGAAGAAGAACACTGGCAATACTACGATTTGTCAGATGGTTCTAAGTTGAAGATCAAATTGGTATTAACACAGGTCCTAAGGTCGCGCAATCAGATGAATAAGCTTGGAGAACCAATCTACTCTTGGAATGCGCCAACTTTCTTGTCCATTGTATCATGCCTGAATAGCCTGAGAAGTCGACCAACCGACACACCAGTGACCCCGGATCGAATTGCTGATAACATCGACGTTGAGGTTGACTTCAAGAAAGCAAGCAAAAACGATGAGTGGAACGTCTACACACTTACCGACGGAACGACTTTGCAACTTAAGCCAAAAGTCAATAGCATTGCGAGGACCAAGCTCAAAGGGCAGGCGGGAGAACCGGTATATACAGTCGCTACAGGAAATCCAACGTACAAAGTAAAAATATCGAACGATTTGATCAGAAAACCCAAAAGGGAATGAGTGTCCAACACGTTTGGTTGACCACAAGTGTCAACGATCTGAAAAGGAAAGTTAACAAGGCCCAGAGAAAGTAGGACGAAAAGTCCAACCTTCATCGTTTCGCCACAATAACGTGTGCAATCAAGTGTAAGCTCATGAGCCCCGATGTGCGAACCTTTTCTGATATACAAAGTCTAACAGAACGTGTCGCTCAAAACATGAAGGATAGTATTAACCAGACAGACAGAAGCGGACAATACTTCCTTGCATTGGCAGGAGGAAATACACCTCGTGCCTTATACCAACTTCTGGCGGAAAATTACGCGGACAAAATCGATTGGACCAATGTACAACTGTTCTGGGGAGATGAACGCTACGTCTCGACCAGTGATTCACGAAGCAATTTCCGTATGGTTCAAGAAACACTTCTACGCCACGTCCCTATTCCAACAAAGCAGGTTCATCCGATGCCCACGAATTATCAAGATCCAAATGACGCTGCTCATGCATACGAAATCACGCTAAGAAAGTACTTCCATTCTAATTGGCCCCGCTTTAACTTAATGATCCTCGGATTGGGGAGCGATGGTCATACCGCTTCCATCTTCCCCGGATCAATATCTTCCCAAGACAAAAGGTGGGTAGTTGCTACTCAAGCGCCAACAGAACCAAAACAGCGTCTCACGCTAACGCTACCTGTACTGTCAAATTCAGAGCGTGTCTTCTTCATAGTGACTGGTTCCGATAAAGCAAATGCGTTGGAGAGAACTCTAACTCACGATGTTGAAGTGCAGTGTTGTCCCGCCGCAGGAGTCTATCAAAAAAATGCGGCCGTGATCTTCTGGACAGACAAAGATGCTTCAAAGCTGCTTCGCCTAACGTAGATCAACCTGTGCCGCCGCAGGCATCGCATGCAACTTTTCCTCCCCCATAACATTCCTCACACTGATTATCAACGATCCCTCGTCCATCGCAAATGTCACATTCGACCATCTTACCGGCGGCGTCAGGAATCTTACCTTTGCCCTTACATTCGCGGCATTCCGCCGGTAATGTACCCGCACCACTACACTTAGGGCACTCAACCTCACCATTTCCGTTGCATACTTCACAAACCAATCTGGTCCACTCAATGAGAAACTACTTTCAATTACACTTGAAACTAAGATGCCTGACGCAATTCTGTAGTCAATAACGTTTGTAAAAGTTGTAGACCGTCTTTAAAATTGTTGCTGAAAAAGCAGAAATCATGCTGACTAAGCCGATTCAAGGCAGCGGAATATCGAAGCTAAAGGACCCACGCTCCTGTTGAATCGAATGCCAACAAGACCAGGCCAACCGAAGTAAAATCTGTGGATACTGACCGGTTTCAGGTTGCGACTAGATTGATCGGATTTTTATAAATTAGTGTGCGACAACATGAGACTTAGTGCGACGATAAACTATCAAAGCTGTCGCAGTCAGGACAACAAACGTTGCTATTACAATTGCTTCTGGCATTGTGTAATCCGGAGTCCATTCGGCGCTTATAGTATATGGTGAATTCATCACAGTAGAATAGTTTGTCGAAGTCGTAATCAAGGTTCCATTCCTGTACCAGCCCTGGAAAGTAAGCGTACCTCCTAGAAGTCCCATAATTCCAGGGATCGGTGTCTTAGACGGGACTGAGACCTGAGCGGTTGTTCCTTCATCAAACCATCCGCCAGTTACTGTACCTGATGAGTCGAGCACATTCAGATTATATTGAGTATCGTAATATGCAGTATACGTGAGGTCATCTTCTATGTCTTGCGTTCGACTCGGTTGAGTGGAATCGTCCATCCAATGATCGAATCTTAGCCTTGTGCCGTTAGGAAATTGAACTGTTTGGGGGACAGTTATTTCATGAACCCCCGGTTGCAGTGGAATAGTTATGGGTCCTGAAGCTTGGTTGGCACCGTCGACTGATGAGGAAACTGAGTTTGGCACTGAGATGGTCAGTTGCACATTAGTATCCACGTTGATGTTGAAGTTCACACTGCTAACTGTAGCACCGATAAGGTGCTGGGATGAATCAACAAAACCTGCAACAGCCTGGAGATTGTATAGCTGGGATGAAGGCAAAATAATAACAAATGTCATTGACTCTGTACCAGAGCTGGAATGGGGTTGCATGATACATGACGCGTTCTGTCCAGTCGATAAGCAAGAGTCTGGAGTAGACGCTGCGCCTCCAGCAACTGGTGTCGATGACTGTGTGGTAATAATTGCTGAGGCAACTGATTCACCATGGGTTAAGTTGTTGTACGATATTGTGTAAGTGACAATTACTCCCTGCGCTGACGCTACTTGCTGAGGCGAGTGCGTCGGTGCCATGAAGTTAACTATCCGGGTGAACTGGTTTGCGTGTGCGCTAGGAACAATTGATGTTAGAAAAACCAGTAATACTAGACCAAATAAGAGTGACATTTTACCTGAAGCAGAAAACATGTAACTTTACTATGGATTGGAAATATGGCTGACGTATTTGAACGCTTTCACATATCCGAACCGTAACAATTGATAACCGGGTTAAGGAATGGAATTTGAAGTATGACTTAACAGTAGTTGGATACATAGTACTGGACTACATTTCTCATGGCCGAAAAGTGACGGGCCCACTTCTAGGGGGTCCAAGCATCTATGCAAGCTTAGCCGCTCGTGCTCTCGGAGCCTCTGTACTTGTCGTAAGCACAGTTGGTTACGACTTCGACAAGAAAAAGTTTGAATGGCTTCGAAGCCATGGAATTACCACGACTAACATACGCACGAGCCCGCTTCCTACTACTTCTTTCAAAATAAATTATCGAAACGGTGACAGAACTATGAGGGTTGATCCGGTCTGCGAGAGATTGAAAGAAAATGATCTATCCAAATTCACATCAACCTCGGTGCACATCGGCCCAGTGCTTCAAGAAGTACCATTACGACTTGCACTGAAACTCAGGGAGAGAACTGAACTAATGAGCGTCGATCCACAAGGATATGTCCGAACGCTACTTCGGAATGGAACCATCAAGAAGTCGCATTGGCGTACGGTATCAATGTTGCGAAAAACTGACGTGTTGAAGATTTCGGAAAGTGAAGTGACGGGGATATTGGGCACAAAGCCCTCACCACGAAAACTTCTCAAACTCGGCCCACGAATTGTCCTTCTTACAAAAGGAAAGGAAGGAGTAGCCTTGCTATCTCGTGAGGAAGGCGAATTCTTCCTACCCGCATACAAGACAAACGTTATCGATCCGACAGGAGCAGGAGATGCTCTTGTAGGCGCTTTTCTCTTTTCATGGAAGAAGACAGGAGATTTGCTCTGGTCAGCAGCGTTAGGAGCAGCGGTCGCTTCATTCGTAGTAGAAGGATTCGGTCCAGCAAATTTCGGCACACCAAAAGAGATCAGGTCAAGAGCTCAAGTCGTCATGGAGCAAAGCAGACGCATCGCATATCCATGAACTGACTGAACAGTAGATACATCTCTCCAAAACTATTTTTTCGAACGGACGTTCTTGAACATAACCTTATTCTGACGATACGGATATGGGTCGATTGGAGAATGGAGATAAGTGAACGACGATATGGGTAAACGAGTAAACTCAATTGCCGCCATAGCCATTGTCGCTCTCGTTCTGCTTGGAGTACTAGCTATCACGCACGAAACGACTACAGCACAAAGCAATACTGGAACCCAAAAGACTATACAGGTTAGCGGGGTTGGTACTGCATCAACAACACCTGATGTATCACTCCTCGATTTCTCGGTGACAAGTCAGGCGACAACAGCAGCCCGAGCGTCAAGTGATAATTCTGCGGCAGTAGTAGGCGTTATGCAAGCGCTAATCGCACTTGGCTACAGTAAAGCAGACATCCACACTACTTCCTATAGTCTCCAACCGCTCTACAACTCTAGTAAAGGACAATCAACCGCAATTGTTGGCTACCAAGTATGGAACAATATGGAAGTGTCAACTAACAACTTCACGAAAATCGGAGTAACCATCGACGCCGTTGTAAGTGCTGGAGTAAATCAAATACAAAGCGTAACCTTCACGTTCTCAAATGTTACTTTAGCAAATCTCCAATCGCTGGCTTTGCAAAGAGCCGTGCAAGACGCGAACACCAAAGCCACAACGATCGCCTCCGCTCTGAACGTACAATTAATCGGACCGATCGACGTTAGCCCAGGGTTCACGTACCAACCATACGTAGAAGCATTCACATCAACCACTCCAGGTACACAGATCCAGCCTCCATCAAGTCTTCAAGTCAGTGTCACAGTACAGATAACCTACGTCTTCACGTGATATAGCATAGTTCTAGGATAAGCTGTATAATTTCGGTAGGACGGTGCAGGGTTATACCGAACCTTGTTTAGGAAAAGACATCTGCAAATCTATTGAGCGAAATATAATGCGCCATCGCAAACTAATCCTTCCTCTTACCGTTCTATTCCTATTATGGTCAATTTTGCCAATCACCTTAGCGCAACTAACCCTTACCATAACGGTTCCCTCTAGTTCCAAGGTGATCGTTGACGGAATTAACTCCGGATTTGGAGTCGTAATAATTCATCTTGCTGAAGGCAAACATACAATTGCGGTTTCTCAATATGCCCCGTTAAATAATCAGAGCAGGCTTCGTTTTGATCATTGGAGCGACGGCTCATCGCAATATAACCGAACTTTCTACTTGACAACCAACACATCTCTGATTGCCGTGTATGTTCAACAATTCCGACTAAAGATAATCTCCTACTTCTCGTACTCAGGAGCCGGATGGTATGATGAAGGTTCCAAAGTCAACTTTGCAACAGTGACATCGCCTCAACCCATGAATAATACCAGCGGACCGTTCGGAGGAAGATGGGTATTCGCTGGTTGGTACGATAATGGGACAGTTGTGACGACTTCGAATAGTGGATCGATAATCATGAATCAGCCGCACACGCTTACCGCTCTATGGTATGCCGACTACACTACATCTCAACTTTCAGAAGAGATCATAGCCGTTGTATCGTTAGGGGCAGTTTCAGTCATCGCGGGAACTGTAATCTACACTTCCAGAAAGTCAGGAAAGAAACGTGATCGCCGAAATCTGCCACCTAAAACAACAAAAAAGGTGCCCTAATCCTTCCTACATAACACGCGTTGAAATTTGTTCTCAATTTTTCATCCTTTTGCCTGATGGATCGTAACATCGTGTATCAATCACCGTGGCATCTATCTCCCGTTTCTTAGATGCTATGGTGACTCTGTTTCCATATACTGCGTTCTTTGAATCAACAAAAGCCCATGCGATATTCTTACCGACAGTTAATCCGTGGAACGCTAGCAATGTTTCGCCGATTTTTTTACCATTGTATTTAACGTCCGATGGCCGCTCCATGTCGTCAAGGTTCTCCATTTCTAAGCCCACCAATTTTTGTTTCGGACCTTCCTTCCTAACAGAAAGTAAGCTTTGTTTTCCCGAGAAATCTTGTTTCTCGAATCTGATCCATCTGTCGAGACCACACTCGAATGGGGTGTTGTTCTCTGTAATCTCGTATCCAAAAAAAATGAAACCCTTCTCGTAACGTAAGGTGTCAAGAACATCTAATCCGTATGGCAAGATCTGATATTCCTTTCCCGCCCCAGCGATCGCGTTCCACGCTTCAACAGTATCCTCAGCCTCAAAGTAGCATTCAAATCCAAGCTCTCCAGTGAACCCTATCCGTGCTACGATAGATGGGATTCCCGCTAATTTCGTAGAGCCAAACTGGAAGAATCGTAACTGCTTCAAGTCAGTGTCACAAATCTTCTGTAGAGTGTCGCGGGATCGTGGACCCTGAACCGAAATACAGCCAAGACTTGAACTAATGTCTGTCACGTAAGCGTTCATCTCATTCACGTTTTCTTGAATCCACCTTAAACTTCGCTGACGCATAACGGAAGAAGTCACGACGCGAAAATGTTCCTTGTTGAATCGCCAAACAGTCACGTCATCAACTATATTCCCGAATTTGTTACAGAAGGTTGTATACATTGCCTGTCCGTTGGCAAGCCTTTCGGCGTCGTTAACAGAAAGTTGTTGAATCAATTCAAAACTGTGCCTACCCTTGACATCAATCCTTCCCATCAGAGAGAGATCGAGCATTCCCACTCGCTCTCTAACCGACCGATGCTCTTCCTCTATCTTTGAATAATACGCGGGCATTTGGTAACCCGCTGCCGTCGTGAACATTTTCGCGCCGAGAGACAAATGCACGTTGTAAAGTGGAGTTAGCTTCATGAACAACGCTAAACAAGTTTCTAATGCATTTATTATTAGTAGCTATCGCTCTGTAAGATTTGCGTCGCGTTTCGCGAGATGACATTTGCGACTAAACATTGAGCGAGAACACACTGAACTGAATTCAAGATCAAGACCGAGTTAACTCCTTTTCTAGCCACTCAAAAGCCTCTTCCTGCATCACGACATCGAATTTGTGTGAACCAGCATAAAACTTGCCGACGTAATTATTAGAACAACCCATCTTCAAATAGATCTGCGCGATCTTCCGATCAGCATCCTGTTGTCCTTCGAGAGAGAAGAGTTCATCGTCCGAATCAAACTGGACCATGAGCGGCGACGGAGCGCGCAACGATATCACATCTGGAAGGTCTAGATATGAAAATAGTTGTGGAACATACATTAGCAACCCATGTCCTGGTGGACATTTTATGTGGTTCCTAAGCAAACCGCGAATAGTGCTCATGAACCCTACGCAGACTCCACATTTAATGCGTTGATCCAAACCCGATAAGAAAACGGTTCGTAACCCACCTCCTGAAAGTCCACCGCAGCCTATCCTGTTGTGGTCCACCTCGGGCCGTGTTATCAAATAATCCACGCTACGTCTGTCTTCATAAGCGAAGATCCCAGGCCAACTTGTTCCAGCCTCCAAGATACTATCGGCCACGAGAGGGCATTCATTCATTTCCCAAAACTCGTTATATTTTCGTATGTACTCCTCGGAATTTGGTTCGAGGTTTTTGAACGGTTTCTGAAAATCTTCGTTTACACTCTCTAAAGGTATCCTTCGACTACCCCACATGAATACATCCATGGCCAGTACAGCGAATCCGCGCCGAGCAAATTCCGTAGCCCAACTTCTACCGCCATAATACTGGTTCTTGAAATCTCTCAGAATCTCCAATTCATCTTTGATCGCCGTGATCTTTTCCTTTCCAAAATAGAAAAACCCGCCATGATCATGAAGAGCAACCAACGCTGGTATTTTTCCACTTCGTGTCTTCGGATGAAGAAAAAAACCGTAAGCTCGTGGGCCGTACGGCATTGCATAGGAAATTTCTTCAGCTACAAGTCCATCGTTTTCATTTCGAGAGTGGACGACAGGATTCAGTGGAATACTCGGTGGATCGAATGCGAGTAATTCAAAGACCCTAGCACGAGCCGCCTTGCGCCATGTTTCCACGTCAGGCCACGATTTGGCTAGAAATGAGAGTGAGGGCTGCTTTACGGCGATCGAATCAAGCAACTCATAATATATGCCTAGATCAGGTTTCATCGGCTTTCCCTTCAGCCTGATTGTAGCTTGATTATTTTCAGGAGATGCTCGTGTGTTCTCTACGGTCCTAACTGGTTCGCTTTCTCGTTCTTTTGGCTAGTAAGGTGGCGGTCAATGCGATAACTATTACCATCAAAATCATTTGAGGTTGGAATTCTGGAACAGGAATATGCGACTGCTCGAGATAGAAGTTTATTGAACTTGACGAACCGTCGGACACAGCCACAAAGATGGTATGCGGCACAAAGCCTGGCTCTAACGCAGTTACATTGTAATAGCCAGCCGGTAGATACATGCCATAGCCGCCATCACCGCCGGTCGATGCGGCAAAAGTAAAGACGCCGTTCGTAGCAATAACTTTGGCCCAGGAAATCGGAACTAAGTAATTGTACTGATCGAACCCTAACACTTGCCCAAACACATAGCCACTTCCGCCATATTGCATCGGCAGCGAATTTTTAACGGTCTGAGTATGTGCAAATGCTAATCCCGTACTCAGCAGTGTAGTAATCGCAATTACTACAACTACAGCTAGATACGAGACTCTTTTCATTTCTCTCAGAGATAATGAGCATGAGTGAGTATCAATAAATGTTACGTCAATATCACAACCGGCGCTATCGAACTGGCGCTAAATCCTCTGGGCGTTACAATTGCTGAATTTCCATCATCATTAATCAGTCTCTTTCTGCTAGTTACTTGCGCGGCAAGCTAAACCGGTATCTGTGAACTGCAGAACACGAAAATAGCTGCAGTTCACCTCAGAAATGTAATCTGATAGGGATAAGAAATGGCCAATTGTTCATCCAAAGTGAACGTAAATGGTATGAAAGGGTTGAGGATGATTGATTCATCTTCACCAACTACACAACATAGTTAAGTGTAGGTAGTGGCCATGACGACATTCATAGAATAGAAAAGAAGTGCTGCTAATATGACCAAGGGGAGAGTTGCATTGGTTGTAATTCTTGTGCTCGCTGTAGCAGGTCTGGTTACTAGTGGATCGACCGCAAGCGCCTCAAGAATTCTTCAAATGGATAACTCCACTATGGTTTCCAGCGCAGCTTCTCCAATCCTTCCAAGTGACACGAGTATAGTTGCGTCGTCAACCATGCCAACTTATACGAGCTCCTTGGCATCGATGACTCAACCTAGTGCCACAACTTCTGTAGCAATGCCCACTGACACCGAGTCTGCTCTCACATCTATTCAAAGCTCTCAAACCGCCAGTTCTGAAACCATGATGAGTTCTCCGTCCTCTATTGTCTCAACAACTACGTCAACGTCCGTGGCAAGTACAAGCTCCACTATGCAGGAAACTCCAAGTCTATCGGTTACCGGTAGCACGAGCACAACTGCGAATACATCCTTCTCTCAGACGACAGCGGTCGACACATCTTCAACAACGATATTATCTCCAGCTCCGTCTAATACAAATACCCTAACTACGACAACATCGCCCGCAATGGTCAACACGACGATTGTTGTAATTAGTTCAGTCACTGCGCCAACCTCATCATCACAGCACGGTTGGGGATCGAACACTTGGGGATCGAACACTTGGGCGTCCAACACCTGGGGATCGAACTGTTACTATTCCAGTTGCTATTCTAATTGCTCCAACTACGCATCCAACTGCTACAATTACGGTTCAAATTGCAGCTATTCCGGATCCAATTGTAACTACGGTTCCAACTGTAACTATTCCAATTGCTACAATCAATCACCACAAACTCCTTGTTACCCATCTGCCGGCTCGAACCAGAATTACCCGAACGGTTGCAACATAAATTACGCCAATCCGAATCAACTCCAAACGGTTACGACCAGCACAAATTACTCAACCCTTACGCAAACTAGCTTTGCTGCTCTAACAGAAACTCCTCCACCAATTATGACAACAACCACTTTCACAAGCACAACATCCACAACTGACACAACCATGGAAACTCTATTCGGAGCGTTGACCGCAATTTTCGCGGCCTTATTCCTAGCAACCCTATTTTTACTAATTAGAAACAAGTCATCCGATAGCCCATATAATAGTCCGACGCAAATTCAACAACCCCTTAACCCGACACAAACGCCACCTAATACTGGACAATCAATTTCACCCGGACAGTTCTGCATAAAGTGCGGAGCAGGATTACAAATGGGCGTGCGATTCTGCAACAAATGCGGTTCACAGCAATAGATGTGTAGGTAGCGAACTGATCATTACTCCCGTTGTCTTGCACCGTTGCGAGCATGATGCCTCATTATACGATGACAAATCGGACACCTCGTTAAGTCCTTAGAACACACCGCATCACAACTGGCGCAGTAAGCGTTGAAGTTGTAATCTATCCGACCCGTTGTGATCTGGCTTAGCTTCAGTCTATGCTGCATTGCAAACTATGTCATGTAGTTGGACCAATTATATTTTACTTTCTCTGGATAAGATCATTCGCCGGCGTAAATCACTAGACGTTCAACTACATAGCGTAGTTTATATTCTACTCTTAGCACATGCATATGGAATAAAGATGAGACAAAAATCCCTATGGACAAAGGTTGCCGTAGGCGTGATACTGTTCGCGTTTTCGTTTGCGGTCATTGCAGGATCTATTTCTAGTCCAGTTTACGCCCACTCCAGTGGAGGTTGGGGCGGTGGAAGCTGGGGCGGAGGCAGTGGTGGAAGTTGGGGCGGAAGCGGTAGTTGGGGTGGTGGACGCAGTTGGGGTGGAAGTTGGGGTGGAGGCCGCAGCTGGGGAGGAAGTTATTGCTGTAGCTACTCATATTCGTATTATCCTTACTATTCCGGTTACTACTGTGGTTACGGATACTATACTTACTGTTCCTCTCCATACTATTACGGATCCTATCCATACTACAACGGTTATTCAAACTACTATGGTGCAAACTCAGCCTATTCATCGGCTCAGTACCAGTTGACTGTGAACACGAACCCAACTAGTTTGGCGAGTCAGGTTACTGGTGGAGGTTCGTATAGTTACGGCAGTTCCGCGTCATTCTCTGTAAGTCAAGCTATTGTTCAAACAGCCCCGGATACACAATACGTGTTTCAGGGTTGGACTGGTGGATATTCTGGTAGTGCAACTAGCGGATCAATCACCATGACATCATCAGCCACCGTAACCGCCAACTATCAACCACAATACCTACTGACAGTTTCTGCACAACCCTCAGGCGCCCCATCACCGCAGGGAAGTGGTTGGTTCAACTCAGGCAGTACAGCTTCAATCTCCGTTCCATCACCTATCGTAAGCCAGAACGCTGGTTCACAACTGGCCTTCAACGGTTGGACCGTTGATGGAAGCAGTAACCAAGGGGGTTCTACGTTATCGTTACAAATGAACTCGCCACATGTGGTTGTTGCTCAGTATGTGCAACAATACTATCTAACCGTCCAGTCCCCACAAGGAGTAACCTCTGGTCAAGGTTGGTATAATGCAGGTAGTAACGCGCCGATCTCCGTCTCAACACCGCCCTCACCAATGTTTGGGGTTAATTACGTGTTTGATGGTTGGCAGGGATCCATACAATCCTCATCCCAATCCACAACCGTCCTCATGAACGGCCCCATGACTGTAACCGCTACATGGCACCAAGACTACACGGTACTATACATAACCATAGGTGCCATAATTGCTATAATAGCAGTCGCAGCATTCGCACTAATCTACACAACCAAAAATCGGAAAGAGCCAAACCCACCACCACAACAAGTACAACCAATGCAACAAGTACCCAACAAAACCGAAAACTAACCACAAAACAACAGCCCCGTCACGCGCTAACTACAGTAGCTATAGTATGTCGCCTGTTCGGCTCAGCTAGAGCGACGTTTCGGTTGTCATCCCTTAGCTTTGCTCAAGTGAGAATTGATATGCTACCATAGTATTCGTGGCATCATGAAGCATCTTACCGTCGGGATCTTTCATGACGATGCGCTTAGCCGCGAGTTAGGAAAGAAAAACACAGAAAGCGATATTGTCATGTACAGCCGCAAAACAGAGAACAACATTTTCACTTTCATGTATCCCGTAGAAGACAAGTTAGCACCAAAGAGCCAGATAATTTCGAGCGTTGATGCGGCTATCGTTACGTTCTCTGGAATGACCAGAGAACTAGGGGAGACACTAGTGATGCTCGACTCAGTCGGTTTGTCCAAAGGAATTGCCATAACTTCTCCCTACGCTACTGCCGAACAGATCGCTAAGTTAACCAAAGATACAACCGCCAAATCGTTCTCTGTCGAGAATCGGGATGCAGTGAAGATTCTTGATTTGCTTAAGAATTATCAGCCTGAAAGAAATACGAAGTCTCCCACTGTTGTGGTGGTGGATCATTCGTTCAGCGTTAAGGGAGTTGGAGAAGTCATTCTGGGATTTGTAAAAAGAGGCATTGTAAGAAAATATGACAAGCTCACGTTATTACCAGCCAACAAGGAGGTGATAGTGCGTTCCATACAAATGCAAGATGAAGAGTTCGACGAAACAAAGGCCGGATCGAGAGTCGGTCTAGCTATGAAGGGCGCAACTGTTGAAGAGATGAAGAGGGGCTCTATGCTGTGCGCCCCTGACGACGTCAGAACTAACTCAACGGTGAAGCTATCCTTCAAGAAAAGCCCATTTTATTCGGATGATGTGAAAGAGGGTGTCTTCCACGTCACGGTAGGTATGCAGACTCTGCCCATCACTATCACAGAAAAGGATGATGCGTCGATCGTTATCGAGTCTGAGAAACCGATCGTCTATTTGGAGCAAGATACATTCCTCATACTCGATCTTAACGCCAAAAAGGTGCGCATTATGGGCAAGGCGCATTCGCTAAAAACCTAGCACATCGTTGGTAAGGGTACGTTTCCCCAGAATTTGCCCTAACTGCTTAATTTAATCAGTCTCGAAACTTTGACTCAATGCTCGAACGATTGCTTTGGCTACAGCGCGCGTTTGAAGGCAATTATAGCCACTGTGACCATAACGCTTGTAAAGACTGCTAGGAAGGCGAAATCTCCGAGAACGGCTGACAATCCAGCGCCCTTGTACATTAGAAGGCGAAGCGCATGAACAGAGTACGCTTCCGGATTGAATAATGCAATATCACGCATCCATGTCGGAAATCCATTGATTGGATACACTGCGCCGCTGGTGAAGTATAGAATCAGATTAATCGGGAAAGATGTGAACCTGTAGCCATTAGTTGATGTGGCTTTCATTGCATACGCAGTCATCATCGAAATTAGTCCTAATGAAGTGAGAAATAACGTTACGAACATGAGCACGTATCCCAAGACTCCCGCGTCTGGACGAAAAGCCCCAACTAGAACCGCAAGTATGAATAAGATCCCGGTTGAGAACATCGCCTTCGTTACACCTGCGAAAAGCACGCCCAAAATTATCTCGTACTGTTTCAGTGGAGTGACAAGATATCCTTCGATTATTCCTCTCTCCTTATCCTCAAGCAGCGCGACCCCACCTCCTATAATTGAGGAGAACATGATACATTGAACGAGAGATCCTGGTGCCATGAATTCGATGTAGAAGACATTTCGATAGTAGTCAGATGGTACCAAGTCAACAATGGGTCCATTCGAAGACGCAATTGCTTCCTGAGTAGAGAATTGTTGGCCGGCCTGAGTCAGTTCAGCTGAAACTGCAGAAGCGCTTACCGGGTCAGTGTTGTCTAAATAGACGGTGATCGTTGGTTGAGTATTGTTGCCGGCTATCAGGGCTTGATCGAAACCTAAAGGAATGTAAACGACCGCTTTAACCAAACCTTCGCGAAGCATGGCTTGCCCTGAATCTAAATCGGGAGCATCTACCAATTGAAACGAATTCTTGCAATTCACTCCACCGTACTCGCAGCTTAGTTGGATTCGAAGAATTCCGATGAAATCGGACGAAAATTTGCCGTAACTTTCACGAACAATCGCGACCGGGGCATAAGTAATTGCACCACCGAACGCATAACCGAGAAGAAGCAAATACAGGAACGGTCCAATTATTGCAGACGACATCAGTATGGGCTGCTTAGCGAACTTACGCGTGTCTCGTTCCCAAACTGCCAGAGCGCCCTTCATTCTAGGCTCCACATCAGTTATGCCGTCTGACTTGAGTTCAAGTAAAGTTTGCTATCCAATCGGAGTTGAGGTTGTCATTTGCAAGACGGATAACCGAAGAATAAGGGCGCCTAGAGCTTGATTCCACAGCACCCAAAATGTAAATTGGGAAACAGGGTTCAAAACTAATCCATCAGAAAGTGAATCACATGGGTAAGTCCTTCTTGAAATACATGGAGTTACCGCTTGATCGAGATCCTACGCGAGACGAACTGATCATGCATATGAGAAAACACAACATCACACCAAGATGGAATCATAATACCGGATTCTTCCTACAGCTTGGCAATGAAAGGGGTCAGTGGGTCATAGGACGAATAAAAGAACGTTTCCGAAAAATATTGAAGATCAACACGAAAGAAGACGTCGATAAATTGTGCAATGAAATTTTTGGAACCGATTCAACATGAAACTTATTGGAGATCATCATAACCATGCTACAAACCTCACATAATACGAAAGCCACACCCAACCCTTTAACTCCCAAACCCCATTCGATTACGAAAACTTTCTATGATCAACAGATCTCTTCGCGTTCGGTCCCAGTTGACGAAATTTCACGAATTCCAAATGGAACGTTGGCAGTCCACATGGGAGAACAACGTGGAATACAACCTCTCAGAAAGCGGGGTGCATCCACTAACGATAAGAGAAGTGATGAGGGATGACGCGTCTGTTGTACTCGATAGGAATTTGGGATACGGACAAACCAACGGAACCATAGAACTGAGAAAGAGAATCGCCGCAATATACGAAGACGCAGATGAAAACAATGTTATCGTTACAAACGGGAGTTCCGAAGCAAACTTCGTCGCTTTATGGTATCTTCTCCAAGGGGAAGGTGAAGTTGTCTTCATGGTGCCAAACTACATGCAGATTTGGGGACTTACCCAAAACTTTGGAGCCAAAGTGAAAACGTTCAGACTTCTAGAATCACAAAATGAATGGGTCCCCGACTTCTCCACTTTAGATCGAATAGTCAACAAGAAAACGAAAGTTATTGCGATTTGTAATCCAAACAACCCTACTGGAGCCACATTGGACGAGAAACATCTAGATGAAATTTGTCGAATGGCTAGGAAAGTTAACGCATGGATTCTCTCGGATGAAGTATACCAAGGCTCGGAAATTAACGGTAAAACTACGCCATCCATATGGGATCATTATGATAACGCGTTGACGATCAGTGGGTTATCAAAAGCCTACGGACTCCCCGGATTGAGAATTGGCTGGATAACCACTAAGAAGCAGATGGCGGCAAAACTCTGGGCGTATCATGATTACACGTCGATCGCGCCAAACGTTGTTAGTGACTACGTAGCCACGAAAGTAATGGAACCGGACACTCGAACCAGAATACTCACAAGAACCAGATCTATACTCAAACAAAATCTACCAATCGTCGCAGAATGGATAGATCGAAACGAG
>Ga0074045_10002165_pt1 | contig 18390 bp, 18 predicted proteins | sample BogForMeECP23OM2_FD_94442 | JGI IMG/M metagenome (GOLD analysis project Ga0074045, IMG submission 94442) | Bog forest soil microbial communities from Calvert Island, British Columbia, Canada - Bog Forest MetaG ECP23OM2 | ecosystem: Environmental > Terrestrial > Soil > Wetlands ...
GCGGATCTGGCCAAGGTCATTAGCGTCGAATACGAGGGCCAATGCAAGTTGCTCTGTTACGGTCCCTATCCGTCATGGGAAGAGCTTCTGGCAAGGTTTCTGGGAATTCGAGACCTCTTATGATTATGAAGATTGGAACATGCCGACTCTGGCTACGACAATTAGCAACCGAGTATTCAGACCATCCAGCTAAATCACCTCGCCGACAAATGATCCCAAACTCCTCACGTCCACGACCCAGCATACCTTCCTCCCAGCTATCAACCAGACCCCAATAGCCCGCCTCTCCTAACAGCCATCCGGCGGCAACTCGGGCTGAAACTGGAGTCGCAAATAGGCCCTGTCCCGCTCCTCATCATCGAGCATGTCGAGATGCCTTCGGAAAATTAGAATAAACCGAATCGCTGCCCAAACTGCACCCGCGCTCGTGGCATGAGAAAGTGCCTGTGGATACCGAAAACTCCGTCCGATCTGAAAACACAGAGGCTTTGATCATTCGTAATAAGCCGAAGTAGCTCAGTGGTAGAGCAGCCGATTCGCAATCGAAACTTTCCCCAACGCAGGACAACGTTCCCTAACTTTGGCTAACGAAATCAATGGGATGGCCTGTTCCGTATGCTGAGCGCGTTTCCTTGCATCTGTGCTGGTTGGGTCCGTTGATGGCAGTTTGATGGCAGTCAGGGGCACAGAATCAATGGGTATTCCCATCGGCGATTGATATTGAGTTTTCTTGGGTAGTGACAGGGCAGCGTTCTAACCAACTGAACTACGTCCCCAACCGTGGAATCAACAACTTGCCGTAAAGCCTTAAGGAATAAGGCCGTTGCAAGTTTCGCATACAACGCACGGTCTGCATTCCGTGTCAAAGAATGCGGCTGTTTCCGGCGCAACCGCCCCCAAACCGCCTACAAATCCCTGTGCGCTCATGCGAGATTCATACTAACACAAATGCCTGCTAGAGGCGAAGCTGAGTCCGATGAATCGACGAGTCCGCTGATTCTTTACGAATCCAAGCTGTGGATTCGTAATCGAAGGGGATGGCGAATGTCCAGGAGCTATCGGAAGCGAGCGATCAGGCGATCCAAAAACACGACCTGACCCTTAAGGATTCGCTTTCGGGCATCTCGCAATGAAAACCAATCGGCGCGGTCCACCTCAGGAAATTCCTGCTGGCGGCCGGACTTCGGGGGCCACTCCATCGAAAAGGTGTTACTTGCGCCTGAAGCGGGATACCGATTCGGGGCGGCTGGCCGCCCTGAGTTCGGGGCCGGCAGGTGTGGCTCAGCAAGGAGGATTACAGGCCACCTCAGAACGCTCGCTATCATCGGTGTCTTCAGTTACACGAATCTCGTGTACACTACTTACGTATGAAGAACATTACCCTCAGCGCAGATGAGCAACTGATTGAGCAAGCACGGCTGTTGGCCAAATCTCAACATAAGACGCTCAATGCCATGTTCCGCGAATGGTTAGAACAATTTACAGTCCGAAGCGGGGGCACACAGGAGTTCGACTCTTTGATGAAACGCCTGAAACATGTACAGGCGGGGCGGCGCTTCAGCAGGGACGAGATGAATGAGCGGTAGGTTCTTTCTCGATACAAACATATTCGTATACTCCTTCGACGCGAACTCGCCAAAGAAGTCTGCGCGAGCTAGGAAGCTGATCAGAAGCGCAATCGAGGCTCGGGGCGGTATTGTCAGCTATCAAGTGGTGCAAGAGTTCTTCAATGTTGCGCTACGCCGTTTTTCAAAGCCTATGAGTAGCATCGACGCAGAACAATATTTGTCAACCACGTTTCGTCCACTGCTGTCGGTTCACTCCTCGCAAGCTTTGTATGGAGAGGCGCTGCGGATCGCAGCTCGGTTCCAGTTGCCTTGGTATGATTCGCTGATCGTCGCTTCTGCGATTGAAGGTCAGTGTGAAGTTCTTTACAGTGAAGACTTTCAAGATGGACAGCAGTTTGGGAGCGTCAGAATCTCCAACCCCTTTGCTTAACTGAAAGGCATCATTGGCGAAGCCCTAACGTATGCGCCATTTACACAAGGTGGGCTTCTCCTCCCCAAAAAAAGAAAAAGGCCGGGCGCCTGAGCCCAGCCTTATAAATCCAGAATTGGTTGCGGGGGTCAGATTTGAACTGACGACCTTCGGGTTATGAGCGGACGATCACACGCTAAGTCCCATTGATTCGGTTGCCCTTACAACAATGAGACCCCGGTCGCGCGTGGACCGAGTTTTCGGTAATCACAGCCAGCGCAGCGTCATGCTATGGCTTAGGTCCTCTTGCGCTGCCATCGCCTAAGGCCATAGCTTTCTGATTAGTGGAAAGCGTTTCAAGCACCCGGAGGCGGGCGAGGAGCGCTGGCGTGTTTTCAACGCCGATATGATCGGAGCATCCGGCGACCACTCGCTCCCCACGTTCGAAAAGAAGCTTTCGGAATCCGGGATCCCGACAGGCACTCGACACGTCGCCAAGTGCCCTCAGAAGACGCAGACTGACTGCGATGTCAGCTTTCGAATACATACGTATCTGTTCGAACGCTGAGTCCAGCAGATGTTCGAAATCGATCCATTGAATGCTGACGCGCGCCACGCCGCGCAAATCGTAAAGACCAACTTCTGGTGTTTCTCTGGACGCGACGCGAATCAAGATACGGCTTAGTTGGTCCACACACCCGACCGCGGTTGTGGGGTCATTCACTGCGGGTGAGATTGCCTTCAAAGCAATATCTACGATTTGCAAGATGCCGAACTCCACGTCCTGTTGCAGTGTCCGGGTTGGGCCAAAGTCGAACGCGCCACGAAACGCGGCTGCAAGTCCGGCGGAAAGTCGGTCGGCCTTGTTGACTAGGAGCAGCGGAGTGCCGGCCGGAACGAACTGGCCGACGCGGCGAGCCACCTGGACTTTGACGCGATGGGACGTGGCGAGGGATAGGAGTTGCTTCAAGTCCACAAAGCGGAGGTAGCCCGAAATCTCATTTGGTAGCGTCGTTTCCCAGATGGTGGGCTGGAGCGAATCGCTGGTGTCCAAATGGATGTCCATTCGGGGCAGTGGCATAACGTCGTCAACGACAGCTTCAGTCTCGGTGGCGATTCTGTCCACAATGTGGTTGACGCTGATGGCTTGTGAAATGTGATGAATAAAGAACAGTAGTAGCGCGACGCACACAATCCCGAGCAGCATCGCAACCATCACCGTCACAACCGGCGCAAACGGCACCGGCCGAGTGTGCGCCGCAGGGAGAGCGGCCATGCAATACAGAAATGTCCCGAGAAAGATACCCAACGTCCATTGGGTGACGCGGTCCCGCGCAAAGCTGACGATAATGCGCGGAGAGAACTGCATGGATGCGAGAGTCAAGGTCATCAGCAGGATCGCGAATACGATCGACACGACGGTCATGGTAGATGTAGCGATGTCGCTGAGGATTACCTGGGCCACTGTAGGATCAGCGTGGGAGAAAAAGAGCACCCGAGGTGCCCAGTCGCCCGTGGAGGGCTCCGACTCCTCGATCCAGGAGAGGACCGCACCAATACAACCTAAGGCAAGCGCGATCGTCACCGGTCGTACCAGAAATCCGCCGCGTAGGTTGTATGAGGCTTTGCGAAAGAGAAGTCTAAGACGTTCAATCACAAGTCGGTTTCTCGCTATGAAGGGTTAGGCGGGACGGCTGACTACATAGAATAGGTGTCCCTTGCCCGAAAGCTCAGCGTCTGGTCATGCTGAATATACGTTCCGTGTGCAAACTCTAGCACAGCGAATCGCGGTCTTCTAGAAGAACCGGATTTTGGATTCAGGTGGCGCTATGGGTTCCGGGCGTCCTATGGGTATTCTTTCCACTCGACACTCAACTCTAAGGAGTTTCCGTCTATAGTGAATGCGTGAATTCCCCAGCGGGTCCTAGAAAGACAAGGTCTTCACGAGGCATGACAGCCATCGGCATCTTTCTTCTATCCGGGGCCATCATGGCGTCTCTCGCGGGAACAACTTTGCTTTGGCGAGGCACGCCACTCGATCGTATGTGGGTTCTCAACGTGCGCGCCTACAATCAGCTCACGCCTCTTGGCAGAGCGATCGGGATTCCTTTTCTCTTGCTGGGCGTAGCTCTATTCACGGCCGGAGTGGGCTGGATCAAACTTCGGCGGTGGGGATGGAATCTCGCGGTCGCGATCATCGCGATCCAAATAACCGGCGATCTGGTAAGTATGGTCATGGGCCAGGCCCTTCGGGGAGCGGCGGGAGTTGCCATCGCTGGTGCGTTGCTTTTTTTCATGACGCGTCGTTCCGCCCGCGAAGCTTTTCCGGCCGGGTGACGAGTGCTCGGTGAACAACACCCGGACCTCCGGTGCGCTCCCCACCAGGCTGGTGTTATCTTCACAAAATCCTTATGAATTCCTTGGGACTTTCTTAGCAGGCGGAAGCCATTCTGTTTATATTTCCTGATCCCCTGAGAATGGACGTAGTGGAAGCGAGGTGGCAACCGGTTCCGAACGGCCGGTTTCAATTAACCATGTGGCTTTTTTTCATTCTTGTGGGTCTCGGTCTGGTGTTCCTGGTTTATGTGCTTATCGAGTTTTTCCGCGACACCAAACCTGAGACCAGCATGCTTCAACGTGGTTCCGATGCGAAAACCTGGAATTCGGCACAGTCCGGGCGAAAGCCTTCTTCTTCGCAAACACACACCGACCGATACTGACGAGCAATTCGTAGGGGACGGCTCGACTGGAGGGAGACAACCATGATGCTAGATGTGATTTTCATCGCGGCGACGGCGCTGTTTTTCACGGCGGGCATCTTGTACGTTCGAGGCTGCGAACGATTGAAATAGGAGTGCATCTATGCATGCAGGTGATGTGGTATTACTCGTGATTTGCGCTCTTCTTCTTGGGTATTTGCTGTACGCCCTATTGAAGCCAGAGGAGTTCTAACCTATGACCGCGAACGGCTGGTTTCAAATTGGATTCTATCTTCTTGTGATCTTCTTGGTGACGAAGCCCGCAGGTGTCTTCCTGACGCGGGTGTTCAACCGTGAAAGGACGTTTCTCGATCCGATCCTGCGGCCCGTGGAGAAGCTCGTGTACCGATCAACCGGCATTGACGAGAAGCGCGAAATGCGTTGGACGGAATACGCCGTGGCCATGCTTCTGTTCAGCGGCGTTTCCATGACGCTTCTGTACGTCATCGAGCGCACCCAGAAATGGCTACCGTTCAATCCGCAGAAACTCGGCAATGTCGATCCAGGTTTGGCCTTCGGGACCGCGGCCTCGTTCACAACAAACACGAACTGGCAGGCCTATAGCGGCGAGACCACAATGAGCTATCTCACCCAGATGGCCGGCTTGGCCTATCACAACTTCGCTTCCGCCGCCGTCGGCATTGTCCTCGCCATCGCCGTCATCCGCGGCATCGCCCGCAAGGAGACGGACAAACTCGGGAACTTCTGGGTGGATACGACGCGTTGCCTTCTGTGGGTTCTGCTGCCCGTTTGCTTGGCGGGCTCGCTGATCCTGGTTTCCGAAGGCGTAGTGCAGAACTTGAAGCCGTATGCGACCGTCGATCTAATTCAACCGTACACGGCGCAGGTCACAGGTTCGGACGGAAAGACCACCACGCAAACGGTGACTCAACAGGTTATAGCCCAAGGTCCCGTGGCCTCTCAAGAAGTGATCAAGGAATTCGGCACCAACGGCGGTGGTTTTTTTAACGCCAACAGCGCCCATCCATTTGAAAACCCCACCCCGTTTTCGAATTTTTTTGAAATGGTGCTCATATTCGCGATTCCGTCCGGGTTGACCTATACGCTCGGCCGGATGACGGGCTCGCAACGCCACGGCTGGGCTATCTGGGCGGCAATGACGTTTTTGTTCCTTGCCGGGGTAACGACGGCGTATTGGGCCGAGGCCAAAGGGAATCCACTTTTGACCGGCACCGACCAGCGGACCAGCACGCTGCAATCCGGCGGAAACATGGAAGGCAAAGAAGTGCGCTTCGGCATCACGAACTCCACGCTGTTCGCCACCGTGACGACGGACGCCAGTTGTGGGGCTGTGAACGGAATGCACGACTCGTACACGCCACTCGGGGGAATGGTTCCGTTGATCAACATCATGCTGGGAGAGGTTATTTTTGGTGGAGTCGGAGCCGGCCTGTACGGCATCGTAGTATTTGTCGTCCTGGCGGTATTTATTGCCGGGTTGATGGTCGGGCGGACGCCGGAATACCTCGGCAAGAAAATTGAATCATATGACGTCAAGATGGCTATGCTAGCCGTCCTGATCTTGACCTTCACCATTCTTGTCTTTTCGGCGGTCTCAGTCGTTGAGCCTTACGGAACGTCCAGTATCTCGAACCCGGGACCGCACGGATTATCCCAAATCCTTTATGCCTACACATCATCCACGGGCAACAATGGCTCGGCGTTCGCAGGTTTGAACCCGAACACTATGTGGTACAACACGACGACAGCTGCTGCTCAATTGCTCGGCCGATTCTTCATGATTATTCCGGTGCTCGCCATTGCCGGAAACCTGGCTAAAAAGAAAATCATTCCGGAATCCGCTGGCACATTCCCGGTGACTGGAGCGCTATTCTCCGGTTTGCTCGTCTCTACGGTTTTGATCGTGGGTGCCCTCACATTCTTTCCGGCACTCAGTCTCGGGCCAATTCTTGAACACCTGCTGATGAACGCGGGAAAGGCTTTCTAGGTGTCTATGGACCCGGTCGCGCAAATTCGGAAACAATCGCTCGCCGATAGTGCCATCCTTTCCCGTGCCGTGGTGGATTCCTTTCGCAAACTAGATCCCCGCACGATGATCAAAAATCCGGTAATGTTCGTCGTGGAAGTGGGCGCCGTATTGACCACCATCCAACTCGCTTGGAACGTTCTCCATCGCACCGGAGAGTTCGGTTTCGGGCTGCAAATCACGCTTTGGCTATGGTTCACGGTTCTCTTTGCCAATTTTGCAGAAGCCATGGCCGAGGGGCGCGGAAAGGCTCAGGCCGAAACCCTGCGCAAGGCACGGGCCGAAACGCAAGCTCATCGCTTGCGCAGCGATGGCAGCACAGAGTCCGTGGTGAGTTCGAAACTGCGGTCCGGGGATATCGTCTTTGTTACCGCGGGCGACTTCATCCCAGGCGACGGCGAAGTCATCGAAGGTGTGGCCTCGGTCGACGAATCGGCGATTACCGGCGAATCCGCGCCGGTCATCCGCGAGTCCGGCGGAGACCGTTCCGCAGTCACGGGCGGAACGCGCGTTCTCTCCGATGAAATCAAGGTGCGCATCACTTCGAATCCAGGGGAGACCTTTCTCGACCGCATGATCAAACTTGTTGAAGGGGCCTCGCGGCAGAAGACTCCAAACGAAATTGCGTTGAATATTCTTCTGGCGGGTCTAACCATCATCTTTTTGCTTGCCGTCGTGACTCTGCAGCCATACGCGATTTACACAGGCGTGCGGCAAAATATTTTCGTTTTGGTCTCTCTTCTCGTTTGCCTGATTCCTACGACCATTGGAGGACTTCTGTCTGCGATCGGGATCGCCGGGATGGATCGCATGATTCAGCGAAACGTCATCGCAATGTCGGGACGCGCGGTGGAAGCGTCAGGTGACGTGGATGTGCTGCTCCTGGACAAAACGGGAACGATCACTCTGGGAAACCGCGCCGCTACGCAATTCTTTCCCGCGCCCGGCATTGACGAGGCGTATCTTGCCGATGCCGCACAGCTTTCCTCGCTAGCAGACGAAACGCCGGAAGGGCGCTCGATCGTTGTGCTGGCAAAGGAGCGCTATAACCTCCGCGGCCGTGACCTTGCTTCCCACGCGGCAAATTTCATCCCATTCTCCGCGCAAACGAGAATGTCTGGCGTCGACATTGACGGCCGCGAAATCCGCAAAGGGGCGCTCGAAGCGATCTCTCGCTTGAGCAACAACCGTGCCGATGGCATTCCGGCCGAGCTCGAGGTGAGGGTTCGAGAAATTTCCAACGCGGGAGGAACGCCGCTTCTGGTTGCTGAGAACGGCCGCGTGTTGGGCGCGATCGCCCTTACAGACATCGTCAAAGGAGGAATGAGGGAACGCTTCGATCATCTTCGTGCCATGGGGATTCGCACCATGATGATCACGGGCGACAACCCTTTGACTGCAGCGGCCATCGCTCGCCAAGCTGGAGTCGACGATTTCCTCGCCGAAGCCAAGCCGGAAGACAAGATGGCGCTCATCAAAAGCGAACAGGCCAAGGGAAAGCTTGTGGCCATGACCGGCGACGGCACCAATGACGCTCCAGCACTTGCGCAAGCCGATGTTGGCGTGGCGATGAATACGGGCACCCAGGCCGCGAAGGAAGCGGGCAACATGGTGGATCTCGATTCCAATCCGACCAAGCTGATCGAGATCGTCGAGATCGGCAAGCAACTTCTGATCACGCGTGGCGCTCTAACCACATTTTCCGTTGCAAACGATGTGGCGAAGTATTTCGCCATCATCCCCGCCATGTTCGCGGGAGCTTTTCCCGTGCTCGGCACCCTGAATGTGATGCATCTCCGAACGCCGGAATCGGCAATACTTTCCGCGGTGATTTTTAACGCACTGATCATCATCGCCTTGATCCCGCTCGCCCTGCGCGGCGTGCGTTACCGGCCGTTGGGAGCAGCAACCTTGTTGCAACGCAACCTGTTGATTTATGGCGTGGGTGGAATCATTGCGCCGTTTATAGGAATCAAAGTCATCGATGTATTGCTGACGTACCTTCGGGTCGTTTGAGGCACTTATGAAAAAGAATTTTGTGATCGCCGTGTGGTTCACCTTGGTTACAACGCTTATGTTCGGAGTTCTCTACCCGCTCGCTGTCACCGGACTGGCCCAGATCTTCTTCCCCAGACAGGCGAAGGGGCAGTTGATCGAGAGAAACGGAAAAATTGTGGGCTCCAGAATCATCGGTCAATCGTTTACGGGGCCGGGCTATTTCCACTCGCGGCCATCCAACGCCGGAACCGGATACGACGCCACTTCCAGCAGTGGCTCGAACCTTGGACCCACAAATAAGATACTGCTCGACCGGGTAAAGACTGACGTGGAGCGAGCACGAGCGGAAAATGGTTCCACTTCGGTTCCCGTTGACCTTGTTACCGCTTCCGGCTCCGGACTCGATCCCGACATCTCGCCCGCTGCGGCCGAATTCCAGGTTTCCCGAGTGGCGCGGGCAAGAAAGATGAGCGAGGCTGAACTGCGTGCGCTGGTTCAAAGATTCACCGAAGGTCGCCGGTTTGGATTCTTGGGAGAGCCCCGCGTCAACGTGCTGGAACTGAATCTCGCGCTGGACAGCGCCCATCCATTCTCTCAACGGTGATCTCAATATTCGTCATGGAACAAGGGACATAAGCTCACAAGTTGTACTTGGCCGCCATTGCGTCATCTGTTGGGGCGGGCTACACTTCTCCTGGAAGCTGAAAAATGCGCGTATCCGATCTGCCGAAACCGAGTCCAGAACGGCTCCTCAAGCAGGTGCAAGCCGAGGAGAGTAAGCGCTGGGGTGCGCGGCTGAAGATTTTTCTCGGCTATGCTCCCGGGGTCGGAAAGTCGTACCGCATGCTCGATGAAGCACGGCGCCGGCGCGAGCGCGGCGAGGATGTGGTCGTGGGTGCTCTGCAAGGACGCCAGTCCGAGGAAGTCCATGCGCTCGCGGAAAAACTGGAAGTAATTCCGCCGGTAAACATCGCCGCGCGCCAAGGAATCGATGTAGAGGCGATTCTTCATCGCACGCCGCAGGTCTGCGTGATCGATCCGCTCGCAGCTGAAAATCCGCTCGGAAGCCGGAATGCGCATCGTTGGCAGGATGTACAGGAACTGTTGCGCAATGGGATTTCGGTTTTGACCAGCGTGAACCTTTTGCACGTCGAAGAGTACGGCGAGAAGGTCCAGGCCATCACCGGCAAGCAAACCACTGAAACGATTCCGAAGTCTTTTCTGCTCGCAGCGGACGATATCGTCATTGTGGACATTCCCACCGACTTGTGTTTGTCCCGTCTAGGGGAGAAGCTCACTCCCATTGGTATTAGCAATTCTCGGGAACGTCAGCTCTCGGAACTTCGCGAACTAGCACTCCTCCTGACGGCGGAAGTCGTCGACGCGCAACTGGAGTCCTATGTCCATGCGCACGGGATCGAGCCTGTCTTCGGAACGCACGAACGTTTCCTGGTGTGCATAACGCCCGAGTGCAATGCGATTGCCATGATCGAAAGCGGCAAGCGCAACAAGGAGCGCTTCCAGGGCGAACTCTACGTAGTCTATGTTCGGCGGCCGGATGCTTCGGACGACGAGAATGCGGCGATCGATTCTTACTTGGAGTCCGCGCGCGCCGCGGGCGCAACCACCGAAGTGCTCGAAAACCGCGATCCAATCGAAGCGATCAATGAATTCGCTCGCGAGAAGCGCATCACGCAAATTTTCATCGGCCACGGCTCTCACGAGAACTGGCGCGACCGACTCTTCGGAGATCCCCTGCTACGGCTGATTCGTGCCACCGAAGGGATCGACGTGCGAGTTTTCCCCCACTAGCTTTTCTCTATGCCTTCATCTGAAGAAAGCCGGCGCGGCAAACTGAAAGTGTATCTGGGATACGCGGCGGGCGTGGGCAAGACGTTTCAGATGCTCGTGGATGGTAAAGCGGCAGCGCAACGGGGGATAGACGTTGTCGTTGCCTACTTTGAACCTCACACGCGTCCCGACACCATAGCCCTGATTCAAGGACTGGATGCTCTCCCTCATCGCAAGATCGAGTATCGGGGCCGCACATTTGAGGAGATGGACACCGATACAGTTTTGCGGCGCAAGCCCCAGATCGCCTTGCTGGACGAGCTGGCGCACACCAATATTCCCGGTTCCGAACGCAGCAAGCGCTGGGAAGACGTTCAAGTCTTGCTGGACGCGGGAATTGAAGTGTGGACAACGATGAACGTCCAGCATATCGAAAGTCTCAATGACCAGATTTGGCAGATCACCGGCATCCAAGTCCGCGAAACCGTCCCGGACTGGGTCGTCCGCCAAGCGGCGGAAATCGTCGCCGTGGACGTTACGCCAGATGCACTGCTCAACCGCCTCAAACGCGGTGCAATTTACAAACCGGAAATGGTGCAGAAAGCTCTCGAAGGATTTTTCAAGGGTTCAAATTTGGGTGCGTTACGCGAGCTCACGCTTCGTCAAGCAGCTCATGAAGTGGATCTCCGACAATCTGCTTACGATGAATCGAGCGGATTCCAGGTCCCGCGGATTTCCGAGGCGCGTCCCGGTGGAGCACCGCTGGACAATGAGCCGAAGGAACGCATCCTCATCCACATCACTGCGGACCCTTCCACAGCCATGATCATCCGTCGAGGGCGCCGCGTAGCCGACTACCTCCATGCCGATTGCACAGCGCTGTATGTCCACACCACTCCCGAAGTGTCGCAATTGGCGGCAAAGGAGCGAGAGACCGTGGAAAAGCACCTTCGGTTCGCCCGGGGCCTGCAGATCGAAACGCAAATCCTCGGCGGTAGCGACGTCGCCAAGACGGTGGTGGAATTCGCTCGCCGCAACCAAGTCACGCAAATTTTCGTGGCGCACTCACAGACTCGTCTGAGAGAACGCCTGCGAGGCAGGAATTTCGCGGAGAACATTGTCCGTTTGGCTGAGGATCTTCAAGTCACGGTCGTCGCCGACCGCAGTCACAGATCAAGTTCCTAGCGGTATCGTCTGAGCCAGTTGTGCTCCTTATTCACCATGAGCAGTGGAGTGCCGGCCGGCACGAACTGCCCAACCCGACGAACAGCTAGTACTTTGACATGGTGCGATGTAGCAAGAGACAAGAGCTGCTTCAGATCAACAAAGCGGATGTAGCCCGAAACGTCATTCAAGACTGTGGTTTCCCAGATAGTCGGTTTAGTTGTATCGCTGGTTTCCAGATGGACATCTCTTCGCCGCTCTGGCATCACTTCATCGACGACGGCTTCCGTTTCCGCAGCGATTCTCTCCACGATGTGGTTCACGCTGATTGCTCGCGAAATGTGGTGGATAAAGAAGAGCAAGAGCGCGACACACAAAATCACCAGCAGGATTGCACCCATGACCGTCACAACTGGAGTAAACGGCGCTGGCCGGGCGTGCGCTGCGGGGAGAGCCGCCATGCAATAGAGGAATGTTCCGAGGAAGGTGCTCCGGTCTGCCACAGAATAACCGTGCTCATCGACCATCCGCCGATTGCCAGATCCGCAAAGCGATTCAGGTGCGAACCAAACTTGCGGTTCTGCCCCACCGGCAGGTCATACATCGCCGAGAGCAGGAAACGGTTGCGTCGCGTCCCAGCCATATTGCCGCGATCGGCTGCAACATCAAAACGGTTCGCCACCGGCGTGCCGTAAATAATCTCGGGATTGAAGGTTGTCGGCGCATCGCCGCCCACGTTGCCAAGGTTCTTGGCCCACACGTGGCTCGCCTGAAACGTCAGTCCTCTCCGTGCACGCATGTTCAGTTCCGATTGCAGCCCGTTATAGTTCACATGGCTATCGTTGGTCGTCGACAGAATCCTCTCCCAATTCAGATACGGCTTTGGATTTGGGTTGGGCGAAATGGCGCTCGGTTCCAGTTGATTCAAGTCCACGGTCTGGCTCATGCAGTAAGAACTCATGCCCACATAGCTCTCGCGCAATGTGAGGGAGGGAGCCAGTTCGCATTCCACAGTAAGATTCCATTGCGCGGACTGTGGATCGCGGTAGTTTGTCAAAGTGTTCTGATAGAAATCGCCAGTTCCGGCAATGGTCGGGGATTGTCCGGTGTTCGCGCGCTTGGAAATTGATATGCTGGCTGGTGGGTGCGGGTGGACAAGTTACTCCGCCTACCTCAAACACGAATATGGCCAGAACCGACGTTATGATGACCGATACAATGACGAGTTTCTTGGCTCAACCTCACATAGAAGTCGGAGACTGACTTCCTCAAGAGGAGGGCTTTCGCATGCCATTCAAGACTGCCTTTTTCGGTTTGTCGCTCCTGATCGGAGTGGGTGTCCTCGCGACATTGGGTGGGGAAAATGGCCACGCCCAACAATTGACAGGGACCTTATACACGGCAGCTGAGTACAACTCCTACATGGCTGCCAGCCAGGAGAAGGAGCCACAACGGAGGATTGCGGCCCTTGACGCTTTCGTCGAACGATATCCCAAATCGAGTCTGCTGCCGTACGTCTATACGAACTACTCTACGACCTACCACGAACTCAAGAACTATCCGAAGACAATCGAATATGCTGACCGCTTACTGGGACTGGGAAGCCAAGTCGAAATTGAGACACGATTGGGTGCAATTGCGACTCGCTCGTCTGCCTTCATGCAGTCCTTTCGTGACACGGATGCTAATAAAGGGAGAGAACTAACTCAGGCTCGCGAGGTGGCCAGCCAGGGGATCGAATTGCTCGACAAACTTCCGATGCCTCTCAACATTACCTCAGAGGAATTTGCTAAGGAGAAAACGACAGCAAAAGCGTTCTATCATTCCGTGATTGGATACGCCGCGCTCGAATTGAAGGACTACAACGATGCTGTCACGCACCTAAAGCTTGCGGCGGAGGCCTATCCGAAAGACCCGATCATTTTCCTCCGATTGGGAATCGCATACTTACACACTTTAGCCCCTCACTATTTGGACGGATTTTCGGCCCTCGCTCGCTCAGCAGCCCTCAATGGACCGAGCAAAGAACAGGCACGTAAGCACCTCGTCGACCAAATTGTCAGCTATCAGCAATGTGGGTGCCGGAATCTGGCGGAACGTGAGGCCGACCATCTGATTGCCGCGGCCGTCAAGTTGCCCGAAAAGCAGTCGGAGCTGGATATACCAAGTGCGGCGGACCTACAAAAGATTCGCGAGTCCGCCGGACCAATCCTTGATGACTTGCAGAAGGACGACGAAACTTCACGAAAATTGTGGTTGGCCGTATGCGGGCTGGAATTCCCTGAAGTCGCGGTCAAGATTCTGGAATCATCCAAGGTAGATGACACGTTTGAATTCAAAGCGTTCCGTAGTCCAGTGGTCGAAGAGATGGAAAAGGCGAAAGAGCCCAACATGGTAATCAAAGTCTCTCATGAAGCTGGCGTAGACCGACTGAAGGCTGGAGATTATGTGAGGTTTCACGGGACTCTTGTTGGCTATCAATGGAAGCCTTTTCTCCTTACCTGGGAAAATGCCCGGATCAGTCCTGAGGACCTTCCTCCAGAGAAAGTGAAGGGGAAAAAGACGACCAGCAAGAAACTCGGTCGCTAGAGTTCGGCCTTCCCTTTAAGGAGATTTGCGGCATATGGCCATAGAACTCAATCGATAACGTGCTCGGCACTTTTGACTGGAAGGACGTGTTGAGAGGGGTTGCTTTCTAACCTTTAATTTCTGAACGGGTGCGAACACACGACAAGGCGCCAATTAGTTCTGCAAAATCGATCGCTGCGCCTCTATCAACTCAGATCTTCCAGCCTTGTCGGCGCGATTGCAAAGCGTTAGCAGTTCGAGAAAGTATTTTTGACTGGCATCGCGATTCCCGCTGAGCTGCGCCGCGTGTGCCGCTCCGTAGAGTGCGCGGAAGCCCCCGGGTTCCTTCTTCAGCGTCGCCTGAAACTGCTCCAATGCCTGCGCAGGTCCATTCATCTCCAGCATCATCTCGCCCAGCAATTCACGTGCCGAGGCCATCGGCCCAGGAGTCACCGCACTTTTCTCCGTGCCATCTTCCAATTCCGCTGCCAATTTCATGTGCCGCAGGGCGTTCTCTTTTCTACCCGCAGCCAGTGCAGCCCACGCCCCGACCGGAACTTCCTGGATTTCCACCTGCCGTGCCCAGTAGTTTTCGTTGGCCTTCAACAGCCGCTCTCGAATCCCTCGCAATGCTGTCCGCGAATCGTTTGCCTTCGCTGCTTGACCTAGTCGCGCCGCGCCGAATCCGCGCGCGAACCACGTCGTTGCATCCGCGTAAGGGAACGGTGTTTCCGGACCGGGAGTCGCACGGCCTGTTTCCAGTCTTGACGCTCGAGCGCGAACCGGGCCGGGATCGCCGCGAGCGCAAAATATCCACCGGCCCCGCTGATCACAGCACACGGTGCCCAGCCGCTCCCCATTCTCAGAGTGCTGATGCTCCTGCGCTCTCCCACTCGCGGCAGCAGCACCATCATGAGGAGTGGTTTCGCGAGTGACCAAGTGTTGACCGTCAGCCCCTTGATGAGGATCTCGGCGGAGAGAGGGCTTCTGAAGCCGCCCCCTTGAAGGGCATCTGAGAGAGCCCAGACAAAAGCAACGCTACAGTGGAACCCAAGAGTCAGGTCACGCCACCATTCGGGGGCCCGAACGGCTGATTCAGGTGTAAAGAAGCGACTCGACTCAGACATTGTAATAAGACCAATTCAGTTCAGCCGTCGATCACAATTGCCGGAACGCGACAAAGGCGAATGTCAAGTCAGCCGTGGGCCCTTAGCTCCGATCCTGGCCCGAGATGCCGTACGAATTCAGTACGTCGCTAAGCCAGAGGATCCCCTCCATCTTGTGCACGTTTGCGCGGCTCACAACTGGGAGCCGGTCAAGTCCGGCGTTGCCCATCCGTTCGAGTGCGAGGTGAAGCGACTGGTCTGCATGCAAATGCGGAAACAGGCGGGGATTAACAAGCTCTCGCACTTGGCGCGACATTCCGTGCTCTCGCCCTGCGCGCTCAAGTGTGAGTCTACTCACCACACCAATCACGCCTCGTTCGTCGCAGACTGGCCAGCTGTTGAATTGGCTTTTGACAGCAGAATTCAAGGCATCACCGACAGCCATCGTTCCCTGGAAGAGCTCCTCCGGAGGGCGAGCCACGTGTACCACTTGGCGTCCGCCTCTTTGGTGCCGTGTGGCAGCACTAGGAAGGTGAATACCATCCTGTACTGCGAGAGCCTCATAAATCGGTTCTGGTTGGAGGCGTGTGGAAATGAAGAAACTGACGACGTTGGAAATCATCAGCGGAACGATGACGGCATAATCCTGGGTCGTCTCGAAGATCATCAGCACGGACGTCATAGGTGCACGGATTATTCCAGCGAATAACGTTCCCATGCCAACCAACGCGTAGGCGCCGGCCGATGCCGTGCAATGTGGCATTAGGTGGTGTGCGATACCGCCAATCGTGCCACCGAGCATAGCTCCGATGAACAAACTCGGACCAAAGATGCCTCCCGCGTTGCCTGATCCATAGCTAGTTGTGACGGCGGGGAGCTTCAATACAACCAACACAGCCATGATTCCGAGCGCCATCCTCCCATTTAGCGCGTCTCCGACATACCCATAACCAACACCCAAAACCTGCGGCACGAAAAGAGCCATCAGTCCTACGAGCAAGCCACCAGCAACAGGCTGAAACCAAACCGTTTTTCTCGGTAGGTTCAGGAACCATTCCCGCGTTTTTAACAGCAATTTTGTAAAAACCACGGACACCAATCCGCCGACAACCCCTAGCACCGCATAGATGGCGAACTCCAGAGGATGCGCCAGTTCATATTGTGGCACCTGAAACAGCGGGTGATTACCCAGCAGTAGGCGCAACATTAACCACGATGCGGCCGATGCCAACACGACTGAGCCAAGGACGGGGGCATTGAGATCGCCGGTGATTTCCTCGAGCGAAAATACAACCGCGGCTAGAGGCGTGTTGAATGCCGCAGCAACGGCAGCGGAAGCGCCAACAGGGAGCAACGCTTTGACTCTGTCAGAGCTGAGTCCCAAATATCGACCGAGCATCGAAGCGATGCCACCCCCCACCTGTACCGACGGCCCTTCTCTTCCGAGCGGGATGCCGCTGGCAAGAGTGGCCGCAGTGCAGAAGAATTTTCCTAGGACGGTGTCGGCCGTGATTTTCCCGTCACGAGCAAACAGGGCAGCTTTGGTTTGAGGAACACCGCTTCCACGCGCGTCAGGAAAATACCGGAAAAGCAGATATCCCATGCCGAGAGACCCGAGAATGGGAATCAACATTCGCCTCCATGCGGCGCTTCCCACTGGGTAGAGTCGCATGCCAAGACGCTCTGTTAAGAGAATGAACCCGACGACAGCCAAGCCCGTCAACATGCCAATCACGATGGTCAGCAACAAGAAGACTTGTTCTTCGCGCTCACGAATCGGTGGAAACCGATGCGACAGCGGCTTTCTCCACCAATTCAACTCCGTGCTGTTCTCTGCGTTCACCACACCGTCACCTCGTCCTGCACATCGACTATTGTAATACTGATACCGTTTGAAGGCATATCGCGTTCCGATATAATAGAAATATGGGACGAAAGATTCAGGAGAGTGAATACGCCGCGCTCGCCGAGTTTCGTTATCGAATCCGGCAGTTTCTCCACGGCAGCGACGAGAGTGCTCGCGCCGAGGGCCTCGAACCACAGCAGTACCAACTACTCCTGGCCGCTCGCACCTTCAAAAATCAACGGGAGGCTACCATTCGGCGCCTAGCCGAGCGTCTTCAACTTCGCCACCATAGTGTCGTCGGACTGGTTGATAGGCTCGAAGCGAATGGCTATGTCCGCCGTGAGCGCAGTGGACGGGATCAGCGAGAAGTCCTTGTGACATTGTTACCACGGGGGCAACGTGCACTTGAGCGGGTCGTGCGGCAGCGATTGCATGAACTGCGAGACAGCGGGCACACGCTGGTCGCCTCGCTGACAACGATATTGAATGTTTCGAGATCCACGGAAGTCAGCCCAAAGCCGCGCAAAGCTCTTCTCAACCGTGGCAGGACGGCAACAAAACGCTCTGACTGACGTGGCCTTAACTTTCGCTATGCGCTCACGATTATCGAGAGGCACAATTGGGTCGCACGTGGCGGGGCTGATTGCTGTACTCGGCCAACAGAACCCAGTTTCCATTCTTCGACTAGAAAACCAAACTCGCATTGGGCCTGAATCGGACATTGCTTGCTGGCGACCGCCGGCCTAAACCGCAGGATTGCGTTTACACGCCATATATATCGTAGTACGATTCACATTTATCGTGGAACGATAGATTTAATTGAATGGGAGAAGGTTATCCGCCCAAGCACTTCTGATGTGTCAGGGTTGGTACTTCTTATCGCTGGCTCCGGGAATCGATACGGAAGTATCGACGCGACGCAAAGAGTCACCAAGACAAGATAATTATGGGGAATTATCACGCGAGAGATTTGCAAACAGGCCGAACGGAGATTAGTTTCCCGGAGGTGCGATGAAGAGTATTCTTGCTATCTGTTTTTTTACAGCTATCGCCGGAGCCGTGCTTGCCGCCGGGGGACAGCCAGACTTCAGTGGGACTTGGCAACTGGACCCATTAATAAGCCGCTTCAATAAAGAACTCCCCGCTCCGAAAAGTAGAACGTTGACAATTGAA
>Ga0074045_10002166_pt1 | contig 18389 bp, 14 predicted proteins | sample BogForMeECP23OM2_FD_94442 | JGI IMG/M metagenome (GOLD analysis project Ga0074045, IMG submission 94442) | Bog forest soil microbial communities from Calvert Island, British Columbia, Canada - Bog Forest MetaG ECP23OM2 | ecosystem: Environmental > Terrestrial > Soil > Wetlands ...
ATCGGACGACCGCGTGCAGATGACCGGGCCGGTCGAATTCGAGGGCGAGTTCGTCCTCGACGACGCCATATTCGAAGCCGCGGCGTGACCGCCGCCCACGGGCCGGTAGACGATCCCCCGAAGTCCGGCGGGCGCGTCGACGCGGTCGACGTCGCGCGCGGCGTCGCGCTGATCGGCATGGCGAGCTTCCACCTGAGCTGGGACTTCGCCGACTTCGGGGTCGTCTCTCCGCTCCTGCCGTTCACGCCGCCCATGCGTCTCCTGTCGCATACCGTCGCGAGTGCGTTTCTGGCGCTGGTTGGGGTGTCGCTCGCGCTCGCCCATCGCGATCGGCTGAACCTCTCCGCCTTCGGCAGGCGTTTTGCGCTGATCGTCGGCGCCGCCGCTCTCGTGACAATCGGAAGCTCTTTCTTCGCGCCGGGGCTGACGATTGGGTTCGGCATCCTCCACTGCATCGCCCTGGCGAGCCTCATCGCTCTGCCCCTGATCGAAGCGCCGGCCGCAGCGAGCCTCGCCGCCGGCGTGGTGGCGATCGCTCTGCCGTTTTTCGTCCACTCGAAGGCGTTCGACCCGCCGGCGCTCCTGTGGCTTGGCCTCGGCGAGGCGCTGCCCAACACGCTCGACTGGCGCCCGCTGCTGCCATGGGCGGGCGTCACGCTCCTCGGTCTCGGCGCAGCCCGGCTGCCGGGCGTCCTGCCCTGGCTAATGAGGCCAGGCCGCTGGCGAGCGCGCTCGGCGCCGGCTTGGGCGATCGCTTTCGCTGGACGGCACAGCCTTGCGGTCTACCTGCTGCACCAACCGATCTTGATCGCCCTCGTCTGGACCGTCGCAGCCTCCGGCCTCGTCGCGCCTTGGGCGCCGCCGAAGCTGGACGATTCCGCCTTCCTCGCCGCCTGCAACCGTTCCTGCGTCGCGAGAGGGCGCGCGGCCGACGAGTGCGACAGCGGCTGCCAATGCGTGAAGGACGCGATCGAGCGCTCCGACGAGGCCGCGAGACTCGGCAAAGGCCCGGCCGAAGGCGAGCGCGGCACCGAGCTCAAACGCATGGCGGACGCGTGTATGGGACGCTGATCGCGTTCACCCGGCCGGCTTGTCCAGAACTTCGCGGAGCTTCGCAGCGAGTTCGCCCGCGGTGTACGGCTTCTTGAGCCAGGCGCCCTTCTTCAGTCCGAGCCGAGCGATCGCCGGCTCGGCGTAGCCCGAGGTGAAGAGAACCTTGAGGGCGGGCTTCACCGCCAGCGCCGCCTCGGCAAGCTCGAGGCCCGTCATGCCGCCTGGCATCGTCATGTCGGTGAAGACGAGCGCGACCTCAGGTCGGGCCATGAGCTGAGCCATAGCCGCCGGGCCGTTCTCCGCCTCGACGACCTGGTAGCCGAGGCTCCTCAGCCGCCGGCTGAGCACGCGTCGCAAGCGCGGATCGTCCTCGACGACGAGAATCGCGTCCGATCCCATCGGGAGATTCGAGGCCTGCGCCTCGGCGCCCCGCCCCTCCCCAGCGGCGTCGACGACCGGGAGGTAAAGTCGTACGCTCGTGCCTTGTCGCGGTTCGCTGTAGATCTGGATGTGGCCGCCGGACTGCTTGACGAATCCATACACCATGCTGAGGCCGAGCCCTGCGCCGGCCCCCGCCGGCTTGGTGGTGAAGAAGGGCTCGAAGGCGCGGCGGCGCACCTCTCCCGACATGCCCGTCCCCGTGTCGGAGACCGTGACCAGGATATAGCGGCCGGTCCGGACCTCCGGGTACATCTGGGCGTAATCGGCGTCGAGCCGGACAGATGAGACCTCGACGGTCAATCGCCCGCCGCGCGGCATCGCGTCCCGCGCGTTGAGCGCGAGGTCGAGCAGGGCATTTTGCAGTTGCTCGGAGTCGACGACCGTGAGGCTCGCCGACGGAGGCGTCACGAGGTTGAGTTCGATGGCCTCGCCGAGCGTCCGGCGCAGTTGGCCGGCGAAATTCGCAAGCAGAGAAACGACGTCGGTCGGCTCGGGATTGAGCGGCTGGCGTCGACCGAAGGCGAGGAGTTGCGCGGCGAGCTTGGCGCCGTCCTGCGCGGCGCCCTGCGCCTCGCTCGCGAGTTCGCGCTGGTCGGGATCCCTGAGTTGTGGGACGAGCAACTCCAGATTTGCGATCACCGCCATCAGGAGGTTGTTGAAGTCATGCGCGATGCCGCCGGTCAGCTGCCCAACCGCCTCCATCTTCATGGACTGCCGGAGTTCCTCCTCCGCCTTCTGCCGGCTGGTCAGATCGCGGAAGAAGGCGGTGAAGATGCGCCGGCCGTTCGCACGCGCCTCGCCCACGGAAAGCTCGACCGGGAGGACGGTCCCGTCTTTGGCGACAGCCCGGGCCAGCCGGCTGAATCCGATGATGTGGGCCTCCCCCGTCCTGAGATAGTTGGCGATGTGAGCATCGTGCTCGGACCGGTCAGGCTCGGGCATCAGCATCTTTACATTGCGGCCGACGACCTCTTCCGGGCGATACCCGAACAATGACGTCGCCGTCGCGCTGAACAACGTCACCAGACCCTGCTCGTCGATCCCGATCATTGCCTCGGGAACCGTGGCGAGGATCGAGCACAAATGCGCCTCGCGCTCGGCGAGCGCGGTCTGGGTGGCTTTCATCTCGGTGACGTCGTGGGTGAAGATCACGACCCCCCCAACGCCGCCTTCCGGGAGGCGCCAGGGCATGACTTGCCACCTCAGCCACTGGATCGCGCCGCCCGAGCGCTCGAACGCCTCGCATTCTTGAGAAAAGGCCTCTCCGGCCAGCGCGCGCTTGTGGAGCTCCCTCCAGCGCTCCGGAATTTCGGGAAACACATCGTAGTGGCTACGGCCGATAATCGGCCCCTCGATGTTATAGTCCTTGAGCCAGCGCGGACTCGTCGCGAGGTAGCGCATATCGCGATCGAACATGGCGGCCGCGTCCGGCGCGTTCGCCACAAACGAGTCCAGACGCCCCGTGAGACTGAAGTCGATTTCGTTGCGCATCTGCCGACCTTTATCACTGTCCGAGCGTCGCGAATTGCGTTCAGAAAGCGGGCGCTCGCCGAGGTGAGCGCGCTGACAAGGACGTTTAGCTCCGCCACGACCCATCACCGCGATGACCACGACGCCGATCGGCGCGCGGTCCGGTCAACGGCGACCCGACCGGGCTGCAATGCGCCGCTCCGGAAAGCGACAATCGCAGCCGCTAGCTTACCGACCTCGTCGCCGGAATCATGGTTTCGGTGATGAGCGCAACCGGGTCGGCGCCCTTCGCGAGCGCCTCCTCGACCGGCCGCGCGAGCGGCGCTTTGCCGTCCACGATCGCGTCGAACAGGTCCTGCGACAGCGCCATCGCGCCCTCCCCCGGCGCTCGAGTTTGAAGTCCCCGACGAAGTTTCGCGGAAGTCTAGGCGAGGCCGCCACGGGAAATCCATGGCGCGCGGCGCCGAACGGGTGCGGCCCATCGTCACGGGCGATGGGCCGCGTCACGGTGTCCGACCGCGACAATCCGTCCGTCGACACCGGTTTGGCGCGCGCTCTAGACTGCCGCCTTGCGGACCTGCTCGAGCGGCTCGCATCCCCGTGGCGCCGCCCGCGCCCGAGAAGCGATGACCGACTCGTTCAACGATGACAGCCCCACGCGTCGCACGCTGTTGACGATCTGCGTGATGCTGGCTGTCGTCATGCAGGCGCTCGATACGACCATCGCCAACGTCGCGCTGCCCTACATGCAGGGCTCGCTCTCGACGACCCAGGATCAGATCAACTGGGTGTTGACCTCCTACATCGTCGCCTCGGCGATCATGACCGGGCCGATAGGCTGGGCTGCGAACCGGTTCGGCCGCAAAAGGCTGTTCGTCATGTCCGCCGCCGGCTTCACGCTCGCTTCGATGCTGTGCGGGATCGCCCAGACAATCGGGCAGATGGTCGGCTTTCGGCTGTTGCAGGGCGTGTTCGGCGCCGGGCTCGTGCCACTCGCCCAGGCCGTGATGCTCGACATCTATCCCGTGGAAAAACGCGGGTCGGCGATGGCGACGTTCGGCATGGGCGTGATGCTCGGGCCCATCATGGGCCCGACGCTCGGGGGCTGGCTGACGGATTCCTACTCCTGGCGCTGGGTGTTCTACGTCAACCTGCCGTTTGGCGTGCTGACCGCAGTCGGCCTCGCGTTCCTCATGCGCGAGACGCCGACCTTTCGGACGCCGTTCTCATGGATCGGCTTTCTCAGCCTGTCGCTCGGCGTCGGCGCCCTCCAATTGATGCTGGACCGCGGACAGGACCTCGGCTGGTTCGATTCGGGCGAAATCGTCGTCGAGGCGATTCTTTCGGTGGTCGGATTCTACTTCTTTTTCGCCGAGGCGGCGACGACCGGCCGCCCGTTCATCCCGCTCAGAATGTTCCGCGACCGCAACTTCGCCCTCGCCAACGGAATGATGTTCCTGAACGGCCTCATCCTGCTTGCGACAATGGCGCTGTTGACGCCCTTCCTTCAGACCCTGCTGGGGTACCCGGTGGTGACGAGCGGCTTCATGCTCGGCGCGCGCGGCATCGGCACGCTCGGCTCCATGATGCTCGTGGGCCGCCTGCTCAACAATGGCGTCGATCCGCGGGGGTTGATGCTGGTCGGCTGGTCGATCGCGACCTACGCGCTGTGGCAGATGTCCGGCTGGAACGCCGAGACGCCAGGGAGCCTGATCGTTGTCACCAGCGTTACGCAGGGCGCCGGGCTCGGTCTAGTCTTCGTGCCCCTGCAGACGGTCGGTTATTCGACTCTGCCGGCGGAGTTTCGCACCTATGGCGCCGCGATGTGGACGCTGGTTCGCAACATCGGCTCTTCGATCGGCATCTCGTTGATGATCGCCAATCTCGTCAACAACACCGCAATCTTCCACAGCCACCTCACCGAGTTCGTGACCCCCTTCAACGATGCGATGAAGCTGCCCAACGCCGCAGGAAGCTTCTCCTCGTCCGGCGCGCAGGGCCTGGCCATGCTCGACGGATTGGTCACTCAGCAGGCGGCGACGATCGCCTACTGCAACGACTTCCTCATCATGGCGTATTTCTCTCTCATCGCCTTCCCGCTGATCCTCATGTTCCACGTGCCCAGGGCCGCCCCTGCGTCCGGCGCCGCGTCGCAAACGCTCGATGAAAATCACGCAACGATCGAGTAACGCCGGCGAAAGCCAGGGCGCGGGCGCCGGCCTCGCGATCAGTCGAGATGGAAGACTTCCACCAAAGGCGACGTGACCGGACTGCCGTCGGCGTTCGCGGCCATGATGTCCTTCATGGACGCCCACCAGCGCTGCATGACGGGATCGAGCGGCAACTCGTCCATGCCGTGATGTTCGGGCCGCTCAAGATAGGCGAGCAGCGTGTTGGTGTCGGGGTCGAGGAAGATCGAATAGTTGACGACGCCCTTTTCCTTGAGCAGGGCTTTGAGTTCCGGCCAGATCGCGTCGTGACGCTGGCGGTATTCGTGCGCTGCGCCCGGATTAAGGAACATCTTGAAGGCGTGACGCTGCATCGTAAGCCTCGGCTTTCCCTTCTCCGCGCGCGCCCCCTTCCGAGCGCCGGGATGGGGGCCAGGTGTTCAACCGTTTGCGTGGCCCCTTATCCCAACCCTCTCCCCGTTCCGCGGGGAGAGGGGACTCGTACGCGATCAGAAGTCGAACTTGTCGATGTTGTCCTTGGTGAAGATGAAGGGCGGCCCAAGCAGGACCTCGCTGCCGTTGATCACGTTGAGCTTGCCGAGCTTGCCGCCCTCGACCGACGCGTCGCCGGGCTTGAGCTTGCCGTCCACTGCGGCGCGCAGGACGTAGGTCGCCGCGTAGCCGAGATCGATCGGGTTCCACAGGACCACTGACTTGACGCAGTCGTTATGCACGTAGGGCTTCATCGCGTTCGGCGTGGCGAGGCCGACGATTGCGACCTTGCCGCAGAGGCCTGCCTTGCTCACCGCTTCGGCGGAAGCCGGCGTTGCGACCGAGGTCATGCCGAACAGGCCCTTGAGCTTGTCGCCGTATTTGTTGATGAGCGTGGTCGCCTGGTTGAAGGAGAGGTTGTTGTCCTCCTGCGCCTCGACCGTCTCGAGCCACTGCAGCTTCGGATGGCACTTGGCCGCATAGGCCTGCATCTCCGCGATCCAGCGCGCCTGGTTTGGCGTGGTGAAGGTCGAGGTGACGATGGCGAAGCTGGCGTCCTCTCCGCTCTCCTTGGCCATCGAGTCGATCATCGCCTTGCCGATGCCGTTGAACTGGGCCTGGTTGACGAACCATTCGCGCGCGTCGGGCGTCGAGTTGGCGTCGTAGCCGACGACGTGGATGCCCTTGGAAAGCGCTTTTTTCAGTACCGGCGCGATCGCGACGGGATCGTTGGCGGCGAACAAAATGCCGTCCACGCCGCTGGTGATATAGTTGTCGATGAACTTGATCTGCTCGTCGATCTTGGCCTCGGTCGGGCCGTCGGTCTTGGCCTTGACGTTGCCGAGCTCCTTGGCGGCGTCCTGGATGCCCTTCGACGTCGCGTTGAAGTAGCCGATGCCGATCAGCTTCGGCACATCGACGATGGTGATCTCCTTGCCGGCGTTGTTCGGCGGGTTGGTCGGCTGCCCGCCGTCGTATTTCACCGGCGCAGTCGCCGCGGCGGCGCCCGTCCCGCATTCAAGCGGGCTCGTCGGCAGATCGTCGCCGCCGTCCCACTTGCTGGCCGCGTTCGCGCCCGCGCCCCAGACGGACAGCGCGAAAGCCGCCGCCGCCGTCGTCATGAGATATTTCGTTATCATTGTCGCTTCCTTCCCTGCTTCGCCGCAAAACGCGGCTGAACCTATTTGCCGTCATTCCCTTCGGCGCTGGAGCGAGCTTGCGATCAGCACCGAGAGAATGAGCGCCACCCCTATGACGACGATGGTCGCGTCGCCCTTGACCCCCGTCAGCGCCAGCCCGTTCTTCAAAAGCTGGATCATCACCAGGCCGATCACCGTGCCCCAGATCGTGCCGGAGCCGCCGAAGATGCTGGTCCCGCCGAGCACGACCGCCGCGATCACGTCGAGCTCGTAGCCCATCCCCATGTCCATGCGCGTGGTCGTGACGCGCGAGACGAGCACCACCGCCGCGAGCCCTGAGGCAAGACCGGAGAGCGTGTAGATGATGAGCTTCGTGCGATCGACGTTGAGCGCGGAAAAGCGCGCCGCGGTCTCGTTCGAGCCGATGGCGTAGAGCGCGCGCCCGAAGGTGGTCCGGTCGAGCGCGACGCCCGCAATCACGATCAGGACGATCAGGATCAGGAGCTGCGTCGGCACGCCGAAAATGTCGCCCTGGCCCAGGACATAGAACCACTCGGGATATCCACGAACGGAATGCGCCTGGCTCACCCCCTCCGCAAGGCCGCGGTAGAGCGCGAGCGTGGCGATCGTCATGATGAGCGGGGGCACCTTGATCCGGGTGATCACGAAGCCGTTGACGAAACCCGCCAGGCCGCCGATGAACAGCGCAAAGACGATCGCGAGCGGCATCGGAAAGCCGAACGTCTTCCACGAATAGCCGAGCATGACTGCGCTAAGGCCGACGGTCGCCCCGACCGAGAGGTCGATTCCGCCGGTGATGATGATGAAGGTCATCGGCAGCGCGATCAGGCCGATCTCCGTCATCAGCCGGCCCTGATTGAGCAGATTGTCGACCGTGAGGAAGCGGTTGTTGAAGGCGCCGAGGCCGATCAGCGCAAGGATGAGGATGATCGCGAGCAGCGTCTCATGACGCTTAAGCCACCACGGGGCGCCGCGGGCGGCAGTGTCGGTCGCGATGCTCATTTCTTCCACCCCCGTGCGGCGCGGCGTTGGCGGCGGAGAATATCGGCGATGACGGTCACAAGGATCAGCCCACCGCGCAAGGCGTCGGTCCAGTAGGGCGAGACATTGATGAAGACGAGAGCGCTGGTGATCTCGGCGATCAGAATGGCGGCGAGCGTCGAGCCGACCACAGTTCCGACGCCGCCGAGGATGCTCACGCCGCCGACCACAGATGCGGTGATGATGGTGAGCTCGAGACCGGACGGCGTAGTCGATTGGATGACGCGAAGCTGCGTCGCATAGACGAGCGTCGCAAGCCCGGCGAAGAGCCCGTGGATGGCGAACACCATCACGACAGTACGCTGCGGGTTGACGCCACAGAGCCGCGCCGCTTCCGCATTGCCGCCGGTCGCATAGACCGCGCGGCCGCTCGGCGAATAGCGCATCCGGAGCGCCGCCAGCACAGTGGCTGCGACCATGATCACGACCGGCATCGGGACGCCGAGCACATTGAGGTCGGCGAGATGGAAGCTCTGCGGCAGGTCGGTGATCCACTTGCCCCCGGTGACGCTGATGAGGCCGCCCTTGAGGATCGACAGCATGCCGAGCGTGACCACGATCGCGGGAATGCGCAGATAGGCGACCACCACGCCTTGCGCCGCCATCACCGCGACGCCGAGGACGAGCGGCGCGAGCCAAGTCACGGCCGTCGGCGCGCCGGCGACCGCGAGCGAGCCGCTGACGGTGGCGAGCACGCCGATCAGCGCGCCGACCGAGATGTCGATGTTGCCGGAGACGATCACCATCGACATGCCGATCGCCGCGATCGCAATATAGGCGTTGCCGAGAAGTATGTCGGCCAGATTGCGATAGGCGAGAAAGCGCGGATTGACGAAGCCGACGATCACCGCAAGTCCGATCACGGCGACTGCGAGCAGCGCCTCCTGCGAGGCGAACCGCCTGAGAACGCCGCCGCGCGGACCGGCCGCGCTCGTGATCGGGATGGCGCTCACGCTGCACGCTCCATCGTTGCGTCGGAGCCCATCATCGCCGCGCCGACCGCCTCCGAGGTCGCATGCTCACGGTCGAACTCGGCGACGAGCCGCCCTTCGCGCATGACGAGCACGCGGTCGCTCATGCCGAGCACCTCGGGCAGCTCGCTCGAGATCATCAGGATTGCGACGCCCTCCCCGGCAAGCTCGCACATCAGGCGATGAATCTCCGCCTTGGCGCCGACGTCGATGCCGCGCGTCGGCTCATCGAGGATGAGCAGCTTCGGATTGTTGGCGAGCCACTTGCCCAGCACGATCTTCTGCTGGTTTCCGCCGGAGAGCCGTCCGGCGACCTCGTCGACGGAGCTCGTCTTGACGCTGAAGCGCTGCACGCCCGCCTCCGCCATCCGGCGCTCCGCGGCGCGGTCGATGAATCCCAGGCGCGAGAGCGCGCCGAGCGCCGCGAGCGAGAAATTGTGCAGGACGCTCATCGGTCGCACGAGGCCCTGCACACCGCGGTCCTCGGGCACATAGGCGATCCCGCGGGCGCGCGCGCGCTCCGGCGAATCAATTTGCACGGCCTTTCCGGCGAGCTGGATGTCCCCATGCTCCGCCGGCGTGATGCCGAACAGGACCTGCGCCAGCTCGCTGCGGCCGGACCCCACGAGCCCGGCGAGGCCGACGATCTCGCCGGCGCGCACGGTCAGGCTCACGTCCTTGGTCATCGGATGGCAGACGAGGCCACGCGCCTCGAGCACCGGGCCGCCGATCGGGACCGCGAACTTGGGAAAAAGGTTTTCGATCCGGCGCCCGACCATCATCTGGACGAGTTCGGCGGCGTTGGTGTCCGCCACCTGACGCGACCCGACATAGGCGCCGTCGCGCAGCACCGTGACGCGGTCGGCGATCTCGAACAGTTCGTCCAGCCGGTGGCTGATATAGACAATCCCGACCCCGCGCGCCTTGAGGCGGCCCACGATGTCGAACAGCCGCGTCACGTCGCCCTCCGTGAGCGCCGCGGTCGGCTCGTCCATGATGAGGATGCGCGCGTCGTGCGACAGCGCGCGCAGGATCTCGACCCGCTGGCGGTGGCCGACCGAAAGCGCGCCAACGATCTGATCGGCGGCGAGGTCGTTGATTTCGAGCGAGGCAAGCAACGCCTCGGCCTTCGCGCGCATGACGCGCCAGTCGATCCGGCCGCCGCCCGCCCGCGGCGCGTGGCCGAGAAAGATGTTCTCCGCCACCGTCAATTCGGGGAAAAGCAGGAGCTCCTGATAGATCGTCGCGACGCCGGCGCGCTTGGCGTCCTCGGGCGAGGCGAAGCGCGTCGCGCGACCGTCGATCAGGATCTCGCCGGCGTCCGGCTGGTAGACCCCGGAGACGATCTTGATCAGGGTCGACTTGCCGGCGCCGTTCTCGCCGAGCAGGGCGTGCACCTCGCCCGCCCGGACGTCGAACGATACGCCGGTGAGCGCGCGAACGCCGGGAAACGTCTTTTCGACGTTGCGCACGTCGAGGAGCGGCGCGGTCGATGGGGCGGCGCTCATGCGGCCTCCGTCGACTGGGCGTCGGGTTCGACCACGATCGTCTCCACGCCTGCATCCCTGAGCATGGCGAGAGCGTCCGGAGGCGCCGCGGAATCGGTAATGAGCGTCTGAATGCGGGCAAGCGGACACACGACGAGGCTGCCGCGCGGACCGAACTTCGAAGCATCGGCGAGAACGACCAGCCGATCGGCGCGCTTAAGCAGCTTGGTCTCGGCGCGGGCGATCAGTGGATCGCCTTCGATCACTCCGAGAGGCCCGACCGCCATCGCGCTCATGAACATGATCCGGGCCGAATAATGCTGGATCGCGTCGTCGTCGAACGGCGCGACGATCAGCTTCTGGTCACGATACACCTCCCCTCCGGGAAGAGCGACGCGGTTATTCGTCTCGTGGATCAGGAATTCGGCGAGCGGATAGGAGTTGGTCAGGATCTTCAGCCGCGTGCCGCGCAGGAACTCCGACATCTGATAGGTCGTCGTGCCGCCGTTGATGATCACGACGTCGCCTTCCGCGCACATCTCGACGGCCTTCCGGGCGATGGCCCGCTTGGCCGCGATATTGACCGTACGGCTCGAATCGAAAGAGCGGGTTGCGAGCGGGGACACAGCCTTGGAGAACGCGCCATCCAGCGCCTGGATCCCGCCGTGCAGACGTTCGGCCAAGCCAGCGCCCGCAAGGCGCACGGCGTCGCGCCGCGCCGAGGCCGCGGAGACGCCGGTTGCCGCCATGATGTCGGCGATCGACAGGAACCCGCGCTCCGCCAGAAGGTTTCGGACGATTTCGGCGCGCTGATGCTCGCGCATGGTTCCTTGCCGTTCCCTCGATCGGTCCTTGATTGCGCGCTACGCTGCCATTCGCCCTCGGTGCTGTCAATCGAATTTGAGCGAATTTGCTCATCGCAGCGCACAATGCAGCGATGGGATTGACGGGTTGTGATTGCATGCGTAGTCTTTGGTCAAAATCGCTCGACAATCGAGAGGAACGACCCATGAGCGGCCCTGCCTCCGGCCTCTATGCGCCCCTACCCGACCTCTGGGACGATGCGCACGCTACCAAGCTCGACGAGCCCGACCTGCTGCTCTACCGATCGAATTTGCTCGGAAGCGACCTCCGGATCACCAACTTCGGCGGGGGCAATACTTCGGCGAAGATCGACGGGTCGGATCCGTTGACGGGCGAAACAGTCAAGGTGCTGTGGGTCAAGGGTTCGGGCGGCGACATCGGGTCGATGAAGCTCAACGGCTTCTCGACCCTCTATCTCGACAAGCTCCTCGGTTTGAGAGCCATCTATCGCGGCCTGGAGCACGAGGACGAAATGGTTGCGCTTTTCAACCACTGCACATTCAACCTCAATCCGCGCGCGACCTCGATCGACACGCCCCTGCACGGCTTCATTCCGCACGCCCATGTCGACCACGTCCACGCCGACGCGGTGATCGCGATCGCAGCAAGCGCCAACGCCAAGGCTCTGACCCGAGAGGTGTATGGCGATGAGATGGGATTTCTGCCGTGGCAGCGGCCCGGCTTCGATCTGGGCCTGAAGCTCGGCGACCTCGCTGCGGCGAACCCGAAGCTGAAAGGCGTCGTGCTCGGTGGCCATGGCCTCTTCACCTGGGGCCCGACGTCGAAGGCCTGCTACAAGACGACGCTCGCCATGATCAACAAGGCGTCGGCCTGGCTCGCCGCGAACAGCAAGGGCGCGGCGTTCGGCGGCGCGGCGGTCGAGGCGCTCCCGCCCGAAGAACGGCGGACGGTCGCTGCGAAACTCCTGCCGGCGATGCGCAAGCGCATCTCGGCGATGGAGCTCAAGGTCGGCCATTTCACCGACGCGCCCGAGGTGCTCGAATTCGTCAATTCGCGCGACCTCAAACCCCTCGCCGCGCTCGGCACGTCCTGCCCGGACCATTTCCTGCGCACCAAGATCCGGCCGCTGGTCCTGGCGTACGAGCCGGCGGCAAATAATCTTGACGGGGTCATCGCGTCGCTCGACGGAAGCCTCGAAGCCTACCGCGCGGACTACGCCGCCTACTACGAACGCTGCAAGCGCCCGAACTCGCCGGCGATGCGCGATCCGAACGCGGTCGTCACTCTCGTGCCCGGCGTCGGCATGCTGTCCTTCGCCAAGGACAAGGCGACGGCGCGCATCGCGGCCGAATTCTACGTCAATGCGATCAACGTCATGCGAGGCGCGTCGAGCGTCAGCCGATATGTCGGGCTTGACGAACAGGAGGCGTTCGACATCGAATACTGGCTGCTCGAGGAGGCGAAGCTCCAGCGTATGCCTAAAGCCAGGGCGCTCGCCGGCCGCGTCGCGCTGATCACCGGGGGGGCCGGCGGCATCGGGCGCGCAATGGCAGCCAGACTGATGTCCGAAGGCGCCTGCGTCGCGCTAGCCGACATCGATCGGGCAAGTCTCGACGACACGGTCGCCGAGTTCCGCAAGAGCTTCGGCCGTGACGCGGCCATCGGCGCGGTCGCGGACGTGACCGACGAGAGCGCTGTGGCGGCCGCCGTGCGCGACACGGTCCTCGCCTTCGGCGGGATCGACATCGTCGTCGCCAACGCCGGCATCGCCTCGGCCGCGCCGTTCGAGGACACGTCGCTCGAACTGTGGAACCGCAACATCGCCATTCTCGCGACCGGCTATTTCCTTGCCGCGCGCGAAGGCTATCGGGTCATGAAGGACCAGGGCCTCGGCGGCAGCATCGTGTTCATCGCCTCGAAGAACGCGCTCGCCGCATCGCCGGGCGCCGCGGCCTATTGCACGGCGAAGGCGGCGGAGGTGCACCTCGCCCGCTGCATCGCGCTCGAAGGCGCGCCGTTCGGCATCCGCGCCAATACGGTCAATCCGGACGCCGTACTGCGCGGCTCGAAGATCTGGCGGGGCGAGTGGCGCGCCCAGCGCGCCGCCTCCAACAAGGTCTCCGAGAGCGAGCTCGAAGAGCTCTATCGCCAGCGGTCGCTGCTGAAGCGGTCCGTCTATCCCGAGGACATCGCCGAGGCGGCCTATTATTTCGCCTCGGACCTGTCGGCCAAGAGCACCGGCAATATCCTCAACGTCGACGCCGGCAACGCAGTCAGCTTTGCGCGGTAGGCGGAACGAATGCAGGTCCGACTTATGTCCGTCATTGCAAGCGCGACGAAACAATCCAGTAGGTCGAGGGGCGCCTTACAGCCGGTGGATTGTTTCGTCGTTTCTCTCCCTGCAATGACGATGGCCGAGGGAACGGGCCGGAGGAGAAAACATGTCATACCGAATCCCTGACTCGCTGATCGCCGAGGAGAACGCCAAGCGCGCGCCCGCGCTCGAGGACGACTACGCCGCGCTCGGTAGGCAGCTCGAGCGGCGCGGTCTCGACATCGAGGCGATCACCGCCAAGGTCGCCGCTTTCGCCGTCGCGGTTCCGACCTGGGGCGTCGGAACCGGGGGCACGCGCTTCGCCCGCTTTCCCGGCCCCGGCGAGCCGCGCAACGTGTTCGACAAGCTCGAGGACTGCGCAACGATCCACCAACTCACCCGCGCGACGCCGACCTGCTCGCCCCATATCCCCTGGGACAAGGTCAGCGACACCAAAGAACTCGGGGAGCATGCGAAGGCGCTCGGCGTCGGATTCGACGCGGTCAACTCCAACACCTTTCAGGACCAGCCCGGGCAGAAACTCTCATACAAGTTCGGCTCGCTGACCCATGCGACGAAGGCCGTGCGCGACCAGGCGGTGGCGCACAACATCGAGTGCATCGCAATCGGCGAGAAACTCGGCTCGAAGGCGCTGACCGTGTGGATCGCCGACGGCTCGAACTTCCCCGGCCAGTCGAACCTCGACCGCGTGTTCGACTGGTATATCGAGTCGCTGTCCCAGATCTATGCGAGCCTGCCCGCCGACTGGCGCGTGTTCCTCGAGCACAAGCTCTACGAGCCGGCCTTCTACTCGACGGTAATCGCCGACTGGGGTTCGAGCTTGATGGCCGCCCAGACCTTGGGTCCGAAGGCGTTCTGCCTCGTCGACCTTGGCCATCATGCGCCGAACGTCAACATCGAGCAGATCGTGGCGCGCCTCATCCGCGCCGGCCGGCTGGCCGGCTTCCACTTCAACGATTCGAAATACGGCGACGACGATCTCGACGCCGGCTCAATCGACCCGTTCCGGCTGTTCCGTGTGTTCAACGAACTCGTGGACGCGGCCGAGCGCAAGGCGCCGGGTTTCGACCCGGCCTACATGCTCGACCAGTCGCACAACGTGACCGACCCGATCGAGAGCCTGATGGTTTCGGCGATCGAGGTCCAGCGCGCCTACGCCCAGGCGCTCGCGGTCGACCGCGCGGCGCTCGGGGCGGCGCAGGACGCGAGCGACGTTATGCTGGCGCACAGGCTCCTCAAGGCCGGCTTCCAGGCCGACGTGTCGCCGATCCTCGCGGAATCCCGGCGCCGGAATGGCGGCGCCATCGATCCGGTCGCGACCTACCGCGCCTCCGGCTACCGGTCGCGGAAGGCCGAAGAGCGGCCAGACACCGCGGGATCGTCCTCGGGCATCGTCTGACGCCGGGCGAGATCCGCCGTACGGCGGCGACAAGGCCGTCGGACGCCATGTGGGCCGCAAGCTCCGAGTGCGCAGCTACGGGAAAACGACGGCCCTCGGCAGTTGCCGGTGAAGTCACTTCGCGCCCGGCGTTCGGGCGAGGACAAGCCCGTCGCGCCCGAAGGCCGGGTTTAAGCTAAGCTGAGGGCGCGAGATGGCGCGCCTGCTTGGCGGGGTCAGGGGCGTCTTCGCGAAGCGCCTGGACCAGGTCCGGCAGGAACGGATAGGCGTCGTCCGAGAGATAGTCGGGCAGCATGGATCGGCTCCGCCAACCGCCCCGCGGATCGGCGACGACAGCCGCGCACTGGCGGGCAAGGGCGTTGGCTATGGTTTTGGGAAGCACATCGCCGATGGACAGGATGTTTTCATGCGCCTTGGAGAGATCCTTGCACGTATATGTATTGGTGACGGTGCGTACGCCGAAATGAGCCATTTCGACCGGCGGGTAGCTCGGATGGGGCGAAGCCATCAGCGATAGACCGACGCCGGCGGATTCGAGTTTGTGAGCGTAATGTTCAAGTGAGAGCTTGCCAAGCGGGACGAGGCGCTTTCCGGCGCCGAGGTCGATCGAGTTGTGGCTGCCCCCGGCGGATTCCAGACTCCAGTCCCGATATTCCGGGAAGTCATGGACGAAAGCCTTGAGGCCGGCGACGACGGAGGAAAAGCAGTTGCGCCGAATTCCAGGACGTCCATAGACGAGAATCGTCTTTTGTTTCGGCGCATTAGCACTGCTACGGGCGCGCTTCATACTTTTCGACAGTCGCAGCGGGATGACGAACTCGCGTTCGAAGGCGTGCCCTTGCGCTCGAAAATAACGATGCAACTCCTCAGAATTTACGACGCCAAAGGTGCGTTGCGTGCCGTCCAACGCGGCGCGCGCCGTCATGTGGGTCGACGACATGTCATAGAAGGCGGGTTCGTATTCCTGGAGGATGTAGAGCAGCGGCCGGGGTCTGGGGGTTGGGAAGCGCGAGGCCTGCTGCGAAAGGAGGCCGCGCAGGTTCAGCGCGACCCACCAGTTGAAAGCAAAGAATAAATCCTTTCCGCGCACCGAAAGCGGTTGAGTGCTCGCGCTTCGGGAGATGACTTCGATTTCGTCAGATTTGAATGCGTAGCGGCTGGCCACGCTCTTGAGGTAGGAAAGGTCGGTCGGATCGCGGAATTCATCGACAATCAGGCGGGGGCGCATGTCGAGCGCCCGAGCGCTGGCGAAGAGGAGATCGACGCCTGTCGCCACGCCGCCGAAAATTGCCGTCGACGACAGGGTGGGAAGGACAAGGCTGAGGCGGCCTTCCGGCGCCGGATCAGGAATCAGCTCGTAATCATGTAGGACGATTTGCTCCGGTGGCGGACCGTCGAATTTGGCGCGCGCGGCGTTGATTGTGTCACGGGCGGCGCGCGGGGCGAAGCGCCTGAGGTTTTCCCGGATGTTCATCATGCGTCAGGCCTTAAGTCGGATTGCGGGAAAGCTGGCGTCGAGCAGGTCCGGCGTGAAAGACAGGGCCCACAGAGCGAAGACCGCGAGGCCGGCCGCCACCATTGCGATGCTGGGGATCACGGCCAAGCCGACGCCCGCGGAGCCGAGCGCTATCCCCACGCAGAGCACAAGGAGTCCGACGGTCACGGCTTTGAAGAAGTCCTGGCGCGCCGGCTTGAACAAATCGCGTGTGATCGCCAAGGTGACGGCGGTCGCGGTCACTTCTCCAAGCAGCCGGCCGGCCATGACAGCCTCGAAACTGTGGAAGATCAGAAGCAGCACGAAGACGAAGAGGAGAGCGCTGGTCGAAGAGAGATTGGCGATCGCCAACCGCTTGGTCCGCCCCTCGTTGAGCAGCAGGGAGGAAAAAGGGTCGCCGCGCGCTTGCCGGAAAAAAATCGAAACCGCGAGCAGGGCGGTGGAGGCCGGCGACAACACGAATTTCGCGCCGAAGACCAGCGGCATGACGATGTCGAGCAGAGCGACGACGCCCAGGGCGAACAGGGCCGCGACCAGCGGCACCAGCCGCGCGAACAGCCTCAGACGGGCGTCGAAGCGGCCATCGTCGTGTTTGGCGCCGTTGTACAATTGCGCCAGCGTGACCGTTGAGCTCAGGCGCGTGATCAGTGCGCTCGGAACATAGGTCGCGAGGTTCGCAACGGAATAGACGGCGAGCTCCGGGAGACCCAGCATACTGCCGATCAGAAACCGGTCGCCCTGAGAGGAGGTCGCGATCCCGATGCCATTGGCCATGAGGGGATAGCCGAAACGGAAGGCCCGACCGAAGTTCGGCGTGAAAAATGCGCAGCGATATTTCTCGCCGGCGACGATGTGATCGAACGTCACCTGGGCGATGACCTGAACATAGAGCGAGATGAGGAAGGCCACGTGCGACGGAATGATCCGGACAGCGACCGCGAGCACGGCGAGACTCAAGACATTGCTCGCGCCGGTCGCCCTCAGTTGCGGCCCATAGCGATAGTCGCGTTCCGCGACGCGAGGGGCTAGGTGGTCGAAGCCGCGCAGTGCGACCACCGGGCCGAGCAGCATGAAATCGAAGGTATATTGTTCAAGATGGAAGACTCGGGCGATGAGGGGCGCGGCGAGCGCCACCAGCCCGCCGAGAGTGAGGCTGCGCAAGACGGCGAGCCCGTGAGCGGCGGCGAGCGCGTGTTCATACTCCTCGCGGGCGGCCGAAAACACGTAGCGGTAGAGGGCGAAGTCGGTCATCTGCTCGAACGCGGAGATCGTCGCGGTCAAGGCGGAGACAAATCCGAGTTCGGTCAGGCTCAAGGCATGGGTGAGCAACAGCATGCGGATGAACGGCGTGCCCGTCTCGATGAGACTGACGAGCAGCAGCGTGTAGCCCTTGGTCAGATGCTGCAGCACCGTCCCTGTCCTTGTTCGTTTCCTGCGACGGGAAACAGGAAAATTGGCCGCGCGCTCGAAAAGCCGCGCAACTGACGCAAACATGTGGTCAAGCCAATCGAAAAGCTCTGGGCCCGATGTACACGCTGCTGATTTGCGATGCAACGAACATTCCCTGCGACGCCGTCGATCGCCTTCGTCGCGAGGCGCCGGAGGAAGTGGCTTTCGATCTGTCGCGAGAGAACGCATGCCGGCGCCGCGGCCGCCGATGATCGCTCACCGAGCTTCACGTGCAGGCGCCACATCCACTGCGCACGACAAGCGATACGCGCTCTTTTCGCGCTACGGCCTTCGATTCGATCGGGCGCTGGCGGCAAACGCCGGCGCGCCAACGGAGTCGTGAGCCGCGTTCGCATACCCAAGCCACCGCGGCGCAAGGAACCTCGCGACGGTCTGCCGCGCCGGGCGCCCGTAAAGAGACAAGCGCGGCCTCGGCGACAGCCCTTCAGATGACGGCATCGCGGCGTCCTTCCGGGTTCGGGCGCTAGTGGCTCACGTCATTGCTTTTGCTGGCATTGTCTGAATCGGTGCTGTCGCGATCGAGCGATGGAGATTGATTCGTGGCCAGCACAGAGGTTGCCGTCAAGAAATACGTGGTCAGGC
>Ga0074045_10002167_pt1 | contig 18384 bp, 18 predicted proteins | sample BogForMeECP23OM2_FD_94442 | JGI IMG/M metagenome (GOLD analysis project Ga0074045, IMG submission 94442) | Bog forest soil microbial communities from Calvert Island, British Columbia, Canada - Bog Forest MetaG ECP23OM2 | ecosystem: Environmental > Terrestrial > Soil > Wetlands ...
CCCCTTGCCGCGGTTCGGCCTCCGACGCCGCATTTGACCCATGAACGGTGCGCCCCAGTGTCCCGTGCCCATATCCGAACGAGCCGAGATCACCATAGGCCACGGCGGCGGGGGGCGCCTGACCGAGGAGCTCCTCAACGGGATCTTCCGGCCGGCGTTCGCCAATCCGGCCCTGGAATCGCGCCATGACGGCGCCGTCCTGGAGGCGGGCGGCGCCCGCCTGGCGTTCACCACCGACGCGCACGTCGTGAGCCCCCTTTTCTTTCCCGGCGGCGACATCGGCAAGGTTGCGGTCAACGGCACGGTCAACGACCTCGCGATGTGCGGCGCCCGCCCCCTCTGGCTGAGCGCCGGCTTCGTCCTCGAGGAGGGCCTGCCGATCGAGACCCTCCGGAGGGTGGCGGCGTCCATGAGCGAGGCCGCCGCGGCCTCGGGGGTCGCGATAGTCACCGGCGACACAAAGGTCGTCGAGCGCGGAAAGGGCGACGGACTCTACGTCACGACCGCGGGCATCGGCCTGATCGAGCACGACCTGAGCATCGGGCCCGCGCAGATCAGGGAGGGCGACGCCGTGATCCTGAGCGGGGACGTCGGCCGCCACGGCATGGCGATCATGGCGGTCCGGGAGGGCCTGGCCTTCGAGAGCCCGATCGAGAGCGACTGCGCCCCGCTTGCGGGGGCCGTCGGGGCGCTCCTGGAGGCGGGCCTCGAGGTCCATTGCCTGCGCGACCTGACGCGGGGGGGCCTGGCGACGGCGCTGATCGAGCTGGCCGAGACCCGCAGGGTCGCCATCGCGATCGACGAGCGGTCGATCCCGGTCAGCGAGGCCGTGCGCGGGGCGTGCGAGATCCTCGGGCTGGAGCCGACGTATGTCGCAAACGAGGGGCGCTTTGTCTGCTTCGTTCCGGAAGCCGATGCCCCGGAGGCGCTCAGCGTGCTCGCCCGCGCCGCCCCGGGCGGGCCGCCGGCCGTCATCGGGTACGTGCAGGCGTCGCCCGCGGGGGGGGTCTCGCTGCGCAGCGTGATCGGCGCTGAGCGGATCCTCAGCCGCCTCAGCGGCGAGCAGCTGCCGAGGATCTGCTAGGGGGAATTTGGGGATCCCGCGAGGAACCCAAGATAGGAGAAAAGGAAATATGAAGTCACAAGTCCTGGGTCTCAAGGTCGCAAGCGCGGTGTTCATGTGCGCTGCTCTGGCCCACGTGGTCAGGCTGATGCTCGGATGGAAGGTGATGGTGGGCGGCTACTCCGCCGGCGTCTGGCTGAGTGTCGTGGCCGTCGTGGTTGCGGCCGGGCTGAGCGTCTGGCTCGGAATGCTCGCCTGCGGCTGCAAGACGGAAGCGGCCCCTCCGCCTCCGGCGCCGCCGAAAGCCTAGAGGCGCGTCAGACCACGGAATCCGCGCGCGTCCTGAGGCGGTAGCGGAAATAGGCGGCGCAAGCGCCCTCGCTTGAAACCATTGGGGCGCCTATCGGGTGCTCCGGGCTGCAGCGTGTGCCGAAGGCCGGGCATTCGAACGGCTTCCTGAGCCCGCGCAGGATCTCGCCGCTTATGCACTCGCCCGCGGGCGCGGCCGGCGGGGCGCGGAGGCCGAACCTGCGCGGCGCGTCGTACGCGTGGTACTTCTCCCTGAGGCTCCAGCCGCTCCCGGGAATGGAGCCCAGGCCCCGCCAGTTGCGGTCGACCACCTCGAACACCTCCTCGGCGATCGCGCGCGCAGCCGGGTTTCCCTCCGGGCGGACCACGCGGCCGTAGGCGTTCTCAACCTCCGCCGTGCCTGCCTCCAATTGTCGCAGGCAGCGGAGCAGGCCCTCGAGGATGTCCACGGGCTCGAATCCCGTCACCACGATCGGCACGCCGAATTCCCTTGCGATCGGCCCGTACTCGCCCGTGCCCATGACGGCGCAGACATGGCCCGCCGCGAGGAAGCCCTGCACGAGGTTGTCCGGCGCGCCCAGGAGCGCGCGCATGGCCGGCGGTACAAGCACGTGGGAGACCACGAGGGAGAAGTTGGCAAGGCCGTCGCGGTGGGCGCGCAGGACGGCCATGGCGTTGGCCGGGGCGGTCGTCTCGAAGCCCACGGCGAAGAAGACGACCTGGCGGCCGGGATTCGAGCGCGCCAGCCGCACCGCGTCCAGGGGCGAGTAGACCATCCGCACGTCCCCGCCCCTTGCCTTGGCCGTCAGGAGGTCGATGCCCGTTCCAGGCACGCGGAGCATGTCGCCGAACGAGCAGAGCGTCACCCCGGGGCGCAGCGACAGCTCGATCGCCTGGTCGATCATCTCGGCCGGCGTCACGCACACCGGGCATCCGGGCCCGTGAACCAGGGTGACGCCCGGCGGCAGCAGTTCGTCGAGCCCGAACTTGACGATGGCGTGGGTCTGGCCGCCGCAGATCTCCATCACGGTCCACGGGCGGGTCGCGGTGCGCCGGATCGCGTCGGCCAGCCTCTTCACCAGGCCGGCGTCGCGGTATTCGTCGACGAACTTCACGGAGGCCCCGGGGCCGCTTCGGGCTCGAGCCCCTCGAGCTCGCCCATCTCGCGCAGGTACCTGAAGGTCTCCTCGGCCTCGGCGGCGTCGACGACGCCGATGGCGACGCCCACGTGCACGAGCACGTAGTCCCCCGTCTTCGCCTCGGGCGTGCAGGCGAGGCTGACCTCCTTGATCACCCCTCCGAAGCTGACGCGCCCGCTGCGCTCCAGCGGGTCGTCGCCCTGGATGCTGAGGAGCTTTCCCGGTACTGCGAGGCACATTGTGGGTCCTAGTATGGCCGGACTGCCGTCAAATTGCAAAGCGCCCCGACCGCCTGGCCGGCCGAGATCGCGCCGTCGTTGGGCGGCAGCTCGCGCGGTACCAGCACCTCGAGGCCCTGGGCGGCGAGCTCGGCCGCGGCGAGGCCGAGGAGTAGGGCGTTCTGGAAGCAGCCTCCACCCAGCGCCACCGTGCCGGCGCCTGCCTCGCGGGCCACGGCGGCGATGCCGCGCGCGAGCGCGCGGTGGAACGAGGCGGCGAGCTCGGCGGGGCTTCGCCCGGCCGAGCGGCCCTCCTCCAGCGCGGCGACCAGCGGCTGCCAGTCCAGCTCTGCCGCAACCCCGCCCCCGCCGGGCACGGCGCGCAGCGGGAAGGGAAGGGCGGGGGCCTCGCCGGAATGGCCGGCGGCGGCGGCCTCGAGGGCGAGGGGGATCTGACCCTCGAACCGGTTGTGCGCGCCGATGCCGATGAGCGCGCCCACGGCGTCGAACAGGCGGCCCGCGCTTGTCGTGACCGGCGAGTTGACCCCGCGCTCGAGCATCGTCTCCAGCAGCCCGGCCTCGGCCTCGGAGAATCCAAGGCGCATGGCGAGCCGCCGGAAGTCGGCGTCGCGGGCCTCGTGCGCAAGACCGAGGGCGGCGCGCCGGCCGTCGCGGATCGCGGCCTCGCCGCCGGCCAGGCGGAAGGGCCGCAGCCGGGCGAAGCGCCTGGCCTCGCCGCCGCGCAGGAGGAGGAACTCCCCGCCCCAGACCGTGCCGTCCTCGCCGTATCCGGTGCCGTCCCAGGCCACGCCGAGAACGCCCTCCGGCCCGCGCCCGTGCTCGAGCAGGCACGCCAGGATGTGCGCCAGGTGATGCTGCACAGCGGTCAGCGGGAGGCCGGTCGACCTCGCGAACTGCGTCGACGCGTAGTCGGGGTGGCGGTCGCAGACCACCCGGGTGAATTTCGAGCCGTGGATCTCGCCGAGCATCGACGCGGTGCGCTCGAAGGCGGCCCGGGTCGGGGCCGCGTCGAGGTCGCCGATGTGGGGGCTCACGACGAGCTGGTCCCCGGCCGCGACGGCCACGGTGCTCTTCATCTGCGCCCCGACGCAGAGCCAGCTGCCCTCGGCCCGCCCGGGCAGCCGCAGCGGGGCGGGCGCGTAGCCGCGGGCGCGGCGCAGAAGGATCGGGCCGGCGGCCGAGAGCCGCACGACCGAGTCGTCGACCGGGTGGGCGATCGGCCGGTCGAGGTCGAGGAAGGCGTCGGCGATGCCGGCCAGCCTCCGGTGGGCCTCGTCCTCTCCCGTGCAGAGGGGCTCCTCGGCGAGGTTGCCGCTCGTCGCGACGACCGGGCGCGAGAACGCCGACAGGAGCAGGACGTGCAGCGGCGAGTACGGGAGAAACGCCCCGACCCACGGGTTGCCGGGCGCCACGGAGGGCGCGAGCGCCGCCCCCGGCCGGCGCCTGAGCAGCACGACCGGGGCCGCGGCGGACGAGAGGAGCTCCGCCGCCTCGGCGGGGGCCTCGGCGGCCAGGCCGACCGCGGCCAGGTCCGGGAACATGACGGCGAACGGCTTCTCGTCCCGGTGCTTCCGCCGGCGCAGCTCCCTGACCGCGGCGTCGTCGCCGGCGTCGACCATCAGGTGGTAGCCGCCGATGCCCTTGACCGCCAGGATTCCGCCGCGGCAGAGCACGCCCACGGCCCCGCTGAGGGCTTCCTCGCCGGCAAGCTCGCCGCCGCCCGCGGGGCGCAGCGTGACGCGCGGACCGCAGTCCGGGCACGCGTTCGGCTGCGCGTGGAACCGCCTGCGGGCCGGATCCGCATACTCCGCGGCGCACGCCGGGCACATCCGGAACGCGCGCATGGTCGTGTTCGGCCTGTCGTAGGGCAGGCTCTCGAGGATCGAGTAGCGCGGACCGCACTGGGTGCAGTTGATGAACGGATAGCGGTGGCGCCGGTTCGAGGGATCGAGCATCTCGCAGCGGCAGTCGTCGCAGAGGGCCAGGTCCGGCGGAAGGGCGGTTGCGACGGGGGTCCCCCCGGGCCCGCTCGGGGCGATGGAGAACGGGGCGGCCGGCCCGCGGTCCGCCCCGCCGGTCGGAAGGGCCTCGACATCCCTCACGCGCGCCGCGGGCGGCGCCTCGGCCCTGAGAGACTGCAGGAGCGCCGCGACGGCGGGCGCGGGGCCCACGGCGCGGATCAGGACGCCCTCGGAATCGTTGCGCACCCAGCCGCGCAGGCCGAGCCGGGCGGCCAGCCGCTGCACGAAGGGCCGGAAGCCGACGCCCTGGACCACGCCGCGCACCCGCACCAACATGTCGGACTGGGTGCCCGGTTCCGGCGGGGGAGGGCGGCGGCCGACCATCGGGTCACCCTTTTGGAATCAGGGTGCCCAACAGTTCGTACCACTGCTCGATCCCCTCTCCGCTGCGCGCGGAAAGCTCGATCAGCCTAGCCTGGGGGGCGATCCGCCTGACGTTCTCGGCCGCGGCCGCCCGGTCGAAGCCGAGGACCCGCGCGACGTCCATCTTCGTAAGCAGCACGACGTGGGCGGACTTGAATATCGGCGGGTACTTGAGCGGCTTGTCCTCGCCCTCCGCCGCAGACAGCAGCACCACCCGCATCTTCTCGCCCAGGTCGAACGAGGCCGGGCACACGAGGTTGCCCACGTTCTCGATGAAGAGGATCCGGGCGCCGCGCATGTCGAGGCCGTCGACCGCCCGCGCCACCATGCCCGCGTCGAGGTGGCAGGCCGACCCCGTCGTGATCTGCGCCACCGGGGCCCGCGACCGGCCGAGCCTCTGGGCGTCGCGGTCGGTCGCCAGGTCGCCCACGACGGCCGCGCAGGGCGTGGAGGCGCCGAACTCGGTGAGCGTCCTCTCGAGGAGCGTTGTCTTGCCCGCGCCAGGCGATGAGACGAGGTTGATCGCCGACAGCCCCAGCTCCTTGAAGCGGGCCCTGTTGCGCGCGGCCTGGCGGTCATTGCCCTCAAGGAGGGACAGCTGGAGCTCGATCGTGCGGGTGCCCTTCGGCGGGGGCGGCTGAACGGATCGTTCCATGGCGCGATCCTAGGACATCTCGATCCGGGCCAGCTCCAATTCCCGGCCCTGGACCAGTTCCCCCGATATCCGGCCGCACTTCGGGCACGTGAATATGAAGTCCGACTGCACGTCGAACTCCAGGTCGCAGTCCGTGCAGCGGCCGCGGGCCGGCACCGTCTCGAGCTCGAGGTCGGCGTTCGCCGCGGGAGTGCCCTCTATAGTCGCTTCAAAGGCGAGCCGCAGGGCGTCGGGTTCGACCCCGGAGAGCGCCCCGACGCGAAGCACGATGCGGTGGACCTGGGTCGCCTCGTGTTCCCGCGCCTGCGCAAGAACGGCCTCCATCGCGGTCTCCATTATCCCCACTTCGTGCACGGCGGTGGCGTCGGTATGCCCGCCCTAGGGCCTGGCCGCGACCGACGCGAGGAGGAGGACCAGCCCCGCGGCGGCAACCGCCCATCCCGGAGCCCTTGAGGGGCGCTCCGGAAGCCGGGCCGCCAGGCTGCCCGCCGCCACGCCGGCCGCAAGGAGGGCCGCCGTTGCCGCGACGAACCCGCAGCCGTAGGAGAGGGCCCCGGCCGTCGCCGGCATCTCGGCCCCGTGGGCGGCGCCGTGGAAGACGGCGAAGGCCCCCACCAGGGCCGCGCCAGCGGCCGCGGGCATCTTCACGTTGCGTGCGATCAGGAGTCCCAGCACGAGAACCGAGGCGGCGATCGCCTGCTCCATTCCGGCCACCGGCCCCGTCCATTGCCCGGCCACGGCCCCGATGGCCATGGCGCCCAGGAACGCCGCCGGCAGGAGCCGGGGGGCGCGCAGCTGCGCCGCCCAGTAGCCGACCGCGACCATGGCGAGGAGGTGGTCCCAGCCGCTGAACGGATGGGCCAGGCCGCTGTCGAAGCCGGTCGCCGGTCCGTGGCCCGGATGGGCGTACGCGGCCGGGATGGCGGCGAGAAAAAGGGAGGCTGCTATGAGCGAGTAGGGTCTTGATTTCATGCGGATTTGCGGTTCGAGGGGGAGACGCGGGCCGCGGTCTTTGCGCCGGGCACGATGACCACGGGGCAGGGGGCCCTGTGGATAACGCCGCCGGCGGTGCCGCCGACGAAAAGGTTGTAGAGCGCGCCGTGCCCGTGGGAGCCCATGACGATGTACTTGGCGTTGGTCCGGGCCGCCTCCTCGAGAATCGTCGCGACCGGGGGACCGTGCAGCACGTTCGCCTCCACCTCCATGCCGAGGCCCTTGAGGCGCTCGCGCCAGCGCTCCAGGCTCCGCTCGGCCTCGAGCGTCTCCTCCTCGGCCAGCCGCTCGCTCTCGGCGGCGTATTCGTTTATGACCGCCGGCGGCGCCACCACATGGAGCAGCAGCACCTTTGCGCCGACGTTCCCCGCCAGGGCGCCGGCTTCCGAGACCACGTCGGCCGCCGCGGAGGACAGGTCGACCGGTGCGAGGACGGTTTTCATGGCGGCGCAAGTTACCATGCCGGGGGTGCTCAGGCAACGCATGGATTGCGCAATCCTGTGCGATCCTTGCGCATGCGCCCCGGGGCCATGCCAAATTTTGTGCTGCAATTGGCAATAACTGCGTAGAGCAGGGGCGCCACCCATGCCATCATCCTTTATATGGCCGAATCGCCCTCCAACCACGAGTACATTACCTGCGATGCCAATGAGGCGGTTGCCTCGGTAGCCTACCGGCTCAACGAGCTGGTCGCCATCTACCCGATTACGCCGTCCTCGCCCATGGCGGAGTCGTGCGACGAGTGGGCCGCGGCGGGCCGGCCGAACCTGTGGGGCCAGGTGCCCCGGGTCGTCGAGATGCAGTCCGAGGGCGGCGTGGCCGGCGCGGTCCACGGCGCGCTGCTCGGCGGCACCCTGACCACGACCTTCACGGCCTCCCAGGGTCTGCTGCTGATGATCCCGAACCTCTACAAGATCGCTGGGGAGCTGCTGCCCTTCACCGTGCACGTGAGCGCGCGCGCGCTGGCGGCGCAGGGCCTGTCGATCTTCGGCGACCACCAGGACGTCATGGCGTGCCGCGCCACCGGCTGCGCCCTCCTGTGCAGCAATTCCGCGCAGGAGGCCCACGACCTCGCCCTGGTCGCGCACGCCGCGAGCTACCGCTCGCGCGTGCCCTTCATCCACTTCTTCGACGGATTCCGCACGTCGCACGAGGTCCTCAAGCTGGCGCTGCTTCCCGACCGGGTGCTGCGCTCCGTCCTCGACGAGGCTGACATCGCGGAGTTCCGCGCCCGCGCCATGACGCCCGACCACCCCACGCTCAGGGGCACGGCCCAGAATCCCGACGTCTATTTCCAGGGCCGCGAGGCGGTCAACCGGTTCTACGACAGCCTCCCGGAGACCGTGCAGGCCACGATGGACATGCTGGCCGCCGCGACCGGCCGCGTCTACCGGCTCTTCGACTACCACGGGCACCCCGAGGCCGAGCGCGTGATCGTCGCGATGGGCAGCGGGGTCGAGACGATCGTCGAGACCGTCGACTGGATGGTCGCGCGGGGCGAGAAGGTCGGGGTCGTGGCCGTTCGCCTTTACCTCCCCTTCTGCGTCAAGGCGTTCCTCGAGGCCCTGCCGGCCACGGTGAAGACCATCGCCGCGCTCGACCGCACGAAGGAGCCCGGCTCGATGGGCGAGCCGCTCTACCTCAACATCCTCGGCGCCCTGGCCGAGGGCGACCCGGCCCGGGCGGCCCGCGTGCGCGTCCTGGGCGGCCGCTACGGCCTTGGCTCCAAGGAGTTCACGCCGGGCATGGCGAAGGCCGTGTTCGAGCGCCTCGCGGGGGCCGCCGCGCCCGCGCACTTCACGGTGGGCATATGCGACGACGTGACGGGGCTCTCCCTCCCCTACGACGCCGACTTCGACCTGGAGAAGGCGGACGTGCGGCGCTGCGTCTTCGTGGGGCTCGGCGCCGACGGCACGGTGGGCGCGAACAAGAACTCGATCAAGATCATCGGCGAGCAGACCGACAACTTCGCGCAGGGGTTCTTCGTCTACGATTCGAAGAAGTCGGGATCGATGACCGTGTCCCACCTGCGGTTCGGCCCGCGCCCGATCCGCGCGCCCTATCTCATCCGCCGGGCCGAATTCGTCGCGTGCAGCCAGTTCCATTTCATCGGGCGGCCGGACGTGCTCGGCTACGCCGCGCCGGGCGGCACCGTGCTCCTCAATTCGCCCTATCCCGCCGAGGAGACGTGGGCCAAGCTGCCATCGTCGGCCCAGAAGGCACTGATAGACAAAAAGCTGCGCCTCTTCGTCATCGACGCCACGGGCGTGGCCCAGGCGGCCGGGATGGGCCGGCGCACGAACACGGTCCTGCAGACCTGCTTCTTCGCCCTTTCCGGCGTCCTGCCCCCCGACGAGGCCGTGGCGCAGATCAAGGGCGCGATCGCCAAGACGTACGGCAAGAAGGGCGAGCAGATCGTGAAGATGAACTTCGCGGCGGTGGACGCCGCCCTGGCGGGCCTGCACGAGGTCGCGATCGGCCCGGCCCCCGAGACGGAGCCCGACGCGGGAATTCCCCCGTCGTTCGCAGGGGCGCCGGAGTTCGTCCTGAAGGTGACGGCCAGGCTCCTCGCGGACCAGGGGGACCTGATGCCGGTCAGCGCGATCCCGCTCGACGGGTGCTGGCCGACGGGCACATCGCGCTTCGAGAAGCGCAACATCGCCCTTGAGATACCCGTGTGGGACCCGGCCGTGTGCATCCAGTGCAACAAGTGCGTGCTGGTCTGCCCCCATGCCTCCATCCGCGCGAAATTCTACCCGCCGGAGGCCCTTGTCGGCGCGCCGCCGGGCTTCGTTTCGACGCCGTTCCGCTCGACGGAATTCCCCGGCCAGCGCTACACGCTCCAGGTGGCCCCGGAGGACTGCACCGGCTGCTCGCTCTGCGTGCAGATCTGCCCGGCGAAGGACCGGAGCAACCCGCGCCACAAGGCGATCGACATGGCGCCGCAGGAGCCGCTCCTCCCCGCGGAGCGCTCGAACTGGAGCTTCTTCATGGACCTTCCGGATCCGGACCGCGCACGGCTGGACACGTCCACGGTCAAGGGGGTGCAGTTCATGACGCCGCTCTTTGAGTTCTCGGGCGCCTGCTCGGGATGCGGCGAGACGCCCTACCTTAAGCTCCTCACCCAGCTTGTCGGCGACCGGCTCGTGATCGCCAACGCGACCGGCTGCTCGTCAATCTACGGGGGCAACCTGCCGACGACGCCCTACTGCGCGAACAAGGACGGCCGCGGCCCGACCTGGTGCAACTCGCTCTTCGAGGACAACGCCGAGTTCGGGCTCGGCCTGCAGCTGGCCATGGAGCAGCGCGAGCGCTCCGCGAGGGACCTGCTTGGGCGCCTTCAGTCCCGCCTGACGACGGGGCTCAAGGACGCCCTCCTCAACGCCGACCAGGGCACCGAGGCCGGAATCGCCACGCAGCGGGGCCGGGTCGCCGCCCTTCGCGAGATCCTGCGCAAGATGGACGGGGCCGACGCCCGCCGGCTCGAGGCCCTCGCCGACGACCTGGTCAAGAAGTCCGTGTGGATAGTCGGGGGCGACGGCTGGGCCTACGACATCGGCTACGGCGGCCTCGACCACGTGCTGGCGAGCGGCGCCAACGTCAAGGTGCTGGTCCTCGACACGGAGGTCTACTCGAACACGGGAGGGCAGTCCTCCAAGTCCACGCCCATCGGCGCCGTCGCGAAGTTCGCCGCCAGCGGCAAGTCCATCGCGAGGAAGGACCTCGCGCTCATGGCGATCCAGTACCGCCACGTCTACGTGGCCCAGGTCGCCTTCGGCGCCAAGGACAGCCAGACGGTGACCGCCTTCCGCGAGGCCCTGTCCTACAACGGGCCGGCCCTGATCATCGCGTACAGCCACTGCATCGCCCACGGGTTCCCGCTCCACCTGGGGGCGGAGCAGCAGAAGCTCGCGGTCGAGAGCGGCTTCTGGCCGCTTTTCCGCTACGATCCGCGGATGGCCGGAACGGGCGAGCCCTTCAAGCTCGACTCCGCGCCGCCCAAGGGCGACCTGGAGAAGTTCACCGCCAACGAGACGCGCTTCAGCATGCTGAAGCACATCGCGCCGGCCAGGGCGGCCGAGCTGGCCGTCCTCGCGCAGGCGGTGGTGCGCGAGCGCTACGCCTTCTACCAGCGCATGGCCGGCCAGGCCAGCCCGCGCGACGACGCCGGCGGAGGCGCAAGACCCGCCCCGGCCCCGGTGGCGCCCCCCGCCACACCGCCAACCCCAACCCCGGCGCCAAGCCCCGCCCACCCATGAACCTCTCCACCCAGTACCTCGGACTGAAGCTCGAGAACCCCCTGGTGATCGGCGCCTCGCCGTTCTGCGACGGCGTCGACACCGCGTGCCAGCTCCAGGACGCCGGGGCGGCCGCGGTCGTCATGAGGTCGCTCTTCGAGGAGCAGATCGCGACCGAGATCCGCGCCCTGGCGCACAATGTCGAAACCTCGGCCGACAGCAATGCGGAGGCGACCTCCTACTTCCCGAACTTCTCGGAGTACCAGCTCGCGCCCGACCAGTACCTGCGCCAGATCGAGGCCCTGAAGAGGGCGCTCAGCATTCCGGTCATCGCCTCGCTCAACGGTGCCCAGCTGGGCGGCTGGATCGACTACGCGAGGCGCTTCGAGTCGGCGGGCGCGGACGCGATCGAGCTCAACCTCTACCAGCTTGTCTCCAACGCCAACATCACCGCCGGCGACGTGGAGTCGGACATGCTCGAGATCGTCCACCTCGTGTCCGGCTCCGTCCGGATCCCGGTCTCGGTCAAGCTGTCGGCCTTCCACACCTCGCCCGCGAATTTCGTGAAGGCCCTCGAGAACGCCGGCGCGGCGGGCGTGGTCCTCTTCAACCGGTTCTACCAGCCCGACCTTGACCTGGACGAGCTGGAGGTGCTGCCCCAGCTGCGGCTCTCCGACAGCTCGGAGCTGCTGCTGCGCCTGCGCTGGCTCGCGATCATCTCGCCGCAGGTGCGCTGCTCCCTCGCCGAGAGCGGCGGCGTCCACGGCCCGCAGGACGCCCTGAAGGCGCTGTTCGCCGGGGCGCACGCCGTCCAGGTGGTCTCCGTCCTCCTGCACAACGGGCCGCGCTACCTTTCGGTGATCCTGGACGGAATGCGCAGCTGGATGGGCGAGCACGGGTACACGGGCGTCGACGAGATTCGCGGCGCCATGAACCTGCGGCACTGCCCGGACCCCTCCGCCTTCGAGCGTGCCAACTACATCCGCATCCTCCAAGCTTGGCGGGTGGGCTCCCCTCATGAAAAAGCCTAACCAGAAGGCGTGGCTCGCCGGCGGCGACGCCCTGTGCGCGAATCCCCCCGATCCCCCGCCCGGGCCGGCCTGGCGGCTGGTGCTGCTCGGCGCGCCCGGCGTGGGCAAGGGAACGCAGGCGGAGCTTCTGTGCGCGCGGCTCGGGGCGTGCCACCTCTCGACGGGCGACATCCTTCGCAACGCCGAATGCCAGGGCCCGCGCGAGCGCTCGCCGGCGCTCCAGGCCGCGCTCGCCAGCATGCACAAGGGCGAGCTGGTTTCGGACGAGATCATGCTGGAGCTCGTGGGCGAGCGGGGACGCTGCATGCGCTGCTGCGGCGGCTTCGTGCTGGACGGCTTCCCGCGCACCGTGGCGCAGGCCGAGGCGCTGGACGCCATACTGGAGCGCGAGGGAGTGAGCCTGGACGCGGTGTTCGACTACGAGCTTCCCTTGGACGAGGTCGTCGAGCGCCTCGGCGGGCGCCGGGTCTGCCCGTCGTGCAAGGCGGTCTACCACCTGACCCGGCAGCCGCCGCAGAAGCCCGGGATCTGCGATGTCTGCGGCGCCCAGCTGATCCGGCGCGAGGACGACAAGCCGGAGACGATCCTCACCCGGATGAGGGCCTACGAGGCCACCACCCGCCCGCTGCTGGAGTTCTACAGGCAGAAGGGGCTCCTCGTCACGGTCCCGGCCAACGGCACGCCGGACGAGATCTACGCCAGGGCGTGGATAAGCGGCCACTCGGCGCAGGCGAGCCGGTCGGCGCCTTCCGTCAAGGCCGGCCGCGGCTGAGCAGGCGCCGGTGAAGCGCCCGCACCGCGCGGACGGCCTTCCCGAGGCCGAGCCTGGCGGTGTCCGACAGCTGGTCGCCGAAGCCCAGGTCCCGCACGGGAATCGTGAGCATCCACGCCTCCGGCGCGCGGCCGTAGACGCCCAGGGCGAGCCCGAGCAGGCCCCGCGGGTCGGCGGCGTGGCCAAGGACCTGGCCGGAGCCCTGCGGATCGAGCCTGCGAAGCCGCACGCGCGCCGCGCGCTCCACGGAGGCGTCCACGAAGACGGCCGCGCCCGCCCTCGACAGCGGGTCCGCCAGGTCGGGCGTGAGCTGGGTGCAGCAGAGCGTGCTCACCCCCGCCAGCCCCAATTCCTCCACCGCGCCGGCGACCGCGGGCCCGACGCCGTCGTCCCGGCGCAGCGTGCTGCCGAAGCCGATGACGAGCAGGCCCCTATCCACGGACCACTTCGCGCCGCACCTCGCCGTCCGGCCCGATCAGCCGAATGCGCATCGGCATCTGCCCGGCGGCGTGGGTCGAGCAGCTCAGGCAGGGGTCGTAGCAGCGGATCCCGTGCTCGATGCGGTTGAGCACGGGCTCGGGGATGTCCTCGTCGCGCACGTAGTGCCGCGCGATCTGGGCGACCGTGCGGTTCATCGCGAGGTTGTTGTGGCCGGTCGCGACGACGAGGTTCACCTTCGTGAGGAGGCCGGCGCGGTCCACGGTGTAGTCGTGGAACAGCGTCCCGCGCGGGGCCTCGCTCGCTCCCACCCCGTGCAGGGAGTTGACGCCGGCGTCGGCGCGCAGGTCGGAGCTGAATACGTCCGGGTCGTCCAGGGCGCGCTCGACGTGCTCGATCGCCGCGAGGATCTCGATCAGGCGGGCGTGGTGGTACAGGAAGGACGACGTGACCGAGCCCCGGCCCATCTGCTTGAAGGCCCTCAGCTGGGCGGTCGCGCGGGGCACGCCCATGCGCTCGCAGACGTTGAGCCGGGCCAGCGGCCCCACCCGGTACATCCCGCCGGGGAAGCCGAGCGCCGTGAAGAACGGCGACTTCAGGTAGGAGGACTCCTGCACCGCCTCGCTGATGTAGTCCTTGTAGCTGGCGGGATCGATCTGGTCGGCGATCACGCTGCCGGTGCTGTCGGTGAACCGCAGCTTGCCGCCGTGGTGCTCCCAGCTTCCGTCCGGCGACACGAGCCCCATGAAAAGGGACGGGAAGTTGCCGAAGATGAGCGCCTCCTCCTCGTGGGACTCGAGCACCGTCAGGGAGAGGCCGAGGGCGAGCTCGGTCGTGGCGTAGGCCTCCGGCAGCCAGTTGCGGATCCTGTCGCGCCCCGCCTCCGTCAGCGGCTCGCGCACGCCGCCGGGGGTGGCCCAGGCGGGGTGGATCTTCTTGCCGCCGAGCGCCTCGATTATCTCCTGGCCGAACTGGCGCAGCCTGATCGCGGCCCTGGCCAGCGACGGGTCGGCGCCGATCAGGCCGAAGACGTTGCGCTTCGCCGGCGGGGCGTCCCAGCCGAGGATGAGGTCGGGCGCGGAGAGGTGGAAGAAGCTCAGGGCGTGGCTCTGGATGATCTGGCCCAGGTTCATCAGGCGGCGCAGCTTGTCGGCCGCGGGCGGGATCGCGACCGCCATGATCGCGTCCCCCGCCTTCGCCGACGCCAGCATGTGGCTGACCGGGCAGATGCCGCAGATGCGCGCGGTTATCCCCGGCATCTCGCTGTAGGGCCGGCCCTCGCAGAACCTCTCGAAGCCGCGGAACTCCACGACGTGGAACTCGGCGTCGGAGACGTTGCCGGACCCGTCCAGGAAGATGCTGATCTTGGCGTGCCCCTCGATGCGCGATACCGGGTCGATGACGATGCGTTTGGCCATGGGAGAGTCTTGCTGGGTCAGCCGAACTTGAGCTGCTCGCCCTCCAGCAGGAGGGGCTGTCCGGCCAGCATCCGCTCCAGGAGCGCCTTGATGCGCTCCGCGGGCGGGGGGCAGCCGGGCAGGTATGCGTCGACGGTCACGATCTCGTGCAGCGGCCGGACGCGCTCCAAGAGCTCCGGCACTATTCCCTCGGCCTTGGGCAGCCGGGGCTCGTACTGGGCGTTGTCGATGTACGCGCACTGCAGCACGCTGGCGGCGTTGTCCGGCCCAAGCTGGTTGCGCATCGCGGGCACGTTTGCGGTCACCGCGCAGTCGCCGAAGGAGATGAGCACCCTGGTGCGCCGGCGGACCTCGAGGAGCTGCTCCAGGTTGTCGCGGTTGCACACGGCGCCCTCGACCAGGCAGACGTCCACGCCCTCGGGATATTCCTTGACGTCGATGAGCGGGCTGTAGACGAGGTCCACCTTCCCGGCGAGGTCGATCAGGAACTCGTCGAGGTCCAGGAATGACATGTGGCAGCCCGAGCAGCCGCCCAACCAGACTGTGGCCATTCTTAGACGATCCATTGTTTTTTCTCCCTTGCGTTGACGATGTACTCGAGGATTGAGGCGTCGCGGGACATCTCGCCCACGGTCGAGCCCTTGTCAAAGAGGGCCCCGGTCGGGCAGGCGACGACGCACTTGCCGCACGAGGTGCATGTTTCCGACTCGCCCCAGGGCTGGTGCAGGTCGTCGATGATCGTGGACTTGGCGCCGCGGCCGGCGACGTTCTTCGTGCCCGCACCCTCGATGTGCCAGCAGACGCGCACGCAGCGCGTGCACAGGATGCAGCGGTTGTGGTCGAGCCCGAAGAGCGGGTGGGTGGCGTCCACGCCCCACTTCGGGAAGCTGTAGTCGTAGCGCACGTGGTCCATCCCGTGCTGCCAAGCGAGCGCCTGGAGCTCGCAGTGGCCGTTGGACACGCAGACCGAGCAGACGTGGTTTCGCTCCGCGAACAGGAGCTCGAGGGTCATCCTTCGGTACTTGCTCAGGAGCTCGGAGGTGGTGCGCACCTCCATGCCCTCGGCGATGCGGGTCGTGCAGGCCGAGAGCAGCTTCTTCACGCCGGTCACCTCGACCAGGCACAGGCGGCAGGCGCCCACGTCGTACACGCCCCCCAGGTGGCAGAGGGTGGGGATCTTGATGCCCGCGTCGATGGCGGCCTCGAGGATGGTCGCGTTCTCCTCGGCGCTGACCTGGGTGCCGTCGATGAAAAGGGTTTTGGCTGCCATGGGATTTACGGGGCCTCCTCCTTGTTGGAACGGGCCGGGCCGGCCGGCGCGGCGGGCCCTCCGTTGATCTCTGGCCGGAGCAGCTCGACGTACTCGTTGCGGAAGAACCGCAGCGTGCTCACGACCGGGTTGGGCGCGTTCTGGCCGAGGCCGCAGAGGCTCGTCTTCGCGACCATGTCGCAGAGGTCCTCCAGCTTGGCGAGGTCGCCCGGGGTTGCCTCGCGCCTGACGATCTTGTCCAGGAGCCGGTGCATCTGCACCGTCCCGGCCCTGCAGGGGATGCACTTGCCGCACGACTCGTCCATGCAGAACTCCATGAAGTACCGCGCGACCTCCGGCATCCGCGTCGACTCGTCCATCACGATCATGCCGCCCGACCCCATGATCGATCCGAGGCGCGTGAGCGACTCGTAGTCGACCGGGCTGTCGAGCTCCTGCGCGGGGATGCACCCGCCCGAGGGCCCGCCGGTCTGGACCGCCTTGATCTTGGCCCCGCCCGGGGCGCCGCCGCCCATCTCCTCCACGATCTGGCGCAGGGTCGTTCCCATCGGCACCTCTATGAGGCCGGTGTTCGCGATCTTGCCCGCCAGCGCGAAGACCTTGGTGCCCTTGCTCTTGGCGGTCCCGATGGCCGCGAACCACTCGGCCCCGTTGCGGATGATCGGCGCGATGTTGGCCAGGGTCTCAACGTTGTTGATGAGGGTCGGGCAGCTCCAGAGGCCGCTTTCGGCGGGGAACGGCGGGCGGGGCCTCGGCGTGCCGCGCTTGCCCTCGATCGACGCCATGAGCGCCGTCTCCTCGCCGCAGACGTAGGCCCCGGCGCCGATGCGCAGGTCGACGGTGAAGTGGAACGGCGACTCGAAGATCCCGCTGCCAAGGAGGCCGATCTGCCTGGCCTGCTTGATCGCGATCTGCAGGCGCTTTATCGCGAGGGGGTATTCGGCGCGGACGTAGATGAAGCCCTGGTTGGCGCCGACCGCGTAGCCCGCGATCGCCATCCCCTCGAGGACGCTGTGGGGGTCGCTCTCGAGGACGCTGCGGTCCATGAACGCCCCTGGGTCGCCCTCGTCCGCGTTGCACACCACGTACTTCTGGGCGGCGGGCGTCTTGGCCACGGTGGCCCATTTGAGGCCGCTCGGGTAGCCGGCGCCCCCGCGGCCGCGAAGCCCGCTCTTGATCACGGCGTCGACCACGTCCTTCGGCGCCATCTCGCGCAGAACGGCGTGCAGGGCGCGGTAGCCGTCGGCCTCGATGTACGACTCGATTCTCTCCGGGTCGATCTGCCCGCTGTTGGCCAGCACGATGGACTGCTGCTTCTTGAAGAAGGCGTGGCCGGGATCCCCCCGCTTCACGGCCGTCTCGGTTCCCTCGGTCGATGCGACCAGGGAGGGGGCGTCCTCCGGCTTCACGTCCTCGTACAGGACGCCGGCCGGGTCGACGCCGACGAGCGGCCCCTCGCAGCAGAGGCGCATGCACCCGACGCCGCGCACCTCGACGCGGTCGCTCAGCCCCGCGTCCTTCACCGCCTTCTCCAGGCCGGCCTTCACCCCCTCGGAGTTTGAGGACATGCAGCCGGCCGCCATGCAGCAGCGGATCACCGTCTTCTTGTGGGAGTCGCGCTCCTTCTCCGCTATCTCGTTGAGGTCGTCGATGATCATGGATGGATCCATCCTTTCACGTGGGCCACCGCCAGCTCGGGGGTCTGGCGCGGGGTGGGCACCCCGTCGTAGACGACCGCGGGCGCTATGCCGCACGCGCCGATGCAGCGGGCGGTGAGGAGCGAGAGCTGCTTGTCCTCGGTCGTCTCGCCGGCCTTCACCCCCGCCTCGGCCTCGACCGCGGCGAGGACCCGGTCCGCGCCGCGGACGTAGCAGGCCGTGCCGAGGCAGACGACGCAGGTGTGCGCGCCCTGGGGCTTGAGCTTGAAGAAGTGGTAGAACGTCGCGACGCCGTACACGCGGCTGGCCGGGAGCTTGAGCCGGTATGCCACGAAGAGAAGGAGGTCGTCCTCGAGGAAGCCGAAGAGCTCCTGGGCCTTGTGCAGCACCTCGATCAGGGCGTCCTGCCGGCCCTGGAACTTCTTGATGTGGGCCTCCAGGATCTTGAAGCGCTTGTCCCCGCTAGCGTGCTGCATGACGCGGGCCACGGAGCCCTTCTTCTCGGAGCGGTTCGCGAGAGTTTTCACAGGCCGCAATCCTGAGGCATCCCGTCAACGGCGACAACGCACATTATGGAAATGGCTGATCATTTTTTGAGGATTCTGGTGCGTCGCCTGCCGCGAGCTCCGATCAAGAAATGCGTATTGAATGCCAAGATTGGCGAAGAAGGCGCCAGCCGGTCGGCTAGGATATTTCCAAATCGCCGTTCGGCTCCTGACGTTGACGGGCTCGCATGGGGCCGGTTCCCCTTGACGGGGGCAGGCCGGTCGGCGCGAA
>Ga0074045_10002168_pt1 | contig 18379 bp, 20 predicted proteins | sample BogForMeECP23OM2_FD_94442 | JGI IMG/M metagenome (GOLD analysis project Ga0074045, IMG submission 94442) | Bog forest soil microbial communities from Calvert Island, British Columbia, Canada - Bog Forest MetaG ECP23OM2 | ecosystem: Environmental > Terrestrial > Soil > Wetlands ...
AACGGCCCGAACTCATAGACGCGCGCGCGCTCGCCGCTGGGCATGCGTGACTCTCCTGCTCACTCTAGCAGGGCGGCGGGAGGAGGCCGCGCGGGTTTGCAGGGTCGGCTTCCGGATGGGCCGGCGTCGGGTTGTGACCGGTTGCGGCGGCTGTGCAGGGCAAGAGCGGTGCTGGGAACGTGCGAAGCCGGCTTCCCGGCAGAAAAACGCAACTCAGCGGGTCTAAAAAAGGGAGGCCGGTGTATACTTGACGCCGAGGTTCAGAAACGGGAATCCAAGCCTAGCAGACGGTCCCTGTTCTGGACCCTGCCAAAGGAGGTGCCCGATGACCGGCACATCGTACACGGAAGTTCCGCTGGGCGCGATCCTGCCCGGCCGCCGTCAATTCCTCGCGCAAGTCGCGGTCACATCGGAAACCCAGCCACTGCTCATCGAGTTGCCCGGGCAGCTCGTAAAATGCGGGACGCAACTCGATTACGCGATCAAACCGTGGGGGCGCGTCGTATCGAGCGCAGCCGGCTATAGCCGCGCCGCCGTGGTCAGCGCAGGCGTCCTGGACGAGACGGGCCTCGATGCGCAGATTGCGACCTTCAACGCGCGTATCGCCGCAGCCGCGCCGTCGGCGTTCTCGATTCGCCTGGCCTCGAAGCTCACATTCGGCGCTGCGCTCGACGCACTCGAACAATCTTCCGGCGGCTGCGGATGCGGCGGCGGTCCCGGGCGCGTCTCGATTCCCGGAACCATCTCGGTTGGACTGGGCTGGAGCGCCACCGAAGAAGTCTGGTCACAGCCCGTCGCGGCCCGCTTGTATCTGTCGTTCAGTTACGGGCCGGAAGACGGCGTGTTCGCCTTCCACTGCCACTCCATCTGGTTCGGGTGGACGGACCGCAGCACGGCCTGCGAGGGGGACTGCCCCGAAGAATCGGTCTTCAAGGATTGCATGTGCAACGACACTAAGCGGCGTTTCAACTGCGCTGGCTGGACCACCTGCTGGTGCCATGAGACGAAGGCCCACTGAGACCGCGGGGACTCCGGCTACTGACTGGCCGGTTGCCGTGAGGTCTTAAAGAGGACCCATTTCGAGATTGAGAAGCTCAGCAGCAGTGCTGCCGGGGCGCGGGCAGAAGTGGCGCTCCTGCTCACTCTAATGCACGCCCCTCCGCGTCGCACAGAGCTATTCTGGGAATCGATATGGCTGACGCTACGAGTTGGGGCTATTCGAGAGCGTTTCGCTTTGTAATGGCGGTGCTGTTCGTCCTGGTTGGCTTGTTCGAACTGATCGCAAAACGCCATGCTCATTACACCGTCATTGGCCTGATGTGGCTGGCGGTCGGCATCGGTTGGGGCATCCTTTCTCAATTCACGGCAAGGGAATCCCGCAGACAGTATTTCATCACGCTCGCATTGGGTTCTCTTCTAATTGGTGCGTCCTCCATGATCGCCGCTGGAACCGACACTCTCTTTGGCCTTGCTTGGCTGTTTTGCGGCATCATGGGGGGCATCAACGCGCTGCAAACAAGAGAAGCCCGCCCTACGGCTCCGCCTCCCGACGAGCCCGTTGGATCAACGCCCTCTTCCGCATCCGAGCCCGGTCCCGGCCGCTGAATCAGCGCACAATAGTGGATGTCGCGGCCGCGCGCGCCGCCGGCGAAAGCGCCGGTGCCAGGGGGCATGAATGCCGCGGCGCCAATCGCTTTGGTGCAGTCATCAATACCGCGCGCGCCGACGACTTTTTGCGAACGAAGCCGTGCGCTCGCGCGTTCATCTATCATCACTTAGATGTCGAAGAGATTCGTTGTTGTCCTCGCTGGCGCAATTCTGATCGGCGCAGGGGCGCTTCTTCTCCGCCTGCGGATGAGCCCGCATCCGGAGAACCAGAAGCCGGGGAAGTTTCCGGAGCAGCTGGTCTACGTTCGCTCGACGGACGACGTGGTCAGCGGCGGGGTCCTGTTCACGTCGCCGAAGGACGCGGCCAAGCCGCTGGCGGTGATCTGGGTCCACGGCTGGGGCGCGAATTTCTACCTGCCGAGCTACGTGGGAATCGGGCGGGCGCTGGCCGAACGCGGCTTCACGACGATCTCGGTCAACACGCGGATGCACGACGTCGGCAACGTGGAGAAATACACGGCGACCGGGAAGCGGGTTCGCGGCGGCGGGTATTGGGGAGTGACCAGCGAGGACGCGCGGGATATTGCCGCATGGATCAGCTTCGCTGAAGGACTGGGCTACAGCCGGGTGGCGCTGGTGGGACACAGCGCCGGCTGGGCGAGCGTGGGCCGATACCAGGCGGACTCGCAGGATCCGCGCGTCGCCGGTCTGGTGTTCGCCTCGTGCCTGGTGGGCTATTCACCGCAGCCGGACGATCCGCAACTGCTGGCGCAGGCGAAGAAACTGGTCGAGGGGGGAGCCGGCGAGGACCTGCTGCGGCTGCCGCAGCGCGCGTTCCCGTCCTTCATCAGCGCGGCAACGCACCTGGACATCGTCAACACGCCGCGCGAATACAAAGACTACTTCGGCACGCGGATTCCCAATCCGGCGGTGATGCGGGTCAGCTGCCCGATCCTAGCCTTCTTCGGGTCGAAGGGCGACATCGGGGGCGAGAAGGAGCTCGAGCTGCTGAAGTCTTCCGTCCAGCGGCTCGCGCGGGGGCCGCGGCGGGTGGACACGGCGATGATCGAGGGCGGGGATCACGAATACGTCGGACAGGAGGCGCAAGTCGCCCAGACGATCGCCCGGTGGGCGGAGGCGGAGGTATTGAGGCATTGAGCCCGGGTCAGGCGCTCTGTCGAACTGCGGCGCGGGCAGTGGCGGCAGCGCTGGGGCGAATGCCGCGCGAAATTGTGGGCACGCCGCGCTTCGGACAGAATGGGAGTGTCGCGGGCGGCGTATCGCCGCGACGAGACGCTTCGCCGGAGGTCGTTCATGCTACTCCTGCCGCTGTTGTTTGCCCTGGCCCTTTCCGAGCCGCTGCTGGAGCAGACCTCTTTCCCTGGCACGCCCGAGCAAGCCGGCTGGCATATCACGGCCCAGCGGCCCGAGATCGCGCCGCGGGGCTGGATCGACCGCACGGTCGGGCGCGGGGCTCAGGGGTCGCTGGCACTCGCGGGCGGCGGCAATGCCGCGGCGTACGGGGGTTGGGAACGAACGGTCGGCGCGATCACGCCCGGCGCGTGGTACCGGCTGACGGCCGAATACCGCTGCGCGGGCTTCGAACACGAGCGGCGGCACGTACTGGCGCGGCTGGACTGGCAGACCGCCACGGGGAAGCGGGCAGGCTGGCCGGACTACGGGACATTTTCTACTAGGCAAGGCGTTACTAAGGATGGTGTCGCTCAGGAGGACGTTGCCAGCGGCGGCGAATGGCGGAAAATCGTCCTCGACGCGCCGGCTCCCGCGGGCGCGGCGCAGGTCAAGCTGCAGCTCCTTCTCTCCAACGCCGCGCAGGGCATGGTGTGGTGGGATCACATCCGCCTGGAGCCTACGCCCGCGCCGCCGCCCAGGACGGTGCGCGTGGTGAGCGTGAACCTGCGCCCGCGCGACACGAAGTCGGCTCAGGACAGTGTCGCGCGATTTATCGAGTTCGTTCGGGGGCGCGTCCAACATGCGGATCTGCTGGTGCTGCCGGAGGGCGTCACGGAAGTGGGCAACGGGAAGACGTATTTGGAGGTCGCAGAGCCGGTGCCCGGGCCGACGACCGTGGCGCTGGGGGCGCTGGCGCGCGATCTGCACACGTATCTCGTCGCTGGAGTGGTGGAACTGGAGGGTCCGGCGGCGTACAACACCGCAGTGCTGATCGATCGCAGCGGCACGCTGATCGGCAAGTACCGCAAGGTGTATCTGCCGCGCGAGGAGATCGAGGGCGGGCTGACGCCGGGCGACAGCTATCCCGTCTTCGACACCGATTTCGGCCGGCTCGGCCTGATGATCTGCTGGGACGTCCAGTACGCCGACCCGGCGCGGGCGCTGGCCCTGGGAGGAGCGGAGATCCTGGCGCTCCCGATCTGGGGCGGCAACGCGACGCTGGGCCACGCCCGGGCGATCGAGAATCACGTCTTCCTGGTCTCCTCCGGCCACGACTATGCGACGGAAATCGTCGATCCCGTGGGCGAGGTCGTGGCCAAGGCCGAGGCCATGCCGGGCATCGCCACGGCCGACATCGACCTCAACCGCCGCTACGTCGAGGAGTGGACCGGCCACATGCGGGACCGATTCTTCCACGAGTTGCGCGACGACGTGCCGGTGACGCGGCGCTAGGCGCTGTTCACGCTACCCGAAGGGACGGGGCCGGTTTTCCCGATTTCCGCGTCGCTCGTCGCTCGCAGACGCCCGGTTTGCGTCGCTCCTCGCTCCTGGAACTCGGCCCCCCCTCCCGTCGCCAGCAGTCCGCGTAGCGTGACCAGGCCCTAGAGCAGCTTCTCGACCGCCGCGGTGAGCGCCTGGAGGTCGAGTTCTCCAAAAAACGAGCGCACCTTGCGGCCCTGGCGGTCGTAGAGGAAAGTAGCGGGCAGCGCGCCGCTCCATTTGGCGTCGATGGCGTTGATGAACTTGTCGTCGTCGGCGGCGCGCTCGATATAAACCGGGGGCGGGGCATGGATCCCTTCGAGGAACTTCCGGGCCTCGGCGTCCTGCTCGGGCTCGTCGGCGCTGATGGTGACCAACTGGAATCCGCGCCCGCGCCAGCGCGCCGCCAGGGCCAGCAGTTGCGGCATCTCCTTGCGGCACGGTGCACAATAAGTCGCCCAGAAGTTCACCACCACGACCTTGCCCTTGGAGGCCGCGACCAGTTTCGCGTAGCCGGTCTGATCCAGCGGCTGCAACTCGGCGCCCGCCAGCGTCGCGGACAGGGCCACGGCCGCTATGCATCCCAATGCATATTTAGTCATTCGCGATCTCATCGAGCGCGTTTGATGGAGCACCCGAAGGCCTTGGCTTCGGCCACCGGCACGGGCCGGCCGGCCAGCACGGCGTCGAGCGCATCGCCGAGCGTCTGCTGCGTGATCTGGTCCGGATTCCTGGAATTGTCGATCGCGCCGCGGTAGACCAGCGTGCCCCGGGCGTCGAAAACGAACGCATGCGGGGTGACGGCGGCGCCCACCTTGTCGGCGAAGACGTTGTTCACGTCCTTGTAAACCGGGAACGGGAAGCCCTTAGCCGCGCGGTGCTGCTCGACCTCCGCCGCCGGCTCAGTGGAATTCGCGTTGAGGAAGATGAACTGCACACCCTTGGGGCTGTAACCGGAGTACAGCGCTTTCATACGCTCGTTGTAAGCGTTGGAGACCGGACATTGCGTGGCGATAAAAATTACGGCTGTGACGCGCCCGGCGGTCGAGAACTGCTCCGCGGCGGCAGCGGTCGTCTGCGCCGGAATCGTATCGATCTTGGTTCCCAGGGCGATGGGGCTTTGAGCCAGGCCAGCGGCCAGGCTCAGGGCAACCACAAAAGACCACACGGCAGCGCGCATCGGACAACCTCCTGCGACAGAAGATGATCGCGCCGCGCCGGCGGTTACTTCTTTTCCTCGGGCGCCTTCTCGTCCGGTTGGCCCGCGGCGGGCTTCTTCACCGGCTCGAGCTTGAGGTTGATCACCGGGTCGAGGCGCGTGTCGTACACCAGGAGCTTCCGCGCGGGGCTGGCCAGGTCCTTGAAGTCCGCCCGCAACTCGTAGTCCATGTTCGAGTTCAGATGCTGAAAAACGTACTTCCCATCGGCCTGCGTGATGAACGAGTGCACCTCGAGACTATGCAGGTTCTTCAGCTTCACCACCGCGCCCGAGGCCGGCTGATCGTCGGGCAGGGTGACCAGGCCGACGACATCGCGATGGTTCTTGTCCCGTTTCTTGTCCTTCTTGATGTTGTCCGAACTCCACTGGAAGGCCGTGGCTACAAAGGCCAGAAGCAACGCGGCCATTCCACCAACGATCAATCTGCGTCGCATCGGCGCCTTCCTCTCATTTGACGGCTTTCAATTGAAAATAGACGTCCACGCGCTCGTCCGCTGTTACATTGGCCGTCTTCACCTCGGGGACGAAACCTTTGACCTTCACGCTGAGGGTGTATTCGGCCTGGCCTGCCGGGACGTGGAACGAAAACTCGCCGCGCGCGTCGCTGATCGCTCTTTGCCGCTTGGGAGGCTTGACGCCTCGCGCCGGCGTCTTCACGCTCAGGTGCACCTCGGCGCCGCGCAGCGCGAAGCCCGCCGGCTGGAAGACCGTGCCCGCGACCACGGCGTAAGACACTTGCTGGCCCGTGCCCGCGCCGGAGGCGATCCCCAGCGTCAAAACAAACAGCAGGCCGAGCTCAATGCCAATCCTCATCGTCCTCTTCGCTGTCCTCTTTCTCGCCGTCCAGTTCGGCGTCCTCTTCGTCGAGTTCCTCATCGAACTCCTCTTCGTCTTCGAGGTCCCCTTCGTTTTCGACTTCGAGTTCAATCGCCGGGTCGGTGGCGACGACCACAAGGCTGGCGCCGCACTCCTCGCAACTGAGGCTGTCCCCCTCCTCCAATTCCGCTTCGGCGACCTCCAGGACCGCGTCGCATTCAGGGCAGCTGAGCATGATCCTTCGACCTCCCTGTCGGGCTCGCGAGCAACAATGGACCCGCGAGCAATATACCACGTGGAGTGCCCGCGGGTGGACTTCCGCCGGCATCCTTGAGCAACGTCAGCGGCGCACGGCTTCGGCCTGGGCGGCAGCCTCCGTCAAAGCCTTGTTGCAAGCGGCCATTTCCGGCCGTGAAACGACGGCAATCGTCTTATCCATGTCTTCCCACGTGGAGATCATCCTTTGAACGCGAAGCCCGGCCAGCTTGAGCACCCAGGCATCGCTCAACTCGCGCCGCGCCTCCCCCGCCACCGCCAAAAGCGCGGGGTGCGGCAAGCTGATCACCAGCTCCCGCCGCTCCTCGCCGCATGACAGGTAGTACTTGCAATCGACGGCGTCGGCGTGCCGGATGGAGATCGCGTTCTGCTGCCAGCGGAACTCCACGTCCCACGCGCGCCCGAACGGATCCTTGACCGAAAAGCGGCGGAAATTCTCCCTCATTCCCTCCTCATCGTATCGCAAAGGCCGCGGCGAAAACTCGTGCCAAGCAGGGCCACGAGCGGGATTCGCGGCGGCCTGGGAAGGGTCGGCAGAATGGCTCCCGGCGAGCCGTCCGCGGCTCACGGCACGCCTCCGCGGCCAGGCCTCCGGGCAGCGGCGTGTGCGGCTCAAAACACTCGGGCCCGCTTCTCTCGAAGCGGGCCCGGGTGGGAGCAGTATGGGGGTCGAAGATGAGATGCCCGGTTCCCTACAGGGCGAGGGAGTGTTGCTCTTCAGGCGCGGCCGCGCCGCTGCGGGCGGGCGGCATGAGAATCACCTTATCCGACCGGCCGGTCCTGGCTGCGACGCCGGCGTGTGGCATGGGAGCGACCGATACCCCGAAGTGGCGCATGACGATCTCGTGGGCCGTCTGTGGATCGATCACCGCCGGGCGGTCCGCTGTGCGCGGACGGCGGCGCACCGGCGCGACGATCTCCGTCTGTGTCGGCCGTGATGGGCGCGCAATCGTACGGGCCGCGGCCACTGGCCTTTCGAGCCGCCGCCATGCCGCCAGGTTAGGCGGATGCTGCGTGGATGCCACCGGCTCATCAAACGCCTCGGGCAGAGCAGCGGCCGGGGCCGGAGACGCTGGCCGCCGGTCATCGGTCTGTCCGGACGGGGTCTCCTTCCGGCCCGGGGGTGGAGCGTAGGAACAGGCCGCCTGCAGCGCTTGCTGCAGGGACTCGAGTTCCGCGCGCAACTCCAGGCAAGCCTGAAATGCGGCTTCGCTGGGTACTAGGCGGTTTCGGCCCGCCCGCACATAGGTACAAAGGAGTGCTCCGAGGATCGCCCCGAGAACCAAGCTCAAACTCACCGCTACTTGGAGTTCTGCACCTGACATGTGCCGTTCCTTCCTGAGATCATTCGATCACCTCTGTATGTTAAGGGCGGCATATCCACTTTGAAATAGGATAAAAAGCTTAATTTTTCCGGTACAAAAGCGCTGCTAGTACCATCGGCCGATACGTCCCGTACAATGGCGGGCGCCGCGAACTGGAGTTCTGCGGATCCGTCGGCGATCCCTCAGCCTGCAATCAAGTAATTGATTGTGAATGGGTTAAGTAATTTGCCAGAGTGGCGAAGACCCGCCACAAAAGGACTAGAACTAACGACTAATAGGTACTGGCGACAGGACGGTTACCCTGCGATCTGTTTAGGCAGAGTGAACGGGACTTCGCCCATTCCGGCTTTGGCCGACAAGGATTGTACGGCCTCTGGCCTGAGAATCGCCTTGTCCAGATACGTCGGACCGGAAGAGGAGTAGATCACCCGGCATCCCAACCGCTGCTCGATGAAACGAACCAGGGAGTCGTGGTCCTCGAACGGCTGCAGCTTCAGACCCGCGGGCTCGGTTTCAAAGAGAACCCGGGCGTCGGGCTTCAGCAACGGGGACGTGAACCCGTGTGCGTCGCGGTATTCGTCCACGTAAGAGAACGGGGACTCGACACTGTCCATGTGGGTCAGCGCCAGGCCGTCGACCCCGCCGCAGCATTGCATGGCATAATGCGCCGCCACAAAGTCGAAGTGCCCGAAACGCATCTCCCCCTGCCACTTCGTGCGGACGTTGTGGTCGGGGAACGAGAGCGACTGGTCCTCGGTCACGAACGGGCCCGCGCCGTGGCGCGTGAAATGCGTCCTCAGAACCCCGATCCGCACGGGCGTCAGCCCGGCCTCGTCGCACATTTCGAGCGCGTTGTCGAAGGTCGTGTTGGACGACGTATTGTAAGGCGCGAATCCATGCGTCTCATCCAGCAGGACGCCCGCCGAGCCCTCGAAAACGATGTTGGACTCGCGGTAGTTGTCCATCATCTCGGCCCACGTCGTGGGCTGGATGCCCTGGGAGAACAAGCGGTAGAACTCGGCGATGCGGCGCGGATCCTCGCTCGAGAGCTCCGTCAGCAACTCGTCGGCCTCCCGGTTGACGCCCCAATACTCCCGCAATTGCTTCAGCTTATGAACCCGGATGTCGTCCAGCATGCCCAGCGCCGGCGCATCCGAGAGAATGTCCTTGACCTGGACGTAAGTGCCCCACTGCAGCGCGTCGCGCCGCGTTTCGCCGGCGCCGAATCCGCCCGAACCGTGGCGCTTGTCGCCGCGCACCAATTCCCGGATGCGGTTGGCATATTGGTGATAGGGCGTGACGATCAGGCACTCGGGGTCGATGAACAACCGCTCCTGGGTATAGCGGATCCCCTTCCGTTCCAGCGCCTCGGCCTCTTTCATCAGCGAGAAGGGATCGATCAGGACGTACTTTGACAGGAAGGTCACGACCTCGGAGATGAACATCCCGCTGCCGAACTGACGGAACGTATGGTGGCTGCCGTCCGGCTGCACCACGTTGCGCGTGCCCTGCGGTCCCCCGTTGAAGCGCACCACCAGCGGCGCGTCGTGCGCCCGGCACAGATAATCCACCATCGTGCCCTTGCCTTCGTCGCCGAAGGCCAGCCCCTGCACGATGTAGGCGCGGCGCAGGTTCTTGGACTGATGTCTGAAGGGATTCATTGTGTTGTGGCTCTCCGTCCGTCCGCCAATCATCGCCCCGGCCAGCCGCAGCTATAGCCCCGGCGATGCGTCGCCCGAAACTCCTCGCACAGCTCCTCTAATTCGGTCCGCGCCTGGCACATCCCCGACGACCAAAGCGCTGACGACCCCGCTCGGAAAGGCGGTTCCGCCGATTTGGAATGGCGCAATACCCGCGCCATCATAACTTCATAGACCACTCGACAAAATTACCGACACCCAATACGTCACCGCCGCGGGCGCCGCTCTCCTCACCGGTGACTAACGTAGTCTTACATTCACATGACGCCGCAGGCAACCTATCTAAAGATGGATTTCAATATTCAGCAGTATGATTGGGACTCCGTTGCGCCATCGACCACCACCGTCGCGTGGCGGCGGACGCCTCACGCACTCAACGAACTGTGCCGCACCAGCGCCAGAAATTCGTCGCGCGTGTCCTTGCGCTGGCGCATGGCGCCCAGCATGGCGCTGGTCACCGCGCCGGAGTGCTGTTTCTCCACGCCGCGCATCATCATGCAGAAATGCCGCGCCTCCACGATCACGCCCACGCCGCGCGGCTGCAGCACGTCCTGAATGCACTGCGCGATCTGCTGCGTCAGCCGCTCCTGCACCTGCAGCCGGCGCGCGAACATGTCCACGATCCGCGGGATTTTGCTCAGCCCGATGAGCTTGTTTTCAGGCAGATAGGCCACGTGCGCCATGCCGTAGAACGGCAGCATGTGATGCTCGCACAAGCTGAAGAACTCGATGTCCTTCACCAGCACCATCTCGTCGCACTTCTCGTGGAAGATAGCGCCATTGACGATCTCCTCGAGATTCGCTTCATAGCCCGAGGTGAGAAAACGCAGCGCCTTCTCGGCCCGTTCGGGCGTTCGCAGCAGGCCTTCGCGCGTGGGGTCCTCGCCCAGCGCGCGCAGGATCTTCTCTATACTCTCGGCGATCGGATCCTGACCCTTGCTCTGGCCGATCATGGAAACTACAGCTTTAGCGGATTTCATTAGGTGGCCTTCACTTATGATTGCGCCGGCCGCCGTGGCGGTGTATCGCTCACCGGCCTCGGCGGCTCGATTTGCACTTCGAAGATGTTCTTTTTCGTCTCGTGGATTCTTACCTTTTCAAGCCGCGCGCCCGAGCCGGCAAACGCCGCCGGCCAGGCTGCGGCCAGGCGCGCCGCCACTACCGCCGCCAGGTTCTCCGTGGTGGGAACCAGCGTGGCGAACTCCTCCACGTCGGAATTCAGATCCCGCCGGTCCAGTGTTTTCAGGATGCTGCTCTCAACCAACCCATCCAGCCGCCCCAGCGCGATCAGCCGCCCGGTCGCGCCCATGGGTTGGCCCTCCACAACCACTTCCAGCGTGTAGTCGTGCCCGTGCCCGTGCGGGTTGTTGCATTTGCCGTACAGCTCCCGGTTGAGACGCGCGTCCAGCGACGGCGCGTGCAGCCGGTGGGAGGCCGAAAAGCGGTAGCGGCGCATCAGACGCATCAGCGCCCCTCGTATTCCACGTACAGATCCTCAGTTTCGTATAACCGGATCTGCTTCAGTCGCGCCGGCATGCCGGCAAAACGCGGCTCGAGTCGCCGCCAGATCTCAACCGCCAGGTTCTCGGGCGTCGGCACCACCTGATCGAATGGCGGTACCTCGCGGTTCAGGTGGCGGTGATCCATCGGTTCCACCACCTCGCGCTCGAGCAGTTCCTTCACCTGTTTCAGATCGACGATCATGCCGCTCACCGGGTCGGGCTGGCCCTCCAGCGTCACCTCCAGTACGAAGTTGTGGCCATGACCGTGCGGATTGGCTTCGGCGCCGTACAGTTCTTCGTTCGCCGCGCGGTCCAGCGCCGGGTTCACGCAGCTGTGCGACGCCGAGAATTCCACTTTGCGCGTGATCAACATCGGGGCCAACTCCGTCCTCTCTCATTGTGATGCGTTTTACGGACACGTGGATCCAATGGCCGCCCGGGGCTGCGTACAATGAAAATGCAACCGTATGGATTCGCCGCGCAGCGTCAACTACATTCTCGCCGGGATCGTGGTCCTGGCCGCCGGCCTGTTCATGGTGGTCTCGGATGCATTTACCGAGCGCGTCGTCGAAAAAGGCCAGCAGGCCCCCGATTTCGCCATCGTGACCGACAGCGGCCGCACCATCAGCCCCCGGAATTTCGGCGGCAAGCTGCTGGTGCTGAATTTCTGGGCCACCTGGTGCCCGCCCTGCGTGGCCGAAACGCCGTCCCTCAACGAGATGGCCAAACAGTTGAAAGCGCAAGGGGTGGTGGTCGTCGGCGTGAGCATCGACAAGAACGACAACTCGTACCGCGCCTTCAACCAGCGCATGCGCGTCGGCTATGAAACCATGCGCGACCCGGAGGCCCGCATCAGCTCGAGCTTCGGTACCTTCAAGTTCCCCGAAACCTACGTCATCACCCCCGATGGGCGCGTGGTGGACAAAATCATCTCCGACCGCGATTGGATGAGCCCGGAAGCGCTCGACGCGCTGCGCGGGTATCTGTAGGCCGCGCCGGGGCGCTCACGAAGCCGTCATCTCACCGTGCGGCGAGCGCCTTATTCTCCTCCGGCGGCGCGCGTGAGCTCCGGCGCCTGGATCGCGCGCACGGCGCGGTCCACCACTTCGGGTTCCGGCATTTCCTTGACGCCCGCGGCCTGCAGGTCGCGGAACTTGCGTGTCGTCACCAGCACCCGGCTTTCCAGCGCCCCTAGCGTATCGTTGTAGACCCGGACGGCCCTATCCAAAGCCTCGCCGACGCCGCTGAAGTGGCTGGCCATAATCGCCACGCGGTCGTACAGTTCCTTGCCCAGTTCACTGATCTTCTGGGCGTTTTCCTCGATCGACTCCTGCCTCCAGCCGTACGCCGCGGCCTTCAGCAGCGCGATCAGCGTCGTCGGCGTTGTGATCAGGACCTTCTTGCCGATGGCGAACTCGAACAGTTCGGGGTCCTTCTCGAAGGCCGCGCCCAGGAACGGATCGCCGGGCACGAAGGCGACGACAAAGTCGAGCGTCTTTTCGAACTCCGCGTAATAACCTTTGGCCGCCAGCCGGTTGACGTGATCGCGCACCTGCCGCGCGTGGTCTTGCAGGCAGATGGCGCGCGTCATGTCGTCCACCGCTTCGAGGGCGTCGAGGTACGACTGCAGCGAGACTTTGGCGTCCACCACCAGCACCCGCCCGCCCGGCAGGCGCACGATCAGGTCGGGGCGCAGGCGCCCGCCCTCGGCCTCCACCGAGACCTGCTCGTCGAAATCGCAGTGCTCCGTCATGCCGGCCATCTCGACCACGCGCCGCAGCGTGATTTCGCCCCAACGGCCGCGTGTCTGCGGGGCGCGCAGCGCGCGCACCAGTTGCGCGGTTTCGGTCTGTAGTTGGACCTGCGACTCGCCCAGGCTCTTCACCTGTTGCAGCAGTCCGGCATACGCCCCGGCGCGCTCTTTTTCCATCTCGCCGATGTGGCGGTCGACCTTCTCCAAGGACTCGCGGATCGGCTGGACAAGCGTCTCGACGGCGGCTTTCTGCTGGAGAAGTTCGCCGCTGGCCTCTTTCTGCGTAGTTTCCAGCACCGCCTTCGCCAAGTCGAGGAAGCTGCGGTTGTTGGCGTTGAGCGCGTCGGAGGCCAGCGCCTTGAAGCTGTCGCTGAGGCGTTGCTGGGCCTGATCCAGCGCCATGAGCTTCTCCTCGTGTGCCCTGTCCTTCTCCGCCATTTGCGCCTGCAGCGCCCCGGCTTCGCGCTCCGCGGCGGCGGCCCGCGCCGAGCCCAGCAGCCAGCCGGCCAGCAGCCCCAGCGCCAGCCCGGCGATCAGACAGGCAACGTAAATGACGTATTCCATTGCGTCTCCATGAATAGCAAAGCGGGCGGGGGAAAAGGAAGCCGCGCGCCGGAAGGCGGAGCGGGCGGCGCCGCTTTCCGGTCCACGCCGGATTCGGCTTCGGGAGACAGGAGAATCCGCCGATCCGCCGCCGGGCGGCGCTCGCTGCACGATGGAAAAGCGGCGCAGCCCAAGCTTCTTTAACGAAGAATCAATAACTCGCAGCCAAGGAACTGTTCACGTGAACAGTTCCGCCCTGCGGCGCGCCCTCTGCTCAGGGAGTGCCAGAGGGGGCGGGAAAATGCACGAGAAAACGCGGCAGAAGAAGACCGGCCGGGCGATCGATTCTGCCAGGTGGCCGGGTGTATCCTGAATAGATCCCGGAACCCGGACTGGTGGAAAATCGTCTCGACCTCATGTGGAACAGGCTGCGGGCATTTGGACTGCGTTGGTTTTCCTGTTGGCTGTTCGGGATTGGCTTTCTGGCGCGCTTCGTGTGCGTGCTGGTTCTCAAGAATCCGCACGAGTTGCATAAACCTCTGGCGATCAGGGACGCAATTGAATTCAACGCCCTGGCGTTGAATCTTGTGAAGTTCGGGGAATATTCGATTCGGATCGGACATCCGTCCTCGTTTCGCGCCCCTGGATTTCCGCTGTGGGTGGCGGCGCTGTATTCCATCTCTTATGAGAATTACTTCCTGGTTTACGTCGGCCAGTGCCTGCTGGGAGCGTTGGGGTGCCTGCTGGCGTATCTGCTGGCCAGAGAGCTGCTGCCGGAAGTGGATGCGCGACGCAGCGGTCTTCTGGCTGTCGTGTACATGCCCGCCATCTTCTTGTGCACGCTTTTCTTTTCGGAAACGCTCTACGCCGATTGCGTTGGCCTCGGGATGCTGCTGTTCGTGCGTTACCTCCGGACGAAGCGCATTGCCTGCCTTGTGATTGCCGGCCTGGCATTGGGGTATGGGGCGCTGACCCGGCCAGCCGGAGTTCTCGTGCTGCCGGCTCTGCTCGCGATACTCGTTGCCGCCATGATTCGGGAGCGCCGCTTCCGTTGGCTGCCCTGCCTCGCGCTGGCGCTCTCCTGCTGCGCTGTCGTCGCTCCCTGGACCTGGCGGAACTACGTTGTGCACCACCAGTTCGTATTAATAGCCACCAACGGAGGCTGGACTTTCTACGGCAGCAACAATAACGTCGTGCTGCATAACAGAGCATATTTGGGCCGGTTTGCTTCCCCCTACGGTCTGCAAGGACGAGCGAAAATCGACGCCATGCCAGACGAGGTGAGCCTCGACCGCCTGGAATGGCGGCTTGGCATAGGCTGGGTCCGTGCGCATTGGGCCTCCATGCCACTGGTGGAGACGTGCAAATTCGTCCGGCTGTGGTTGCCGTCTGTACCGAGAAACCGTCAATTTCGCTCAGAAGGCAGCAAACTCGCCTTATTCAGGGCGGTTGGTTATCTCCCATTTCTGGTGCTTTTCCTGCTCGGCTTCTGCCGCTGCGCGCTGGATCGCCGTTTCTGGACCTGGCCCTGGATCTCATTGCACTTTACCGTCCTGGCCCTGATTGCCACCGCGCTGGTCTTCAACGGCGACCCGCGCTATCGGGACGGCCAGTACACGACCTTAATGCCCTACGCCGCCCTCGCTCTGATGAAAAAGCCTGTGACCGGCAAACCTGCCGATGAGCGATCATAGCCCGGATGTTGCACCAACAATCGGCTGCGGCCCTCTCATCGCGCCGCGCTGCGATCGTGGTGCAACATCCGGGCTAGCCTGCCGATGGCATGGACGCGGAACGGATTCCACAACTCCTGATTGGATCAGGCCGATCCTGTGATGCCGGGCGGCGTTCGCTGCAAATGGGCAGGCCCGCCGGCCCGGTCAGCCGGCGACCGCGGGCAGGCCGGCGAGGGCCATGGCCAGGTCGGCCTCGTCGTAGTTCTGATCGACCAGCTTGCCGGCGTGGTAGTCGGTGTAGGCCTGCATGTCGAAGTGGCCGTGGCCGGAGAGGTTGAACAGGATCACGCGGCTCGATCCTTCCTGTTTGCAGAGCAGGGCCTCGTCGATGGCGCAGCGCACCGCGTGGTTGGCCTCGGGGGCCGGGATGATGCCCTCGGCGCGCGCGAACTGCACGCCGGCTTCGAAGCACGTGGTCTGGTGGTAGGCGCGGGCTTCGATCAAGTCGAGCCGCTTCAGGTGGCTGATCAACGGCGCCATGCCGTGATAGCGCAGGCCCCCGGCGTGGAAGCCGGGCGGCGTGAAGGTCGAGCCCAGCGTGTGCATCTTGGTGAGCGGCGTAAGATGCGCTGTGTCGCCGAAATCGTAGGCGTAGGTGCCCTTGGTGAGGGAGGGGCAGGCGGCGGGTTCGACGGCGATGAAGCGCCGTTTCCGGCCGCCGCGCAGTTGCGCGCCCAGGAAGGGCAGGGCGATGCCGGCGAAATTGGAGCCGCCGCCGGTGCAGGCGATGATGATGTCGGGGTCGTCGCCGGCCATTTCAAACTGCAGCATGGCTTCCTGGCCGATCACGGTCTGGTGCAGCAGGACGTGGTTCAGCACGGAGCCCAGCGAGTACTTGGTGTCGTCGCGCTGGGCGGCCATCTCGACGGCTTCGGAGATGGCGATGCCGAGGCTGCCGGGATGGTCGGCACGGCGGGCCAGAATGGCGCGGCCGGACTCGGTTTCGGTGGACGGCGAGGCCACGCAGCGCGCGCCGTAGGCCTGCATCAGGGCGCGGCGGTAGGGCTTCTGATCGTAGGAGACGCGCACCATGTAGACCTCGACCTCGATGCCGAACAGCGCGCCGGCAAAAGCCAGCGCGGAACCCCACTGGCCGGCGCCGGTCTCCGTGGTGATGCGGCGGATGCCGGCCTCGCGGTTGTAGAACGCCTGCGGCACTGACGTGTTGGTCTTATGGCTGCCGGCCGGGCTGACGCCTTCGTATTTGTAGTAAATGTGCGCCGGGGTGTCGAGGACGCGCTCCAGACGGCGGGCGCGATGCAGCGGCGAAGGCCGCCACTGGCGGTAGACCTCTCGCACCGGCGCGGGGATCTCGATCTGGCGTTCCGTCGAGACCTCCTGCAGGATCAGCGACATGGGGAACAGCGGCGCGAGATCGCCGGGGCCGATGGGCTGGTGCGTGCCGGGGTGCCGCACCGGCGGCAGCCCTACCGGCAGATCGGCGGCGATGTTGTACCAGGACTTCGGAATGCGGTCCTCGGCAAGGGTGTACTTAATGGTTTCGTTCATAAGGGTGAATAAATAATACCTGAGTGTATCATTAGCGGCAGGATTTTTGCCCCGCCGCGCGACGGATTTTCGAACGCCACACGAACCGGCCAGCGAGCCGCGCGGTCAGCGTGCCGGGACCGAGACGGTGATGTTGCGGAACTTCAACCCCCCGGTGTGGTCGCCCTGCAGGTAGAAGGGGCCGGGCTGACCCTCGTTGGCATCCAGCGCGCCGCCGGTGATGCCTTCGATCTCCTTATGGTCAATCACCGTGATGGCGTTGTGGATCTCGGTGACGATGCGGCCGACCAGCGTGACGTCGAAGGTCTCCCACTGCCCCGGCGCGCGCGGCAGTTCCGGCAGGGGTGCGATGCGCCCGTAGATCGAACCGATGCGGCGCTCGACCGGATTGTCTTTCAGAGGCTCGTATTCGATCTGGACTTCGTAGCGGCCGCGCAGGTAGAAGCCGCTGTTGCCATCGTCGGGGCAGTTCACTTCGTAATGCACCTTGAAATCGTCGAAAGTGCGGATCGTTTTCAGATTTGCGCCGTGGTCGGTGTTGACCAGCAGACCGTCCTGTACGGTCCAGTGGCTGTGGGCCGTATCGCCGACCGGCTCCCAGCCATCGAGGTTGCGCCCGTTGAACAGCGGTTCCGGTTTGGCCCAGGCCTTGGGGGCGGCGCGCTTGAGGTCGGGCGCGCGCAGGCCGGTCAACTGCAGGGTGCCGGCGTTGCGCTTCTGAACGCCCGTGAGTTTTCCGCCCACGGCGTCCAGTTGCCAGCTCAGCGTGGGGGAGAAAGTGATGCTCAGATGCGTCCCATCGAGTTTAAAGTTCTTGACTTCGTAAACGTTGCCGCCGGTGGGCTGGAACCACACCGCGAGTTGGCCATCGTGCTCGGAGATGCCCAGCCAGGCGGCGCGCGTGCCGCCGGGGGTGGTGAGGTTGAAGTCCCATCTTCCGACGAACGGATTGGCGGCCGCGCCGGGCTGAGCGAAGGCCGGCATCGAAAGCGCGGAAAGGGCGATCAGGCTGACGACGAGCTTGTGCATGTGGGCAGTCTATTACAGTTCCGGCCGGTGCGCGCGTCGCGGTGACGAACGGGCGACGAAATGCATATGATCGAAAGGAAGCCGTGGAGATCAGGAGATGCGGAACCGGAATGCGCTTTCTTCCGCCGCTGGAGCGGCGCTGCCGGCTGCCCGGGGACTGGCGCGGAACTGATCGGCCGCGGAGTGCTTGAGAGTTGAGTCCTGGTCTCGTCCGGTCCGTCAGCGGAAACCGCGCGGAGGTGATCCGCGGCGGCAGCATGCTTGTGAGTGCATCAATACGAATCGCCCCGTGGAAGAAGTGCCGACATTCCTATGCAACTAATTCATCAATGCGCCGTGCGGGCACGGCGTGAGTGCCGTGGATCTTCGGGCCGGGACTGGGCCGTAGAATGGCCCGCGAGTGCCGCGCTGGCCCTCGTCCTGACGGCGGCGGCCGTGCTGACAGGTTGCGAGCCGCAGCGCGCCGCGGTGCGCATGGCGCCGCCGGTGGTGGAAGTGGCCGGCGTGGTGGTGCAGGATGTTCCGATCGTCAAGGAGTGGATCGGGACGCTGGACGGGAGCGTCAACGCCGAGATCCGGGCGCAGGTGAGCGGGTACGTGATGCGCCAGGCGTACAAGGAAGGGTCCTTCGTGCGCAAGGGCGAGTTGCTGTTCGAGATCGATCCGCGGCCCCTCGAGGCGGCGTTGAAC
>Ga0074045_10002170_pt1 | contig 18365 bp, 13 predicted proteins | sample BogForMeECP23OM2_FD_94442 | JGI IMG/M metagenome (GOLD analysis project Ga0074045, IMG submission 94442) | Bog forest soil microbial communities from Calvert Island, British Columbia, Canada - Bog Forest MetaG ECP23OM2 | ecosystem: Environmental > Terrestrial > Soil > Wetlands ...
GACGAACGCTCTCCAGCCCCAGCCCATGCTGCACAAGACACGACCTCGGCTCAAGGTCTCTCGCGGAATGCCGATGGGAAGAGGTAGCAGGAGTGCGTGGCATTGTCGCCGTGGAGTGCGACCTCTGCGCGGATGGAGAGGCGATGGAACGAGGAGAACCATGAAGCTGGAAGCGAAGTTAGGTTCGACCTACGGGATACTCATCCTCGCGATGCTGGTCACTTCAACCGTGGCCTATCTCCGCATGACTGAGATGAACCGCATCACCAACAAGTTCATCACAGAGCAGGTTCCGGTTGTATACAGCAACCGCGGTGCACGGGTGTCGCTGGGGAAGAGCGATCGCGTGCTGGAAGAATGGCTGCTCTATGGTACGGATGCCGCCACCAACGCAAAATACCGCGCAGCGTACCTATCCCAACGGGCCGACACGGAAAACCATATGGCGGAACTGAGCGATATGAACAACCGGTTCGACCTGGGCGAGGACAACGCCCGCATCCGCAGTTTCGAGGCGCAGACGACGCAGTTGCACGAACTCCAGAACCATATTGCGAACCTGATCGAATCGCAGAAGTCCACGGAGATCGCGGCTGCCCGTGATCTTATCCGGGGAGAGATGGCCACTCAGGAGAAAGTTATTTACCAGAACCTGTTCGATATGGTGGGTTACGAGAACAGCGTCGCGAACTCCGAATCGCAGCGGGTGATCGGCGCCTCTCATCTGATGGTGTGGACGCTGTGGATCACCACCCTGGTGAGTGCGGTGCTGGGCGGTCTGTTGGCGATGATGATCACTCGGCGCATCACCCGCGGTCTGCGCTCGGTTGTGGGCCGCGCCGCCGCCATTGCCGAGGGCGATCTGACGGGGCCGCCGCTGGGCATCGAGAGCGGCGACGAGGTGGGAATGCTGGCCGACGCCACGCAACAGATGCAGCGCAGCCTGCGACAGACCATTGGGGCGGTTGCGCGCACGGCCGCCAGCGTGACCGGCAATGCAGTCTCCATAGGTGAATCCGGCATGGAGATGCAACGCAGGATGGACCAACAGAACCAGCAGACCGAGATGACGGTGGCGGCGATGCATGAGATGAGCGCCACGGTGGCCGAGGTATCGCGCCACGCCGGCAGTGCCGCCAAGAGCGCGCGGGCGGCGGCGGAGACCGCCCGGATGGGCGGCGGCATCGTGCGCGAGATGCTTGCCAGCATGAACTCGATCGCTGAGGCAGTGCGTTCAGTCTCGTCGACCATCCACCTGCTGGGCGAGGATTCGGGACGGATCAGCCGCATCGTTCGCGTGATTGACGATATCGCGCGCAAGACAAACCTGCTGGCGCTGAACGCAGCCATCGAGGCCGCGCGCGCCGGAGAACATGGCCGCGGGTTTGCCGTGGTCGCCGCCGAGGTGCGCTCCCTGGCGGAGAGTACCGCGCAGGCCACCAGCGAGATCTCGCAGATGATTCACGGCATCCAGGAGCGGACCGGCCAGGCGGTTGCCAGCATGAGCGAGGGCACCGAAACCGTTGCCGCCGGCATGGTCACCACCGGCAGCGCCGGAGAGGCGCTGGAGAAGATCATCGGCATGGTCGAGCAGGTGGACCGGATGATCGCCCAGATTGCCATCGCGTCGGAGCAGCAGAGCACGTCGGCCAGCAACTCGAGTTCGGCGCTGAACTCCATCTATCAGTTGGGCAGCGAGAACCTGAACGCGATGAGCCTCTCGGTGGCTGGCGCCGAGGCCTTGCGCAACTCCGCGCTGGACCTGGAGCAGCAGATTGAACACTTCCGGATCGGCAAGGGCCACAGGGCAGACGACGACCCCGGCGCCAGTCCCGAACTGCCTGGCCTGTTCCTGAAGATGATCGCTTCGTCCTAGCCCGTACGCAGAGCGGTTGGGCGGCTGCGGTGTGAATGCGGTTGGGCGATGGCAGAAATGCGGTCGTCCTACGGACGAAGCCCACATCCCACAAACGATGGATGATGCACCCGGCGCGACAGGCAGAGGCCCGTCCGTATGACCATAAATTGGTTCACATGGCCAGACAATTGCCTTTTCGTCTTGACAAAGGACTTGGCACCCACTAGCATCTCCTCGATTGTTAACAACCCATTAATTTGGAATCGAGGACCTATATGACCGCAGCTGCGCGCCGCGTCTCCCTGTTGTCCAGCATCTTCCGGGGAATCTTCGTTTTAGCCTTGATCGTCTTCTTCTCTTGCAGTATTGGCGCGTTTGCCCAGCTCTCCACCACAGCCACAATTACCGGGACTGTTACGGATTCGTCGGGCGCCCTGGTGCCAGCGGCGACCGTCACCATTACCAACGATGCGACCAAGGTCGCCTTGAAGACCCAGTCAAACGGCCGAGGTGTCTTTGTGGCGCCCGAACTGAACGTGGCGACCTATTCCATCACCATTGCCAAGAAAGGTTTCAAGAACTACACCGTCACCGGCATCGAGCTGCACCCGACGGAGACGGTTCAGGTGAACGGAACGCTCACGGTTGGCGCTGCCAGCGAGACCATCACGGTGGCGGCAACCTCCACCGACGTCGAGCTGTCCTCTCCCGAGCTTTCGTCCTATATCTCCACCGAGCAGGTGAGCTCGCTGCCCATGAATGGCCGCAACTTCGAGGGCGTGGCGGCGTTGGCGCCGGGCGTGGTAAATACCAGCCAAGGCTCGGCGATAGGCACCGGCGGCCGCAACACCAGCAGCGTGCTGGTGATCAACGGCATGACAGTGTCCCGCACTTTCTATGCGCTGGACGGCGTATGGAACGAGAACACCGGCAACATGACCGCGAATTCGATCACCCCCAACCCCGACTCGCTGGCAGAAGTTCGCGTACTGCAGAACGACTTCTCCGCGCAGTATTCGCTCATGGGCTCCTCGGTCATTCTGGAGCAAACCAAGAGCGGCACGTCGAACTTGCACGGCACCCTGTGGGAGTATGTGCGCAACGACGATCTGAATTCAAAGAACTACTTCACCACCACTGCCCCGCTCATCCCGCCGTACAAGCAGAACATCTTCGGCGGCAACGTGGGCGGCCCGATCTTTATTCCACATCACTACAACGCCAATCGCCAGAAGACCTTCTTCTTCTGGGACGAGTCGTATGTGATTCTGCATACACCCAGCCAGAACCTCAGCTGGATACCTACCCCCAATCAGATCGCCGGCTGCTTTGCCTCCCCGACCAAGGACCCGTTGACCGGCACGCTTTTCCCGGTGTCTACAGGCGGCACATGCCCAGTCGGCGATTATGTGGTCCCAAGCAGTCGAATCAACACCAGCTCATCGGCGTACCTGAAAGCGCTCTATCCGGCGCCCAACTACTCATCCACCGCCAACACGAACAACTACGTCAACCTCCAGCCGCTGACGACCTATCAGCGGGACGATGAGATCAAGATCGATCACTTCTTCACCCCCAAGTACCACCTGTTGGCCGAGTACCTGCAGGAATACCAGAATTACTCGCAGAATACGGAGAGTCCAGGTTCGACTCCGATAGACTACGAAACAGACTTTACCCACAACAAGATAGCGCAGCTCGCGTTGACCCAGACCCTGTCGTCGAATATGGTCAACAGCACCAGCGTGGCCATGAATATCTACCTCCTTAACCTGGTACTGGAAGGGACCTCGGACATCAGCCAGTTACCGGGTTTCGCTGAGACCCTCTTCTATCCCACCGCCTTGTATGCCTCCCGCACTCCTGTGGTGGGTTTTACCGGCGGAGCGGCGTCGCAGGGCATCCAGGCTGCGCGGCCAATCCCCCATGCCTCCGATCTTGACGATACTGTCACCGACAACTGGAGCTGGCTTAAGGGAAAGAACTACTTTACGGCGGGCGTCACCTTCGTCTTCAACACCAAGCGCCAGGTTTCCGGCCAGCAGACCAACGGAAATTTCACCTTCACCGACACCAACAGCGCCGCCACCGCGGCACAAAAGACCGCGGCGAACGCATGCGGCGCCGCTCCTGCATATAACACAGCCGCCCAATGCAATGAGGACTACGGGGTCGCGGACATGGAGCTTGGCTATCTGTCCAGCTTCAACGAAGTCAGCAACGCGCCTCACGGCGATATGCATGCCTTCTCCTGGTCGCCATACGTCGAAGACCAGTTCAAGTTCAATAAGAACCTGACCTTTACCGCGGGCCTGCGGATCTACCACATGCCCCTGCCCTACGGCGTGCCCGGCTCCGAGACCAACTTTGTACCGTCAGCCTACAATCCCGCTCTGGCGCCGACCGTGAACGAGAGCAGCGGTGTCACCAACATCCCGCCCAATGTCCCCGGCTACGCCAACGGCCTGCTGTACAACAACGGCTTGGCGGGCGGCTTGCCGGTCAACTTCTCCAACAACCACACCTGGTACTTCGCGCCCGACGTGGGCTTCGCCCTGGATGTCTTCGGCGATGGCAGGACCAGCCTGCGCGGCGGCTTTGGTATTAGCTACACGCGCATCTTCACCAACCAGGACTGCGCCTTCAACTGCATTGCGAACCCGCCGGTCTTTACCAGCCAGAACCTGACCAACCTGAACTTCTTAACCACGCCGACGAACTGGAACATCGTAACGGCGGCGACAGGGACTGGCGTCGGTGCGAAGCCAGTATCGGTCGAATCGGTTACCATGGCGGACGCGAACATCCAGGCCTCGCCGGTTACCAGCTACTCGCTGGGAATCCAGCATCAATTCCCCGCAAATATCACCGCCGCAATCGGTGGAGCGGGAAGCCGTATCCAGCATCAGGAGAGCAATCCCAACATTAACGTTCCGCCGTATTACACCAGCGCGGCTGGCGTGCACTATGATTTCAATCCGCTGATCAACAGCAATCCTGCAAACTCCGGTCTTGCCGGCGACAATCAGTATTTTTATGCGCCGTATCAGGGTTATGGCAGCATGACGGACTATACAACGGAACTCTGGCAGGAGTGGAACGGGTTGGAGGCCCAGATCAAGCATCCGGTGACAAAGTCGCTGAACGTCTCGGTGGCTTATACCTGGTCGCACAGCACAAGCAACAGCACCATCGACGTGCATAACTTCAATCGCTACCACGGCAACACATCGGGCTTGAACTTCCCCGACTCGCTGTCGATTACGCTGCTCTATCAACTGCCGTTCTTCCAGAACAGCGGCAATCAACTGGAAAAACTGACGATGGGCGGATGGAGCATCAACGACATCACAACCTTCCGCAGCGGAGGTTCACAGGATCCGGGCCTGAGCGAATCCTTCCAGGGCAATGCGTCCCGGCCGGACGTGGTTCCGGGTGTCTCGACCAACGGACCGAAGGCCTGGAAGACCGCCGCCGGCGTACCCCAGCAGTGGTTCAACACGTCAGCCTTCTCGTGCCCAGGGAGTGTAACAGGGGTCTCGTGTGGCACCATGAGCGCAGCTAACGGTAACTTCGGCTTATATGGCAACGCCATGACGGGCATTATCCGCGGACCGGGCCAGGAGATATACAACATGGCCCTCTTCAAGGAGTTCCACATCACCGAGGCGAACTTCTTCGAGTTCCGCGCGGAGGCGTTCAATGCCTTCAACCATACCAACCCCAACAACCCGAATACGACCCTGGGCAACTCGAACTACGGAAAGGTAACCGGTGCGTACGATCCCCGCATCCTGGAAGTCGCGCTGCGGTATCGCTTCTAGGAGCAAGTTCCACTTCCAGGGCTGTGTAACTTCGACAGACACAATCCAACGGGGCATCTCTCAAATGAGAGTTGCCCCGCTGGCCGTTAAAGCTCCATGGCGAACTGGTGGGTTGTCGCGTGGGTGGTGGCGGTTGGTTCGGTGGCCAGGGCGAGGATGAGGCGCTCCAGCACAAGGAGCTTGTTGGCAGGTGAGCTGCGCAACTCCAAATCCGCCTTGGCGACCAGGCGCAGGGCGCGGGTGAGTTCGCGGCGGCTCTTGTAGCGCCGGGCCTGCCGGATCAAATCTTCAGCGGCAAACGGCGGCATGCGGAAGCCCTGCCACAGCGCCGCCCACAGGTCGCGGGAGTCGCGCACGTTCTTCTCCAGGATGATGAGCATCTGGCGGAAGGTGCGGGCCAGCATGTAGAGGTGGCCGATGGCCGCGTCTTCGCCGCCGTCGGAGGCGTTGAGCAGGCCGTGCAGCAGCAGCAGCGCGCGGGTGCGGTCGCGCTGGCTGATGGCATCGGTCAATTCATATAACGAGCGCTGTTTGGCGGCCAGTACCATCGTCTCCACGTCGCCCAGGGTGATGTGGTTGCGGGCGATGACTTCGTTGGGGGCGGCGACGTAGAGGCAGAGCTTCTCCAACTCGCTGGCGACCAGCATCATGTCGGCGCCGAGCGCGTCGACCAGCTCGCGCGCGGCGTCGGGGTCGAAGCGGATGCCGCGCGACTCGGCCTCGGAGGTGACCCAGCGGATGGCGTCGACTTCAGAGACACGGGCCAGCTCGACCAGGCCGCAAACGTCGCCCAGCGTCTCGCGAATGCGGTCGTAGCGCTCCTTGTCCTGGTAGTCCATCTTGCGCAGGTCGGTGGGGATGCGGAGATGGTCGGCGACGAAGAGCAGGACGGCTTGCGGGTTGGGCGAGCGGAAGTAGGCGTCGATGGCGGCAAACTCCGCCTTCTTCGAGCCGCGCCCGTAGAGCAGCTTTAGGCTGCGCACGAAGAGCACCTGGAAGGGTGCCATCAGCGATGGGGTCTGCGCGCAGTCGAGCACCTCGAAGATGGGCGTGTCGGCGAGGTCGAAGTCGTGCAGGGAGAAGTCGCGGGTGGCCTCCGGCGCGAGCGCGGCCAGGATGCCCTGGCGGCAACGCTGGTAGAGGAAGGCCTCGTCGCCCAGCAGGACGTAGCCGGGACGCAGAGTGGAGGACGAACTGATCTCCGCGAGGAAGCGGTCTGTCGATGCGAAGCTCTTGAGCGAGGCGGCGCGAGGCGGGTTGGCGGAGGGCGCGGGCATCAGAAGGACTCCAGCATATCGCCTACCAGGGCCTGGGCGAAATCGCGGGCCAGGCGGTTGACGGCAGCGGGGTCCTCGCGCAGGAAGCCGGTAAGGTCCTGCGTGGACTGGTACTGCTCGCGGTAGCTGAGCGCGTCGTTCTGGTAGAGGACGCGGCCGTCGCGCGCGGTGAGCACGACCTTGACGGTGAGGGTGACCAGGTAGCTGGAGGTCTCGCCGCTGGTGGAGTCGTAGGTCAGCGGCACCGAGGTCTGGGTGAGGATGGTGCCGCTGAGGACGGCATCGGCGTCGGCCGAGCCGCTGGTCAGAACGCGGTAGCGGGTGCGTGTGTCCAGCTCGCGGACGACGGCCTGGGTGAGCGCAATCTCGCTGTGGTAGGCCTGGGAGTGCGTGGCGAAGACAGGCACGGCGATGGTGCGGACGCTGGCCGGAATGTGCATGGCCGAGCCGGCGGAGTGGTAGCCGCAGCCGGTGGGCAGAAGCGCAAGGGTCAGGGGGACCAGGCAGGAGAGACGGCGCGCCGCAGTGGGGGACAGGATGCGCATTCTAGGTGGTTCTATTGTCGCACTGAGGGGAGGGGTTTCAGGTGGGTGTCTTTGCAGTGTGCCCAATTATTCAATGTGGGGCGGGCGTCTCCGGGGCAAGCAGATGAGGCGACCCCTAGGCCGCCTCATGGTTTTTCTGAACTGGTGTAGGTCTATGCGGGGCTGGGACGGCCTTCGCCGTAGCCCGGCTTGCGGCCTGCCTCGGGCTTGATGACCTTCTGGCCCTCGCCTGGGCCGGGGTCTGCGTAGGCCAGCGGCGACTTGAAGGGCGGCAGCTCCTTGCCCTCGATGATGAGGTCGATCTCCGCCCGGTCGAGGGTCTCGCGTTCCAGCAGAGCGGCCGCCATGCGGTGCATGATGTCGGCGTTCTCCTCGAGGATCTGGTAGGCCGACCGGTAGGCCTCGTCGACGAAGGCGCGCACAGCCACGTCGATCTGCTTGGCGGTGTCGTCGGAGTAGTCGCGCATCTGGGCGATGTCGCGGCCCAGGAAGATCTCCTGCTCCTTCTTGCCGTAGGTCAGCGGGCCAAGGTCGCTCATGCCGTACTCGCAGACCATCTTGCGGGCCAGCTCCGTCGCGCGGACGATGTCGTTGCCCGCGCCCGTGGTCTTGCGGTTCATGAATATCTCTTCGGCACAGCGTCCGCCCATCAGGATGGCGAGCTGGGTGTCAAGATAGTCCTTGGTGACGGTGTGCTTGTCCTCCTCCGGCAGGTGCATGGTAACGCCCAGCGCCATACCGCGCGGTATGATCGTGACCTTGTGCAGCGGGTCGGAGTTCTTGCGCTTGGCGGCGACCAGGACGTGGCCGGATTCGTGGTAGGCGGTGTCCTTCTTGTCGTCGTCGGAGAGCAGCATGGACTTGCGCTCTGCGCCCATGAGGACCTTGTCCTTGGCCACCTCGAAGTCGAACATGTGGACCGACTTGCGGTTGTAGCGCGCGGCGGTGAGTGCGGCCTCGTTGACCATGTTGGCGAGATCGGCACCGGAGAAGCCAGGTGTTCCGCGCGCCAGCACGTTGAGGTCGACATCCTCGGCCATGGGAACCTTCTTGCAGTGGACGCGCAGGATCTCTTCGCGTCCGCGAATGTCTGGGCGATCGACCACCACGCGGCGGTCGAAGCGGCCGGGGCGAAGCAGGGCGGGGTCGAGCACGTCGGGACGGTTTGTGGCGGCGATCAGGATGACGCCGTCGTTGGACTCGAAGCCGTCCATCTCCACCAGCAACTGGTTGAGGGTCTGCTCGCGCTCGTCATGTCCGCCGCCGAGGCCCGCGCCGCGGTGCCGGCCCACGGCGTCGATCTCGTCGATGAAGATGATGCACGGCGCGTTCTTCTTGCCCTGCTCGAATAGATCGCGGACGCGCGATGCGCCGACGCCGACGAACATTTCGACGAAGTCCGAGCCTGAGATGGAGAAGAACGGAACATTTGCCTCGCCGGCAACCGCGCGGGCCAGCAGCGTCTTGCCGGTGCCCGGAGGTCCGACCAGCAGGACGCCCTTGGGAATGCGGCCGCCCAGGCGCTGGAACTTCTGCGCCTCGCGCAGGAACTCGATGATCTCCTTCAGCTCTTCCTTGGCCTCATCCACGCCGGCCACGTCCTTGAAGGTGATCTTCTTCTGCTGCATGGAGAGCAGGCGGGCGCGTGATTTGCCGAAGCTCATGGCTTTGTTGCCGCCCGACTGCATCTGGCGCAGCAGGAAGAACCACAGGCCGAGCAGCAGGGCGAAGGGCGCGATGTTGATCAGCGCGTTGACCCAGGCGTTGGAGTTCGGGTCCTTGATGGTGATATTGACGTCGTGGTCGCGCAGGCTCTTGTACATGTCCGGGTAGTTGGACGGAATGGTGGTGCGGAACTGGTCCTTATTGGTGTAGTGGCCAACCAGCGTCGAGCCGTCGATGGTGACATCGGCCACCTTGCCCTCGTCTGCCTTGGCCAGCAGGTCGCTGAAGGTGACCTGCGTCTCATGCACGGCGCCCATATTTTTGCCGACAAAGGTCCACAGGCAGACGACGCCCGTGATCAGGAACACCCAGATAACAAGTTGCTTGACGGTCGAGTTCAATCGCGTTTCCTCATTCTTCCGGCGTGAAGCGCCCGGATGCAGCGGCGCGTCGGTGCGGCCATCGACCTGGCAGGCAGGCGCTTGTGCGCCGGAACCTGCTCTTACTTTAGACGCTCCTATGGACTGTAGGGTTCCAGGTCTTCGGCAGGAGTTGCCATCCCGGCCCGGCGTCGGTCCGCGTCAGATAGAAAGATTCTACTCTGAGCGGGCGGAACAATGCAGAGAAACGGTAACAAACGCGAGGGAAACCACCACAGGCTTGTCCCAATTTGACTACTTCGCGGTGTTCTCAACGCTTCGCGTAACCACTTCGCAGCGTTCCCCACGCTTCGCAAAGGCGCGTACTAAGAGGTCACAGTGGTTCGCTGTTCTTCGGGCCCTTTGGCGGCGCTTCGCGGAAGAGGCGAAGCTCGCGCGGGGAGCGCTCGGCGCGCAACTGGCTCGGCAGGTGGAGGCTGGAGCCGGCGCGCGCGGCGGCAGGGCGGTCTACGGGGCTCGAGTCTGGCAGGAGGCCGGCCAGCGCGAGCAGGCGTGCAGTCTCGTCGAAGCTGAGACGCGCGCCGAGCTGACGTGCGGCGGCGCGCACTACGCGGCGGCGCAGCGCGGGATTGAGCGCGCGCAGGCGGTCGATCTCAAGGGCGACAGCGCCGGATTCGCCGGGTGCGGTGCTGACGGCGCGGCCCCCTCCGCGCACCGGTTTGCCGGGGAGCAGCAACTGCGGCATGATTCGGCTGAGTTCAGACTGCCAGCGCGCCTCGTCCTCGCGCGCCAGCTCGGCCAGGTTGGCCAGCGCCTGGTCGATGGCGGGGTTGAACTCCCTCAGCAGCGGCAGGACGGAGTGGCGGATGCGGTTGCGCGTGAAGGTGTCGTCGGCGTTCGTGGAGTCCGTGCGCCAGCCCTGGTTGCGCGATTCGAGGAAGGCCATGAGATCGGCGCGGCGGACACCGAGCAGCGGGCGCAGAATTCTGCCGGGGTGGGTGGCGTGAGGGACGGCGACGACTGGGGAGATGCCGCTCAGCCCCTCGGTCCACGCTCCGCGCAGCAACTTCATCAGGACGGTCTCTGCCTGGTCGTCCAGGGTGTGCGCGGTGAGCACCGAGTCGGCGTGGCTCTCGGCGATGAGCTGCCGGAAGAGTTCGTAGCGCAGGTTGCGCGCGGCCTCCTCGACGGTCTCTGGCTGGCCGGCCTCGCGTGCGCGTACCACGCGGTCGGGAACGCTGGCGTGGCGGACGTGCAGTGGAACTTCAAGCCGCGCGCAGAGCGCCTCGACAAACGCCAGGTCGGCGTCCGCCTCATCTCCGCGCAGGCCGTGGTGGACGTGAATAGCCGACAACCCCACGCCGAGCGCGTTGCGCGGCTGCGCGTTGGCGGCGTCGAGCAGCAGCAGCAGGGCCACCGAGTCCGCGCCTCCGGAGACGGCGGCGCAGACGCGGTCTCCGGGGCGGATGTGGGTGCGGTCCAGCGCGGGCTCGGGGTTTGCCATCGTGACTAATGGTACTGCGCGACGCCGGTGCGGGTGTGGTTGGCGGCATATTTACGGCTCAAGTCGCGGCACTCTTGTTATACTTCGTTGGCTATGCGAGTCTTTGTGATTCTTCCGGCGGCTGGGATTGGGACGAGGATGTCCGTGGGCAGCGCGGTGGGCGGCGGCGCGTCCACTCCGAAGCAGTTTCTAACCATTGCAGGCGTGCCCGTGCTGGTGCACTGCCTGCGCGCGTTCCTCGCGGTCGAGCGCGTTGCAGCCGTATACGTCGCGGTGCGCGGGACGGAGATGGAGCGTGTGCAGGCGCAGATTGCCAACTTCGGACTGGGCGGCAAGGTGCATGTCGTCGAGGGGGGCGACCAGCGCCAACAGTCGGTGTCGAACGCGCTGGCGCTGCTCGTCGCCCAGAACGGCTGCGGCGACGACGACGTAGTGCTGGTGCACGATGCGGCGCGGCCTCTGATCGACGCAGCCACCATCAAGCGCACCATCGATGCCGTTGCCGAACACGGCGCGGCCATCGTCGGCCTGCCCGCGGTGGACACCATCAAGCAGGTGGAGCGCACCGCGCACGGCGCCATCGTCACCGCGACCATTCCGCGGGAGAGGATCGTGCAGGCGCAGACGCCGCAGGGAGCGCGCTGCGGGCTGCTGCGGCGGGTCTTCGCCGAGGCGGAGGCCGACGGCTTCGTGGGCACCGACGAGTCCAGCCTGCTGGAGCGCGCCGGCATCGAGGTGGCCGTGGTTCCGGGAACGGCCAGGAACCTCAAGATCACACAGCCGGGAGACCTGGAGCTGGCCGAGTTCTACCTGCGAGCGACCGCGGGCGGGTCATCGGAGGGGGCGAATCGATGAGTATGCGCATCGGGGTTGGCTTTGACTCGCACACGTTCCAGGCGGGCATTCCGCTCATCATTGGCGGGCTTGCGATCGAGCACACCGAGGGCCTGTCCGGCCACTCCGACGGCGACGTGCTGCTGCACGCCATCACCGACGCACTGCTGGGCGCGGTCTCGGCGGGCGACATCGGCAGCTTCTTTCCGCCCAACGATCCGCGCTGGAAGGGCGCCGCATCCAGCGTCTTCCTGCAGACGGCGCTGGAAGAGGTTGCAACCGCGGGCTACCGCATCGTTAACGTCGACACGGTGCTCATCATGGCGCGGCCCAAGATCGCGCCCATCGCGGGCGAGCTGCGCGAGCGCGTCGCCCAGTTGCTGGGAGTCAAGCCCGGCGAGGTCGGTATCAAGGCCAAGACACCCGAGGGCCTGGGGCTGGACCACACGGCCGTGGCGCACTGCACCGTGCTGCTGGAGAGCCTGAAGGCGCCCGATGCGCTGGCGCACATGGCCGCAACCGCGGAGGCTGGCTCCGAAGAGGAGCTGAACGCCGTGGTCGAGGGGCTGATCGGCGGGCGGCACGACATGACCGCGCTGGGCCGCAAGAAGCCGTTCGACACAGACGATCTAACATAAACGCGCGGAATTTTTGCGGCGGGAGATTGCGATTTGAGCGGTGAAGTGGGAGCGGAGTTTTCCGCCGTGGTGACGGACATTCAGATGGAGTCGCGCGACGGCGCGACGACGCGCTGGAGGATGGCGCTCAGCCTCACCGTCTTCGCCGCGGGCGATGTGGGCGTGCTTCATGCCGTCTCGCGCGGCGGAACACGCATTGAAGTCCCCGTGCTGGCGGTGGTGGCGGACGAGGCGGGCGACCTGTGGCATGTGGTGGAGAAGCCGCTGGCCGCTGGCACCGACGTGGTGGGTCGAGTCACCCGCTGAGCGGCGATTATTGCGCGGCTGATGGGGCTTTACGGGACCGGGCTGCCAGCCGGCGAATAGGGCCGTGTGGGGCGACTAATTTGGGGTGGGCCGCTCGATGTGGTCGATGACGAGAACGGATACGGGGCCTTTGGTGGATACGAGTTTGAGGCCGAGCTGCTCCTGAATGGCTGTGAAGATGTCGGGTGGGGCGTTGGGATCGGGCGTTCCGTTCAGCATCGGGGCGGGGCGGTCGTCGGGCGTCCAGCGGAGGGTGAGATCGTAGCGTGCGTTGATGCCGGTTTTGTCGACGACCACACGGCCGAGTTGCTGGGCGATTTCGCGGGCGAGAAGCGCGATGGTGTTATCGCTGCCCTGGACGTGGATGCGCGAACCGGCAGTGCCGGTTGAGGTGCCGATGGAGGTGCCGTCTAAGTCAGATGGTTTGAACTTCGGCCCGCCCTTGGCGACGACGAGCGCGAAGACGGGGAGCTGGCGAGTCTCCTGGTGGGTACTGAGGTGGAAGCGGTCGGCAAGGAGGGCCTGCACCATGAGCAGCTTCTGATGTGTTGCCTGCTCGGTGGGGAGCGCGTGCAACTGGGCGTCGACGGAGGGGTCGGACTTGGCGTCGATGTCGAACATCGTGGTGTCGAACCAGGAAGGGCCGCCAAGGATCTGAGACTCGGGCACGCCGTAGGCGAACTGGATGAGATCTTTGACGGAGAGGTTAACGGTACGGAAGTGGCTCACGCTGGGGTCGTTGTAGATGTGGTGGTGGCCGTCGGTGGAGATATTGTTTTCGCGGATGGAGGCTACGTCGAAGGTGAGCGCAGCGGCGGACGCGGGGTTTGCGGAATTCTGCGCGCGGATAGCCGATGCGGCGAGGACCGCAGCAAATATCAGAGCGAGTTTCAGTTTTCCGGGCCTGGTCATGATTGATCCTTCTGGTTAGAGAGCAGATTTCCTTCGGAAATGACAAGCAAACTGGGTAGGTACAGAGACTTTGGTGTCATGCGAAGAGGCAGAACATTGGGGAGTCCAGGGGGATGGACTGGGTGGGGCCACCGATGCGGCCGGAGGCGGCGTCGCGGCGGAAGATGGTGATGGAGGCGGAGTCCTGATTGCCGCAGAGGAGCCAGCGCTCGGAGGGGTCGAGGGTGAAGTGGCGCGGGGTTCTGCCGCCGCAGGAGATTCGCTGGACGAGGCTGAGCGCGCCATCGGCGGGAGCGATGCTGAAGACAACCAGCGAATCTTCGCCGCGGTTGCTGGCGTAGAGGAAGTTGCCGTCGAGCGAGATGGCGACCTCGGCGGCGGTGTTTTTGGCGACGGGGAAGCTGGGGGCGATGGTTTTGACGGGCGCGCCGGTGTTGACCAGCAGGCCCTGGGGCGCGGTGCGCGAGCTGGTTGTGGTCCAGAGGAAGCGGTCGATGGTGGAGTCGAGCTCGTTGATGGAGTAGAGCCAGCGGCCGTTGGGGTGGAAGGCGATGTGGCGCGGGCCGGAGCCGGGACGGTTGTTGGAGAAGAGCGCAGGCAGGCCGAGGCGGGCGGTGGCCGGATCAATGGGGAAGACGGAGATGTGGTCGGAGCCGAGGTCGTTGACCAGCAGGAAGCGGTTGTCGGGCGAGAGGTGGACGGAGTGGGGGTGGGGGATGTCCTGGCGGGCTGAATTGGGGCCTCGCTTGCCGAATTTTGGGTTCTTGTAGTCGATTCGCTCGACGGGTTCGGAGAGCGCGCCGCTGGGCAGAACGCGGTAGCTGGCGATGGAGGAGCCGTAGTAGTTGGCGACGAAGGCGGCCTCGCCCGTGGCGTCGAGCGAGACGTAGCAGGGGCCGGCGCCAGCGGAGGGCACCTGGTTGATGGGCCTGAGCGCGCCAGTCGCGGAGTCGGCGATAAGAAAGCTGGTGACGGAGGCGGAGGCGTCGTTGACGGCATTGACGGCGTAGAGGCGGCGACGGCCTACGGAGTTGGGCGAGAGGGCGAGGAAGGACGGACGCAGAGTTTCGGCGGCCAGGACTGGCTGCGTGAGAAGGCCGGAGGCAGGGTCGAAGCGGGAGAGATAGATTCCCCTGGCGACGCCCTTTGCTGTGTCTGTGCCGAAGTAGACGAAAACCGGCTGTGGGGGGAGGGGTTTCCTGCGGAAGGGCGCGAGGAAGGATTGGGCTGCCGCAAGGCGCGGAGTGGCGGCGAGTGCGGGGAGGGTGAGAAGAAATCGGCGACGGGAGAACATTGGCGGTGACTCCGAGGGCCAGTTCAGCGGTACGGATTTATGCGGCGGGTTCGCCGGGGAGGCGTATGCCAAGCTCCTTCTCGGGCTCGACATTCTCGTGGATGATGGGGAGGCTGGGAAGCCGGGTGGTTCCCCCGGCCTCGCGGACGACGGCGTTGGCGAGGTCGAGGACCTCGTCGACGGTGAGGGTGTATATCTCGCGGCCGTTGTCGTAGCCGGATTCGCTGGCCTGCTTGAGGTAGCGACCGGCGATCTGTGCGGCGAGCGCGTCGGTGATGACGTTGCCGGTGCGGCGTTTCTGCTCGACCCAGGCGAGGTTGGGCAGGGCGATCCAGACGGGCTTGCCGTTGACGGCGAAGCGGATGTCTGTGGCGTCGGCGTGGCGCGTGGCGATGGCGACGATGGTTCCCTTCCAGACGCAGTGCAGCGACTCGCCGGTCCAGCGATCAGTGACGGTGAACTCTTCGTACATGAGATTAGCTTAGTGGACGCGGGTGGGCTGGGGCAAGGATTGGTTGGTGCGCGCGCGATTGCAGGAGGGCGGACGCACGGTTGTACTTCCGTTCATCGCAAAAGCACGATGAATGGGGGCACCCGGAGTATAGTTTTTTGAGGCTGTGCAAGGCTGGAGTTTCAGACACCAAACAGGAGTGCAAAAAATGAAGGTTTCTTCCGCGATTCGCGCCGCGCTGGCGGCTGTGCTGGTTGTCGCAACGATGCAGGCGCAGGTGAAACCGCGTCCCATCCCGCGGCTGGTGGAGAAGGACGGGCGGTATGCGCTGATGGTGGACGATGCTCCCTATCTGGTGCTGGCGGCGCAGACACGGAACTCCAGCGCGTGGCCGGCTCGGCTGCCGCTGCTGTGGCCGGCGCTGGAGTACGACCACGTGAACACGGTGGAGATCCCGGTGTACTGGAACCAGGTGGAGGCGCAGCCGGGAAAGTACGACTTCACAGTGGTGGACATGATCCTGGCGGAGGCGCGCAAGCACCAGGTACATGTGATTCCGCTGTGGTTTGCCACGTGGAAGAACGGCAGCCAGCACTTTATGCCGGACTGGATGAAGATGGACACCGCGCGCTATGCGCATGACGTGAACAGGAACGGGGAGGCTGTGGACTCGCCGTCGCCGTTTGCAACCGCGTCGCTGGAGGCGGACAAGAGCGCGTTTGCGGCGTTGATGCGGCACCTGAAGGAGGTGGACCCGCAGCGCACGGTCATTATGGTGCAGGTGGAGAACGAGCCGGGAAGCTATGGGACGGTGAGGGACTTCTCGCCCGCCGCGCAGAAGTTCTTCGACGCGGCGGTTCCGCCGGAGATTTTGCGTGCGATGAATGTGAAGGCTGCGGCGAATGCGACGTGGCAGCAGGCGTTTGGCGCGGATGCGGACGAGTACTTCAACGCATGGGCTGTGGCAAAGTACGTTGGGCAGGTGGCGGCGGCGGGGAAGGCTGTATATCCGTTGCCGATGTACGCCAATGCGGCTCTGCGCAACCCGCTGAATCCTGGACCGCCGAGCGGCTACGAGAGCGGCGGGCCGACGGACAACGTGCTTTCGATATGGAAGGCGGCTGCGCCGTCGCTGGACCTGTTGGCGCCGGACAACTACCAGACCGATCCGGCGGCGTACTTAAAAGATTTGGAGCTGTACCATCGCGCGGACAATGCGTTGTTCCTGCCGGAGACGGGACATCCGGAGAATGCGCGCTTCTTCTTCAAGGTGCTTGGGCTGGGGGGCATCGGGTTTTCGCCGTCGGGAGGGAACACGGAGGCCGAGTTCCGGCCGACGGACACATCCAAGGCGCGGTTTGACGCTCTGGAGCCGTGGGCGCAGAACTACCGGCTGATTGGGCCGATGCAGCGGGAGGTTGCGCGGCTGAACTTCGAAGGCAAACTGCAGGCCGTGGCCGAGGAGAAAGGGAAGGTGAGCGAGACGCTGGGGTTCGGGACGTGGAATGCGCTGGTGGGGTATGGGGCGACGGGACGCGGGCCGGCGGTGGGAAATGCGATCCCGACGGGGCGCGCGCTGGTGGCCCAGCTCAGCGAGAACCAGTTCCTGATTACCGGATTCTACTGCCGCATCGACTTCAGGCCGGCGGGGACGGAGGAGCAGCGGAGGTCGCAGCAGATCGCGATTGGGAACGGGCAGAACCCGTCGGCGCTGATCGACGGGAAGTGGCAGCACCGGCAGTTTGTGCGCGTGGAGGAGGGGACGTACGAGAACGGCGTCTTCAAGTTCCAGCGGATGTGGAATGGAGACGAGACGGACTGGGGGTTGAAGTTCAGCGATGAGCCGGTGGTGCTGCGGGTTACGCTGGCGACGTACTAGAGCGGCTATTGCGTTGCCGGGATGATGCGGAAGTTGTCGAACTGGACGAGGCTGTAGTTGAGGGCGCCGAGGCCGACCATGCCCTTTGCATAGGTGGCGTCGGTGACACCGTTCATTGGCTTGCCGTAGATCGTCACGGGCTTGCCGTCAATCTGCGGAACGATTGAGCTGCCGTTGAAGGCGAGCGAGAGGCGGTGCCATTGCTTGACGCCGAGCGACGAGACGGAGCCTGCGGCGAGGACGAGATCGCTCTGCCTGGTGCGCTTGTCCTGCGCGGTGGAGGTGCGGCGCAGGGACCACGCGCCGGTGTCGGCGACGCGGAGGACGTAGGAGCTGGGGATGTCGGCGCCGCTCATGCCAGTGAGGCGGCCGATGAGATCGGCTGAGCCGGGCTGCTGGAAGAGGACGTCGGTGGAGACGGTGTAGTCGGTCCAGTCGAGATTGCCGAGGATGGTGAAGGGGCGGCCGTCGGTGCGCTTCCACGCGATGGGCTCGCGCGGGACGAGCTGGCTGAGGCAGACTCCGCTGCGACCGCCGTCGCAGGGAGCGGTCTCGAATGCGCCATACATGTCTGAGAAATACTTTGCGAGGCGGCCCGGGGGGTAGGTCTTGAAGTTGTCGGCGTAGGGAAGGTTGAAGGGCGCGGGGGGGGGTGGGACGGCGCTGCCACGGGCCTGGCCGGTGGTGGTGGTGACGGTGACGATGCGGCCGGGTTGGAGGTCGAGGGAGAATCTTCCGTTCGCGGCGACGATGTCTGACTGATGCACGAACCACTGCGCGGGATCGCTGGAGGTGAGGTCGGTGGTCCAGAGGTGGAGCTTGCGCCGGGGGAAGTGGGCGAGGGTGAAGCGGGCGGTCTGGGGGGACTTGGCCTGGACGGTTTCGATGATGAGGCTGAAGTCTTTGCGGTTGGGCGAACGCAGCGCGACGTAGCTGCCGTGCGCGCCGGTGGCGTCGGCGGAGAAGAAGCCGGAGGCGGAGTCGAGATACTGCCAGCC
>Ga0074045_10002171_pt1 | contig 18364 bp, 17 predicted proteins | sample BogForMeECP23OM2_FD_94442 | JGI IMG/M metagenome (GOLD analysis project Ga0074045, IMG submission 94442) | Bog forest soil microbial communities from Calvert Island, British Columbia, Canada - Bog Forest MetaG ECP23OM2 | ecosystem: Environmental > Terrestrial > Soil > Wetlands ...
CGCTCTCCTCTCGCGCGGTCCAGGGATTCACTTCTTCTGCGCGAATATGTGCAACAACTGAATTACGGCTGGGCCTACGGTCACGAAAATCAGCGAGGGCATTACAAACAGGACCAGGGGAATAATCATTTTGACGGTGGTCTTGGCGGCCTGTTCTTCGGCGCGCTGGCGGCGCTCGGTGCGCAGGGAATCGGAATGCACGCGCAGGGCCTGGGCTACGCTGGTTCCGAAGCGGTCGGTTTGAATCAGGGTTGAAACCAGGGAGCGAATGTCGTCGACTCCGGTGCGCTCGGCCAGATTGCGAAGCGCCTCGACGCGCGGTTTTCCGGCGCGCGTTTCTAGATCGAAGAGATGGAATTCAGCGCTCAGTTCCGGGTGGGCGTAGCTGAGGTCATTGCCGACCCGCATCATGGCCTGATCGAGAGACAAGCCCGCTTCCACGCAGATGACGGTCAAATCCAGTCCATCGGGAAGGCCGAGGCGAATGCGGCGCTGGCGTTCCTCCAGCTTCTTTTTCAGCATGAACCTTGGAAGGAAAAAGCCAAACGCTGCCGTGCCGACAAGGAGCAGGGGGGAATTGAATCCGGTAAACAGAAAAACCGAGAAAAAGCCAAGGGCGCCGAAGAGGACGCGCAAGCCACGATAGATGGTGACGTGTTGCGGGCTACGATATCCCGCCTGAATCAGCCAGGCCCGGGTTTGCGAAACATCCGCGGGCGAAACTGGCAAAGCGCGGCTGAAGGGATCGAGAGCCTGCTGCATGCGCTCGCGCATGGCGGGCTTAGGCTGAGTTTTGGGGCGCTGCCAGCCGATCTCGCGGAGACGGGATCCGAGCACCGACGAGGGCGCGACTGTGGCCGCTCCAAAGGCGAAGACTACGACCACGATGGTTAAAAAGACGAATATGGAGAGCGCCAGCGGCAGCGTCATGAATTAGGCCAATCTTTAGTTCTCAGTTGTCAGTTGTCAGTAAAAGCCAAAACCTGCGGTTCGCCGGTTTTACTGAGAACTGACAACTGACAACTCATATGTCAAACTTGAATCCTGATAATTCTACGAATGAAAAAATAGCCTAGCGTCTGCAACGTGATGCCGCCTACGATCAAGGCGTGGCCCAGAGGGTCGGTGAACAGGGGGCGAATGAATCCCGGGTTGAGCACCTGCATGACCACCACAATGGTGGGCGGCAGAGCCATGAGCAGGACCATGGTGAGCCGTCCCTGAGCGGTATGGACGCGGACCTGACGCTGGATCTTAAAGCGTTCGCGAATGACGTAAGAAAGGTTGTCAAGAATCTCGGCCAGATTGCCGCCGGTTTCGCGCTGCAGCATGACCGCAGTCACAAAGAACTTGACGTCAACCAGAGGAATGCGCTCGGCGAGGTTGAGCAGGGCGTCGCGTACGGGAAGGCCGAATTTCTGCTCCTCGAAGAGCTGACGAAATTCTCCCGCCACGGGCTCGGCGACTTCATTGGCAATCATCTCGATGGCGGTGGTAAAGGCGTGACCGGCGCGAACCGCGCGGGCCAGGGTGTCGATGGCCTCGGGAAATTTCTCCTCGAATTTCTGAAAGCGCCTGGTGCGCATGTGTGAAGCGTAGGCGTAAGGAGTAAAAAACCCGAGAAGAGCGCCGGCCCATCCGAACATAATGTTGCCGCCGGCGAAGAAGGCGACGGCGGCGAGCACCACGGCCGAGACGGCGCAAAGCATCAGGAAGTTTCCGGCGCGAACATCTACGTTGCCCTGCGCCAGCATTTTCTGCAGATTTGAGACGCGCTCCGAGCGGCGCAGCATGGTGTCAAAAGCGGGTATGCGGCTGAGGACTTCGTCGCGGAGAATAGCCAAGTCCGGCGTCGACTCGGCGGCCGGTTGCTGGACGGTGGAGAGGCGGTCGCGGAGAACGCGGGCTTGAGCCTTGCGCTGATCGAACAACGACACAGCGGTAAAAACCGCCGCGCTGACCACCACAAACACCATAAAGGCGATGAAGAACTGCATCCGCTAGACCTCCATCCGGGACTCGAAGAGCTTGGGACTGAGGCGGCAACCGGCGACGGCTAGGCGCTCGGCGAAATGAGGCGGCGTGCCGGTGGAATGGAAAACGCCGCGCACCTTGCCGCTCTCGTCAATGCCACTGCGGTCAAAAACGAAAACGTCGCGCAGGGCAATCATCTCTCCTTCCATACCCGTGACTTCGGAGATGGTGATCACCTTGCGCGAACCGTCGGAGAGACGCGCGACCTGAACTACGACGTGAACCGCGTTCGAGATCTGCTGGCGAATGGCCCGCTCGGGAATATTCAGGTTGGCCATGGAAACCATGTTTTCGACGCGAGCCAAGGCATCGCGCGGCGAGTTGGCGTGGACGGTGGTGAGCGAACCTTCGTGGCCGGTGTTCATGGCCTGCAGCATGTCGAAGGCTTCTTCTCCGCGCACCTCGCCGACCACGATGCGGTCAGGGCGCATACGGAGGCTGTTGATGACGAGTTGGCGCATGCGGACTGAGCCTTTGCCTTCGATGTTGGGCGGGCGCGTTTCCAGGCGGACCACGTGTTCCTGCTTGAGCTGCAATTCGGCCGCGTCTTCGATGGTTACAATGCGCTCCGAATTCGGGATGTATCCGGAAAGGACATTGAGAACGGTTGTTTTGCCGGCGCCGGTTCCGCCTGAAATGATGAGGTTTAGACGGCCTTTGACCATGGCCGAGAGCATTTCGAGCATGGGCTCGGTCAGGGTTTTGTTCTCGATCATGTTGCGGGCGGTGATGGGATCGCGGCCAAAGCGGCGGATGGAAAGACAAGCGCCGTCGAGCGCCAGGGGCGGAATGATGGCGTTGACGCGCGAGCCATCCTGCAGACGGGCATCGACCATGGGCGAAGACTCGTCGACGCGGCGGCCGATGCGGGAGACGATGCGGTCGATGATCTGCATCAGGTGCTGGTTGTCTTTGAACGAAAGGCCGGTAATTTCGAGCTTGCCGGCGCGTTCCACGTAGACGCGGTCGAAGCGGTTGACGAGAATGTCGGAAATGGTGGGATCCTTGAGCAGCGGCTCGAGCGGGCCCAAGCCGAAGATTTCGTCGAGGATTTCGCGCGACAACTGCTCGCGCTCGGCGAAACTGAGAGGGACCGCCTCGCTGTTCACCGAACTGCGGATGAGGATGAGAACTTCTTCGCGCGCCGAATCTCCGGCGGAGCGGCCGAGTTTTTCCAGATCGAGGCGATCGAGGATCTTGCGATGCAGGTCGGCTTTGACCTGCTGGTACTCGCTGCGTTCGAAGGCTTGCAGATTGGCCATAAAATCTCAGGTCTTAGGTCTTAGGTCTCAGGTTCCAGCTTCTGACTGTTGGCTATTAGTCGTTCGCCAAGAACTGAGAGAGCTCATTTACACCGTTTTAAACAACGACCAGGCCGTGCGCTTCACGTCCAAGTCGTCCTTGGTCAAGTATTCCGCCAACTCGGCAATGGAACGGGCGATTTCGGTGTTCCCCTGCTGCATCAAAGGAACGCCGCGATCAATCGCGCTCGAGACTGCGAAGTACTGGTTGGGAATACGCCAGAGCACCGGGACGCCGATGGCGGCCTCGGTCTCCGCTTCGTTAAAGCCCGCCACTTTGCGATAACGGTTCAACACCAATGCGAAACGGTCCCGTGATCCGGTCTCACCGAGATACTGGGCCACTCTACCTGCGCTCCACAGGGATGCTACGTCGGCATGGGCGATGAGCAGAATTTTCTCCGACAGATTGCTGATCAGACGAGTGGCGCTGTCGAGCCGCGAGGAAGCGTCGACGACAATGTAGTGAAACAGACCGACCATGGTGTCAAACAGGCGGGCAAAGTCGGCAGCGGAGGGTTCGATGGCGGTGGGAATCGCAGGGCCGGCCAGCAACTGCAAGCCGCGATCGTTGCGCGCCATGAAGCTTTCGAGCAGCTTCGAATCGAGGCGGTGCAGGTTGGTGAGGGCGTCGGAAACGGTGAACGCCGGCTTCAGATTGAGGTGCAGGGCGCAGTGGCCGAGGGGCGCCAAGTCGATCAGCGCCGTGCTGTGGTGAACGGACTGCAAGGCCAGAGCCAGATTGACGGCGACGGTGGTGGCGCCGCTGCCGCCTTTGGCGTTCACGATGGTGAACACTTTTCCCCGTGAACTTTCGCGCCCGGGCTTGCGCCGGGTTGCGGTCAGGCGGGCAAAAGCTTCCACTAGATCGGTGGTGGTGGTGGGGCGCTCAATGTATTCGCGCACTCCCGCCCGCATGACACTGACAATCAACTGGGGCTGAGTCATCGGGCCGACGACGAAGACGGCGGAATCAGGAAGCTCCTGGTGGAGCAACTCCACCGCCTTCAGGGCGGAGGTGATGCCATCGGCGGCGATATCGACCAGAATCACGTCGGGCGCCAAGGCTTGAGTCTTGCGGATGACCGAGTCGTGGGCGCCGGTAGGCATGGTTGGGTTGCTGTACACGGTGCGGGCAATGCTGGTGCCATCCACCAGAACCTGCAGCACCGCGCGCTGGTCATTGTCCGTGGCGAATACGGCTACTGACAATTCCGGCATGATTGGTTCCCCACCTCTGATCGAGTCATCTCACCATCGGGTCATCGGGCCATTTGAAACGAACACCCGGTCACCCCAGTTTACTTGTCGGCTCCGGGCTTCTTGGTGTCGAACTTGCTATTGTCCAAATACGGCTCCGGGGTTGCTGGCACCTTCGGAGGCTGGGCAGTGGACGAAACCCGGTGCACGGTACACAGTACCATCAATTCCGAGTTGCTCTTTTGGGTGCTCTTGCTGCGAAAAAAATTGCCGAGGATGGGGATATCGCCAAGCCCCGGAATCTTGTTGGCAATGTCGGTGACCCGGTTGTCCATCAGGCCAGCGATAACGAAGCTCTGGCCGTCTTGCAGTTCGAATTCCGTTTCCGCCTTACGCGTGCTGATGGCGGGGATAGTGGTTCCGGCCACGGTGACCGCGTTGGCGAAATCCAGAGTGCTCACCTCGGGGGCAACATGGAGGTGAATACTGCCGTTCGGCTGAATCACCGGGGTAAATTTCAGGCGCACGCCAAACTCCCGAAACTGGACGGTGACGGTCGCGATTCCGCTGGCGTTTTGCTGGGCCACCGGAAAAGGAAATTCTCCACCAGCCAGGAAGCTGGCCTCTTTGCCGTTCACCGCAATCAGGTTGGGTTCGGCGAGAATCTGCAGAAGATTTTTCTGATGCAGGGCCTCGATCACGGCTCCGAGGTTGATGTCGGTGCGCGCCACAAAAAGGTTCAAGAAGTTGCTGATGGTGGTGGTCGTGGTCGGCGGCGTGACTGTGGTCGAAGACGAGGTCGAGGTCACGCTCGCGGGCGTCTGGGTGATGCTGACGCTGCCGAACTGCCCGGTCTGGCTGGTTGCAACCGTGTTCCCCAGTCCGGGCATGAACAGGTTAACCCCCGACTGGCGCAGCGCGGTGCGGTCCACTTCCGCGAACTTGACTTCCAGCAGGACTTCTTCCGCGCCGACGGGCCCGAAGGTCAGCACGTTGACAACATTCTTGGAATAGGCCGCGGCTAGAGCGCCAGCATGCTTGGAGACGTCCTCGGTGGTGACGTGACCGGAAAGAACAATGGCGGAGCGGGATGGGGTCACGTTGATCTGCTCATCCGGAAAAAGGCGATGCATTTCTTCCGTTGCGGCGGTGATATCGACATCCACGCGAAGATCGAAGCTGCGAGAGCGCTCCAGTTCGTCCCAGATCAGCAGTGAGACCTCGCCGGGAGAGAGCCCATTGACCAGGACCTGGGTGGGCGTAACCACCAGGGCATCGGCTACGGAGGGGTCAGTTACCGAGACGCGTTTCAGCCTTTCCGTAGTGTTGATGAGGAGGGACTTTCCCACCATCACGCGCAGCGGCGCCGCACCCGCGGTAACGCTCTGGCTGGACGCCGGGGTGGAGGGTTGGACGGCAGGCGCAGTGTCCTGATTCTGGGAAGGGGCGTTCTGCGAAGCAGCCGAAGCGGTTGCCGGAGCGGGCCCGGGAGCGCTTTCTGGAGCCACGGTGCGCGCGAACACGGATGTCGCACCGAGAAGTACGAGGGCTGCGACCAGCGTAAGAGCTTTCATGAATGTGGACCTCTGGGAGGATGCACGGGCAGATCCATTAAAGGCAGATCCATCGCAGGAAAGAATGGACGCGAAGGGTTCGAGGATCGGCGGCTCAAAACTTGTTTTCTTCAAACTTGGTCTCATCCCGTTTACTGCCACGAATCATTTCCACCTGATAGGGCGCTGGCGGAGCCGCCGGAACTTTCGCTACCACTTTGTGAACTTTCGGTTTCGACTCGGTGACTACCGGTTTGTCGCCGAGGTAGAGCGAACTGGTGCGGGTGGCGCCGATGCCGCCCTTTTTAGTGTCCAGCGGATTGCGCAAAGAAAGTTGAATACGGCCCTCCTGCGAGACCAGCGCCAGCTTCTGCGCGTCATCGGGAGAAACCAGGAGAGTAATCACGGAGGCGGTGGGCGCATCCGCAGGAGCATTGCGGTCCAGGTTCTTGCCCACGGCAATGACCGCGACGTTTTCGAGGACCGTGGTGGTTTGACGGTCGTTACTGCCTTGATTCCCGGTAGCCAGCACATCCACGCGGGTGCCCGGTTGTACGAATCCCGCCACTGAAACCACGTCGTTGACACGCACCGAAACGGCGCGCATTCCCTGCGGGATGAGCGAGGGCAAGCCGGCTCCGGCATTGAGCGCCGCGAGTTTGCTGGGCAAAATAAATTCGCCGTTGCTCATGGGCAGAATTGCGCCACGGCCGAGGACCTTCGACGGGTCGGAAAATGCTCCCGGAGGGGCCGCCGATTGCGGCAGAGTGATCACGCGGACGTCGTGAGCATCCAACTTGACCCCGACCTGAATATCATCGGCAGCCACGACGACCCGCACTCCGCGCTCATTGTTGTTAGAGCCTGCCGAGTTCCGCAGCCGGCTATAAACGCTATAGCTGACGAGCAGGCCGATAGCGAGAGCCAGGCCTCCGATCATCAACAAACGGCTTCGGTTCATTCCTCTCCTTCCGGCACGATGCCAGACTCATAATCCGCCGCAGGGGGCTAACTTCCGCGGTTGCCTACTGGCTTCCTATCGAACTGGCTACCGACGAGAAGACATTGTTCGCGTTGCCGCCGATGAGACGGACGGTGCCGATCACGATGACCAGGATTACGGCCAGCATCACGGCGTATTCCGCGATATCCTGCCCTTCGTCATTGCGCCACAAGAGTTTAGCCAAATCAGTCATGCAAGGCTCCTTCGGGCTCTAGTTTAGAAAGTCCCGATCTGGGCGAGGGTTGGAGCCGCTCGCTATATGCGCCCTAGTTTCGCAGATTCGGGAGGGCTCTGGGAAACATTTTTTCACTCCTTGGCCTCGCCGGCGAGGGATGTATTGAGATTTTCAGCAATTCTGACGGCAGGGTGCGCCCGGAGCAGGATAATCGCCTTGGAGTCGCTGAAGGCGGCATGCCAGTTGGGGTCGAGCAGTAGGGCCTGAGCCAGGGCACTGGAAGTAGGCACAAGGACCGTCTCTACCTGCCAGCGGTCGAGAACGTCTCGCCAGCCGGTCTGGAGGCGCACGGCGGTCTTGAATTGGTCGAGGAGATCGTCACCGTAGAGGTCGGCGCGGCCGTCCACGAATACGCGATACTCGGGATAGAGCTTCCAAATCGCGTAACCTCCCCAGTCGTAGTAAACGAAAATTCTCTGGGGATAGTTGCCGGCCCGGAGGAAGGAGACAGCTTTCTTAGGAAACAGCTCCGCCTCGCGAGTTTCCTGGTTGCGAGCCAGAATGACCCAGTTCACCAAAGCGAACAGAGCGATCGGGACGAGAATGACGGTGTTGAAAAGCAGGCGGAATCGTGGAGATCGGGGAAGCCGTTGTGCGGCGGCCAAGGACGCGGCATTGACCGGGAGAGCGGCGGCGATCACGGGTATGGCCACCAAAATGAAAATGGGTATGTGACGGACGGCATCGAGAGCGGCGAAAGCGGTGAGGAGCAGGGGGACGATCACACGTCCTTTGGGGCGCGAGCGGGAAATGGCGAGTGCGGTCAGAAGCAGCAGCCATACCAGCAAGAATGGGCGATAGAGCGATTGGTGAAAATCGGGCGAGAACCACTCCGCTATGAACGACCGCATCCCGGAGGAACGTAAAGTATCGAACGGATAACGATAAAGTTGCGCGCCGCTGGGGTTGAGCGGCACGAGCGCCAAACAGGCCACCAGAAGCAGCAATACCCGCAGCAGTATGGGGCGTGCTTCCGGCCAGGGCGTGTTGCCGACGGCGGTTTCCAGGAGCAGGCCGACAGCATAGGCCAACAACAGCGCCGGGCCGAGTGCGAATCCGGCGTGCAGATTCAGCCAGAGGAGAAACAGAGGTGGTATCCAAAGGAGGAGCTTTGGGTGATACTCGCCACTTTCGAGGAGCCAGAGCAGCAGGCTGGCCAGCGTGAAGGTAAACATCTGCGGGCGCACCCCCCAGGAGGGGGCCGAAGCCAAGGCGCCGAGGGCGGTCGCGGCCGCTGCCCAGTGGCGTTTTCCGGGACAGCGCAGATAGAGAAGGATGAAGCCGGCGGTGGTAATGATGGCGGAGAACAGGATCAGTGCGGCGGCGCCGCCGTGTTTCCAAAGTTGGTAAAACACGACCTCCGACAACCACTCATGCGATATCCAGGCATGACCGGCGCGAGTGAAGGAAAAAGGGTCGGAGTGGGGGACGTGGCCGGTTTCCACGATCCACTGTCCGGTGCGCAGATGCCACCAGAGGTCGGGATCGAGGGCGTTGCGCGCCGTCATGGCGAACAATCCAAACAGCAACACCACCGCGAACATGTTGGATAGAGAAAGACGGTTCGCTTTCACGCTGAGCGATCATACCCCAAACTCGAAACTGTTCCAGTTGGATTCCGGTAACCCTTTCGTGCTTTTTCCGGCGGAGCGCTAGAATCCCAGGTCAGCAGTGATGAGCAGCAAACTCAAGGCTCACTGTGGGCAGTATTGCCGCATTCAAAGTGAAACTAGAATCTCCAAATCGAGAAGCGGTGGTCCCGGAGGCGTCTGCGATTGCGTGGTCGAACAGGTGGGCGCGGTTTGCCCAGAACGTGCTGCTTCTTCTGATGCTAGCCGGCATTGTTTACTATTTCGCCCATGATATTGAAGAAAGAGCCAAGGGAACCGATTTCCCGGACCGCTACGCCGCCGCTCGGATGGTACGCGAAGGATATGGGCATCAACTTTACGATTTCCACGTGCAACAGCAATTCCAGGTTCGCTATGCCGGACGCATCGGGGAATACTACATCCACCCTCCATTTGAAACGCTGCTCTTCCTGCCAATCTGCCTCGGGTCAATGCGCACGGGCTATTTGATATGGTGCCTTCTTAACGCTGGGGTTCTGGCCTACACCGCGATCTTGTTTCAACGGCATGTCTACAAACGTTTCGACTGGCGCGTCTTGCTGCCTCTGTTTTTCCTGTTTCCGCCGGTGTTGATCGCCTTTCTGCAAGGACAGGATTCTCTGCTGCTGCTCCTGTTTATGACGCTGGCACTGGTTGAACTGAGACGGGACCGCAACTTCGCGGCGGGGTGTTGGCTGGGCTGTGGTCTCTTCAAGTTCCATATAGTTCTTACTTTAATCGTATTGGTCGCATCGCTGAGGAGAAAAGGGCTGGTCGGTGGATTTGCCTCCATCTTCGTCACGTTCCTCCTGATTTCAGTGAGTATTTCGGGATGGGCCTTTCTGACCGCATATCCTCGCTTCCTGATGACGTTGAGCAGTCTGCCGCTGGCAAATATTCACCCCGCAGCGATGGCGAATATCCGAGGCTTGGTCAGCGTTTCGGGGGTCATACCGTACGCAGCGGTTCGTCTGGCTTTTATTTGGATTGGTTCAGTCTTGCTGGTCTGGTATGCGTGGAGAAGTTTCAGGAACAGCAACCTGAACTCCGGTGATACCACAAATTTGGCGTTCGGGAACTTCGCTTTGGCGGCAATCCTTGTCAGCTATCACTTAAGTCCCTCCGACTTGTGCATCGTACTTCTTCCCATCGGACTGTTCTCGCAATATCTGGCGGAGCACACCGGAATCCCGCGATGGGCTAGACTCACCCTGCTGAGCAGTCAGGGAGTTCTGTTCCTGCCGCCATTGCATGTGATCATGCTGGCCTGGCATGTTTACGTTTACGCTGTCATTCCGATTCTGATCATGTTCTTGCTTGCGACGGCTGAGATATTCAGGAAGTATTCCGAGACAGGTTCACGGGAGCCCTCCAGTATCCAGGGTTCCCCAATTGCGCGATGAGACCTAGCCTTCCCCACCATCGGTTCTGTCTGCTACTCGCCGCCGCGCTCTGCTTGACGGGTATGTGGATTTACGCCAGCCGTGTGCTGATTCCGTACCAGATCTCCGATGCCGCTGCCCACGGGCGGCCGCGCGGAAATCTTTCCGACCTCTATCCTCGTTGGCTCGGGGCGCGGGAACTGCTGCTGCATGGCCGAGACCCTTACAGCCCTGAAGTCACGCGCGAGGCTCAAATCGGATTCTTCGGCCGTCCGCTGGATCCGGACCGGCCTGGAGGTCGAAATTACCAGCAGGGATTCTACTATCCGGTTTATGTCGTCTTCTTTGTGGCGCCCACCATCCGTCTTCCGTTTGAGGTCGTGCGCAAGGGATTCTTCTGGGTCCTGCTGGGGCTCACGGTTGTGAGTATTCCGCTGTGGCTGCGGGTGGTGGGCTGGCCGGCGCCGATGTGGGTGCAGGCGAGCCTGGCCATCTTTACCATCGGCAGCCTGCCCGTCACGCAGGGGCTCAAGCTCGAGCAGATGACGCTTCTGGTGGCTGCGCTGGTGGCGGTCGCGCTGGCGCTCCTTGTGGCGGACCGCCCCATTGCCGCCGGTGTTGCGCTGGCTTTGGCCACCATCAAGCCGCAACTGGTCTGGCTATTGCTGCTCTGGCTGCTGATCTGGACACTGGCCGACTGGCGCCGGCGCTACCGCTGGGCCGCGTCATTCCTGCTCACCATGGCCATGCTGTGGGCGGCCTCGGAGTGGTACCTTCCGCATTGGGTTTCCCGTTTCTGGCAGGCGATTCGCGAATACCGGAGCTACACCGGGGAAATGTCGGTAATGGACGAACTGATGGGCGCACCGTGGAGCCGGGCCCTCGAATTCCTGGGGTTCGCGGTCATGATAGGTGCCTGCTGGCGCGACCGCCGGCAGGCGGCGAAGACCAACGCTTTTGCGGGCACACTGAGCCTGGTGCTGGCCACCACGGTCCTGATCGTGCCTACCTACGGCCCCTACAATCAGGTGCTTTTGATGCCGGCGTTGCTGATCATGCTTAAGGAGGGGGGGGCGATCTGGCAGGGAAGCGTCGCTAACCGCGCCCTTTCTGTGTTCACGGCGAGCCTGGTCGTGTGGCCGTGGATAGCGTGTATTGGGCTGGCGGGGCTTTCCTTTCTCTTGCGACCAGAACTGGTCGAACGAGGCTGGGCAATTCCTTTCTGGACCGTGCTCCAGACCCCCATGGCGGTAGTTGCCCTGATGCTGGTTCATCCTTATCAGAGGACTTTTACTACACCGTCAGGGCCGGGCTCGTCGTAGAATGCTTTGAGCCCATGTCGGGTACTGGCTGCTGTATTGGCATGACGGCCGCAGGAGAGTTCAGGGTACATGTCGGCAACGTCGCATTCGGGCATATCCAGCATTTTTCCCATCGCGATCTTCGTACAGGGGAATGATCAGCAAACATTGTCGCTGAATCACACGCCCTACACGGTGGGCCGCAAGGTGGATCGCGACCTGGTGATCGCCGACCCGCGCGTGTCGCGCGAGCATGCCACGATCGTTTCAGAAAACGGCGAGTTTTTTGTCGTCGATCTGGGGAGCAAGCACGGGACCTTCGTCAACGGCGAGAAGGTAGACCGCCACAAACTGCAGCGCAACGACCGCCTGGAGTTTGGCGCGCGCGATATTGCTTATCTGATTTTCCATCCGCTGCAGACAACCTCGAACACGGCACGAGAGTTCCTCAGCCAGATCTCGGGCATCCAGATTGCGCCGGAGGCCAGCGACCTGGAAAAACTCACGCTGTTCATGGAAGCGGCGCGCAAGCTGAACACGATCGGCGTGCTCGATGAAATTCTGGTCACGCTGCTGGAGGCTACGCTGAAGCTGACGCGCGCCGAACGCGGGTATATCTTCCTACGCGATGCTGACGGGAGCCTGACCCTCGCCGCCGGCCGCAACTCGAAAGGCGAGCCGCTGCTCGACGACAAGACCATTTCCAGATCGGTGCTCGACGGGGCGTTGACCTCGAACTCCGAATACCTGGTCACCGACACCAGTAAGGAGCTCGATGTAAAGGAGAGGAAGAGCATCGTTGCCTTCGACCTGCGAACTGTGATCTGCATGCCGTTGCGCAAGCCACTGGTGCAAGCCAGCCGCGCCGAGCAACCCGCCGGTGGAGAAGTGATGGGCGCGCTATACGTCGATTCGCGCTTCGCTTCCCGGGATATCACCAGCGTCAGCCACGATATTCTGCGGGCGATCGCGATGGAGGCGGCCCAGTTGATCGAGAATGCGCGTCTGGTGCAGGCTGAAGAAGCCGGGCGGCGTTATCAGCAGGAACTGTCAATCGCGGCCACCATTCAGCAGCGCCTGCTGGCAGTGACCCTGCCCGAAGTTCCTTTTGCGCGGGTCAACGGACGCAACCTGTCTTGTAAGGAAATTGGAGGCGATTTCTTCGAAGCTGTGAACACGCCGCAAGGCCTGGCCGTGGTCCTGGCCGACGTCAGCGGCAAAGGAGTCTCGGCCGCGCTGCTGGCTTCCATTCTCCAGGGCATGGTCTACTCGCAACTTATTTCCGGCATGCCGCTGGTGGAGATTGTCGACGCCGTCAATCGCTTTTTCACCTACAAGCACATCGGTGAGAAATACGCGACCATGATCATTACGCGCCTGCGCAGCGACGGCGATCTGGAATATGTCAACTGCGGACACGTGCCCCCAGTGTGGATCTGCGGCAACGAGGTGCTGCGGCCATCCCACGGCAACTTGCCCGTGGGCCTGCTGGCGGATGCGACGTACTCGAGCGACCGCTGCCAACTGAGGCCGGGGGACCGGATGATCCTGGTGACCGACGGCGTCACCGAAGCTGAGAATGCCCGCGGAGATATGTTCGACAGTGAACGGCTCGAACTGGTGGCAGGGAAAAGCAGTTCGATGGAAGACGTCTTCACTGCCGTCGCCAATTTCTGCGGAGGGACACCGCTCAATGACGATTGCACGGTTGTCGAAATGTTCTACACCGGCGGCTAAGGAAAGCAGCCGAGCTGCCCTCGGCTTGGACGGGCGGCCGTCCCCACACAAGGAAATCTAGCCTTGTGCCCAGGGATGAATCTCCACCGTGGACCAAGTCTTGTCGGCGGCGTGGCAGAGCTTCTCCAGCGCGCAATCGGCACACTTCGGACCGCGCGCCACGCACAACTTCCTCCCGTGCCAGATCACCTCGTGAGAAAAGTCTGTCCAGCGCTCGCGTGGGACGATGCGCATCAGATCCTCTTCGATTTTCTTCGCGTCTTCCTGCTTGGTCAGTTCCAATCGGCGCGAAATTCGGGTCACATGCGTATCGACGACGACTCCTTCATTCTTCTTGAACCATGTTCCCAGCACGACGTTCGCTGTCTTGCGTGCTACTCCGGGAAGGGTCAGCAACTCCTCCATGGTGTCGGGCACCTTCCCACCAAAATCCGCTACCACCTTGCGCGCCGCGCCCACTACCGATTTCGACTTGTTGCGGAAAAATCCGGCGGAGTAGATGTCGGGCTGTAACTGCTCGGGTTCAAGAGCAGCGAAATCCTGCACGGTCGGATATTTCCCGAAGAGGCCGGGCGTGACCATGTTCACGCGCACGTCAGTAGATTGGGCGGAAAGAATCGTCGCCACCAGCAATTCCCACGCGCTGCGGTGGGTGAGAGCGCAAGTGACGTTGGGATAAAGTTGGTCGAGACCGGCAATAATTTTACGGATGCGCTCCGGGGCCAGCGGATTGTAGCCCGATGCGGATGTTTTTCTGGGCGAAGCGCTCTTCGGAGCGGAAGGCTTGGCTGCGGGGGCTTTCGCGCTCTTCGACAAAACCCGAGGAGTACTTGTTTTCAACAGCGGATTCCTCTGGTGGCGGACGCCTTCGTGTCGTCCGCTGCGGCTGGGTTGACGTGGCACATTTCCGCGGGGCATTGGTTTTCTCCTGAACGTTGCCGAACAGCGGGTCCATGGTAACAAAGCGGCGGACTGGCGGCAGCCCATCCGACCAAGGTAACTCGGCTGCAATTGACGGTTTGGCAGGCGGGTGAGTAGTCTGAGAACAAAGCTTGGACAACCAAAGGAAAAACCTGTGGCCGTAAAGAGCGTTCAACTCGGACAAGTCTGGCGCCAGGATACAACGGGCCAGGATCATCTCGTCACCAAGGTATATACCGAAGTGTTCACGCAATATGCGGTGCTCCGACCCGCCGAGGTCACCGCGCCCGACGCGCCTGTGGTGAAGGTGAAGGTCACGAAGTCGGCGGCTGGGGTAACCTTGCCCGGCTTCAGCTTCACGCAGGAAGGGGCGTTCTGAACGGCATCGGGTGATCTGACCATCGGGTCATCGGGTGATTGAGAAGCAAATCCCGATCATCATGACCGAGAAAATCCTCACCATCCTGTTTGTCTTCATCAATTCCATCGTGGCTACAACCGGTTATGCCGGGATTGTGCTGCTCATGGCGATTGAGTCGGCGTGCATTCCGCTGCCTTCTGAACTCATCATGCCCTTCGCCGGCTACCTGGTTTACACCGGCAGGATGAACCTGGTCTGGGCGGCCACGGCTGGCGCCATCGGATGCAATCTGGGCTCGCTTGTTGCCTACGAAATCGGATGCTACGGCGGACGTCCGCTGGTTGAACGTTACGGACGCTGGATCCTGATGGGCCGCCGCGAACTTGATTGGGCGGACCGCTTTTTTCAGCGCTGGGGATATATGGCCGTGTTCATTGCGCGCCTGCTGCCGGTGATCCGGACATTTATCGCGCTGCCTGCCGGAATTGCCCGCATGCCGCGCGCTAAATTCCATATCTACACATTTCTAGGATCGTGGCCCTGGTGTTTCATGCTGGCCTACTTTGGCATGAAACTTGGCGAGAACTGGCGCTCGCTGGGCAAGTACTTCCATAAGTTCGACGCGATCATTGGAGTCTTGCTACTGGGCGGGATCGTCTGGTTCCTGTGGTCGCACTGGCAGAACCGGCTGCGGACGGACGAAGGCTAGAGTGCATCCTAAATTCGCGGAATGAAACTACACTGTCATCCTGAGCGAAGCGAAGGACCTATGCATTTGATCGCGCCACGGTGCAGAGGTCCTTCGCTTCGCTCAGGATGACATTCATATCGCGGGCATTCTTACGCTAACGGCCGCGCCAACTGCGACGCTACCAGCTTCCACTCGCCATCGCGTTTCCGCAGCACGTCGAGGTAAACGTAGCGCACTGCGGACCGTTTTCCGTTGGCTTCGACCTCGTCGGACTCCGAGCCATGCACGACCGCGGTGTCGCCGAATACGCGAATCTTGCGGCTGGTGGAAACTATCGACGGATAGCGAATTGCCCCCGTCCGAAAATTGTTCAGCACGTCCTGCTTGGTGAAAGCCTTGCCGGCCTCGTTGTACTGCACGTAATCGTCGGCGAAAATGCGCGACAGCACGGCGAGATCGGCGGTCATCAGGGCCCGGTCTCCGGCTTCGTGCAGAGCCAGAATCTGCTGCTCGTCGTTTCTGTTCTGTATCTGATCGGTCTGGATCGACATCCTGGCTCCTTGCTCCCCGACAGTCACTTTCTCCATCTTCCACAAATGTGTAATCTCACGCTAGGCCGAATATGGGACTTCTAAGCCACCTTCTATATCCGTGGGGCATCATCCTGCAGGGACTGGCCATCGTCCACTTCATCCGGCGACGTCCGGATAACTATTGGTTCTTCGTCATTTTATTTCTCGGCCCGCTGGGGGCGATTATTTATCTTTTCGTCGAGGCTTTGCCCGACATCGGACTAGTTGGACAGTCCTTCAAAGTGTTTCCGCGGCGCAAGCGCATTGCGGAACTGGAAGCTGCGATTCACGATAATCCGTCGGCTGGAAACTATGAAGAACTCGGCGATCTTTACATGGACGACGGCAAGCTTCAATTGGCGCGAGCCGCATTCGACAAAGCTATTGCTGCCCGCGCCGATACGCCCGACCCCTTTTACCGGCGCGGGGTTTGCGCCATCCAGTTAGGCGACGCCGCAGCCGCGTTGCCCGACTTGGAGCGAGTGGTCGCGAAAGACCCCGACTACGATTTTCTACGCGCCGCTGGATTGCTCGCCCACGCCTACGCGCAAACCGGACAAAAAGAAAAAGCGGAGACGCTCTTTCGCCAGGTAACGATCACCTCGACCTTGTCGGAAACGTACCTGAATTTCGCGGATCTGTTGGCCTCCGAGGGACGCAACGCCGAAGCCCGTGAGTGGGCGCAGAAAGTGCTCGATAAGAAACCCACCATGCCCGGTTACCTGCGCCGGCGGGAGCGGCCGTGGTTTCGGCGGGCAAGTGAGATGCTGAAAAGATTGCCAGCGTGAGTGGCAGTGTTGGGTTGTAGGCCACTTCGGCAGACAGAAAAGAAAGGCGTAATCCAATTCATGGAACGCTTGGCCGCCAACGCGCTTCGCATCCTCGGCATCGTCGCCACGGTCATCCTTGTCATTTTTGCCTGCTATTGGCCGCTTGTGATTGCATGGGTCATCGTAATTAGGGGTGGGCTGACAGAGCCTGCGATGACTTTCCGCCCGCAAGCTGCCAGTGCCTTCGTCGGTGCCATCCTGGCTACCGTCGTGATCGTCACCGTCGGAGTCCTCGTTATCCGTAAGTTGGCCGCAGGGATCGTATGGGCGGCGGTCGGTCCGCAACCCATTGCCACCGCCCCCGGGGTCGCCAGCGCTGCGGCCAGCGCTATGCCCGCCGCGCCTTCACCGACATTGCCGTCCGTCCAGCTCCATTTTTCGCCTGGTGCACGCAAAGCCGTCGACCGCCTCGTCCTCGCCCTGGCAGCGCAGGTAGCAGTCAGCGCCATCACTTTTTTCCAAGTCGCGTCTCGCCCGTTGTTACCCCGCAACTGGACCCCCATGTTGCTTCCTCCCTTCATCCTCTCCGAAGTGCCCTATGCCCTTCTGATTTGCGCTCTGCTGAAGCGGCCTGCGCGCCGCGCGTTCACCTTTCTGGTCGCTCTGCTCGCCATCCCAATTCTGAATACGCTTTCCAGCCCTTTGATCCTCTCTTCCTACCGTCAGATTTACATCAATCGCCCAATGGGACTCCTTTGGATCGTGCTCTCCGGGCTGATTTACATGGTTACTCTTGTCCTGGCTTATGAGGCCATCAAGCAGACCGGGCTTCAGCCCAAGTTTTCGTCTGTGATCTTCACCACGGTCGCCACGTTCTTCTACTACTTCTTCTTCATCAGCTTAATCACGCCCTATCTCTATGGCCTCTGGAGATAGGCACCGTGGTCCGGCCCTCACTCATCGCAAATGCGAAGGCAATTCTCAGTTGACGCACGAGATGATTTCCAACGGTCCGATCAGGGCTGGGGCTAAGGGTTAACAGCCAAGGTGCTATCCTTCCACCGATGCGAATTGCTTACCTCGAATGCACTCGCTGCGGAGAGCATCTCTCTGCCGACCGCCCGCAGAATGTCTGCCCCAAAGATGGCGGAGTACTTTACGTCCGCTACGATTTCGCCAGCCTGGAAGGGAAGTTGCGGCGCGAAGATTTATCAGGCCGCGTGGCCAGCATGTGGCGTTACGCCGAAGTTCTCCCGGATGCCAAGCCGGTCACGCTGGGCGAGGGATTCACGCCCATGCTTGCCAGCCGTGAGCATCCGAATGTCTTCATCAAGGACGAAGGACTGAATCCTACCGGATCGTTCAAAGCGCGCGGCATGTCGGCCGCTGTGACCATGGCTCGGCATTACGGATTGAAAAAATTGGCCGCGCCTTCTGCCGGAAATGCTGGTGGCGCGCTGGCGGCGTATGCGGCAGCGGCGGACCTTGAGGCCTACATCTTCATGCCTAAAGATGTGCCCATGGCGAATCGCATGGAATGCGATTACTACGGCGCTCATGTCACTCTAGTCGATGGCCTGATCAGCGACTGCGGTCGCCTGGTGGCCGAACGTAAGGACAAAGAAGGCTGGTTCGATGTTTCGACCCTTAAAGAGCCGTTCCGCGTCGAAGGCAAGAAGACGATGGGCTACGA
>Ga0074045_10002172_pt1 | contig 18361 bp, 19 predicted proteins | sample BogForMeECP23OM2_FD_94442 | JGI IMG/M metagenome (GOLD analysis project Ga0074045, IMG submission 94442) | Bog forest soil microbial communities from Calvert Island, British Columbia, Canada - Bog Forest MetaG ECP23OM2 | ecosystem: Environmental > Terrestrial > Soil > Wetlands ...
GCCGGTATTACCGGGCTGCAGGTTTCCGCCAATCCTTACGTTGCGCTGCTCGGGCCGGCAAGAACGGCGTCCAGCCGTCTGACCTTGACGCAAGCTTTCAACTCCTTTGGCACATTCGTTGCCCCCCTGTTTGGCGGCATCCTCATCCTCGCTACTGCTCCCAAGACAGCAGCGGAGATTGCGGCGATGAACCCCTCGGTCCTGCGTGCTTACCGCATCGAACAGGCGTCATCGGTGAAGTTCCCATACATAATGATCGTGATTGCCTTGGTCCTGCTCGCGGTGGTGATCGGCAAATTTAAGCTGCCGCACATTCCCGAGGCAGAAGGCGGCCACGCCGTCGAAGCCGGTACCCATGACAGTATCTGGAGACACCGTAACCTCATTATGGGAGCGATTGCCATCTTCGCCTACGTGGGAGCGGAAGTCGCCATAGGCAGTTTCCTGGTCAATTACATGCACGAACCCGAGATTGGAAATCTCAATCTCGAAACCGCCGCGAAGTTTCTCATGGTGTATTGGGGCGGCGCCATGGTGGGCCGCTTTATCGGATCGGCTGTGCTGCAGAGAGTACCGCCGCGCGTGGTGCTGGGCGGTAATGCGCTGGTCTGCGCCTCGCTGGTCTGCCTTTCCATGCTCACCAGCGGTTATTTCGCCATGGGTGGCATACTGCTCGTCGGTTTGTTCAACTCCATTATGTTCCCCACGATCTTCACGCTGGGGATCGAGGGCATGGGGCCCCTGACCGGAGAAGGCTCAGGACTACTAAATACGGCCATCGTGGGCGGTGCCGTCATTCCGCTGGCGCAAGGGTTCATCGCGGACCGGGTTGGGATCCACCATGCCTTTATTCTGCCAGTGATCTGCTATCTCTACGTACTCTTCTTCGCCGCGAAGGGGCAGCCGGTCAGCGGAAGGCGTTAGCACGTCTGCCCTCTTCGCGTCTGTCCGTACCAAGATAGAATCCGACGACAGAGACGCACGGAGCACATGGCAACGTCAACGTGGTACCCGCGGATGCCTTGGAGCGATCCGCTCGAGCCAGAATGCTAGTGGGGGAAACGTGCCCGCGCTGGCGGAACGCCTAGGTGACTGCCGTGCCTTTTTCTCTAACCACAACAAGCAAGAGCGCGTAATCGCAGTTCAATGCATCGGTCTGCAATGACATCAATAGGAATTGACACAACACGGCTTTCCATTATGCTCCAACCATCTCAGTAGTGAACCCAAGCTTGCTTGGGCCAGCGCTATACAGAAATCGCCTGCGCCATAATAGATGTTGATGGTGTCGCCATCGGCGCTCATCGTATGTCCACACGGGAATACCACGTCATGCACATCGCCTCCGCGCCCATAGTCGGCTTCTGGTCCAAAGATCCAGGAATCACCCCGCAGCACACAGACATCTGGCTTCAGAATGTCAAAGAGAGCAAGACCTACCCGGTATAACGAGCCGGAGGCGGTCTGCCGCACTCCGTGATAGAGTACGAGCCACCCTCCTGGAGTCTCGATGGGCGGCGACGATAGACCGATCTTGTTGGCATCCCACCACGCGCCCTTGCGCGCCTCCATCATCACTCGATGGCTGCCCCAATGACGCAGATCGGGAGAGTAGGAGATCCAGGTGTGGGCTCCCCAGGGAGTCATCGGTCGATGGATAAGTGCCCATCAGTCCGCCGATCCGGCACGGCAACAGAGCCGCATCCTTGTCGTCCGTATTGAATCATCGCCGCAGGGCAAAGCCCGTCATCGCGTCAGGACAACCTACGTGCAAATATGCTTCCCGGCCTCCATCCGCGGGAGGGTATGGGTAACACCTGGCGAAATGCAGGCGGTTGCCAGCGGTGGTGGTAATTCCGCTTGCCGTCAGCTAGCTTCGGGCGTGCCTTGTCTCATGTCGGAGCCGTTGTTCTGAACAACAACTCGCCTCGCGCCACTCGGCGCATGGCATCGACGAGAACGGGCCCATCCACCGAACGATAAACGACCCCCTGTGCTCGCAACCAACGCACGTAGGCGCTCGGTCGTTGTCCTCGGCGAGCAGCAGCAATGCGGTCTGGCTGCTTTTCAACACCGGCTCGATTTTCGAAAACTCCGTTCGCGCGATATCACTCAGCAGCTCGAGAACAATTTTCTTGTGTTTTCCGTTACGGCCTTGCGGAAGCTCGGTCTGCATTACTGACTTGAACTTCATGGCCGCGGGTTTAATTCTGTCACGGCCGCTCATGAATCACCTCGCGTGTTATTACAGTGCTGGCGATAAACTAACGCATGCCTAATCTATCACGAACGCTTTGCGCTGGCATCACTATTTCGGAGCTATCTTCGGAGTTTTCTCTCGACCTCATGCAACTAACTCTGAATAAAAGATTTAAGACGTATTCACGAAACCCTGTTAAGGTTCGAATTGAGGTAAGAGATATGTCAGACAAGACCAGGTTCCAAGTTGTGCCAATGACCGAGGCCGCTTCCAAACAACTCGAGAGCTTTCAAGTCAGCGGCTTGGAGGCGCACTTACTGAATAGCGGGTCCGTATTCGCCGAAAAAGTCGGCATCACGAGGGACGGTCCGATCGCCTACGAAGTGTCCGGGCTCCCGACCGGCCAAAAGGCATGGGTCTTTCAGCGCGATCGGATGTGGAGGTTGATGCGACAAGTTCGCGCCGATGACCATGAATGGGTGGGAGAATATCCCACTGTACACAGTGCTCTCCAAGCCTTAACCAACAAACTCGCCTGAAACCCGTAGGCAACTTAACCGTATAATCTTCTGATCGCCACCTCTCCTCGCGTAGGTCCGCAAGTGCGCGATGCACATGCCTGCCGCCGCTAACTCCGCCGTTGGTGCATCGCACAGGTGGAAAGCGAAATTACATCGTGCGTGTGACCTCCATCACAGCCAGGGCAGCAGCGAAACGAGACCATAGAGTTGTGGGGTAACTATTAATTGCCTCGCGTTAAGTTGTCATGAAGCCGTTTGCCATCCTCACCAACCGGAAGCGCGCCATTATCGCACTGGTGCATTCCGTCTTCTTCCTCGGAGTTGCCGGAGTGCAACTGGCCGTATCGCATGCCACGGCGTTGTCGGTTCAGGGGGAGAGAAAGGTGAGCGGCACCATCCAGCTCGCCATCTACGTTATTGTCACGACCTCGCTGCTGGTGCTACTGGCGGTTTCCCATTGCGCCCGGGAAAAGCTATACTTCGCTTTCTGCGCGGCCAGTGCCTGCTTCGGGCTGGTGCGTATTCTTCTCGGCGATCCAGTGCTGCACGCCAACATCCTGCGCGTGCTTCTGCTGGGCGGTGCGGTCGTGACCGGGACTATCATCCTATGCGAGCACTCCGAATTCCGCCTGCGCTGAAATTGAATTCGTGGATGCTAGTTCCGCTCCTGTTGGCCGGGGTGGCCCTTGCTGTGCCGTATCTCTTGACCCACGGATTTCTGACTATTGGGCTGGCATTGCGACGCGGATTTGCACTCGTCTGCCATCAGCGGCCGGAGCGGTCGTTCTCACTCTTCGGCAGCGGCGTGGCCGTTTGCTCGCGATGTCTTGGAATCTATCTGGGAGCGGCGCTCGGCCTGTTGTTCCGGACGTCCCGCACCTTTGCCTTACGCTTGTTGATCGCCGCCGCCGCGCTCAGCCTGCTTGATGCGGGAAGTGAGTTAGCAGGACTGCACGGGAATTGGCTGGGAGTCCGGTTCGCGCTCGGCCTTGGGCTAGGTGTAAGCGGCGCGATGATGATCTCGTCCTCAATGCGGCCCGTCTCGAATCAACCCTCGTAAATCATCTTCCCGCCCACTATCGAGGCCACCACTCTGCCGGTAAAGCTCCATCCGTCAAACGGCGTGTTCTTTGACTTGGAGCGTGACTGGGTAGCGTCAAAGGTCCACTTCTTTCCCGGATCGAGAATGGTGACATCGGCGTGCGCGCCTTTGGCGAGGGAGCCTCTACCTTTCAACCTGAAGATCTTCGCTGGATTCGAAGAGAGCAACTCCACGATGCGCCAGAGCGGCACCTTAAAGTGGTGATGCAGAACCGTGATGGCGATGGGTAGCGCGGTTTCCAGGCCGGTGATGCCGAAGGCGGCGCGCTCGAACTCGACCTGCTTTTCGTGAAACGCATGCGGTGCATGGTCGGTGGCAATCGCATCGACGGTGCCGTCGAGCAGGCCCGCAATCAGCGCGTCGCGATCGACGACCGATCGCAGCGGCGGATTCATCTTGCAATTGGTATTAAAATCACCGACGTTCTGGTCCACCAAGGTGATGTGGTGGGGCGTTACCTCGGCGGTGACGTGCAAGCCGGCTTTCTTCGCGCGGCGCACCGCTTCCAGCGCCTCGCTTGTGGAGAGATGCGCGACATGTACGTGTCCCCTGGTGGCGCGGGCGAGCGCGATGTCGCGCTCCACTATGCTCGACTCCGCGGTGTTTGGCATGCCGTGAAGCCCCAGGCGGAACGAGGTTGTTCCCAGGTTCATGGAGCAGCCTATGGTCATGCGCGTGTCCTCGGCGTGTTGCACGACCGGAATTTTCAGCACAGAGGCGGCGCGCAAGGCACCGCGCATCACGCGATCGTCGAGGATCGGCTTGCCGTCGTCCGTAACCGCAACTACGCCGGCCTTCTTCAGCGCCGCAAAGTTCGTCAGCTTCTCTCCCATGCTGCCAAGGGTCGCGGCCGCGATCGGGAAGACGTTTACCAGCGCCCCGCGTTCCGGGGCCTGCATCCAACGCGTGATCTCCGCCGAATCATTTATCGGCACGGTGTTGGGCATGGCACACACGGAAGTGAATCCGCCAGCCGCCGCTGCGGCAGTACCGGTGGCAATCGTCTCCTTGTGAGCTTGTCCCGGCTCGCGCAAGTGCACGTGCAGATCGATGAAGCCGGGTGCGACGATGCATCCCTTGGCGTTATAAGTCCGCTTTGCCTGGCCGCGTAGCTTCCCCGGTGCCGCCACCGCAGCTACTCGCCCATCGCGCAGGAGCAAGTCCATCTCGTGGTCCACACCGTTGGCGGGATCAACGACCCGTCCGTGCACGATCAGCAATGAGTCTATGTCTTTCATCTAGCGCGCCGCTCCGAGCAGCATGGCCAGAATCGCCATGCGCGTTTTCACTCCGTTGCGGACCTGCTCGTGAATGCACGACTGCGGCGAGTCCGCCACTTCACTAGTCAGTTCCATGCCGCGAATCACCGGCCCCGGATGCATCAAGATCGCATCCGGCTTCGCCAGCTTCATGCGCTGCGGCGTGATCTGGTAGTCGGCAATGTAGTCTTCGATCCGAATGTCTTTCCCTGCCAGCCGCTCCCTTTGGACCCGCAGCGCCATCACCACGTCCGCACCCTGTAGGGCAATATTCAGGTCGTGACACGCGGTGACGCCCGGCGCGATCGTAGCGGAAACAGCTGGCACAAAATCGGGCGGACCGGCGAACACAATATCAGCGCCGAAGCGTGACAGCAACTCCGCGTTGGAACGCGCTACCCGGCTGTGATAGACATCGCCCACGATCACCACCCGCAGCCCGTTCAGCTTTTTCTTGTGGTTGGTTATCGTCAAGGCATCCAGCAGCGCTTGCGACGGATGCTGATGCATGCCATCGCCCGCGTTCACGATTGGTACCTGAACATAACGTGCCAGCAGGTAGACTGCTCCGCTGTTGGCGTGCCTCATGACGATGGCATCCGCCCCCAAGGCGGCTACGGTCCAGCCGGTATCGATGAGCGATTCCCCCTTCTCTATGCTGGACGAGACCGGAGTCACCAGCGTGGTGGTCGCGCCTAAGGTTTTGGCAGCAAACTCGAACGAAGTTCGAGTCCGGGTGGAAGATTCGTAGAACAGCAGCGCCACGCGCTTGCCATGCAACAACTGCGAAGGACGGCTGGGATCCATGCGCCGTGCCAGCGCCAAGATTGCCTCGATCTTACCGGCAGTCAGTTGTTCGATACCCAGCAGCGAACGCAATTGCGGCTTCATTGCCCCTCGGCTACGCGCTCCACCAGCATTACTTTGTCGGCGCCGTCGGTCTCCTGCAATTTCACTTCAATCATTTCGTTGTTCGTGGTGTGGATTTTACGGCCGACAAACCCTGCCTCGATCGGCAATTCGCGATGGCCGCGGTCGATTAGGACACAAAGCTGTATGCGCCGCGGGCGTCCATGATCGAACAGGCCGTCGAGCGCAGCCCGCGTCGTTCGCCCGGTATAGAGAACATCGTCCACCAGGATTATGTTCTTGTCCTGAATGTCGAACTCCATCTTGCTCTTTCGAACCTCAGGCCGATGACCAACTTTGGAAAGATCGTCGCGGTAGAAAGTGATGTCCAGCGTGCCGACCGGCACTTCGGTCTTCTCGATGCGGCCCAGTATCTTCGCCAATCGCTGCGCCAGCGGCACGCCGCGACGCATAATGCCTACCAGCCCAAGGTTGGCAACGCCGTTGTTCTTCTCGACAATCTCGTGCGCCAGCCTTACCAGCGTGCGCTCGATTTCAGAGCCGGAAAGGATTTGCGACTTCTCGCGGAGGTCGGGCGAACCAGTGGAGGCTTTCATCATGCCGCTCGAATCATACGAGAAGCCCAACGCGCGGGCAACCTTGTCCGCGTGCCATGTGACGCAGCGCACGCAGGTCGGTGATCAGCGGAATTCCCGTCTGCGGCCGAACATCGACGCACCTAACGCCCCGCCGGCGGAGCAGAACAGCACGAACATTACCGCCATCACCATCAGCCCCACGACGATCAGCGTCGCCACGCCTTGCGGCGTGGTCATCAAGTCCACGATGCGGTGTCCTAATTCCTGCGCCTTGGGATCGGGATTGCTGGCTATCTGTTTTTCCATCTGCTCTTGCATGGCACGGCGCAAATCGCTGCTCGAACGGAAGAACACGAACGACAGCGTGGTCACAACAGCATTGATCATGAACGCGAACGCACCGGCCAGAGCGCCCAGCTTCATTCCCATCCCCGGCGTGACCATTGTGCCCGGCATGCGGCGCTGGTAGAGAGCCACCGAAAGTGCGCCCGCGCCCAGCATCCAAAGACAGCAGCCGATGGATACGAAAGGAATTGCCGTGAGTATGGCAGCGCCCGCTCCGGCCAGCAGTGCGCCTTGCCACGCCAGGTTCCACTGGATTGCGTTGGCGGGGGGTACGTAAGGCATGCCGCCAGACGACCACGCCGGCGACGGCTGAGTAGGGGAAGGGAATTCGCCCGGCTCGACTGGCGGCGCAGGTGGCGTCGCCGGCAGGTTTTCTTCAGGGGGAGCAACCCTGATTTGGGGAGCGCCGCAATGTGGACAAAATGCAATGCCCTCTTCGATCAGCGCCTGACATCGGTAGCAGGGATGTTCCACCAGCCGAACGTACCAGCAGAGGCCTGCTCTGCGCAACCTGCTTGCGCGTATGCTTTACAGCGTGCCCTCCTTGCCGTGGGTCTGAATCAGCACCGTCCCAAAACGCGTTCCTGAGCCGTGCGGTTCAATCGAGACCAGGTGCTGGTTCTCGCTAGTACCGGTCTTGATCTCCCAGCCATCGCCGTGAGCATCTTTGCAACTCAGCTTGCTGTCTTCGCCTTTTGAGTCAATACGAACGTCGGATCCACCGTTATGTCCGTTGCACACCAGCATGTCGCCGAAGGCCTTCATCTTGTCCTTATAAAACGCTTTGACCTTCTCCGGGGCATCGTCGGTTTCGTACTCCGCGGCAACCACTTTCAACCCGAAGCCCATGGCGCCGATGTTGACGTTGGCGGCGTGGTTGTCGCCGTTCTCCGCCGGCCGCAAGTGCGCGCCCGGATAAACCGGAATACCGTTGTCCGTTGCCGCCTTCTCGTCGGTGTTTACCTTCAGGTCGGCGAAAGGAGTCTTAATATCCACCTTGGCGTTCTTCTTGTCCTTATCGTCAACGTTCATGCTGCACGCAGCGAGCAACAGGGCCGCCACACTCGTCGTCACCAACGCGAATAAGATTTTTCTCACTGTGGTCCTCCGCTAAGTACTCGTACCGGGCCGTCCAATCCCACGCCGCGGTTGGCGATGTTCGGAATCGTCACTGGCAGGCGTCCGGGCATAGGGATTTCGCCAAACATTGCCTGCACCGCACTGAGCTCGGAGACCGGGACGTTGGAGAATGTACAAAGATAAGTTTGAATTTCAGGAAACTGCGCCGCGATGTAGGGATTGCCCATTGCAACAACAATCGTCTTAGCGGCCGCGATTCCCAATACTTCGTGCAACAGCGCTCCAGATGCATCCTGCACGGTCGCCGCGTTCGGCAGCCCTCCGGCGCTGGGAGCCTCATAAACAGCGGCGATGACCGCCTCCGCCTGCTCAGTTGCGTCCATTACACGCAGCTTCAGCCCTTCCGCATCGCGTGGGTCGATATACATTACGTTCGCATCCGGTATGCGCAATCGGAAATGTTGATCAAGGAGCCTTCCCCAATCCGTGCGGCTATCGTCCAAGAAAATCAACACCAATGTGCGATTGTGCGTCTCCGATACCGGTTGATACGCAGTCTGGGGCGCATTGGTTCCCTTGGGTGCGGCCTTCAAGGGAAGCACCTGATGGTTGTCGCGAACCAATGTTAACGCACGATCGGCAATCTCCTGGGCGATCGCCAGGCTCGCAGGCTTGGCTACGATCTTTGGAACCGCGTTGAGGTCCACCAGCTTCGCCTTGTTCAACCCGACCGAGGCCTTGGCGCGCAGGATCTTGAGGACTGATGCATCGATTCGCGATTCCGGAATTTCTCCGCTGCGCACGGCTTGCACCAGGCCGTTGTAGGAGCCGTCAAGGTTGGACGGGATCAGCAGCATGTCGTTGCCCGCCTTCACCGCTGCGACCGCGGCCCTGCCTGCCGCCGCGGAACCGCCTTCCGGGAACAATTTGGTCAGCCCGTTCATGTCCATTGCGTCAGTGACCACCAGCCCCGTAAAGCCCATCCGCTGCTTCAACAATCCAGTCACGACTACCGGTGAGATGGAAGCCACGCGATCCGGCCCAGGATCGAGCGCCGGCGCCAGGATGTGCGCCACCATAATCGCGTCTACACCGGCCTTGATGGCCGCGCGGAACGGCGGAAGTGCAACATTCTCGAAGTACGCCTTGTCCTGGTTGATGATAGGCACTGCGGTATGCGAATCAGTGTTGGTATCGCCGTGTCCGGGGAAATGTTTGGCAGTGGTCAACATGCCGAACTCGTGTGCGCCCTCGATGTAGGCTGCAACCATGCCGCCAACCTGCTGTGGATCTTCACCGAACGACCGCGTGTTGATGATGGGGTTCGCGGCGTTCGAGTTCACGTCGGCAGTAGGGAACCAGTTCCATTGCACGCCGATGGCGCGTGCCTCCTGCGCCGTGATGCGACCAGACTGGCGCGCGAACCCCACATTTCCGGTGGCGCCAAACGCCATCGGGTGGGGAAAGCTGGTCACGTCATTGAGGCGAAACCCCAACCCGCGCTCGAAATCGGCGCCGAAAATAAGCGGAAATTCCGACTCCTTCTGCAACTGGTTGGTCACCATCGCGGCCTCGAGCGGCTCGTTCTTGTAGAGGAAGCCGTCTTCGAAGCCCGCTGTCAGCCCGAATCCGCCGAGGTGATACTTGTGCATGGCATCGCGCAGGCGAATGTATTCCGAGCTGTCCACATTTATCAGCCGCGCCTGCGACCAGATCATGAACATCTGCCCAATCTTCTGTTCCAACGACATTTTCTTTAACGACTCGCGCGCCCACTTCTCGCCTTGCTTGTCGAGATGAACGGGCGAGGGCGCTTGGAAGTGATCTTTGGCGGAGGCGAGAACCGACATTCTGACAAACAGAAAAAGCAGAGCGAAAAAGGCCAGACGAGCCATAAAAGGTCAAGATACCAGAGATATCAGACGGGTGAATTCGTCGTTGCGCTGGAGGAAACCACTTCGGCAGCTTGCTTTGCGATCTGCGGTTCGTCGCCAAAGCCTTCAAGCCATACCACCTCTGGCTCGCGGCGAAACCACGTCCTCTGCCGTTTGGCGTAATTGCGATGTCCCTGCTGCGCCGCTGCGATCGCCTGCTCGCGCGTGAGCCTTCCGCGCAGAACCTGCGCCGCTTGCTTATAGCCTAGCGAATTCAGCGGCGCAGCACGCGGATAGCGGTCGAGCAGCGCCTTCGTTTCTTCGATCAGTTCATCCTCGAACATCTGCCGGGCTCGCAGATTGATACGGTCATACAGCTTTTCTCGCGGCGGATCGAGCCCGATACGCAAGACGCGGAAACCACGCAGCGGATCGCGTCCGCGTTGCTTCCATAACTCGCTCATCCGCGCCTGCGAACCTAGGCAAACTTCAATAGCGCGGACCAGCTTCGGCAGGTCGTTGGCATGTATCTTCACAGCCACTTCCGGATCGAGCCGCGTCAGCAGCCGATGGAGATAAGGCGCACCGCGCTTGGCCGCACGCCAACGCAAACGCTCGCGTAATTCTTCCGAACGCTGTGGGCCGGGGAACAACCCTTCCAGCAGCGCGCGCAGATAAAGACCTGTTCCCCCGACCACGATGGGCAAGCGGCCTCGACCTGCAATCTCGCCAATTGCAGCCCGCGCCTGGCGGGCGTATTCACCGGCAGTGAACGGCTCATCCGGCTCGGCGATGTCGAGTAGGTGATGCGGGACTAACGCCAACTGCTCGCGCGTCGGCTTGGCGGTGCCGATCTCAAAATGGCGATACAGCGCGACCGAATCGCAACTGACGATTTCGCCGGACAACCGTTGGGCAAGCGTTACCGCCAGCGCCGATTTGCCAGACGCGGTCGGTCCAAGAATGACAACCAAGAGCGGTTCAAGTTGCTGCGAAAGCTGGTCGGTCATTGCTTTGCTGGCGGTGTCATCGCGCGCCCCAGGGGATCGTCTTGCCGAAGCGGAGGAAGGCCAGCGCGAGGATGAACAGCGCGATGGCTACCAGCCCGATAAGTTTCCTCCGCTCGCGCGAGCGATGGCGGTCCTCCCACTCGGCCTGGGTCTGACCGGTGTCGGAATCGAGCTTCCTACTAGGTAGCGCTTGCTTCACAGGCCAATTCTACGCGCCGCCTTACTCCATATCGCCCTTTTGGGGGTTGTAATAGAAACGGAAGCGCAGCGCCAGATAGGGCCCGTGGAACTCGGTGGGCAAGGGCGCGAACGGATTGGAAGCGGTAATTCCGCCCCAAGCGGCGCGGTCGAGCGCGACGTCGCCAGACGGCGCGACCAGCTTCATGCCGGCAATCTTTCCGTCGGGCAGGATGACAAACTCGATGCCCAGCTTGCCGCGCTTCATCAGCGGCGCGCGAGCTTCTTCCGGTATCAGGATGTACCAGTTTCTCTTCACCGCATCTAGTACGCGCGAAAGATAAGGGCCAAAATCCACGCCTTGCGTGTCGCTCAGCACTTCCAGATTTCCCAGGGTCCTCGCCGAGCCGCCGGGACCCACGCCATAATCGCCGCCGCCTCCGTAGGTGCCGCCCCCGCGACGGGCCGCAACCGCGCGCGCAGCCTGCGCCGTCAGATCGCCGGGCGACTTCATCAGGTCGGCAAAGTTGGGAGTCTGCCCGCTCCCCTGCGAAGGCACCGGTAGCTTAGGATTCGGGACCGGCTCAAGCTTCGCCATCTGCTGGTTCTGTCCCTGGTTCGGCTGCTGCTCCCCTTGCGGCGCCGGCGGGCTCATTTGCGCCTGTTGTCCCGGCTCCGTTGCCGGTGCTGGCGGACCTGCGCGCTTCAGCTCTTCCAGGGTCTTCTTGTCCAAACTTGGATGGCGGCTCTCCGCGATGCGGTTCTTGTCCGACAGCACCTTCGCCTCAGGAGACTTCGGCGGCGGCTTCTGCGCGTCCGGCGGCAGATCGAGATAGGTCAACTGCTGGTTGCGCATGATGTCCTGGGGCGACAGCAACACCACACCCTTGATGCCGGGAAATATCTTCGGCGCCATGACCAGGAAGATCACCAGCGCCATGTGCACGACCACCGAAATCCAGAACGCTTCGCGCATCCGCGAGCGTTCAATATCATCTTCCAGTTGGATCAGGATATGTGGCGTGAGATCGATGTCGGGAAATTCGTTGCTATTCCACAGCGCGAGCTGGCCATCTTCCTGCGACTTGGGAGGAAGCGGCGTCGGTCTGTCCGGCGGTATTAAGATTGAAGGCATCCGTCTGGATCAAGTACGCCTTGAGCTCAACCACTTAGACGCCCCTCGTTCCTCCGGAAGCGCAAAACTTCCCCGGTGATGGAGCAACCGTAGTAAACCCAGCAACGTGTTGCAATTTCCCTCTTCCTATTTTCGCATACAGGGAGTCCATTATGCGATTCACTCCTCCACCTCGCATAGTTCCATTAAAGGTTCGGTAATTCGATAGACTGTTGACCATGAAGGCAGTCATCGTCGGCACTGCGGGACATATTGACCACGGCAAGAGTGCATTGGTGCGGGCTCTCACCGGCACCGATCCCGACCGCCTGGAAGAGGAGAAACGGCGCGGCATCACCATCGACATCGGCTTTGCCAACCTCGATCTCGCTGGTCCGGCGGGCGAGCCGCTCCGCATTGGCTTCGTTGACGTTCCCGGCCACGAACGCTTTGTGCGCAACATGCTGGCGGGAATCGGCGGGATTGACCTGGTGCTAGTGGTCGTCGCGGCCGACGAGTCCATCAAGCCGCAGACCCGCGAGCACTTCGACATCTGCCGCATGCTTTCGGTGCAGCGCGGGATTACCGTGTTGACCAAGGCAGACCTAGTCGATCCCGAGACGCTCGAAGTTGTGACCATGGAAGTCGCGGAGTTCCTCAAAGGTTCGTTTCTCGATGCGGCGGATTCGCCCATCATTCCTGTGAGCTCGAAGACCGGGGCAGGGCTCGACCAACTGAAGAGGGAACTGGCCCGCCTCGCCGCCGAAGTCCCGGCGAAGGATTCCACCGCTGTTTTCCGCTTGCCTATCGATCGTGTATTTACGATGAAAGGTTTCGGCACCGTGGTCACCGGAACGCTAATCTCAGGCACCGTCCACAAGGAGCAGGAAGTCGAAGTCCATCCTGCGGGGAAGCGGCTGCGCGTGCGCGGCCTGCAGGTACACGGCAAGCAGGCGAATGAAGCCGTCGCCGGCCAGCGAACTGCCTTGAACCTGCCGGGCATTGAAACCGCGGAACTGGCTCGCGGCATGATGCTGACGCCGCCGCAGATGTTCATGCCGGCTACCCGGCTGGGCGTCCAGCTTGACCTGTTGCCCTCGGCGAAGCCGCTGCGGCAATACGCGCGCGTGCACCTGCACGCTTTCACTTCCGAGACGATCGCGCAAGTGACCCTGCTCGGCGCCAAGCAGCTTCTGCCCGGTGAAACCGGATTCGCGCGCCTGAAGCTCGACCGGCCAGTGCTGCTTTTTCCGGGCGACCGCTTCATCATCCGCCAGTATTCGCCGGTGATCACTATGGGCGGCGGCCGCGTGCTCGACGCGGGCGAGCCGCGAATTCGCGTCGGCCGCCAGGAGCGCTTGCCATTTCTGCAAGCGATCGCCAGCGCCAGCCCGCAGGAAGCACTGCTGGCGCGGGTTGCACGCCGATGGATCTTTGGGCTCAGCGTGGCCAATGCGGTCGCCGAAACCGGCTGGCTTCCGGCCCGCGTGCAGCAGCTTGCGGTGGAACTGAAACAATCGGGGCTGCTGGCGATCTTCGGCAACGTCATGATTACCGCGCACTGGCTGGAGCGAGTTCGACAGGACCTTTTGGCAACGGCTCGTTCCTTTCACGATGCGAATCCTTTGCAGCAGGGAATCAACAAAGAGCGCATTCCTTACGCCATGCACCTGCAGCCGGAGCTGTTCGACGGAGTCATCGCGGCACTGCTGCGCGAGAAGAAGCTGGAAGCCGATGGTGAACTGCTGCGGCTTCCCGGACGCGGCGTCGTTCTGCGCGACGACGAGGCCGAATCGAAGGCCCAAATCGAGCAGGCTTTCGCCCGGGCTGGCCTGACGGTACCGCTGCTGAAGGACGTGCTGGCGTCCTTGCCGGTGGACAAAACCCGCGCGCAGAAGATTGTCACCCTACTACTGCGCGACCGCGTCCTGGTCAAGCTGGCCGACGACCTGGTGTTTCATCGCGACGCGCTCGATGCGCTGCGCCGGCAAGTCCTCGCCAACAAGGCGAAGGCGCCCAAGCTCAGCGTGCCGCAGTTCAAGGACCTGTTCGGCATCACCCGCAAGTACGCCATCCCGCTGCTGGAGTACCTCGACCGCGAGCGAGTCACGCGCCGCGTCGGCGACGAGCGGGTCATTCTGTGACCGCGACTTACCCCCCTCCCCTCCCCCGGTTCTTTAGAATCATCACATTACCAACTTTTTCCCGGCATCGTATTGAGCCCCAATGGTTTATAGGTATCTTCTTTTATTGCAACACTTTACGGCCTTGACTTCTTGTCGGAGAGGGAACTCGGGAGAGAGAAGGCGGAGGGCGTCTTACCCATTGCTCAGGGCACAGTGGCCTCGTCCCGCGCCGCCGATGGATTATCAAAGAACTGCTCACCGCGCCCTGGAGCGGGTAAGGACACGTCACCCGACCGATCGATGGGAGCGGGTCCATTGCCAGAGTAGCGCGCCCCGGCGCTCTGTCAAGATTACGAAGGTACAGGTCAGGTAACTGTACTTTCGTAACATTTTGTGGGCGGGGTAACCAGCAGGTGGGCGGGAGAGGCGTTCGCCCAATTACGCCTTTTGTTTCCAGTCGGGAATCATAGCTCGCCTGACAACCGGGGTTGTGTCATGGAAATGTAAAAAGCGGTAGGCGAAGACCAGACGACCAACGCCAGATCACTGCGAAGGTACTGCCTGGCCCGTGAATGCCGCAACCGCTTCCTCCACATGGCGGAAGATCCTGCCGTCAAGCTGCCGCGCAAGTCCGCTGCGCTCGAGGGTATTGCGCACCGGATCCTTGACCCTGGCCAGCAGCAATTCCAGACCGGCCTTGCTCAACTTCTTGTTCATATCAGCCAGGGCGTCGATGCCTGTCACGTCAAGAGTAGGAATGACCTCCATGTTGAACAAGACGGCCTTCAGCGGTCTCCCGGCGTGGCTGACCTTCTCATCCAGTTCCAGCCGGATGTAGTTCGCGGTTGCAAAGAAAAGAAAACCGTCCAGGCGAACCAGCAACAATCCGGGAATGCGTTCGGCTTCCGGATGCCGCGAGATTTCGACGAAATCCTGCGTTCCCGGCAGACGTCCCAGTTCCGTGAGGCGCGGACGCATCAATGCTTTCATCAGGAGAATGAGCGTCACGGCCACCGCCAGAACCAGGCCATCCACGATCCCAAGCAGCAAAACGCCGAGGATGGCCAGGATGGGCAATCTGATCTCGCGGGGCTTAATGCGCGCGTAGCGTCGCAGTTCCGCAACATCCAAAAGATGCCAAACGGCGTGGATGACGATGGCGGCCAGCACTGCCTCGGGCAGATCGCGGAAGAACCCGGCGAGAAAGAGCAGAGTGACAATCACCATCCCCGAGCCCACCATGGTCGAGACCTGAGAGCGCCCTCCCGAACTGTCGTTCATGGCAGTACCGGAGGTCCCGCCGCCAACCACCATGCCTCCGAACAGGCCGGAGAAGACATTGGCGAGTCCAAGAGCATAGAGCTCGGTGTTGGCGTCAATGTCGTAGTTGTTCTTGATGGCGAAGGTGCGGGCTGCGCCCAAAGCTTCGGCGTAAAGCACGACAGCCAGTCCAATCGAGGCGGGAAGCAACTCAACCGCTTGCGACCAGGTGACTTCCGGCAGCTTGAAGCGGGGAAGCCCGGCAGGGATGGCGCCAACCAGATGGACGCCATGCTGTTGCAGCCCCAGAACACGCGCCGCGACAATGCCGCCGACGAGTACGATCAAGGCTCCGGGTAAGCGCGGAACGTACTTCTGGATGGCGAACAAGCTAACCAGCGCCGCAGCACCGACGGCCACCGTCCACGGATCGGAGCTTCCCACAGAGCGCAGGACGTGCCAGAACTGCTGCACGTTGTTCCCGGCGCCGCGTTCGAAGCCCAGCAATTTCGGCAGTTGTTTGATGATGATGGTCAACGCAATGCCGAAAACGAAACCTTTAAGCACCGGCTTGGAGACGAACTCGGAGACGAATCCCAACTGTAGAAAGGCGGACAACACGAAGATGATGCCGGCCAGAATAGCGATCGATGCGGCAAGAACTACATAGGTGTCGCGATCGCCGCCAGCGAGGACTGCCACCGACGCCGCCAGGATGGCAGCGGAGGAAGACGTCGGCGAGACCGCAAGCTGGCGACTGGACCCGAACAGCGCATAGACGGCCAGTCCAATGCCGGTGGCGTACAGGCCCGATGCCGGCGGCAGGCCGGCAATGCCGGCATAACCCATCGCTTCAGGAATCAGCAGGCCGACGAGGGCAATTCCCGCGATCACGTCGCCACGCAGGTGCTTGCGCTCGTACTTCGGAAGCCAGTCCGCGATGGCAAGGAATTGCATGGTTACAATATGGTTACAATGTCTTTATAAATCAAGCAGCCGAATCGCTCATCGGGAGGCGATTTGTTTTGTTACGCCTTTTAGCGTGACCCCAAATAGCGTAATGCAAAACGGCTATGCCCCTCTCTTTCGGATCCAGCCGTTCAATCCCAACGAGTCAGACCAGACGCTCTATTAAACATGATCTTTACTCTTTTGTGCACGGGCGAGAGGGTGTACAATTCTCAGCTTCCTTGAAATCAAGAAGGAAATCTTGCAGTCAACAAAGGAGATTGCGAATGAACTACAGGGTTGTGTGTGTTTGTGCGATCGTTGCCTTGGCCATTGCGATGGCCTCGGCGCAAACGAAATCTACGCTGTCCGGCAAGTGCAGCAAGCCTGACGTCCAGCAGAGCATCCCGGCTGGCGACCAGTCCGGCCATGCCTTCACCCTGGCACAGGGGAAGTGTACCGCCATGGGAGATGTTGGTGGTGCGGCGGGCAAAGAGGGCGCCTACTCCGAGCATGGAGACGCCACGGCGACCCATGTGAAGACCTGGGGTGTTTTCGTGGAAACCTTCGATAGCGGCGACAAGGTTTTCTACAACTATCAAACCACCGGGACGATGAAAGATGGCGCATTCCAGGGTGGAACGAATAAGTACCAGATTACCGGCGGTACCGGAAAGATGAAGGGCATCAAGGGCTCGGGCACCTGCAAACTCACCGGCACCTCCGATGGCGGGGACGACTACTCATGCAGCGGCGAGTACACCCTCGTCGGCGCCGCTCCGGCAAAGATGTAAAGGAAGGCGAAGAGTTGCGTTGCTTCCACCCTGTCCGCCAACGGCGGCGGACAAGCGTGGGCGTCCGGCGTCTATATGGGCAAAAAGACCAGCAACCCAGGAAAGATTCACCTTCGCATCGTCGAAGTGATGAAGCGCTTCCCGGAGGGCATTACGGCCGGGCAAATTAGACAGGAGTTAGAGCGAGAAGGTCTACGCCCGGAGGACCAAACCCATCTTGATCGACGGAAAAGAGACCTAAAGAAATGGTTCCTCATCGAGAAAGGCACGGCTGAACAGATTGTCGAGAGCAAGAAGCGTAAGGTGGTGGTCTACAAGTACCGAGGCGATAAACAGGGCATCACTGATGAAGGACAGATCAACCAAAAGTTGCGGGCAGAGGTTATTCATGCGGCGCACGGTCGGTGTCAAATGTGCGGAAAGACCATTGAGAAGCATGGCATAACGCTCGTCGTGGACCACAAAAAGCCGCGAGATTGGGGAGGTACCAACGACCGGAACAACCTGTGGGCCATATGCGAAGAGTGCAACGCGGGAAAGAAAGCTTACTTCGCATCCTTGAATGTCGACGCAGACACTATGAGAAGAGTGACCGCTCATGAAAGCGTTCACGTTCGAATCGGGGAGTTATTGAAAGCGGTGGGTGTAGGCAAGCGCACTCCGTCTTCCCTCCTGGAGGTCGTTGCCGATCAGGATGATTGGCAAAAGCGGCTTAGGGAGTTACGATATTCCGTGATTGGATGGAAGGTCGAAACAATTCTCTACAAGGGCAGCTCAGGAAAAAAGCAGGCTGATTATGTCTTGAAAAGTTTCAAGCCTTGGCCAGCGGATCCTACCGCAACGATCAGGCAATTTGAGCGGGACCGTGAGCGCCTGAACAGGGAGCCCCAAGACTAACTGCTAAGGAAGCGTCGAATCTTCGGAGCTAGGCGCTTAATATCGTTCGTTTCGCATTCCCACACAACAAGAACTTCCCAACCGAGTTTGTGCAGTCTCCTTGAGTTGTCTTTGTCACGTTCCGTGTTCCTTCGCAGTTTCGGAACCCAGTAGCCGACTCTGGATTTCGGCAGGTGGGAGTCAATGCAACCCTTGTGCTGATGCCA
>Ga0074045_10002173_pt1 | contig 18360 bp, 19 predicted proteins | sample BogForMeECP23OM2_FD_94442 | JGI IMG/M metagenome (GOLD analysis project Ga0074045, IMG submission 94442) | Bog forest soil microbial communities from Calvert Island, British Columbia, Canada - Bog Forest MetaG ECP23OM2 | ecosystem: Environmental > Terrestrial > Soil > Wetlands ...
GGGCTTTTTCAATTTCAGACCCCAAAAGGCATGATTGAAAATAGTAACAATTTATAACAACTGTTATTTTGTGATGGGAGTATAGGAAAAGCAATCGTATATGTCAAGAAAATCTCGATGGGTTGGTCACCCGGATTGTTTTATGATGGCGGCACTGATATTTTTGACCCGGCCAGAGGGGGTGGCTTATTCTTTGACGATGATCGTGTCTTTTTTGAATGCGTCGCTGGTGTCGGGATAATCAATGTTGTAGTGCAATCCGCGGCTTTCTTTTCTTGCGCGCGCGCTCATAACGATCAATTTGGCCACCGTTGTGATGTTGCGTAATTCGGCAAGATCTTTTGTTACTTTGTAATTCCAGTAATATTCGTGTATTTCATGCAAAACCATATCAATTCTGCGCTCGGCACGCTCCAATCGCTTATCCGAGCGGACAATGCCCACGTAATTCCACATGCATCTTCTTATTTCATCCCAGTTGTGCGTGACAACCACGCTGTCGTCGCTTTTTGTGGTTCCGCTTGAGTCCCAGGGGGAAATAGGTATGTCGCTTTGCGGCGTCTGCTTGAATGATTTGACAATTTTTAAATAGACGCGATGGGAATAAACAAGCGCTTCGAGCAAAGAGTTGCTGGCCAGACGGTTTGCGCCATGTAATCCCGTGCAGGATACTTCGCCGCAGGCAAAAAGGTTATCAATGGAAGTCATGCCGTAATGGTCTACCGCGACGCCGCCGCAGATATAATGAGCGGCCGGGGCGATGGGAATGGGTTGCAGGGCCATGTCAATGCCGTATTCGAGGCATTTATTGTAAATATTGGGAAATCGTTTGATTAGAAAATCGCGGCCTTTATGCGTGATGTCCAAAAGAACGAATTCATCGCCGGCCTGTTTGATTTCGTTGTCGATGGCTTTGGCCACAACATCGCGCGGCGCGAGGCTTTTCATGGGATGGTATTTTTCCATGAATGTCGATCCGTTCTTTAATTTAAGAATTCCTCCCTCGCCGCGCACGGCTTCGCTGATAAGAAAAGCCTTGGCGTCGGGATGATAAAGGCAGGTAGGATGAAACTGAATGAATTCCATATTGGCAATTTTAGCGCCGGCGCGGTAAGCCATTGCCAGACCGTCCCCCGTCGCGATATCGGGATTTGTCGTAATAAGATAAACCTTTCCCGCTCCGCCCGTGCATAGGATTGTATATTTTGCCCGATAGGTGTAAATTTCACTGTTATTGATGTCAAGAACATAAGCTCCCAGGCAATTGATCGTAGCGCCTTTTAAGTCTTTCTGCGTTATCAGATCAATGCCGATGTGGTTTTCATAAATAGAGACATTTTCCAGACGGGAAACTTTTTCGTTGAGAGCCCGCTCGATTTCCTGGCCGGTGAAATCTTTGGCGTGTAAAATACGCCTGCGGTTGTGGCCTCCCTCACGTCCGAGGTCATACATGTTGGGGTTTGTTTCCGATTTTGTAAAATTTACGCCCCAGTCGATAAGTTCCTGAATCCGCGGAGGGGCTTCTTTAACGATAAATTCGACCACTTCCCGATTGGAAAGACCGGCGCCGCAAATCAGTGTGTCCTGAATATGCTCTTCAAAACTATCGGTTTTGTCCGTTACGGCCGCAATTCCGCCCTGGGCGTAATTGGTATTTGATTCGTTTTTTTCTTTTTTTGTCACAATGGCGACACTGCCGAGGGTGGACGCTTTGATGGCCATGCTCAACCCGGCTATGCCGCTGCCCAAAATTAAAAAGTCTGTTTTAAATTCCATCGCAGTTTTCCTGTCAGATCGCAACTGACAAAAGTTTGTTTACAAATTGTCATTGCTTTTATATAGATATTTATCTTATTTAGCAAAGGGAAAAATGAAAGAAGGATATCATGTTAGTTTTAGGAATTGAATCATCATGTGATGAAACAGCGGCCGCGGTAATCAACAACGGAAAAATGCGTTCCAATGTTATCGCCTCGCAAATAGCAGTTCATTCTCCGTACGGCGGCGTTGTCCCGGAAATTGCCTCCCGAAAACACATTGAGGCGATCAATCCGGTCATTTGCCGGGCTTTGTGTGACGCCAATGTGAAACTCCGGGACATAGAAGGTATTGCCGTAACCCGCGGTCCCGGTTTAATCGGATCTCTTTTAATCGGTTTATCAACAGCCAAAGCGCTGGCCTTTGCCCTTGATATTCCGCTGGCTGGTGTCAATCATCTGGAAGGGCACATTGCCGCGGCGTTTCTTGCCGAAAAAGTTCCGGCCATCCCTTTCATGGCTCTGGTTGTATCGGGCGGTCATACCAGTGTTTATCTGGCAAAGAATTATCATGATTTTGAATTAATGGGACAAACGCGCGACGATGCCGCGGGTGAGGCGTTTGATAAAGCGGCAAAACTGCTTAACCTGGGATATCCGGGCGGTGTGGTCATTGATAAAATATCCAAGGGTGCTAATCCGAAAGCGGTGGCCTTTCCGCGGGCGATGAAGGATTCTCCTGATTTCAGTTTCAGCGGTTTGAAAACCTCTCTGTTGACAATGCTGAAAAAACGCGGGCGTGATTTTGCCCCGGAGGAATTGCCCGATATAGTGGCAAGCTATCAGGAAGCGATAGTGGATGTACTGCTGGAGAAAACAATTAAATCGGCAAAAGATAACGGCGTCAACAGGATAGTTGTCTGCGGCGGTGTGGCGGCCAACAGCAGGCTGCGCGAAAGGTTTGCAAAGGAAACTGCAGCGCGAAATTTAGAATTGTTTATTCCTCCGGTCATACTATGCACGGATAACGCGGCAATGATCGGGGCAATCGGCGAAATTATGCTGAAAAACGGCCATAGAGATTCGCTGGATTTAAACGCCGTTTCGCGCTGGCCTTTGGCATAACTTTAATCTTTTTTTTATATGAGCGGAATAACCATGACTTCACCCAGGGAAATAATTACTCATTACGCGATTAAACCGCGCAAAAAACTGGGACAATCATTTCTGATGGAGGAAAATGTCATCAGAAATATTGCCGCGGAAGCAAATGTGACCGGGGATGATATTGTCGTGGAAATCGGCGCGGGAATCGGCGTCCTGACGGAATATTTAGCGCAAAATGCCGCCAGAATTATTGCCGTTGAACTGGATGATAAATTAGTTGAAGTATTAAAGGACAGATTATCCGGATATAATAATATTCAAATTTATCACGGAAATATTCTTCGGTTTGATTTCAAAACAATTGCGAGGACCGGGCGGCAAAAAATTAAGGTCATCGGCAATATTCCCTATAATATTTCCAGCCCGGTATTGTTTTACCTGTTATCTTTCCGCGGTGTTATAGATTCATTTGTATTGATGATGCAAAAGGAAGTAATTGATCGCCTGGTTGCGTCTCCCGGAGGCAAGAGCTATGGCGTGCCTTCCGTAATTTTACAGATGTTCGCCACTGTAGAAAAAGTTTTTGATGTTCCGGCTTCCTGTTTTTATCCTCGTCCTAAAGTAGAATCATCGGTCATTAAAGGATTTTTTCCTTCGATATCTTTGATTAAACTTATCGATGAAGATTTCTTTGTAAGATTGGTCAGAGATGCCTTTGCCCAGCGCCGGAAAATGCTGATTAATAATTTAAAGCAATCAAAATTGCTGGAAGGCGCACCGGAATCTTTATTGAAAGAAGCGCTGATACTGGCCGGAATTGATTCCGGGCGAAGGGGTGAAACTCTTTCCATCGAGGAATTTGGACATTTGAGCAATATTTTAAAAGACGGGATGAAATAAGGATGCCAAGTTTGAAGTGATGCAAAAAATTACTTTAAACTGATTTTTAAGATATTTCCGATTTTTTATGGAACATTAGTTGTGGGCATAAACTGTAATCGAACCAGTCATCTTTGAAATTGAGAAGTTGCCAACATACATGTGCATTAATGTTTGCGCTTTGGAAGAGTCAGGAGTCGCGCTAATCATCAAATCAACATCAATACCTATATGCGCGTTGATGGATATGTCATTTAAAAGGATGGTTAATTTACATACCGACTGAGAGGATGAAAGCAGCAAATCAGGGTATTGAATTGTTACGGAACCGGATCGCTCAACCAGGCCACCCGTTATATAAGTACCAAGCCCAAGATAACCTGTTTGATCGAATACACCGGAACCAGGGTTTTTTTGGGGATTGTTTTCGGGCGTTCCATAGAAGAACCATGCTGCGTTTTGAGAGTGTGGGCTCGGTTCATAATTGTGGTTCGGGTCCCAATAATTCCATCCATCGGTAAAAATAAATTTAGTTTTGTTTGTTAATGTAATATCTGTAAGAGTAGTGGAAACGAAACCGTCTTTAGCAAATATAGTACTCAGATCGCCATCGGTGATAACAACGCATCGGGCGGAAGATATAGACGGCCCAATAAAAAACGCGGCGATGAATGCTAATATTAAAGTCTTTTTGACGGCTACCCCCAATAAATTTCTTGTGCTACAAAATAACACAATACATTATTCTGATAAACCAAGAAATCCTTCACCAAACTATAATAGCAACATAATATCAATATTTACTGTGTACTTATACTACAAAATTACAGTAATGTAAATAATATTTTACAATATTTTTTTATTTTTTAGGAATTTCTCCGATCAGTCCGGAAAAACTTATTGACTAATTTATTTTTAAACAATAAGGCTATTCGCAATTTTAATGAGTGAGAAAATGAGAAATAAATACTTGTATATTCAAACGTTTGGTTGCCAGATGAATGTTCATGATTCGGAACAAATGGCCGCATTGCTCGCAGATCAAGGTTATAAGTTGACAGAAAATATAAAACTGGCCGATTTAATTATCTTAAATACATGCTCAATCAGAGAGAAGGCCGCGCAAAAAGCTTACAGTCAACTGGGAAGAATTGGAAAACTAAAAGGAGAAAATAAGGAATTGATTATTGGTGCGGGCGGTTGTCTGGCTCAGCAGCTGGGAACAAAATTTCATAAAAAAGTTGGTCATCTGGACTTTGTTTTTGGTACGCATAACATTCATCTTTTGCCTCAAATAGTTTTATCAATTGAAAAGAAAAGAAAAAAGATTACTGAAATTAACTTTCATAAATCATTAAATTCTATAGGTGTTTATGCTCCCCCGCAGGCAGGAGCTCTTTGCTCTTTTGTTACTATAATGCAGGGATGCAATAATTTCTGCGCCTATTGCGTTGTTCCTTATCTGCGAGGACCGGAAATGAGCAGGCCTTATGAAGATATAATGGTCGAGATAAAGAAACTTGCGCAAAGAGGCGTTAAAGAGGTTACTTTGCTTGGACAAAATGTCAATTCCTATGGCAAAACATTCGATAATGGATTTAATTTCACTTCATTGATTAAAAAAATAGGGGAAATATCCGGTATCGAAAGAATCAGATTTACCACTTCACATCCACGGGATCTCTCTGAGGAATTGATTGAATGTTATGCCCGGGAAAGCAAACTTTGCAAGCATATTCATCTTCCTGTGCAATCAGGTTCAAACCGGATATTGGAATTAATGAACAGGGGCTATACCGTCGAGGAATACATAAAAAAAATTGATCAATTGCGTAAATTGGTTCCTCAGATTAGTATTACTTCGGACGTTATTGTTGGATTTCCGGGAGAAACCTCAAAAGATTACCAAGAAACAATTGACATGATGGAAAAAATCAGGTTTGATTCTCTTTTTTCATTCAAATACTCTGAGAGGGAAGGGACCGTGGCGCAAAAATTAAAAGGCAAAGTTGAAGAAGATGTGAAGTTGATGCGACTCGAAAAATTACAGGTGTTGCAGGATAAGCATACACTTGAAAAAAACACGGCTCTGGAAGGCAGCATTCAGGAATTGTTAGTTGAAGGGAAAAGTAAAAATTCTGAAAGTGATTTAATGGGACGAACCAGTTCCTGGAAAATTGTTAATTTCAAAGGCGAAATGGACTTGATCGGTAAACTGGTTAATGTTAAAATATCAAAAGCTTATCTACATTCCTTAAGAGGAAAAATAGCGAATAACTGAGGAGGCAGGTCATGTTAATTGAGATGAAGGTTTCAGGATTGACCATAGACCCTATTACCAATACGCCCATAGTAATTTTAAAGGATATGCAGAACAATAAGGCCATTCCGATCTGGATAGGTTTGTTTGAAGCAAGCGCCATCGCCACGGAACTGGAAAAGATTATTTTCCCCCGGCCAATGACCCATGATTTGTTCAGCGAATTTTTGAAATCTTTTAACGTGAAGGTAGATAGAATTGAAATTGTGGATATTCGCAGCAATACTTTTTTTGCTAATATTTATTTATTGCGGGAAGATCAAAATTTTACGATTGACGCGCGTCCCAGCGACGCCATTGCCATAGCCCTGCGGGCTAATGCGCCGATATTCGTGGATGAAAATGTCATTGAAAAATCACGTAACGTTGATTTCGGGATCAAACTTAATGATTTGGACAAACTGAAGGATGAAAAAATTAAGGAATTTCTGGAAAATCTTTCGGCTGAAGATTTCGGCAAATATAAGATGTAAGTATTATGGGAAGCATCATTGGGGATTTTCAAAGTTATCTGGAAGTGGAAAAAAATGTTTCCGCTCATACCTGTATTGCATATCTTGCTGATATTCATGAATTTACCAGCTTTCTGCTTGATAACAATTTCATAAAAAACCAGGATGAAATAATTAAAGCGGAGCCGGAAACTATCAGGGAATATTTAAGCTGCCTGTACCGCCGTAAGGTGAAAAAAGTTACGGTCAACCGCAAGGTGTCGTCACTGAGAGCTTTTTATAAATATGTGTTGCGCACAGGGAAGATTAATCATAATCCCGCGGAAATGATTCAAACATTAAAAACAGAAAAGCACATGCCTGCTTTTCTTTCTGTTGATGAAATGTTTGAGCTTCTGAAAACGCGGGACGATAATTCTGTCTTGAGCTTGCGTAACCGCGCCATGCTGGAAGTTTTTTATTCTTCCGGATTACGCCTGGGTGAACTGGCCGGCTTGAATTTAATTGACCTTGATTTTAACCAAAAGTTGGTTAAGGTGAGAGGCAAAGGAAGAAAGGAAAGAATAGTTCCCGTAGGCGAACCGGCCCTGAAGGCCGTTGGCGAATATCTGGAAAAAGTTGTACAGACAAGAAAAGACGCCGACGCCGATGTTTTTAATAAGCCTTTGTTCCTGAATGCCAGAGGTAAAAGAATAACGGCAAGAAGTATCGCCCGGATCGTTAATGAGGTAACAGAAAAAAGCGGTATAGGGAGGAAAATAAGTCCGCACGCGTTGAGACACAGTTTTGCCACGCATCTCTTGAATGCGGGGGCTGATTTGCGTTCGATTCAGGAATTGCTTGGGCATGAGAGCCTTTCCACAACTCAAAAGTATACGGCGGTTAATATTAATCGCATGATGGAAGTTTATGATAAAGCGCATCCGCGAACAAAAAAGTAAGGAAGAGGAAATGAATATAAGAGGCACCACAATATTATCAGTCAGGCATAAGGGTAAAATAACCGTAGCCGGTGACGGTCAGGTTACTTTGGATACTACAATATTAAAGCACGGCGCCCGCAAGGTTCGCCGCCTTTATAATGACGAAGTCATCGTCGGTTTTGCCGGCGCCACAGCAGACGCTTTTACTCTATTTGAGCGTTTTGATCAGAAGCTGGAACAATACAATGGAAATTTATTGCGGGCTGCAGTGGAATTGACGAAAGACTGGCGCACGGACCGTGTTTTAAGGCATTTAGAGGCATTGATGATCGCAGTCAATAAAGACTATTCTCTGATTATTTCCGGGAATGGCGATGTCATTGAAGCTGATGACGAGGTTATGGCCATCGGGTCCGGCGGCCCTTACGCGCTCACAGCGGCACGGGCGCTCATGCGCCATTCTGATTTAACGGCGACGGAAATTGCCCGGGAAGCGATGAAAATAGCGGCGGAAATTTGTATATATACAAATGACCATATAACGATTGAAGAGATAGATGAAGATAGCAAGAAAATTGAAAGCAAAAACAGTAAAGATAAGGGGAAAAAATAAAGTATGTCTGGTAATGGGTTAAAACCCCGGGAAATAGTGGAAAAACTTGATCGGCATATTATAGGCCAGGTTGATGCTAAAAGAGCCGTAGCCATCGCCCTGCGCAACAGATGGCGCAGGCAAAATGTGCCTGAGGATCTGGCGGATGAAATATCACCGAAGAACATTATTATGATCGGTCCTACCGGTGTGGGAAAAACGGAAATCGCCCGCAGACTGGCCAAATTGGATAATTCACCTTTTTTAAAGATAGAAGCATCCAAATTTACTGAAGTCGGCTATGTCGGGCGGGATGTCGAATCCATGATCAGGGATCTTGTGGAATTGTCCCTGAATATGGTTAAATCCGAAGAGCAGGAAAATGTCAGGGCGAGAGCGGCCGAAATCGCGGAAGAAAAATTGCTTGATTTGTTGCTTCCTCCGAGGCTTAAAGAAAAAAACGTCGGCGATATGTTGAACAACTCCGGTGAAACAGTTGAAAATGATCAGGCTGCCGGGGATCAGGAACATAAGGCTGATGCCACGCGGGAGAAATTAAGGCGACTGCTCAGGGACGATAAACTAAACGACCGGTTAGTAAATCTGGAAGTTACCGAAACCAGAAGCGGTCCCATGGTAGAGATATTCTCCGCGGCTGGAATGGAAAATATGGGGCTCAATATCAGAGATGTTTTAGGCGATGTGTTTCCGCAGAAAAAGAAATCACGAACGGTAAAAGTGCCGGAGGCCGTGAAGATTCTAGAGGATGAAGAAGCGCAAAAGTTAATAGATATGGAAAATGTGACGAAAACAGCGCTGGAAAGAGTTGAACAATCAGGTATAATATTCCTGGATGAAATCGATAAGATCGTAAGCAACGACGCGCCGCATGGACCGGATGTTTCCCGTGAAGGTGTGCAGAGGGATTTGCTACCAATCGTGGAAGGTTCCAACGTCAATACGCGCTACGGGATGGTTAAAACGGATCATATCCTGTTTATTGCCGCCGGAGCGTTTAACGTTGCCAAGCCTTCCGATCTGATTCCGGAATTGCAGGGACGTTTTCCCATTCGTGTTGAGCTTGATTCGTTGGGGAAGGAAGAATTCATTCGTATTTTAACGGAGCCGAATAACGCCCTGGTGAAACAGTATACGGAAATGATGGCGACGGAGGGACTGAAATTATCATTTACCGAGGAAGCCATAGCGGCCATCGCGGAAGTGGCGACACTGGTCAACGAAAGAACGGAAAATATCGGAGCGCGAAGACTTTACACCATTATGGAAAAATTGCTGGATGATATTTCTTTTGACGCGCCGGATATGCAAAAAAAAGAAATTGTGATAGATGCGCAGGATGTGGAAGAAAAACTCAATGATATAATAGATGATCAGGATTTAAGCAGATACATTCTATAAACGGAGCTTGCTATGGAAAATATTTCAAATTCAATAGAACGGGCGGATATCCTTCTGGAGACTCTGCCGTATATCAGGCGATTTTATAATAAAACAATCGTTATCAAATATGGCGGCCATGCTATGGTTGACAATGAGTTGAAAGATAAATTCGCTCAGGATGTCGTCATGATGAAATATATAGGCATTAATCCTGTGGTCGTGCACGGGGGAGGGCCGCAAATAGGAGACCTTTTAAAAAAAGTCGGTAAAGAATCAAAATTCATACAGGGAATGCGGGTTACCGATGAAGAAACCATGAATATCGTGGAAATGGTTCTGGTAGGCATGGTCAATAAAGAAATAGTCGGTTTGATTAACCGGCATGGCGGAAATGCCGTAGGTTTAAGCGGTAAAGACGGTAACTTGATTAACGCGGAGAAGTATTATTTAAATGAGGAAAAAGCGAAGCATACACCGCCGGAGATTATAGATATCGGTTTGGTCGGTAAAGTGAAAAGCATCAATTCACAATTGATTATAACGCTTACGCAGAATAACTTTATTCCGGTTATTGCTCCTACGGGAGCAGGTGATAAGGGCGAAACTTATAATATCAACGCGGACCTGGTTGCCGGAGAAATAGCGGCAGCCCTGAAGGCCGAAAAGCTTTTGCTTTTAACTGACGTGCCGGGTGTGCTGGACAAAAACAAAAACCTGATCAATACAATGAACAATGATGACGCTTTAAAATTAATTGACGACGGCACTATTGAAGGAGGCATGTTTCCTAAAATTAAATGTTGCCTGAAAGCTCTCAAGGGAGGAGTGGGCAAAGCTCATATCATTGACGGGCGTCTGAAGCATGCCATTTTGCTGGAGGTATTTACGGATAAGGGAATAGGCACTCAAATAGTTTTATAGCGGCTTTAAGAAAAAGTTCATATCCTGTGTTACCGGGCAGCCTCCGGAGCTTTTAAAGAAGCCCTGGCGATGAATTGAAGGTGAAGAAAATGACAGAAAAAGAAATAATGGCCATGTCCGATGAAAATATAATGAATACTTATAAGCGATTTGAAGTCGTTCTTGCAAAGGGTTCAGGCGCGAAGGTATGGGACATCAATGGAAAGGAATATCTTGATTTCGCTGCGGGGATTGCCGTTTGCAATCTCGGGCATTCCCACCCGCGGATTATTGCCGCTGTAAGTAAGCAGATGGGAAAATTAACGCATGTCTCCAATTTGTATTATACAGAGCCGCAAACCCGGCTGGCAAAAATGCTGGTCGATAATTCTTTCGCGGACAAAGTATTTTTCTGCAACAGCGGCGCGGAGGCAAACGAGGCGGCTATCAAACTCGCGCGAAAATATGCCCATGAAAATATGGGGCCGGATAAATTTGAATTAATTACTATGAAGGAATCCTTCCATGGCAGGACTATGGCCACGATTACGGCCACCGGACAGGAGAAATTTCAATTCGGATTTACGCCGCTTTTAGAGGGTTTTACTTATGTGCCGTACAATGATTTAAAGGCTTTGGAAACGGCGATATCCGGTAAAACATGCGGTATAATGCTGGAGGCGATTCAGGGGGAGGGCGGCGTCAAAATTCCCGATGACGATTATCTGGCCGGGGTGCGCGAAATTTGCGACCGGCATGGACTTTTGTTGATTATTGATGAAGTTCAAACCGGCATGGGCCGTACGGGAAAACTTTTTGCCTATGAGTATTCCGGTATCAAACCCGATATTATGACTTTAGCCAAAGCCCTGGCCAATGGCATTCCCGCGGGCGCGATGCTGGCGACTGATAAGATCGCAGCGGCTTTTGTTCCGGGTAATCATGCCTCCACCTTTGGCGGCAATCCTTTTGCCATGGCTGCGGCAACCGCGGTGATGGAAACTATGCTGCAGGAAGGCATATTAGAGCATTGCCGGGAAGCCGGAGATTATTTTTTATCTCAACTAAAGAAATTGCAGCAAAAACATTCCATCATTAGGGATGTCAGGGGAAAGGGGCTGATGATCGCGGCGGAGCTCAATATCGAAGCGGCTGATATTATCAACCAATGCTTAAAGCGGGGATTGCTCATCATTTCCGCCGGCAGCAAAACGCTGCGCTTTGTGCCGCCGCTGATTATTACTAATCAGGATGTCGATTTCGCGATTAATGTGCTTGATGAAGTGATGGAGGGTAAATGAAAAAGGACTTATTAAACATTTACGATCTGGAAACGGCTGACTTTGACAAAATCTGGAAAAAGGCCGCAAAACTCAAGAAGTCTTTAAAGGAAGGAAAGCCCCATGCTTCTCTCAAGGGAAAAACGCTGGGAATGATTTTCGATAAATCTTCCACCCGGACAAGAATATCCTTTGAAGTCGGCATGTATCAGTTAGGCGGGATTGCCTTGTTTTTAAATTCACGGGACACGCAGATAGGCCGCGGCGAATCCATTTCCGATTCAGCCCAGATGATGTCGCGTTATCTGGATGGAATTATGATCAGGACTTTTTCCCAGAAAAGTGTGGAAGATTTTGCCGGCAACGCGTCCATTCCGGTCATTAACGGCTTGACGGATCTTCTGCATCCCTGCCAGATCCTGAGCGATTTGTTTACGATAAAGGAGAAAAAGGGATCTTACGGCAAGTTAAAAATAGCTTACATCGGCGACGGCAACAATATTGCCAATTCATGGATTGAGGCTGCCGCCAGATTGCCTATTGAATTGTCATTAGCCTGTCCTAAAGGTTATGACCCGGACGTGAAAATAATGGCCAGGGGAAAGAAAGAGGCCAAAGAAGGCATAACCCTTTATCGTGACCCGATGGAGGCCGCGCAGAACGCCGATGTTTTGTACACGGATGTCTGGGTCAGTATGGGGCAGGAGTCAGAAGATAAAGAAAGAAAAAAAATATTTAAAAATTATCAGATAAACAAAAAACTTTTAAAAGAAGCAAAAAAAGACGCGATAGTGATGCATTGTTTGCCGGCGCACCGCGGAGAAGAGATTTCTTCCGACGTCATTGACGGTTCGCAGTCTGTGGTCATTGATCAGGCGGAAAATCGCCTGCATGTGCAGAAAGCAATTCTGGAAATATTATTTTAGGAGGAACAGACATTGTCAAAAGGAGCTAAAAAAGTTGTTTTGGCGTATTCGGGAGGACTGGATACATCGGTGATTGTGCGATGGCTTATTGAAACTTATAAATGCGAAGTTATTTGCTTTGCCGCCGATGTGGGACAGAAGGAGGAATTGACCGGCCTGAAGGAAAAAGCGCTTAAAACCGGAGCAAGTAAAATATATATTGATGATTTAAGAGAAGAATTCGCGCGGGACTTCGTTTTCCCGGCGCTGCGCGCCAACGCAATTTATGAAGGCACATATCTTTTGGGCACGTCTCTGGCGCGGCCGCTTATCGCCAAAAGGCAGATCGAGATAGCAAAAAAAGAAGGCGCGGATACAGTGTCTCACGGCGCAACGGGCAAGGGCAATGATCAGGTCCGGTTTGAACTTACTTACTATGCCCTGAATCCGGAAATTAAAATTATCGCGGTGTGGAAAGATGATAACTGGAAATTCAGGTCACGGGAAGATATGTTTGATTACGCCGAAAAATATAAAATTCCCGTTCCGTTGACTAAAGCCAAGCCCTATAGCTCGGATCGCAATCTTTTACATATTTCCCATGAAGGAGGAATTCTCGAGGATCCCTGGGCGGAGGCGCCGGAAGATATTTTTGTGCTGACTAAATCTCCTGAAACGGCGCCGGATAAACCGACCTATCTGGAGATTGATTTTAAAAAGGGCAATCCCGTGGCTGTAAACGGGAAAAAGATGTCACCGGCCAAACTCATGGATTATATAAATACAGTTGCCGGCGCAAACGGCATCGGACGCGTGGATATGGTTGAAAATCGTTTTGTTGGAATGAAATCGAGAGGTGTTTATGAGACTCCCGGCGGCACAGTTCTCTGGGCCGCCCATCGGGCGGTGGAATCCATTACGATGGATCGCGAGGTCATGTTCATGAGGGATTCGCTGACGCCGAAGTACTCGCAGCTTGCTTATAACGGTTTCTGGTATTCTCCTGAAATGAAAACCCTGCAGACGTATATCGACGCGACTCAGGAAAATGTCACCGGCACCGCGCGAATGAAGTTATATAAAGGAAATTGCACCGTAGCCGGACGTAAATCGCCTTATTCTCTATACAGCGAGGCCTTTGCCACTTTTGAAAAGGATCAGGTTTACAATCAAAAAGACGCGATAGGATTTATTAAGTTGAATGGATTGCGTTTGATAATCCAGAATTATTTAAAAAAATAAAAAATTGACTTTGGCGGAGAATGCGCATGGCAATCGGTAAAAAACCCTGGAGCGGCCGGTTTGGAAAACCTACAGCCGCGAGTGTGGAAAAATTCAGTTCTTCCATTCATTACGACCGGAGACTTTATCCCTACGATATCGAAGGTTCTATTGCCCACGCTGCAATGCTTGCCCGGCAGAAAATCATATCCGGGAGTGAATCGGTGAAGATTATATCCGCTCTGAAAAATATTTTAAAAGATATTGAAAAGGGAAAATTTAAATTCAGTCCGGCTGATGAAGATATCCACATGGCTATAGAAAAGGAACTGATCAGCCGTATCGGCGAAACAGGCGGAAAACTTCATTCGGCAAGAAGCCGCAACGATCAAATAGTTTTGGATGTGCGGCTCTTCCTGCGGGCGGAAATTAAAATTATCATTGCTCTGATGAATGCTTTGCAGATGCAGTTGGTTAAACTCGCCAAAAGGGAAATAAAGACCATCATGCCCGGCTACACGCATATGCAAAAGGCTCAGCCGGTATTGCTTTCCCATTATTTTCTCGCTTTCGGAGAAATGTTCGCGCGTGATATTCAGAGATTGAATGAATGCGTCGGCAGAATTAATGTTTTGCCTTTAGGCGCCGCGGCCCTGGCCGGCACGAGCCTGCCAATTGATCGTAACGAGACCGCAAAAATATTAAATTTCCCGGCAGTGAGTAATAACAGTATGGATACGGTAGCGGACAGGGACTTTGTCGCGGAATTTATTTTCGCGGCATCCCTTGTCATGATGCATCTGAGCCGATTTTGTGAAGATATGATTTTGTGGTCATCCGATGAATTTGGTTTTATCGAAATATCCGATGCCTATACGACCGGCAGCAGCATTATGCCGCAAAAGAAAAACCCCGATGTCGCGGAATTGATCAGAGGGAAAACAGCCCGTGTTTATGGTGATCTTTTTACGATCATGACTCTTCTAAAGGGTTTACCCATGGCTTACAACCGGGATTTGCAGGAAGACAAGGAGCCTTTGTTTGATGCTGTGGATACTGTTAAAGATTGTTTGGCAATATTTACGGAAATGATTAATCATACAAAATTCAACGCCTGGAATATGTATGAGGCGGCGCAGGGAGGATTTTCCACGGCGACTGATATCGCGGAACATCTGGTTGGGAAAGGCATACCTTTTCGCCGGGCGCACGAAATTGTGGGAAAAATAGTCGCGTACTGCCTGAAAAATAAAAAAGGATTGGAAGAATTAACTTTAAATCAATATCGGGAATTTTATAAAGGTTTTACCGATGATATTCAGAAAATAATCAAACTGGAAAATGCGGTCAATTCACGCAAACACACGGGCGGAACGGCAACGGCAGCCGTTCTGAAAAGGATTGGAGACCTTGAAAAGAGTTTCGCTAAAAAATAGCTTATTTGCCTGCGTCATGATGTTCTTTTTTATTACGGGTTGTGGTATAAAAGGAAATCCGGTTATGTTTTCCCCCGTGCCGGATCATGGGCAAATTGTGCGGAATATGGAAGCTGTTTCTTCCGGTAACGCGGTTATATTGAAATGGGATTTCTACGATAAAGATTCAAAAGTTACTAATATCGCCATAGAAAAAAGCGAAGTCGGCAGCGCCGGAAATGAATGCAAGGACTGTCCGAGAACATTTAAACGCGTAGGCCAGGTGCCGGTAAAGCCGGTAAAACCACTAAGTGAGGACGGGCAGAAAAAAGAATACAGCAGCCTTAGCTTTAAAGATAAAGAAGTTGAACAGGGGAAAACATATAACTACCGTTTAATGCTGTGTGACGATTCTAATGTATGTCTGGAGAGTTCTGCTGCGGAAATAAATTTTAAATGATGAATATTTAAGGAGGCCTTTTATATGTTCAGGGGCGCGATGGTCGCTATTGTTACACCTTTTAAAAATAATCAAGTTGATGAGGAAGCTTTGCGCGAACTCATAGAATTTCAGATTGCCAATGGGACGGACGCTATTGTGCCTTGCGGCTCGACCGGAGAGTCGGCCACTCTTACCCATGAAGAACACGATCGGGTTATTGAAATCACCATTGACGCTGTCAAAAAGAGAGTGCCGGTCATTGCCGGTACGGGATCAAACAATACTGCCGAGGCCCTGCGGCTGACCATGCATGCCTTCGATGCCGGAGCGGATGGAGCTCTTATAGTCTGTCCGTATTATAACCGTCCTACTCAAGAGGGGCTTTATCAACATTTTAAACTTATAGCTCAAAGTGTTCCCATTCCTGTAATACCTTACAATATACCGAGCCGCACCGGCGTAAATCTTATGCCGGATATGGTCGCGAAGCTGGCGAAAATAAAAAATATAGTCGGCATTAAAGAGGCTTCAGGCTCGATCAAGCAAATGAGCGACATTATCAATCTGTGCGACAGGGATTTTGCCGTTTTGTCCGGTGACGATATATTCACCCTGCCGCTTCTGGCAATCGGCGGCGCCGGTGTTATTTCCGTTATTTCCAATGTGGCGCCGACGGATATGGCAGGATTGGTTGATGCTTTTGAAGCAGGTGATATGGCAAGGGCGGTAGCTCTTCATCATAAAATGAACGCTTTGATTGATGCTCTTTTTATCGAGGTTAATCCTGTTCCGGTTAAGGCGGCTCTGGCATTAATGGGCAAGATAAATTGTGAATACAGATTGCCGCTTTGTAAAATGGCTGAGGCTAATCTGGAAAAACTGAAGAACGTCATGGTTAATTACGGCTTGATTTAACTTATCCTGCCGTATAAAAATATTTAAGGAGATAATTTTATGATTAAGGCCGTTGTTACCGGAGCTGCCGGGAAAATGGGCGGAAAAATTATCAGCCTCATTTCCACAACAGAAGGTATCAGTGTTGTCGGAGCCGTAGAAGCCGCCGGACACCCCATTATCGGACGCGATATAGGTCAGGGATTGGGATTAGGCAAAACGGGCATCCTGGTTTGCGATAAGTTATCCGATTGTATTGACCAGGCCGATGTTGTTATTGACTTTACAAATCATGAGGCCGCTCTTGATGATTTGAAAATAGCCAGCGAAAGAAATCGCGCCATGGTCATCGGCACCACCGGATTTATTGCCAATGAAATGGAAGAAATAAGAGAATTGGCGCAAAACACACGCTGCGTATTATCGCCCAATATGAGTCTTGGTGTAAATGTGATGTTAAAAGTTCTTGAATATTGCGCGGGAATTCTTAAAGACGATTATGATGTTGAAATTATTGAAGCTCATCATCATTTAAAAAAAGACGCTCCCAGCGGAACGGCCATGCAAATGGCGAAAGTTATTTCCGATAAACTGGGCCGCGATATGGAAGAGACTCTTGTGTATACCCGGCGGGGTTTGATTGGCGAGAGGACCAAAAAAGAAATAGGTATACAAACTATCCGGGCCGGTGATATTGTAGGCGATCATACGGTAATATTCGGCGGGGTTGGAGAACGGCTGGAGTTTACTCATCGCGCCCATAGTCGCGACAATTTAGCCAAAGGAGCGATTCGCGCGGCGCTTTGGATTGTGAATCAGAAGAACGGACTGTATGATATGCAGGATGTTTTAGGATTAAGGGATAAGACTTAAAAAAGGTTTTTAAATATTTGAACGGTATTATCTGTTATATCGGGATTGGCTCTAATTTGGGCGACTCTTTGAAAAACTGCAAATATGCCGTCGAAAATATTTCCCGGATAAAAGGAATTGATCTGACGGCGGTTTCTTCGTTCTATAAAACCCAGCCCGTCGGAATGGAGAACCAGAATTATTTCACAAATGCGGTTGTGGAGATCAAAACATCTCTTTTGGCGCCAAACCTCCTGTGGGAGTTGCAAAACATCGAAAATGACATGGGGCGTGAAAGGGATGTAAAAGGCGGGCCGAGGATTATTGATCTTGATCTGCTTTTTTACGGGTCCAACGTGATCAGGGAATATGATTTGATAGTGCCGCATCCGGAAATTCAGAAAAGGCGGTTTGTTTTAGAGCCGCTTTGTGAAATAGCTTCTTATTTTATTCATCCTTCTTTCGGGATATCGATCCGCGGATTGAAAGACCGGCTAAGTGATGATAAAGTAGTTGAAATAATTAAAGAATAAAAAATTCATAACAGGATGTCATATTGCTTCGTTTTTTTGTATTTATAATAGTAATTTATCTGCTATATAAGATTTTTAATACAGTCCGGCAAGTAAAGACGGAAAAAAATGAAAATCATCAATTTAATTCATCGTCGGCTGTCGGGGAAGACCTGGTTGAAGATCCTGTCTGTCATACTTATGTGCCTGTCAGCCAGGCCATTAAAAAGGAAATATCAGGCAAAAGCTATTACTTTTGCTCTCAGCAATGCAGTGAGAAATATTTATCAGAAAAAAATAATTAATCGTCACAGGAGAATATATGAAATTTTTTATCGATACTGCTAATATTGAAGAAATTAAGGAAGGACTGGCTCTGGGAATGGTTGACGGTGTCACTACGAATCCATCCCTGCTTGCCAAAGAAAAAAAAGATTTTGACGCTGTCATTAAAGATATACTGAAGATTGTAAAAGGCCCGGTAAGCCTGGAAGTTCTCAGCAATGAC
>Ga0074045_10002174_pt1 | contig 18354 bp, 13 predicted proteins | sample BogForMeECP23OM2_FD_94442 | JGI IMG/M metagenome (GOLD analysis project Ga0074045, IMG submission 94442) | Bog forest soil microbial communities from Calvert Island, British Columbia, Canada - Bog Forest MetaG ECP23OM2 | ecosystem: Environmental > Terrestrial > Soil > Wetlands ...
CAGAAGCAAAGACGCGCTGGAGGCCGCCATCGCCGACTCTCTCCCACACATCACCCCGGACAACGCGACAGCCTGGTTTCGCGGGTGCGGACTGATCTACGGTAATTCCTAAAATGCTCTAGATGGGACAGCGGCGGTTCCCACTGCTTACACCCGATGAGGTGGTGGCAGTTCTTCGCGCTCGCGGATTCGATAAAAAGCGTCAAGACGGTTCACACGCTCAGTGGGAACGGGCTGCGGACGGGCGTCGCTTGCGCAGTATCGTGACTGTCGATGTTTCGAAGGCTGAGTTCCGCGAAGAGCTCATGAAGAGTATGATTCGACAATCGAACCTGACGCGCGAAGAGTTCTATTCAGCAACAAAGAGAACAGCCAAAAAAGCGAATGTGGTTTTTTGCTCCACTCTCGCAGTCGGAGCTTAGTTGGACCGGGTAGACTTGCCGCCCTTAGATTTTGAATGCGGTTTCGGGCCCCGCGTACGCGGTATATCGGCCAAGGGCATCGGTGAAGCCTTCAGGAGCGCGCCAAGCACAGCGTCGAACCGGGCCTTCGGAACTTTGGGAATCTCGGCCACGAGATCATTATACACTTGGAACTGGATTGGAGAGATGTGCGATGAACGAGCACGTTCAAATTTCTAGCACGGTTACCTTCGCGGGCTCAAAACAGGATCAATTTGGCATGCCGGACCCGTACCATCACTACTTCTTGTCTGCCACAGAAGGGCAGCCCGGAACAGGATTCTCTACGGTGACAATAATGCCGATCACTAAGGCACCGGCCTTACCGAACGCGCCGAATTATACGGGACGAGGTTCGGCTGAAAGTGTTCTTGCGGATGCGATAAACGCACTTTCTGAGCTGTCGCAGAACAAGGGCTTGCGGCAGTCGATCAGCGGGCATTTTGGTGTACGATGAGAATTGCGCGGAGGGCGGGGGGATCGGACCCCGTGCCCGGCAGAGCATTGCGGTTTATAAGACCGCTCCTAGCGCCAGCTAGACGCCCTCCGATGATCGCCGCCGACCTTTAGGACTACTGTGCGGTTGGTGCCACTAGCTCCAGTTCCTGCTGGCCTCCGAAGCGTTCAATGATCTTGCACTCATAGGCGGATTTATCGGCAGATGATTCCGACATTTCGAGCACCCTGCCGAGTTGGATTCTCAACGCTCTCGCCCCGATTTCGTTTAAGAACTGAAAGAGCTTTTTTTGCCGATCACCGTCTTTTGCCTTGATGGCCTTCAGTAGTTCGTAGATTTTCCCGTTGCTCTTGGCTAAGGGGTAGTAGATGTGGCGTACGGTTAGATGCTTGAATTGCCAAGGCTTGCCACGAAGGGGGACAGGAATCGCGTAAAGCCGATGCCATTGCATATAAAGCTCGTTTGGAAACTCAGCTTCGTACTTCCGGGCCTCTTCCTGAACATATAGCTTAAAGGCGGCGATTACCTCTTCTGCTACTGGATTGAAGCCGGCGAGAGCATATACGAGACCCTTGATTCCAGCTTTTGCCGAAGCGTTGACGATGATATGGGCTTGGTTGGCAATACGCTTCTGATCCTCGCGTAATTTGCCGTCCGCTTCCGCCTCCTGGATGGCCTTGCAAATATCAATCAGGATTGTAACGTCATAGCCGTAGATCTTCTGCGGGGCAAGGTTTGCGCCCGCCGGTTGCCCCTGAAAAATTAGGGGATTCTCCAGTTTTTGGCCTAGTTCGCGCCCGATGTATTCCGAGATGCTTTTCCCTCTAATGAATACTGGAAAGCGACTGCCGCCCTCACTGAATCCTAGGGCCTTGCCCATGCCTCGTTGGCTGATAACGGCGGTTTTCTGGGCATCATTAAGGACATAGCACTCCACATCGATCCCGAAGTCATCCTTAAAATTGCCCTTATGGGTCGCCTCGATGGGTTTATCTCCCCATCGCGCCGCCGCCGCCTTCCTCGCGATTTCACTGCGCTGTTCTGGGCTCAGTAGTTCAGCTCTAGCGAGACCACCGCGAGCCCTACCAGTGGGCGTGCTTGCATTGTCTTTCATGCTTACAAAATTACCATGCTTGCATTTCCGATGCAAGCATAAAATTAGAAGGTTTCTTCTTCCGTGGGCTCAGTAAGTTTCACGTAAGGGAGCGCCGCGCCTATCACCAGCGCCGCGATCACGAGCGCGAATATGTCTTGGCTCTCGCGGTTGTTCCAGCGAAACTGGAATTCTGAGAGGTATCTATGGAGATGTTTCACGCTGATCTGGTGAAATGACCCTATCACACCGCGCTTCAACAGGCCCCAGTAGCCATCAATCGTGCCGGTGTGAACGTCACCGCGCGCCCACTCTTTGCGTATGTGGTTCACGGATTCATGTTTGTGGTTGTCCAAGCATCCGATGGCCCTGCCATATAGCTTGCTTTCGTCGGTGTAGATCGCATCGGCGCCTATCGAAACGGCTTCTTTCAGTTTGCGGGTGACGGTTTGACGGTTGACCACCGGCATGTGGAAAGTGCGCGCTTTTCCGCCGCGCTCGATAACGCCGAACACCGGTTCTTTGTCGTAGCGTGCCCGCTTGCGCCGCGCATCGTACTTTCCGCCGATGTAGGTTTCGTCGGCTTCAACGGTCCCAGTGAGCGGTTCCGGGGGCGCCGCTTCCACCAGCTCCATGGCCTTGCGAATCCGATGTGCCAAATGCCAAGCGCTCTTGTAGGCAATGTGAAGGTCGCGCTGTAGCTGCATGGCGCTCAGCCCCTTTTTCGCGTTCACCATGAGCGCAACGGCCATCAGCCACTTGTCGAGTGGCAGGTGCGTGTCGTGAAAGATCGTCCCCGTTGTGGCGCTGAACTGGTGCGCGCATTTGGAGTTCTGGCACTGGTAGATGATTCGGCCCGGAACCCTCACCGTGCGGACCTCACCCTTGGCATTCTTGCGCGTCCGTACCGTGTCGTTGGTGGTGATGCGCAAAACCTTGTTCCGACCGCATTGCAGGCAGGTGACGCCACCAGGCCAACGCATCGCTTCAAGATAATCAACGCAGGCTTCAGGAGTTGCGAACTGTTTGGTGGCGTCTATCAGGTTCATTTTCTTGATCTCTACCTGTAGTATGCCACTTACTTTTCACTTTGTCAAGTAGATAATCACGGATAATCCATTACCCACGTTTGCGGGCATGAGTAACCGAACACGCTCCGCGGCTGCGGCGGCTACTCCGCGCCCCCGCTCCGGGCGCCTTTGGCTTGCCGGATCTCTTCCAGCCGCTCCGCGATCCGCTTCTCGATGCCACGGTTGGTGGGGAAGTAGTATCGGTGGCCGGCAAGCGATGCGGGCAGGCACTCCATATCGGTGATGGCGTCGGCGAACTTGTGCGCGTGTTCGTAGCCTTCGCCGTAGCCCCACTCCTTCATGGCGCGGGTCGGCGCGTTGCGCAGGTTCATCGGAACCGGCTCGGCAATGGTGCGCTCCACGTCCGCCGCCACCGCGCCAAGGGCGCGATAAGACGCGTCGCTCTTGGGCGCGGCGCAAAGGTAAATGGCGACTTGCGCCAACGCTAAGTCGCCCTCCGGAATGCCGAGAAAGTGCACCGCCTGCATGGCCGCGATGGCCTGTTCGAGCGCGCGCGGATCGGCCAGGCCGATGTCTTCGATCGACATGCGAATCAGGCGGCGGGCGAGATACAGCCGATCCTCGCCCGATTCGAGCATACGCGCCAGCCAATACAGCGCGGCATCCACATCGCTCGATCGCACCGATTTGTGCAACGCCGAAATCAGGTTGTAATGTTCCTCGCCGCCCTTGTCGTAGAGCAGCACCTTGCGCTCGATAGCGGCTTCGAGTGCGGTCTCGGTGAGCACACCTTGCGACGCGGCGGCGGCGGCTTCCAGCGTGTTGTACGCCTGCCGCGCGTCGCCATTTGAATAGATGGCAATCTGTTCGAGCAACTCGTCGGCCGCTTCGAGCTGGACCACCGGCAGCGCGCGCCGCAGCAGCGTCGTCAACTCCGGCACGCTCAGCAGGCGCAGCGCGTACACGCGTGAGCGCGACAGCAGCGCCGAGATCACTTCGAAGGACGGATTCTCCGTGGTGGCGCCGATCAGGATGACGTCGCCGCGCTCCACATACGGAAGGAACGCATCCTGCTGGGCTTTGTTGAAGCGGTGAATTTCATCGATGAAGAGGATGGTGCGCCGGCCGAGGCGCCGCAGTTTCTCGGCTTCCGCCATCACCGCCTTGATTTCTTTCATGCCGCTCAACACCGCGCTGAACGGGATGAACTCGCAGCGCGTGATGCGGGCGATCAGCTTGGCCAGCGTAGTCTTGCCGACGCCGGGAGGGCCCCACAGAATTACCGAGGTGAGCTCGTCGCGCTCGATCTGGCGGCGTAGTGGTTTCTCCGGGCCCAATATGTGCTCCTGCCCGACGAAATCTTCCAGACGGTCGGGCCGCATGCGCTCGGCAAGCGGGCGCTTGGCATCCGGAGCGAAAGGCGCATCGGGCGCGGGCGGTGTGGAATCGAACAGGCTCACGCGCGGACTGTCCTTTGCCGGCGGGCTTCGTACAGCAGAATGCCGGCTGCCACGGCGGCGTTCAGCGACTCGACGCCCACGGTGGGAATCGAGATGGCTTGCGCCGCCGCCCGCAGCACGCTGCCCACTCCGCGCGCCTCGTTGCCGATCACCAGGCCGCAGGGTCGCACGAAATTCACTTCGGCCAGCGCCCGCACGGGAGTTGCCGGCCGCGCAGGAACGGACGCATAGAGCTGCACCTGGTTCTGCTGCAACGCCGTGCGCGCCACCGCGGCATCGATTCCGGAAAGGCAGGGAACACGAAACACGGAACCCGCCGAAGCGCGAATGGTCTTCGGATTGTGCGGGCTCACGGTGCCCTTGACGAAAAGCGCTCCGGTCGAGCCAAACGCTTCGGCGGCGCGCAGAATAGCGCCGGCGTTGCCGGGATCCTGCAGGCCGTCCAGCACCACCACCAGCGGGCAATCGCGGAACAGTTGTTCGATCTTCCATTCTGGCGGACGAACCAGAGCCATCACTCCCTGCGCGGTTTCGGTTCCGGAAATGCTTTGGAATAAGTTGTCCGGGAGCACGGCCAGCCGGACACTAGCTAAGCCGCGCACGTGCCCCATGGCGTCCGCGCGAACCGATTCCGCCGCCAGCACGATCTTGACTTCGCACTGGCTTCGGATGGCTTCCTCGAGCAGGTGAAACGTCTCGGCCACGCACCAGCCATCGGCGGTTAGGCTGCCCCGCGCGACGGCGCGGCGCACGTCCTTGACCAGCGGGTTGGCGGCGCTTGCTATGGTTTCCGGCCTGGCCATACGTTTACAATGGTTCGGACGTTCAGATTATCGCAGATGAAACGAGTGGCATGGGCCGCAGGGCTGGCGGTCCTGGTGGCGCTGGCCGTGCTAGCGGTTGTGATCGTTCGCGTAGCCAACCGCATCGAACGGCAATCGGTGGTCGACGAGGCGCAGCCGGCGGATATCATCCTCGTGCTCGGCGCGGCGGAGTATCATGGACGCCCGTCGCCAGTCTTGCGCGCCCGGCTGGACCACGCGCTCGACCTGTACGGGCGCAAGCTGGCGTCGCGCATCATGACCACCGGCGGTTCGGGGGGCGAACGGGTCTTCACGGAAGGTGGAGTAGGCCGCGCGTATCTGATGAGCCATGGCGTGCCATCGGAAGCGATTGTGGTCGAGAGCGAAGGCGAGACCACCGTGCAATCGATTGCCCTGGCGGGCGAGATCATCCGCCGTATGGGTCTGGAGTCGGTGATCGTGGTCAGCGACGGATATCACATCTATCGCGTGAAACGGATGCTGCAATTCCGTGGGCTGCAAGTGTACGGATCGCCGCGCAAGGACCGCAACTCGCCGCCACGGGAGCGGTGGAACTATCTGCGTCAGGCCTTTGGCTACATACTTTGGCGCGCCGGGGTTGGCGTTTGAGTGGCACGCGGCATCCTCAGGAGCATTGCGTTGCGCCGGTAAGTTCGCCTGTGCCAGGTGGAGCGTGAACGTGGTCGGTGCAACGGTTCGCGAAAATCGAGTGCTCAGTTCGAACCGACTCTATCGATTTTCCACTGCCCGTCTTCCAGCACAAACTGGACTGTCTCGCCGCTTGCCTGACCGTCTGCGACCTCCAGCTCGGCTGAGTTGCCGTCCACCGTCAGCCTCACAGCGCGCGGGTTTTTGGGCGCCATTTCGCGGATCACCTTCATCATCGTGGCCAGGGCCTCCGCCGACTCGGGCATCTGCTTTTTGGCGCCGGCGGAGAAATTCTCCAGGAGGGCGTTGCTATTCCCACTCTTCAGCGCCGCCAGGTAAGCGGAGTAGATCTTAGCCTGCGGCGATGCGGCGGCGCGCTTTGCGTCCTCCGGGGTGGGCGGCTTCACGGGCTCAAGCGTCCAGGGTGCAGCGTCAAATGTGACGTCAAATGCGACCTTAGGGCCACCCGGAAGGACTCTTTCGGCGATCTTTCCTGCGCCTCGCAGGCGCTGGGCATCGGAAGCGGTGATGGCGAATTCGGCGGGGGCCCAGTTCGCTTGCGTCGTTGCCGGGCCGTTGAGCAGGACACCGCCGCCGCGCAGTTGCTTTTCTGCACCCACGACGAAGACCAAACCGTGGACCTTCGTGTCTTCCAGGAGGTGCTTGTACCAGAACACGTCCGCGAAAGATCTATTGGGGATGGCGGTGTCGACAAGAATCAGGTAAGTGTCGAACGTTCCATTCTTGATCTCCGAGTCCAGCGCGTCGGGGCTTGGGACCGCGTACGAGTGCGGGAGCTTATGGGTGACGCCGTTGATCTTGACCCAGCTATCCGTGGCGACGACGGATTCTCCGGCGGTTACCGCGATGGCCAACACGACCGAAAGAACGAGGACAACGTGTGAGAGCATGTTTTTGCACCTCCGGGAAACTACTCTTTCAACTCAGCCGATTCCGCCCAGTACTTCAGCGGATCGTGCTCGTGCTGCGAAGCGTCGAAGAAGACAATTGCGCCGCGCACGAAGTCTGGCGAGACCTTGGCCTCGGGCAGGAATACGGCGTCCTCCTCATCGACCACTTTGATCACGTAAACCGTGCCGGCGGCCTGCTTTTCGAGCCGCAGGATCACTCCGCCGAGCCGGGTGTTGACCGCGTCGCGGTAATCTTCGCGCTGGCCCATGTTCAGATCCTGGGGCTTGGGGCGCGTGCTCAAGTTGCGGTCGATCTTGACGTCGCCCACCTTCCAGACGCCGGCTTTCTGGACGAAGGAAATCGTCGCCTCGGCTTTCTCTTCCGGACCTCCTTCTGGCGCGTGGAAGGAATCCGGAGCGAACATGCCCACCACCATCATCGATGCCTTCTTGCCATCCTTCGAGCGTCTGACGAACTGCACCTCATACGAACTCGGGACCGTGTCCTTCGCTATGCTCGCCATAAGGCCCGCACGTTTTGACGGTGGCGCCCATGAGGTGAACTGCTCCCAGAGTTCGCTGGACACCTGTGTCTTTACCGCCTGGAAATTGTTTGTCTTCAGGGCTGCCAGGTACGAGTCGTATATCTTTTGGAAAGCCGCATCGGTTTGCGTGAATGCCGCCATGGTGAACACCAATCCTGCGAATATGAGCCGCATATCTGAATTCAACTCCCTGCACTAGAGACGTAGCAACTGTGGACGATCCGTGACGGAGTGCACAACGATAAATCGCACGGATGTTACACATCCCGCCGTGACCGCGGTTACGTTTCTGTGACGACAGGCTACGCCCTCGCGGCGATGTTCTCCAGGTACCAGCGCCAGGTTTGAGCGATACCATCGGCCAGCGCGACCTTCGGCTTCCACCCCAAAGCTGTCAGCCGGCTGACGTCCAGCAGCTTGCGCGGCGTGCCGTCCGGCTTCGACGCATCGAACGCGATTCGACCCGCAAACCCGGCGGCGCGGCAGACCATTTCCGCCAGCTCGCGAATTGTCACGTCGATTCCGGTTCCCACGTTGATAATCTCGCCCGAGTCGTAATGGAGCATGAGGAACACCGCCGCATCCGCCAGGTCGTCCACATGGAGGAACTCGCGCCGCGGCGTGCCGGTGCCCCAAACCGTGATTTCCTGCGCGCCAGCGCGCAACGCCTCATGCGTCTTACGGATCAGCGCGGGCAATACGTGCGACGACTGCGGGTCGAAATTGTCGCCCGGCCCGTAAAGGTTAGTGGGCATCAGGCTGATCGCGTTCAGCCCATGTTGCGCGCGGTACGCCTGCGCCAACTTGATGCCGGCGATCTTGGCGATGGCGTACCATTCGTTGGTCGGCTCGAGCGGTCCGGTCAGCAAAGACTCTTCGCGAATCGGCTGGGGCGCCAGTTTCGGGTAGATGCACGAAGATCCCAGAAACAGCAGTTTGCAGACACCTTCCCGCGCGGCGGCGTCGATCACGCTGGTTTCAATCGCCAGGTTGTCGAAAATGAAATCGGCCGGGTAGGTCGTATTGGCGAGGATTCCGCCCACCTTGGCGGCGGCCAGAAAGACGTATTCGGGCTTTGCCTCGGCGAAGAAGCGCCGCGTCGCGGCCGGATCGCGCAGATCGAGCTCGTCCAACTCGCGCGATACCAGGTTGATGAAACCTTCCCGGCGCAAACGCCGGCAAATCGCCGAACCAACCAGCCCGCGGTGTCCGGCGACGAAAATGCGGCTATTCTTTTCCATGGTCTATGTGTGAGCGGAGCCGCGGAACACCACGCGGTGGCCCGCCTCGGCCAGCGTGCGTTCCTGCTGCGCCAGATCCAGATCGTGCTCCACCATCAGGCGTACCAGTTCCGAAAAATCGATTTTGGGGCGCCATCCGAGTTCGCTGCGCGCCTTCGAGGAATCGCCGCGCAGGTGATCCACCTCCGACGGGCGGAAATAGCGCGGGTCGGTTTCCACGTACTGCTTCCAGTCGAGCCCGCTATACTCGCCGGCCACGTCGAGGAATTCGCGAACCGAGTGCGACTCGCCGGTTGCGATCACGTAGTCGCCCGGTTGCGGGGCCTGCAACATCGCCCACATCGCTTCCACATAATCGCCTGCGTAGCCCCAGTCGCGTTTCGCGTCCAGGTTGCCCAGATACAACTTATTCTGCATGCCCAGCTTGATGCGGCCCAGCGCGCGTGTGATCTTGCGCGTGACGAACGTTTCGCCGCGCCGCTCGCTTTCGTGGTTGAACAGAATTCCGTTGGTGACGAACAGGCCGTACGCTTCGCGGTAGTTGACGGCGTACCAGTGCGCCGCCACCTTGCTGACCGCGTAAGGGCTGCGCGGGTAAAATGGCGTCGTCTCATTCTGCGGCGGCGGCGCCGCACCGAACATTTCCGACGACCCGGCCTGGTAGAATCGCACCGGCTCCCCGCCGCCCTTGATGTGATCGCGCACGGCTTCGAGCGCGCGCAGCGTGCCGGTCGCCACCACGTCGGCGGTGTACTCGGCCTGATCGAAACTCACGCGCACGTGAGATTGCGCCGCTAGATTGTAGATCTCGTCCGGCTGCACCTGCGCGATCACACGCCGCAGCCCGGTGCCATCCGACAGATCGCCGTAGTGCAGGCGCATCGTTGCCCGGTTCTCGTGCGGGTCTCTGTAGATGGAGTCGATACGGTCCGTGTTGAACGTCGACGCGCGCCGGATCACGCCGTGAACGTCGTACCCTTTCGCGAGCAGAAACTCGGCCAGGAACGATCCGTCCTGCCCAGTGATCCCGAAAATCAAAGCTGTCTTCATGCAGGTGAATCTTCTTTACTCCAGCGTAACCGGGGTGCGAAGGAAAGTCGAATCGTGGGCGGGATTGTGCCACCCCGCGGGCCAGCGGTTTCAGTTGCCGGGCGAGACCTCGTCTTACGAGGTTTGGCTGGCGCCTGCGATTTTCTGCCGCTCACCTCGCCGATGAACCCGCTTATTTCGGCCCCTGGTTCGAGAGCAGAAGCTTGCCGCCGCTGGCCACGACCAGGTGCAACGCGGAAGGCCCCACCAGGCGCTCCAGGCGCGGCAGCTGAGCCTCCTTGGTTACCAGGTAACAGCGGCCGGCCTTCAGCCAGAGGGCCTTCCAACCGGCGTCATCCAGGAAAATGTCGGGAGCGCCGGGAGCGTAGGAACCGTAAACCAGATTTTGGCGGCGGCCATTCAACAGCAGCGCGTCGCGATCGGCGTAGAAGAGGACCGATGAGAACGGATAATCGTGACCCTCGACCACGAGTTTGCCGGCGGGCGCGCGCAAGAGGGCTTCGGCCAATGGGCGCGACGACAGATAGGGATCGAACGCCACCATGGCCAGCCTCGCGGCGTGGAAGAAGACGATCATCATCAACGCGGCGGCGACGAATGCGGCATTGTCTTTGCCGATGCGCCGCACACGCCCGAGAGCGGGAGCGAGAAACGCTCCCAGCAGAAACGCTATGCCGGCGAGCGCCAGCGGCAACCGCAGATAGGCCAGTGAAGAAAGCGTGAGGTCTTCCATGTGGCCGAGCGAAAGCTTGTAAGCACCGGGATGCTGCGAGAGCGCCAACGAGATATCGCCGGGCGCGGGCGTGTTGCGCACCAGCCACGCCAGCACCAGCGCTACCGCACCCGCCACTCCGGCTAGGATCTGCAAAGTGCGGGTTCCGCGCTTGATCCACGCGCCGCCATCCGCCATCGCCACACCCAGCAGCAGCGCCAGCGCCGGGTAGCAAGGCATCGAGTAATACTCCTGCGTGGTCGAAAAGCTGAAGAAGATCAGCACGAAGCTGGTCCAGCAGAGCGCCAGCAAGCGCGCACGCCCGGCGCGATCGACCGGGCGGAACCGCAGCCTCGCCACCGCCGGCAGGTAGACGCTCCAGGGAAACAGCCACAGCAAATGAAACAGCCAGAAATACCCGAGCGGCACCGTGTCGTAGTCGTGTGGATAGCGCAGGTTCAGGAAACGCAGCACCTGCTCGTTCATGAAGTAAAACCATAGAAAGCCGTGATATTGGCCGGGAAGACTGCGCAAGGTGAAATCGAAATAGGGTGGATTGCGTAGCGTCGCCAGCACGTGCCACGGGGCGGCGATGAGGAGCGCGATCACTGCGCCCGAGAACGGGTGCAGCCGGCGCCACACAACGCGCGAAAACAATTGCCGGGTGAAACCCAGATAGATCAGCGCCGCCGCTACGGGAAATAGCACGCCCACTGTGCTCTTGAGCAGCATCCCCACGCCCAGGCTGGCGGCCAGCGCCATGGCCCATAGGCGCGGATGGGGTTCCCGTTCGTCCAGTGCGCGCAGAAACGCCCACATGGCGAGCGCGATTGCGCCCGTCAGCATCACGTCGGGAATCAGGATGCGCGTGAACAGGAACAGGCCCACCGCGGTGGCGAGCACCACGCCGGCCAAAGTTCCCGCGCGCCGGCCGAAGGCCCAGCCGCCGAACGCCGCGGTGATCCAGCAGAGCAGCACCGCCGACAACGCAACCGGAATCCGCGCCACCCAATCGAACGCGCCGAAAGCTCTGAAGCAGCCACCGATCATCCAGTAAATCAGCGGCGCTTTTTCGAGATACGGGATGCCATCGAGGCGCGCCGTCACCCAGTCGCCCGACTGCAGCATGTTGCGCGCGATCTGCCCCTGGATCGCGTCCACATCGTCCATCAGCGAAGGCGGCGATATCATGGTGCCGACGAACACCGCCGCGGCGGCCAGCAGGACGATCGGATAGAGCGAAGCGCGGCTCGCGCGCGCTGGCGAGCCGGAGCCCGCGCTGGGATTGGTCTTTTCCGAGGAAACCATGGAGTGAACCTAGATGGTAACCAATGTTGGTCACGCGCGCGTGTGTCGTTTCTCAACGCGAACGGGTCGGCACGCCTCAATTCAGCAGCTTAGTTAGCGATAACATGGGCGCATATTCTGGCAACCTGCGTGCTTAGTGAAAGAGCATGCTACGGACAGCGCTTCCCATAATGATCGTTGCGGCCGCCGCGGCCTTGCCGGCGGCGACAGGCGCCGTGCTAGGAGTGGACTTTAGCGAACCGCTTCCGTTTTCCAACGTGGCGCAAATCGCCACGGACAGCACAGGGGCGCTCTACATCCTGGATTACTACTCCACGGTGACGAAACTGACCGCGGACGGAGCGAACGTGGTTTGGCAATTTGCGGGTACGACTGACGCCAATGGCAATTCGATCGTCCCGGTAGCCATGGCGGTGGGATCGAGCGGCGACGTGTACACAACCATGTCTCAGCTTCCAATGCCCAATTCCGTAATCGTTGGTCAGCTGAGCTCAGACGGCGCCAGCTTCGTCTGGCAGGCCACGATCGGGATCCACCCGCCGTCAGATAGGGACAGGGTGGCGATAGCGGTGGACGACAAGGGGCGGGTTTACGTGGCCGGTGATTGCTACGCCAGTTCGTGCCCATCGTCGGCCGTGATGGTGCGGCTGAGTGCGGACGGCTCGACGGTGGATTACCGCGTGGCGATGGGGGGCTATCCAACGTCAGTTACTGTGGACGGCTCGGGTGTGGCGTACGTGGCTGGCTGGGGCGCCCCAACCGCGACAGCAGCGTACACGGATTACGTGGCGCAATACGAAGCCGACGGTTCCGGCGGCTATTACACGGCGCTCCCGGATGACGGCGGCAGCCCGTACGTCGTGCTGGACGCAAGCGGAAACGCGGTGGTGTCCGATAATGCCGACCTGATGCGGCTGGACGCGACGGGCGCGGTGGCATCCAGGATGACGGTACCGGGCGGCGGAAATATGCCACTGGCGCTGGACGCGGCGGACAACGCGTACGTCGGCGGCTGGACCTACTCGTTGTACCATCCCACCAACAGCATCGCCGCGTGCGGCACGAACTCCTCCGGAAGCCTTGCGCGGTCGAACCTGTTAAACGTGATCGCGGTGGACGGGACCGTCGCTCAGAGCACGTACCTTCCCGCGTCCAAGGGCGGGTTTGTCGTCGCCACGGGTCCCAATTCAAGAATCTACGCCGTGGCTGGCTACGCCGGTGCCGCGACCACGCAAGCCGGACCGTTCACGGGTGAATTCGGCTCCGTGCTGTTGCGTCTGTCGCCCAACGCCAGTGCGTCAACCGTGCCGCTGGTGTGCGTGGGCCACGCGGCCACGCTCCAGGTGCAGGCTGTGGCGCCGGGAGAACTGGTGACCTTGTTTGGCAATGGGCTCGGCCCGCAAACTGGCGTGCAGACCTCAGCCACGCTGACGGCGCCATACCCGACGCTGGCGAGCGGCGTGGAAGTGACGTTCGACGGCACACCGGCGCCGCTGCTTTGGGCACAGGACGAGCAGATCAACACCGTGGTGCCCTGGTCGGTATCCGGAACGAGCTCGCAGGTATGTGTTGTCTACGACGGCACGCAAACGAACTGCCTGACGTGGCCGGTGACGGCGGTCGTGCCGGGCGTGTTCGCGGTGGATGACGCCGGATCGATGGTGTTGAACCAGGATTGGACCGTCAACTCGTCGACACATCCGGCGCCGCGCGGTTCGGTGGTGACGGTCTTTGCCACGGGACTTGGCCCGTTGAGCCCAGCACAAGCCGACGGTACGTTCGTTGGGCTGCCCCTTCCCACGAACGCATTGCCAATCGTCATCCAGGCCGAGGTGCTTCCGTGCCAGGGGACGGGATTTATCGGGCCGTCCGTTTGCAACACATACACCTACGCACCGGCCTACGCGGGAGCGGAAGCCTTCACGATCGCCGGCGTCACGCAGATCAACTTCAACGCCAGCGACATGCCCAGTTCCGGCTTCCTACAGGTAATGGTGAAATCGAACGACACGTGGATTGGGAGCAACGAGTTTAGTGTCGTGCTCGCCAGTCAATAAAAAGGTTGCGCGGTTACTTTGCCACGCCCGCCGTCGCCATCTCTTCCTTCGGCTGGCGGCGGTTAATGGGCTCGCGCCAGTTGACGCGCGGCAGGAAGAGCGATTGGTCGATGCGGTCGCGGTAACGAATGGCGATGTTCATCAGCGAATCGAGCAGCGATTCCGACAGCAGGTGCGGCTCCAGCCCGAGATCGGCCAGCTTGGAGTGCTTGGCGTTGTAATAATGCTGTTCGGCCTCGACGCGCGGGTCCGGCAAGTGCTGGATATCGACCTGGATCGACAGCTTGCGCCCGGCCGCCTGCACCAGGTGCGCCAGGTCGAGCACTGAGAACTGCTCGGTGAACTGGTTATACACGCGGCATTCGCCCTTCGCAGCCGGGTTCAAGCAAGCCAGTTCGACACAGCGGACGGTATCGCGAATGTCCAAATAGCCGCGGGTTTGGCCGCCCTTTCCGTAAACCGTCAGCGGGAAGCCGACGGCGGCCTGCACGCAGAAACGGTTGAGCACCGTGCCGAAGATTTCGTCGTAATCGAACCGGTTCACGAACGCTTCGTCCTGCGCCGTCTCGTCGGTCACGGCTCCATAAACCACGCCCTGGTTGAGATCGGTGGCGCGCAATCCCCAAATGCGGCAGGCAAACAGAATATTGTGGCTGTCGTGCACCTTCGTCAGGTGGTAAAAAGAGCCGGGCTGTTTCGGGTACGGCAGCACGTCCTTGCGGCCGTTGTGCTCGACGGTGATGTAGCCCTCTTCGATATCGATATTGGGCGTGCCGTATTCACCCATCGTGCCGAGCTTCACCAGGTGGCATTCGGGCTGAAACTCCTTGATGGCGAATAGCACGTTCAGCGTGCCCAGCACGTTGTTGGACTGGGTGGACACGGCGTGCTCGCGATCGATCATCGAGTACGGCGCGGAGCGCTGCTCGGCAAAATGTACCAGCGATTCGGGCTGGAAGTCGCGGAACACGGAAGAAAGAAACCCGTAATCGTTGACATCGCCCTCGAAAACTTCGACGGGCGTGCCGGCGATCCGATTCCACACTGCGACGCGCTCGGCGAGCGTGCGGATGGGAGTGAGTGTTTCCACGCCCAGGTCCCGGTCCCACTGCCGGCGAATCATGTTATCGACAATCGCCACGGAATGGCCCTGCCGGGACAAGTATAAAGCGGTCGCCCATCCACAATAGCCGTCACCACCTAAAACCGCGATCTTCATTGTTTTGATCTTAATCCTTCCATTCCAGGCATCGTCTCTTTAACGAGATGCCTGCGGGAGAGAAGAAGTTACTTATCACGCAACTATCGCACGCAGGATTCGCCGACACAGCCATGATAGCCCGAGCCTTGTTGCGAGAAGCGGCTAGCGGAGTTCGTAAACATCATGTTAGCAGTTGTGACGCACGCGTGAATTCCCGCCTTATCGCGTGCGCCCCGCGAAGCTTAGCGTCCCAGGCGCTCGAGCACCGCGCGGGCCGCGTCGCCGGAAGCGACGTCGGTGGCGGCGCGGGTTCTGCGCTCCACCAGTTCCACTTTGCCCTGCGCGAGCTTCTTGCCGACCACCACGCGGAAGGGCACGCCAATCAGATCCGCGTCCTTGAACTTCACGCCGGGCCGCTCGTCGCGGTCGTCGAGCAGTGTGTCGATGCCCAGCGCCAGGCACTCCTGGTAGATCGTCCGGGCGGCCTCCATCTGCGCGGCGTCGGCGTTGTTGGCGGGCGTCACCACCAGTTCGAAGGGAGCAATCGAGGGCGGCAGCACCATGCCGTCCTTATCGTGATTCAGCTCGATGACGCCGCTGAGAATTCGCCCGATGCCGATGCCGTAGGAGCCCATGATGGGTGTGACTTCCTTGCCATCGGCGTTGAGCACGCGCAGCCCCATCGGCTCGGAATATTTGTAGCCGAGCTTGAAAATGTGCGCGATTTCGACGCACTTTACCACCTCGAGCGTGCCGCCGCAGCGCGTGCAGGTATCACCCGCCACCACCTGGCGCAGGTCGTGGAATTCGGCCTGGAAATCCTCGGCGGGCGTGACATGGCGCAGGTGGTAATCGTTCTTATTGGCGCCGGCGATCATGTTGCGGCGCCCAACGAGTGCGCGGTCGGCGAAAATGGGCACATTCTGCACGCCGACGGGCCCCAGCGATCCCGCGTCCGCGCCGAAATACTGGCGGATTTCCTCGGGATGCGCCTGGCGGAATTCGGGATCGTTCAGGATGGAGCCGGCTTTGGTCTCGCTCAATTGGTGGTCGCCGCGCAACAGGATCAGCGCGGGCTTACCATCGGCCATCACCACCAGGCTCTTCATCTGCGATGTCTCCGGCAGGCCCGTGAAGGCGGCCACCTCGGCAATGGTCTTGCGGCCGGGTGTGTGAAACTCCTCGGGGCTCAGGTCGCCCGCCGGGTCGGCGGCGGCTGGCGCGGCGGGAACCGAAATCGCTTTCTCCAGGTTGGCGGAATAGCCGCAGCCCGGGCAGCGGGCCACGAAGTCCTCACCGGCTTCCGACGCCACCATGAATTCGTGCGACTGGCTGCCGCCCATCGCCCCCGAATGCGCTTCCACGGCCATGTATGCGAGGCCGCAGCGATCGAAGATGCGGCAGTACGTCTTGTAGTGCTTGTCGTAAACCGCGTCCAAGCCGGCCTGATCCATGTCGAAGCTGTAGGAATCCTTCATCATGAACTCGCGCACGCGCAGCAGGCCGGACTTGGGCCGCGGCTCGTCGCGGAACTTGGTCTGCATCTGGTACCAGATCTGCGGTAGCTGCTTGTAACTGCGCAACTCGCCGCGCGCGATCACCGTCATGACTTCTTCGTGCGTCATGGCGAGGCACATGTCGCGGCCAAAGCGGTCCTTGAAGCGGAACAGGTTGTCGCCCATCACGTCCCAGCGGCCGGATTCCTGCCACACCTCGGCCGGGTTCAGGGCGGGGAGAGACATCTCCTGCGCACCCATCGCGTCCATCTCCTGGCGCACGATTGTTTGGATCTTCACGAGCGACCGCTGCGCCAGAAACAGGAAGCTGTAGATGCCGGCGGAAAGCTGGCGGACGTATCCGGCGCGTAACAGCAACTGGTGGCTGGCGACTTCGGCTTCGGCGGGAACCTCGCGCAGCGTGGGGATGAACAGCTTGCTCCAAAGCATAGTTTGAGAGGGGTAAACCTAGATCTTAGCATGGTAAAATTGAAGTCTTTCCCGAAGCTCCATCGCCATCGCCGCCGGTCGCGCCGGATTTGTCTCGAAAGCTCGAGCGGCGTGAGGGAAATGGTTCCGAACTGAGGATTTATAGAGTCATGACGCCAGTTGAACAAATGAAGCGGCCCCTGGCCGAGGTGGATCCGGAAGTGTACCGTGCGATCGAACAGGAAGTGGAACGCCAGGTTGCGCAGATCGAGCTGATCGCGAGCGAGAACTTCACCTCCGAAGCGGTGCTCGAAGCCACCGCGAGCGTGTTCACAAATAAGTATGCGGAGGGCTATCCGGGCAAGCGCTATTACGGCGGATGCGAGAACGCCGACATCGTCGAGCACCTGGCCCGCGACCGCGCGAAGAAACTGTTCGGCGCCGAACACGCCAACGTGCAGCCGCACTCCGGCTCCCAGGCCAACCAGGCCGCGTATACCGCCGTACTGGCGCCGGGCGACACGATCATGGGTTTGAACCTGTCGCACGGCGGCCACCTGACGCACGGCCACCAGCTCAACTTTTCCGGCAAGACCTACCACGTGGTGCCCTACAGCGTGAGCCAGCGGGACGAGCGCATCGACTACGACGAGGTGGAGCGGCTGGCGCGCGAGAACAAGCCCAAGATGATCATCGCCGGCGCCAGCGCCTATCCGCGCACGCTCGATTTCGCACGCTTCCGCCAGATTGCCGACGCCGTGGGAGCGATCTTCCTGGTGGACATGGCGCACATCGCCGGCCTGGTGGCCGCGGGACTGCATCCCAATCCGTGCCAGTGGGCCGATATCGTGACTTCGACCACGCACAAGACGCTGCGCGGGCCGCGTGCCGGCATGATCCTCTGCAAAGAGAAGTTCGCGGCCGCCATCGACAAGGTTGTTTTCCCAGGCGTACAGGGCGGTCCGCTGGTCCACGTGATTGCCGCCAAGGCGGTCTGCTTCCTCGAAGCGATGCAGCCGGAATTCGTCGCCTACCAGACGCGGGTGCTGGCCAACGCCCGCGCGCTCGCCGAGAGCATTCAGGAAGCCGGTTTTCGCGTCGTCTCCGGCGGCACCGATACGCACGTGATGCTGGTGGATGTTTTCTCCAAGGGCGTGCGGGGCAAGGAAGCCGAAAAGACGCTGGACCGCGCGCACATCACTGTGAACAAGAACGCGATCCCGTTCGACGTCAATCCGCCGCTGAATCCGAGCGGCATCCGGTTGGGGTCGCCAGCGGTGACCACGCGTGGCTTCGGCGAGGCCGAAATGCGCGAGGTGGGCGCTCTGATCGGCGAAGTGCTGGCACACATCGGCGACGAAGAGACCAGCGCGCGCGTGCGGCAGAAGGTCGAAGCTCTGACGGCCCGCTTCCCGCTGTATCCGTGGAAG
>Ga0074045_10002178_pt1 | contig 18331 bp, 16 predicted proteins | sample BogForMeECP23OM2_FD_94442 | JGI IMG/M metagenome (GOLD analysis project Ga0074045, IMG submission 94442) | Bog forest soil microbial communities from Calvert Island, British Columbia, Canada - Bog Forest MetaG ECP23OM2 | ecosystem: Environmental > Terrestrial > Soil > Wetlands ...
TGCCGAGCCCATCTCCAGCCCGGCGCCGGGGGCGGCGGCCTCGACGGATTCTTCTTCTCCGCAGGCCCCTGTTGTGCCGGAGAATGAGAACAAACCTATTTCAGATTCGCCGGCGTTTCCCTCGGCCGCTGAACTGGCCCAAACGCCGTCCCCGGCTGCAACCCCAACCGATTCCTCAAACACACCTTCTCCGTCGGGAAACATTATTACCATCAACTTGAATCAGCTTATTGAGAAAGGCGACACGCGGAATAACATACCCCTGCAGGCCGGTGATGTGGTGACCGTTCCGCACGCGGGTATCGTCTATGTGCTGGGAGCCGTGACTCGTCCCGGTGGATTCGTACTTTCCAACGATCGTACTCAATTGACAACCATGAAAGTGCTGGCTCTCGCGGGTGGTCTGACGAGGATCGCCAAACTGGATCATGCTGTCATCATCCGCAAAGATCTGCAGGGAAAGCAGACCGAAACCGAGGTCGACCTCAGCAAAGTCCTCCATCAACAGTCAGAAGATCTGCCAATGCGAGCAAGTGATATCCTCTATATCCCGGACAATCGCACCAAAGAGTTTTTGCTCCAGGCGCTGCAAATGTCCTTGGCTATCGCCACATCTGTGGCCATCTACAGGATTGGTCAGTGATGATTGACGGCTCCAGAATCGTCCCGAGCAGCCTCGGTTCGAGCGGGACTGTGGAGATCCTTTCTTCCTCGGCCCCGCGAATCTCGGCAAACGAGCTGTCGCCGCGCGAACCTCACCTTTATGACTACCTGCTAATCCTGCGCAAACATCAGCTGACGATCCTTTCGTTTCTGATCGCGGTCGTCACCATCGTGAGCATCGCGACTTTCCGGATGAAGCCTGTTTACGTCTCGAGTGCAAAGATGGAAATTGATCGCGAAAATACAAATATATTGCCCTTTCAGGGTGCGGATTCCTACGATTTCGCGATTGATCTCGATAACTACATTGAGACTCAATCGCGCATTCTCACTAGCGAGACTATGGCGTTGTTGACTATCCGAAGTCTCGCCGACGATCCAGACTTCTCGGGTGGTGGAGGGGAGGCCGAGGCGATCGCCTCTGGCTCTCTAAAAAATCAGAAATTGCCGCCGGAAGTGGGAGCATTTGTGGGTAGCTTGAGTGTAAAGCGCATCCCCAATACCCGCCTGATGGAAGTCACGTTCGAGTCTACGGATCCCAAGCTTGCCGCGCGGATCCTGAATGCCCACCTCGAAAACTATATCGCGCAAAACTACAAGAGCAGGTACGATGCCACGGCGGCGGCCTCGGCATTTCTTCAAGAGGAACTCAATGAACTCAGCGTCAAAGTGCGCCGTTCGGAGGACGCTCGCATCGAATACGAGCGCAATAATCAGATCTGGACGCTCGATGACAAAAACAATGTCACCACGCAACGACTCGGCGATTTGAATAAACAATTCAGCGACGCTCAGAGCGATAGCCTGAGAAAGCAAGCTCTCTATGAATTTGCAAAATCGGGTGAACTAGATGCCGTACCGCAACTTCGGGACAATCCTGTTTTGCAAGAGATGGAAAGGAGGCGCGGCGACCTCGCCATCCAGTACACCGATGCGGTGAATCAGTATGGTCCGAATTATCCAAAGGTTCAGCGGCTTCAAGCACAGATGAAAGAGCTGGATGGACAAATGTCGAAGGAACGCACGGGCATTGTCGCTCAACTCGAAAGCGACTATCGCGAGGCAAAACAGCATGAAGAGCTTCTGAGCAGGGCTCTCGACGAGCAGAAGGCTGAAGTCAACGTCATGTCCGGGAAGATGATCCAGTACAACATCCTCAAACGTGAGGCGGAGGCCAACAAGGCACTATACGACAGTTTGGAGACCAAGCTGAAAGAAGCGCAAATTGCCTCGGGATTGAAGTCCTCCAATATTCGTATCGTGGACCCAGCGATGGTTCCGTCGACACCTTCTCGACCTGCCAAGACACGGAATATCGCCCTGGCGTTTCTTGCTGGTCTGGTCGGCGGTATCGGACTCGCACTTCTCCGCGAGTACCTGGACAACACCGTAAAAACGCCAGACGATGTCGAGATGCTGGCACGCCTTCCCTCCCTGGCAGTTGTGCCCGCCTTCGTTGGTGCAGCAAGTTCGATGCTCAAAAGCAGATCGTCCAGAACCGCTTTAACCGATAGTTCTGAGAAGCGCATCGAGCTGGTTGCGCAGCACCTGCCCAAATCGCAGATGTCAGAAGCTTTCCGCGCGCTTCGAACTTCGTTGCTACTTTCGCGGCCTGATCATCCCCCACAGGTCATCTTGGTGAGCAGCGCCCTGCCCCGGGAAGGCAAAACGACTGTGGCGGCGAATCTCGCCGTAACTTTGGCGCAACTAGGGGACAAGACCGTGCTTGTGGACGCGGACCTACGCAAACCCGGGGTGGGCCGTTTGTTGAATCTGGGCACAGGAAAGTATGCGGGCTTGAGTTCGTATCTTGCTGGCGTGTCTACACTTGATCTCGTGACCATTCCCCATCCCGCAATACCAAATCTTTCGGCCATCCCCACGGGGCCCCTCCCGCCGAATCCCGCCGACCTTCTGTCCTCGCACAGGCTGGCGGCGGCCATTGCGGACCTGCGGAATACATTTAAATTCGTCGTGATTGACTCGCCGCCTGTGATGGCGGCAACGGATGCTGTGATTCTTTCCGTCCAGGTGGACGGTGTTGTGCTCGTTGTACGCAGTGGAGAGACTCCCAAGGTCGCGTTTACCCGCACTCGCGACCTACTCATCAATGTAAAGTCTCATCTGCTAGGGGTCGTGCTGAACGCGGTGGATTCGAGCGCGCCGGATTATTACTACTCATACCGATATTACCCCTATTCCTACGGCTACGGTCCGCAGGAATCTTTGGGATTGGATCACGAAAAATCTTCTGTCCATAGTTCGGTCTCCCCCGCAGACCCGGACGATTCCGACAAGTTTTGAGGAGGCTGTTTTGCGATATTTGATTACAGGTGGTGCGGGGTTTATTGGTTCTCATCTTGCAGAACGCCTTTTGGAGAAAAATGAGAAAGTAGCCCTGCTGGACAACCTCTCTACCGGCAGCATGGAGAACATACGTCACTTGAAGGGTTCGCAAAACCTGGAATACCATCTCGACGGCATTGAAAATAGACATCTCCTGGCGGAACTGGTCGATGACGCGGATATCATCGTCCATTTTGCCGCCGCAGTTGGCGTCAAGCTTATTGTGGAGAGCCCTGTTCGCACCATCGAGACCAATGTCAACGGAACGGAATTGGTCTTGCGAGCTGCCTCAAAGAAAAAAAAGTTGGTTCTGCTGGCTTCCACTTCGGAAGTTTACGGAAAGAACACTCAGGTGCCTTTTCGCGAGGATGCGGACCTAGTCCTCGGTCCCACGACAAAGGGGCGGTGGAGTTACGCGGCCTCTAAGGCGCTCGATGAGTTTCTAGCTCTCTCCTACTGGAAGGAGAAGAAGCAGCCGGTCATCGTCGTGCGCTTTTTCAACACCGTTGGACCGCGGCAGACGGGCCGTTACGGGATGGTACTACCGAACTTTGTGCAGCGTGCCTTGAAACAAGAGCCCATCGAAGTGTATGGAGACGGGAAGCAATCACGCTGTTTCTGCGATGTGCGCGACACTGTCGAGGCACTTCTGAGGCTATTTCCTCTGGAACATGCTGTCGGCGAGGTCATCAACGTCGGCAATACGGAAGAAATCACCATCGAGAATCTCGCACAGTTGGTTAAGACTCGGACCGGCAGTTCTTCCCCGATCCACTACATTCCCTACGACAAAGCTTATGAACTCGGCTTCGAGGACATGATGCGACGTGTCCCCAACATCGATAAATTACATCTCCTTACAGGATTTCGGCCGCAAACAAAACTGGAAGAGATCGTTGACCGTGTTTCTTCCTATTACCGCCAGAAAGGTGGGTTCTTCACGAATACTGCCAAATCTTCTGTTGCCTGAAATGATTCTTCACTGAGCTATAATTACCCGCTAGCGCCTTGTTCTATCCGTCCTGTAAAATTGCTATCGATGGTGCGTCTGGAACACTGAAGTCGTATCGCGTTTTGGATTGAAGGCGATCTTTGCTGGACGATCATTTTGATTTGAACTCACAGCTCCAAAATCAGCAGCGCCGCTTCGAATGGGCACTGCTCTTCCTTTTTGTCCTGACTCTTCCGTTGCTGAATCCATGGGTCCGTGGCGATGGTGTTGGCTACTACGCCTACGCCCGTGCCCCACTGATCGAGCACAGCTTTGATTTCACGCACGACTATCAATTTGCTAATGAAAGTTTTCGCGGAGGCCGCTTTGACGACAAAGGCCAGATCAGAAGTGAATATCGCACGCGTACCGGCCATCTAGACAATCACTTCACTGTTGGCCCGGCAATGCTGTGGTCTCCTTTTCTTCTGGTCACGCATGCTGGCGTGCTCTTGGCTCGTGAAATAGGAGCCGGGGTCCCGGCTGACGGCTTTTCGAGCCCATATCGCTACGCCATGGCCCTTGCAACCGGTATTTACGGATTTCTCGCCTTATGGTTGTCGTTCCGGCTGACGCGCAAATACTCAGGATCTCTGTGGTCTTTCGTTGCGACTGTGGCGATCTGGTGGGCTAGTTCTCTTCCGGTTTACATGTACTTCAATCCTGCGTGGTCGCATGCTCATTCTGCGTTTGTGTGCGCGCTGTTCCTCTGGTATTGGGACGCCACAAACGAGCATCGAAGCGTCTTCCAGTGGCTGATCTTGGGAGCGATCGTAGGCTTAATGCTGGATGTGTATTACCCAAATTTGATGATCGTCACTGTGCTCCTCGTGGAAGCGATTGGCCAGTATGCCCACATCCTTCGCTCTGGGCGATCGTATTCAACGACCTTCCTACAACTTGTGAGTCGCCATCTGCTCTTCGCGTTGATTGTCGGCGTGGTTATGATTCCTACTTTTGTGACCCGCGCGATCGTATATGGTGGCCCTTTCGAAACGGGTTACGTTTCCCTTCGTTATTTTCTCTGGCGTTCGCCAGTTTTTTTCAGTGTTTTGTTCTCCTTCGAACACGGACTATTGTCGTGGACTCCAGTGCTGGCTTTTGCCATTCTCGGATTATTGTTCTTTGCGGTTAGATTACCCAAAGTAGGCGTCCCGTTTGTTGTCGCAATGGTAGTGTTCTACTTGTTCATTTGTGTCTACCCGGATTGGGCAGGCATTTCCTCTTATGGCAACCGCTTTTTTGTTTCACTAACGCCACTCTTCGTTTTTGGCCTCGCTTACTTTCTAGAGCGCGTGGCGGCACGCTTTTCCCGGCCAGGTTTTGCGCTGGCTGTCTGCTCCGGAGTGCTCTCCTGTTTTGTGCTCTGGAATTTGGGCATGATTTATCAATGGGGTATTCATCTAGTTCCCGCGCGGGGCCCCATCTCTTTTCGCGAGGCCGCATACAATCAGTTCCACGTTGTGCCAGCTCGGCTAACGTCGAGTCTGCATACGTACTTTTTCCGTCGCGGCGAATTGATGCGACAAATTGAGCGGAACGACGTCGATCAACAGAACAAGAGTGCGCAGCCTTGAGTTTTGGGATAAGCTAAAGAAATCCCGCCCGGGTACATTCCAGGTTGGTTTTTCTGTACCTAAGTTCACAGGCTCCGAAGGAGTGCTCGCGAATTAAGCGACTTGGGTCATGGCGTCGTTGACTTCCAACCAAACGGTAACTGCTCCCCTAACAAAGCAGTCAGCCAGTTACAGTGCCATCCGTATTGAGCCTCCTCGCGGCTGGTTCAACCTGCGGCTTAAAGAGCTGTGGAATTACCGGGAGTTGCTTTACTTTCTAGTCTGGCGCGACGTCAAAGTTCGCTACAAGCAGACCGTCATTGGCATTGCCTGGGTAGTTCTACAGCCGCTATTGACCATGGGCGTCTTCACTCTTTTTTTCGGCCGTCTCGCCAAGCTCCCCTCCAATGGCCTCCCTTATCCGGTTTTCTATTTCGCCGCACTCGTTCCCTGGACCTACTTCTCCACCGCGCTCCAGAGTTGCACCGGCGTCGTCGTAGACAACCAGCACGTCATCACCAAAGTTTATTTCCCGCGCCTCGTCCTCCCACTTTCCGCCGTCGTTTCTGGCCTGGTGGACTTCGCCATCGGCTTCGTCGTCCTCCTCGTGGTCACCTTTATCTACGGCATTAAACCCACGCTCACCGTGCTTTGGCTGCCCGTATTGTTACTTCTCGCCGTGCTCACCGCCTTTGGCGTTGGCCTCTGGATGTCCGCGCTCAACGCTCTATATCGTGATGTCCGTTACGTCGTGCCCTTCCTCGTCCAGTTCTGGATGTTCGCGTCCCCGGTCGCCTATCCCAGCTCTCTGGTCCCACAGCGCTGGCGGTGGCTCTATGGCCTCAATCCCATGGCGGGCGTCATTGACGGCTTTCGGTGGGCCCTAACGGGCCACGGCGTTGCCCCCGGCCCGCTCATGCTCGCCTCCGCTTCTGCAGTCACAGCTGTCCTCCTCGGCGGTCTCTTCTTCTTTCAGCGCATGGAGGGCACCGTTGCTGACCGGGTCTAGCTCCGCCTTGGTTCCTTGCCGTTGCAGCGGGCCGCATATTGTGGTTTCTTGGCTTACGCCGCTGAGGGCCAACTATCAATGAGCACAGTCGTTATCCATGGTGAAGGTCTTGGCAAGAGCTACCACCGCGGTGCTCTTCAGCAGAGCACACTCCTCCGCGATCATCTCAGCGGCATGTTACGATCACCTCTGTCCTTTTTCCGCCGCCACAGAGATGAAACGTTCTGGGCGTTGGAAAATGCCTCCCTCGAAGTCCGCGAAGGTGAAGTATTGGGCCTCATCGGTCGCAATGGTGCCGGAAAGACTACTCTGCTGAAAATCCTGTCGCGCATTACAAAACCGACCACCGGTTGGGCGGAGATTCGTGGACGCGTTGGTACCCTCCTCGAGGTCGGCACCGGCTTTCACCCGGAGCTTACCGGACGCGAGAACACCTTCCTCAGCGGCGCAATTCTCGGTATGAGCAAGAGCGAGATCAGGCGCAAGTTCGACGAAATCGTAGCTTTCTCCGAGCTCGAGAAATTCATCGACACACCCGTAAAGCATTATTCCTCCGGGATGTACGTTCGCCTTGCTTTTGCCGTCGCCGCTCATCTCGAGCCGGAAATCCTCTTCGTCGATGAGGTTCTCGCTGTCGGCGACATCGCCTTCCAAAAAAAATGCCTAGGCAGGATGGGAGACGTGGCCCGCGCCGGTCGCACCATCGTCCTCGTCTCCCACAACATGGCCGCCATCAACGCGCTTTCCTCTCGAGTTGTCTTGCTAGAAGCTGGCAGCATTGCCTTTGACGGTCCTCCCGCCGAAGGCACTGCTCGCTACTACGCGGAATCCGTAAGTCCATCCCAAAGTGACTGCAGCTTCGCCAAAAGACGGCGAGAGGGAAATGGTAAAGCCCGTTTTGCGTCCCTTTCGATTCAGCCGTTGACCTTAGCTGGCGATCCAATCAAGGTTTGTTTTCCTGGCTGTGACCTACGCATCAAATTCGAGATCGAATGCTACTCGCAAGTCGCTGATTCTAATGCCGCGGTGATCATTTACGATCAGAACGGGACCCGCGTCATCGATACAAACACAGCACAAAAGGGCTGCCATATCCATATGGAACCAGGTCAGAAAGCACGGATATCCTTCCTGCTTCGTGATTTGCTACTTAAACCCGGGCAATACGTCATAGCGCTGTGGCTTGGATGGCAAGCTATGGGAATTATCGACCACATCGAGGACGCTGCAACTTTTGATGTAATGGAAGGGAAGGAGAGCAGCCAGCACGCAATCGTTTTTCCAGGTGTGTATCTCTGCCGCTTTGAACACGACGTGTGCATCCTTTAATCTTCGCTGAGCGAGGTCCCACGTTAATGATCGAGCTTCGGCGGTTTTTGCATTCTTCAAAACAGACGCGGTCAGCTTTGAAGGTTTTGATTCCGGTTCGATACCACGATCGCATGCGACGGTGGCTGCTTCGGCCCAAGGCTGAAGTGCAGTGGTGCCGCGTGGTTATGAACAGGGAGATCGAACGGTTTATTCGGTCCTTGGATTGTTCACACATTGACGCTTTAGAGATCAGTGGCTCTGGCTCACAGGGGCGATACGGTTTCCGGAGCTACCGGAGCACTCAGTATCCGGATTATGATATTTGCGAGAAGCCACTCGCTCAGGAGCAATTCGACCTTGTTATCGCAGAGCAGGTTTTCGAGCACGTTATGCTGCCGGATCGAGCCGCTGCGAACGTGTACCAAATGCTGCGGCCCGGCGGCGTCTTCGTGATTAGCACTCCTTTTCTTTTGAAAGTTCATGGGTCTCCATTGGATCTGTATCGCTGGACCCAGCAGGGGATGCGACAGTTGTTGGAAACCGCCGGCTTTGCCGTCTTGGCTACGGCCTCTTGGGGTAACCGCGAGTGCCTATCCGCGGACATGAAGCCTGGCTTTAGCTGGACTGCTTACAACCCCTTACGGCACAGCCTGCATAACGAGCCGCAGTTCCCGATCGTTGTCTGGGCCTTTGCTGAAAAGCGGAAATCGGAATAAACGTGTGCTGAGTGAACATTACACAAAAAGCTTTTATGAACTAATGCGAAACGGCGCGACGCGATCGGCTGAAGTTATCGTTCCCTTGGTCTTACAGCTCCTTCCCGTGCGCAGCGTCTTAGACGTTGGCTGCGGTGACGGGAGTTGGCTTTCCGTTTTTCGAAAACTGGGCGTGGACGACATACTCGGAATTGACGGCGACTATGTTGATCCAAATTCCTTGCAGATTCCCAAGGATCACTTCCAAGCCTTTGACCTGACAAAGCCATTGATCCTCGGGCGCAGCTTCGACTTGGTCATTTCGCTCGAGGTCGCCGAGCACCTCCCTGCCGATTGCGCTGGGATCTTCGTCGAGTCTCTCACTCGTGTGGCCCCGATTATTCTGTTCTCAGCAGCCATTCCGTTCCAAGGCGGGAACCAGCATGTCAACGAGCGGTGGCAGGACAAATGGGCGGAACTCTTCGAGACGCATGGTTATGTACCGGTCGACTTCATTCGTAAGCGCGTCTGGCAAAACGAAACGGTCGAGTGGTGGTACGCTCAGAACATGCTGCTCTTCGCGACGGCAAATTTCTTAGAAACGAACCGTGCTTTAAAGGTCGAGCTTGACAAAACAAGCCCCAACCAACTCTCCCTGGTTCATCCCAGACAGTATCTCTATCTGCAAGACCGATATCGCGAAGCGATCGCACGGGCCCAGCGACCGACGCCTCCCTCGGGAGTAAGGGAAGCTTCACGGCTCTTTCTAATTTGCTTGCGAAATGCTGCTAGAAAAAGGCTGGATTCGATCACGAGGAAAGCATCGAGTGCACAGAAGGAATCGCAGTCTTCGAAGGCTGTGACGTAGATTTAGGACCCGCCATGAATTCTCCATCCATCTCGGTCGTAATGAGCGTGTTTAACGGTGAAGCCTTTTTGTCCGAAGCCATCGAAAGCATTCTCAACCAGACCTTCCGTGATTATGAGTTCATCATGATTGATGACGGCTCCACAGACAAAACCCCTCAGATTCTGACGGAATACGCAAGCCGCGACGAAAGGATTCGTCTCCATCGGCACGAGAATAAAGGACGCGCGACCTCACTGAATGTCGGAATCGAGCTCTCTAGGGGCCCGTACCTCGCGAGGATGGATGCGGACGATATTGCACTTCCCAATCGTCTCAAAGACCAGCTTGAGTTTATGGAGCGACATCCTGAGGTAGGGGTGTTAGGTGGTTGGTTTGACCTGATAAGCACGAGCGGCCGCCTCCTGAAAACGATTCGTTTTCCATCGGAGGATTCGGAGCTCAGGTCACTTATTCTTGTTGACAATCCGATCTGCCATCCAGCGGTGGTTATGAGGAAAGACATCGCGTTAGCATCGGGGGGTTATCGCAAGGTACTTCTGGACGCTGACGACTACGATTTGTGGCTGAGGATAAGCGAACGAAGCCAGCTCGCGAATCTGGAGAAATGCGTCTTGCGCTATAGGGTTCATTACCATCAGGTCTCAATCCGAAATATGCGCCACCAGAAAATGTCTGTCTTGGCCGCGCGTGTTGCTGCATTACAAAGGAGGGCAGGGCATCCCGATCCGTTGTCAGACATCGAGGAAATAACTCCGCAATTCTTGAGCACGTTTGGTGTGACGGAAGCGGAAATACAACAGAGTGTATTGGGGGGCTACCATCACTGGATGGGTGTTCTCGGTCAGGCCGATCCTCAGGCAGCACTTAGAGTCATTGAAGAATTTTTGGAATTACCTGATTCCCGATATGTTGAGCGGTACATGCTTGCCGACGCATGGCTAAGAGCCGCAGGCATTCACTGTAGGCAGGGTAGGACAGCAAAAGCGCTTGCTGCTGGCGGGCGCGCCATTCTGGCCCACCCTGTTGTGGCTGGCCGCGCCGCTAAGAGAGCCCTGGTGCGCTTGACCACCTTCCTCCGGAATCGACCCGAATAACATGCGGAAATACCTGTTCATTATGGCGCAAGAGGGGCAACCTTGGGGCGGAAGCGAGCCGCTGTGGAGCTCCGCAGCGGAACACCTGGCTCGCTGCGGGAACGAAGTTCGTGTAAGTGTTAAGGATTGGGGTGAGCCGGTTGCGCAAATCGAGCGGTTGCGGTCAGCAGGTTGCCAGGTTTTTTACCGCTATGATCAGTACCGGCTGCGCTCGTTTAGCACCCGGCTGATTCGGCGAATCTTCCGGGCGCCTGAATACAAGAAGGCGCATGTGCGCTCGATTGGAGACGGAGTCGATTTGGTGGTTGTTTCCCTGGGAGATAATTGGGGGTTGGCGAACGGCCTTGCATGGTTGGAGGCAACTAGGTTTTCGGGGCACAAATATGTTGTGATTGCCCAGAGCGCAGTAGTGTATTGGTGGCCGGCTGACGACGATGCGGAGAAGGTAGCAGAATGCTACGACAATGCCTGCGCGGCGTACTTCGTCTCGCAAGCGAATCTGGAGTTGAGCCGTCGGCAGTTTGGCAGTCCCCTCCGAAATGCGAAGGTGGTACGGAACCCCTTCAATGTTCGGTACGACGTGCAGCCACCGTGGCCGGGCGATGTCGCGGACGGTCTGGCATTGGCGTTCGTCGGGCGGCTAGACGTTATCTCGAAGGGGCAGGATGTGCTGCTGGAGGTTTTGGGGCTACCGCACTGGCGAGAGCGCAAAGTTCGCTTGTCGCTGATTGGAGCGGGACCGCATGAACGCGGTCTGCGTCATATTGTGGACCAGTTGGGTTTGACGAATGTGGAATTCGCCGGCCAGCAGAATGATATTGAAGAGATTTGGAGCAAGCACCACGCTTTGGTGCTTCCGTCAAGGTTCGAGGGTATGCCGCTCGTGGTGGTGGAAGCGATGCTCTGCGGGCGTCCGTGCATCGTAACGGATGTAGGTGGAAACAGAGAACTTGTTCGCGATGGCATAAATGGCTTTCTGGCGAAGGCGCCGACTGTGGAACTGCTAGACGAAGCGATGACCCGCGCCTGGCACAGTCGGGGACGGCTGCAGGAAATGGGTTGTACGGCGGCGACGGACGTTCGCCAATGGGTTTCCGCCGATCCTGGAGAAGATTTTGCCCGCGAACTGGCGGCGGTGGCGGGTGACAGCAAGGAGATGGTTTGACGAATGAGCAAGTCCTGCAAGATGTCTGTCGTAATTCCCTGTTTCAACCACGGAGAATTTCTTGCTGAGGCTGTCATGAGCGTAATCAAAATCAAGCGAGACGATATTGAGATAATCGTCGTGGATGACGGCTCGACCAATGAGCGAACGCGCCAAGAAATCGACACGCTTTGCAAGGAGGGGATAAAGGTCATCCGGCAAGAGAACAAAGGCCTGGGCGCGGCGCGAAACGTTGGCATCCTCGCTTCCCAAGGAGAATATATTTTTCCCCTGGATGCCGACGACCGTTTGCGCCCTGGATGGATCGACAATGCAATTCGAATCCTGGAATCGAGTCCGCAAGTTGGCGTCGTCTATGGGGATGCTGAGTGTTTTGGAACGCGTAATTATCGCTGGACTACCGGGACGTTTGACCCGGATCGCTTGTTGGAGTGGAATTACGTCCACGCCTCCGCCGTTTACCGCCGTTCTGTTTGGGAACAGAATCGCGGCTACGATAGTAGAATGCCCGTACAAGGTTACGAAGATTGGGATTTTTGGCTTGGCGCGTTGGAGCATGGCTGGGAATTTGCCTACATCCCAGAGGTGTTTTTCGATTATAGACAGCACGAAAGCTCGATGATCACTCGTACCCGCGGATGCGAAGCACAGATCGAAGGGTTCATCGCGCGCAAGCATGGCCTTCTGTATCGGCGGCAGTGGCAACAACAAAGGCGCGAGCGCGAATCTGCAAGAGGGATTTGTCGCGATATAGGTAGATTCCTTAAACCTCGATCGATGTACATAACGATACGACTAAAGATGAGGAAGGAGCTTCGATTGATTCGCCAGCGATTTGAACGCCGTGTCTCGTAGACTGTTCCTAGCATGGTTTCTACCAGATGCAGCCCGGTAACAAAATCATGTCAGTAGATGCAATTTCAACTGTTAGCGTCATTGTGCGGACTACGATCATGCTCGCTACTCATGGTAGCGCATTGATGGCATCCTTGCGCAGACCTATCTTGACTTTGAGGTGATCCTTTTGGATGAATGCTCGACGGGCTACAGCCCTGAACTTCTTTCGTCCTACAGAGACAACTCAAAAGTGAGGGTCGAATTCAACGCGAAAAATTTCCCGACCCCGTTCAAGCAGAGCGGCAAGAGTGAGCGAGTCTCACTCGGTTAGTCCGCCTGCATAACGGAATCCGACTACTACGCCGATAAGCGGCTACGGAAGCGTATGGAACTGTGCTGTGGCCAGCGCTAGTGGCTGTTTGAAAAAATTAGCGGGGCCCTGCCGAATTGTTCAGCAGGAGAGATGCGATTTATCTGGATAATGAACGCCGGAGCATTCATGAAGCTTACCTACCTAAACACTTTAAGTTTTGTCGGCGCACCGCCCCGGCCGCGTATTGCTTGCACATGACGGTTCCGCCAAAAACCCCGGGCTCTTCGAGAGGGGATCAACCCGAGCGCCTGGTGGCTGTTGTGACGCCTATTCCATCGTTCCCCCTTTCAGCAGAAGCAGAAATTTCCATCCGTCACTTGCGGAAATACCTTGGCCAGTTTGACAGGTATATCATCGGCCCTAAAAGCCTGCCGAAGGAGTTTTCGGATTTCGTATGGCAGCCATTCCCAACCCGCTATTTTACAAGCCGCTACGGCTATAATCGTCTGCTCATGACGGAGCAATTTTACCGAGCCTTCTCGGACTACCAATACATTCTGATCTATCAATTGGATTGTTTGGTGTTTGCTAGCAATCTCGAAAAGTGGTGTCGAAAGGATTGGGATTATGTTGGCGCGCCGTGGATGAGTAGCCTTGACGACCCCTCCCAGGGGTTCTTGGGGGTGGGTAATGGCGGACTATCGCTCCGTCGAGTTACAAGCGCTTTGGCCGTCTTGGCTTCCAAGAATCTTCTCGAGGATCCGAAGGAGCGCGGACGCAAGACCGGACGACGCTCGAAGGTTCTCTACGAATATTTAGATTTCGCACCAAAACTCAAGCGAGGGATCGTTGCGGCAAAGACATTTCTTCATCGATATGGGTATCACAACAATGTTCGTTGGCATGTGCGACAACTCGCCAAAACCAAATCCCATGAGGACCTTTTCTGGTCATTTGACGCGCCCAAAATCATGGCAACTTTTCGCATCCCTGAGCCACAGGGAGCTTTGGAGTTTGCTTTTGAAATGGCGCCGCGATACTGCTTTGAGCTAAATTCTGGAAGGTTGCCTTTTGGCTGCCACGCTTGGACGAAGTATGATCGAGAATTTTGGGAGCCGTTTCTGCTCAAGTGAAGGCATGTTTTACAAATAACTGCGTGCCTACAGCTCCGAACTTGCACGAGGGCGTCAGAAATTCAAGAGTGTTCACCGCAAGGTTGTTTGTGAAATCTGCGCCGCACGATGCCGCGAAGAGCATTCTGAAAATCGACGAATGTGCGCTGGACTAATGCAAACGGAAGATCGGGTCGGGAGGGGAGGGTAGTTGAACAAATCCGCAGCAGGGAAAGAGACTGGCGGGTGGTCCCACTCCGTGGAAGCGAACGGGGAACAGCCACAGGTTCCGCGCATCACTGTAGTGACTGCCGTCTACAATGGTGAGGCTTACCTCGAAGACACCATTCGTTCCATCGTTTATCAGGGATATCCAAATCTCGAATACATCATTGTGAATGACGGTTCTACTGATCGCACTATGGAAATTGTTCGGGATTACGAACGGTATCTGACGGCATGGATCAACCAAACAAATCAAGGACTCTACGCGGCGTTAAACGCCGGGTTTGCGCGATCCAGCGGAGAGATCATGGGTTGGCTGAATTGCAGCGACAAGCTCCACACAGGAGGCCTTGCGGTTGTGGGAAGCGTCTTTGCCACCTTCCCGAGAATTGAGTGGATCACTGGCAGACCGACGGGCTTCAACACTCTCGGGATGACCACGCACATTGACGATTTGAAGCGTTGGTCGCGTTACCGATTCTTGGCCGGCGCGAACCAATACATCCAGCAGGAGTCGACCTTTTGGAGAAGAAATCTCTGGGATCGTGCTGGAGGCCGGGTCGATTCGTCTTACAGCGATGTGGGAGATTTCGAGCTCTGGGTACGCTTTTTCCGTCACGCGCAACTCTATTCAGTTGACGGTTTGATTGCGGGATACCGCTTTCATCTCGACGCTATCAGTTATGCTGGCAGGGAGATTTATGACCGGAGATGCAATGAGATTATTGATCGCGAGCTCTCTTCGACCCCTCGGGGAGCCGCTGTCAGGTTGTTTCGCCGAGTTAGCCAGGGGGTGGTACGCATCCCGAAGTTGAGGGGGATTTGGAATAGGACGCTTATGCGAGGTCTTTACCAAATGCGTGGACCCGACTGGGCCCCCTTCATAGAGTTCGGATCAGAGGGTTGGGTGATGCGGAGGTAACTTGTTGATTCTTTTGTAGACCGCGCTTGCGACAAGGGAACGCCACATAAAAAATTGATTTCTGGCGCGGCTAACGCGGCAACGGACCATGCACCCGGCATCACAACCAGGTAAAATACGCTTGAGGTCAGCACAGGTATGGGAACCGTCCTAATCACCGGCCGAGCCGGCCAGATTGGCCTAACGGCAGGCCGCTTCGGGCACCGAGGCTATCCCCTCGGCATAGTTGCCCACCAGACCACCCTTGAGCGCGTTGTTCTCGAAGAACCCTTCTGGACTCTGAGAAAAGGTGGCCGCGAAAAAGCTGGACTGTCGTTGAGCCGAGAGGGCACGGGAGGGCCATTGTCCTTGATGGTTTGGGCCCACTGACGGACATATGGTAACGCTTTTCACCACTCCCAAACCTTTCGTGGGTCATAATGCAGTCATCCAGCGGAACGCCCTCAAGAGTTGGACGCTGCTGTACCCGGACGTGGAGGTGATCCTGTTCGGGGATGATGATGGAGCCGCCGAGACTTGTCGAGATCTGGGCATTCGGCACGAAGCTGAAGTTCGCCGGAATGAAAATGGTACTAAGTACCTTAATTATATTTTCGACCGTGCCAACGAAATTGCCCGCAATCGCATTCTGTGTTACGCGAACTGCGACATAATGCTGGCGTCAGACTTTCGTGCAGCCCTCGATCTGACCTCCAGAACCTACAGCGACTTTCTTATGATCGGACGGCGCTGGGACACCGATATTAGGGAGCCAAGGGACTTTGCGCAACCTGATTGGGACCAGCAATTGAGAGCACTTGCCATTCGCAGCGGCAAACAGAATGGGCCGACATGGGTAGACTATTTCTGTTTCTCTCGGGATCTCTATTACGGCAAAATGCCTGCATTTTTGATCGGGCGCACTGGTTGGGATCCTTGGCTCATTTGGTTTGCTCGCAAAAGTAAGGTGCGATTGATAGATGCCAGCCGCATGGTAGTAGCGGTGCATCAGAACCACGATTACGCCTACCTAAAACAGGGTGCCGCGTCTTTACACGGTCAGGCAGAAGCTAGATACAACTGGAATCTTGGAAATGGTACAGCCTGGCATTACTACTCAGTTGATGCTGCGACCGACAGACTGTTGCAGGGACAACTGCGAACGAATCGATTGGCGTGGCTTGGCCCTGTCAAGTGTCGAATAATTTACGGCCTTTACCGGATTTGGTTTTCGTTTCTGAACGTGACCCGGCCGATTCGTCATCCACTGGGGCTCCGACGATAGTTTCTTGGACCAGGAACTATCGATTACACGTTTTTTGGACCGACGCGACGAACCGCAGTTCAGGTTCGCTGAACCACGACCAGTGAATCTACCTCTTCGACAACTCTCCATTCCGAGAGCTCTCGCGAGCGAAAAAGTCTATTTACGACTATGACGGAACCCCAATTTTGCTGAGGCCAACCGCCTTCAAATGTCGCCGCATCGTGGAAAGCGATCACACCACCTGGGATCACGTATTGATTCCAATCATCCCAATCCCTTTGCACTCCCATCTCAGAGTGATCACCATCTAAAAACAAAAAGTCTATTTGACCGATCCACTCCTTTGCTGCTTCGAAGCTAAACTTCTCTATCCAAACGACCCGCCCGTTGTTTATATCGCCCACCGCCCGTTGTGCCACGCGTTTCATCGCATTAATGCGTGTCCAGCGACTGAGATGGAACGGGTCAATTAACCAGAGGCACCCCTGAGACGACATTACCTGGCGGAGTGTGACAGCGGAGGCACCCTCTGCAACACCAATCTCGACTAGTCTCGATCTTCCAGTTGCCCATTGTCTCAGAGCATCGTCTTCTGCTTGGGTATGCTGTCCAAAGATAGGCCGTAAGCCCATCAGCGCAAAAACGGGATGCCGGAGCAGCGGATGTGCTCGTCTCTCGGGTGTCGCGTCCTGCTTAACTAATATGGGTTTGCTAGACAAGGTATCGCCTTCTTGAACTTCAGTTTATGGCAAAAAAGAACATAGATCACTTGACTCAAAATCTCGTGAACCGTGCCCGCCTCACCAATCAACAACACCCTGAAATCGGCGCCACCAATTCACCGGGGCCATCATTTCCTCCAACCGCGGCCGCACCTTGGCCTTGATCAACTCTCGCCACCATTGCGGATCTGACAGTACCTGCTGGACAGCCTGTTCGAATCCCTCCAAATTATCTGCCGATGACACCAAAAGAGGCTTCAGATCAGCTTCATTATAAAAAGTGAGGCTGGCACCATGCGGCGAAGCAATGACGGGAGTGCCGCTAGCGAGAGCCTCAGAGACCACGAACGGGAACGGATCATAGCGAGAAGGGCATAACGAAAAGTCCGCGGCGTTATACAAGAGCGGAAGCAGATCATACGTGGCGTCGGGGAACACCCGTACGTTCGGTAGATTCTCAATCTCGTGTGGCACCACACCACGCACGGCCACCAACATGGTCACTCGCGGGAACTTCTTCGCCACGTGAACTACTGCTCCGAACCCCTTCATCGGGTGGGCACTGCCCACATATACGCCAACAGCATTCGACCCGACTCCCAACTGCCTCCGGCAATCTTGTTTATCCAGTCGGCGGAAGTGGTCAAGATCGATGGGATACCACACGACTTGAGCGTCATATCCAAAGTAGCGACGAATCTCATCCCGTATCTGCTCGGAACAACAAAGCGCAATTCTGTTTTTCCCCGAGAGCCGTTCAAGGACCATCGAATCCCACCACTTCAGTCTCAAATAGCCTTGGTATTTGATGAATGGTCGGATGACTTCCGCTTGACCTCGATAGGTGCCGTGAAAAAACTGTGCATGCTTTACTCCTTCACCAAGCGGGTACCAACCCACCGTGGAATTTGAGAGTACCAACCGGACCCCGGGGTGGAGAGCGCTCTTAGCGGCCTTCCCGATGTAGTACCCATGAAGGACCGAGGTCATTAAGGACTGAAGCTTGTTGTCGACACTGGCGCGCTGCCAGCGTTCAGGGCATGAGCTCTCGGCATGAAATACGCGAACGCCATAACCTCGTTCTTGGAACCCGCTAACCAAGTACTGCAGGAAGCGCTCCATACCGCCCAGCCGTTCAATTGGGCCACTGTTGAGAATAAAGATTTCATCCGCCAAAGGTATTACTTACCTCGCTAGGTGAATTCCTGTAAGCACTGTCCGTGCATATGTAACATGCTAACTGACTTCTTTAA